>VFQN01005192.1_pt1 | contig 16206 bp, 22 predicted proteins | sample 3512371 | NCBI WGS metagenome assembly VFQN01 (sample SAMN10412370, study PRJNA504923) | tailings metagenome | isolation source: Replicate 2 from Balatoc abandoned mine | place: Philippines: Itogon, Benguet | collected 2017-08-28 | reverse complement strand
ACCCCACCCCCACGCACCCGCACGTGCTCCACCAGCCCCACCACCCACCCGCCGTACTCCACAGCCCAGGAGCCCCATGCCTCACGACCCACCAACGACCCACGACCCGCAAGTCCACAATGTGATGATTGTTGCTGTAGTCCACCTAAGCCGACCAGCGGTGGCCTCTGGGGCTCTGGCCTAGGGACCTTGCGTGCCTGTATCCAGCCCGATGCCCCACGACCCACGCTGAGCCCCATGCCCCGCCAGAACTCCCTCACCCAGCCGAACGTGCTCAACCAGCCCCGCCAGCACCTTCCACCCACGTCCCACCAGCCCTCCCGCCCATATACCCCGACAGCACCCCCACGCACCCGCACGTGCTCCACCAGCCCCGCCAGCACCTTCCACCCACGTCCCACCAGCACTCCAACCCGCACGTTCTACCAGCTCCGCCAGTACTCCACACATGCTCCACCAGCTGCCCCCACCAGGCCCCACCCTGAGCCCCGCGCCCGCCAGCACCCTCACCCACCCGCACGTGCTCTACCCCGTTCTGGTCCTTGTAGATCTGGTGGGGGATCTGCTGCCGGGCCACGCGGCTCTCGCTGTTGGTGCCCCAGGCTGCGGGTGGGAGAGGGCGTGTGAGCAAAAGGGCTAGTGAGTACCGGCACGACATTGGTAGCATTCAAAGGATGGTTCTCGCAAATGCATCGGTGCTTTAGGGAGGAGCTATCTACCTTCCCAGCGAGAGATAGCCGGGGGGGTGGAGGTGCCGATTCGACTCGCCGAGCCCTTGGCGATTAGGCACCAGACCATGCTAACCCACCCAGATGCAGCTGCAGGACTCTGCCCCGCGATGACTCTCCCCCCTAACCCCCATCATTGGCACCCGGCCCACCCATCCCGTACGGCGCTGTACCTTGTCCTAGCGCAGGTAAGAGACATGAAAACCCACTCCTTACGTCATGCGCGCTGCCTACGTTCGTTTTGCCAGCTGGCTGACGCGGCCTCGCTACGCCATTTTGTATATGCTGGCCTTTGCCGGCCCGCTGCATGGCCTCACCCCGTATGTCGTCCGCGCTGCCTATGCGCACTGTGATGCGCGGGTCTCCCTTTAGGCGCTCCAGCGCCGCGTTGAAGCACGACAGCGCCGTGGGCTCGAAGATGAGCGACGTCAGCACGTGGTACAGCACGAACGCGAGGACCTGGGTGTGCGGGGGGCGCATGGAACCAAGTGTATTAGGGCAGGGTGCAGGTGGGAGCGCATGGTGCCGCCGGGTGCAGCACACATGGTCCAGCCAAGCTGCATCTGCACTGCATCTGGCAGCGTGCGGAAGAGCCAACCGTGCCAGCGTGAACGCGTGGCGTGCACGTGTCCATGCCCACATGCTTTGATTCAGATTGGTCAAAATGCCCATGCCCCGCTGGCATGATCATGCGAACTCCGCGCGCCGGATCCACGCGCGCTGCAGCTGGCGCCGTGGCTAGAGCTGCCCCCGGCGCAGAGCCCACCCTCCCACCCCCTCCCGCACCCCCTCCTTCTTGCTTCTGTTCGTCAACACACGTGGTACCAGCGTGCAGGCACCAGCGTTTCCGTGCTTCCCTGACGCCTCACACGGTTTCCTCGCGTTTGACGCGTACTCCACACCCCCTCCACTGCCCAGCCGCCCAGCGTGCACCCGGTGGTGGTAGCTGCTATGAATGCAGCAAGCCCCAACATTGCTGCACCAGTGAGGCCCCTGGCCCTAGGTTCGGTTGGCCGCTGAGCCGCTGCTGGCCGCATCAGCATACCAACGGTGCTTGCCGTAGCTGCTAACGCCCCGCTACCCACATCGCTGCTGGCCGTTTCCCGTCGACACGGCGACCGCTATTCGCTCACCCCTGGGTGCTATGCTAAACGCCGCAGGTCCCCAGCAGTGTTGCTGTAAGCGAGGCCCCAGCAGCGCTATTCCACGAGGGACCCATGGCCCTAGGTTCGGTTGGCCGTTAGTTGCGCTGCTGGCCGTTTCCCGTCGAGGCCCATGGTCCCTCACCCCAAAGGCGGCAATGATGATGAGCGTGTACGACGTGCCCTCCACGACGCCCACCGGCCGCTGCGGGATCTTGTCCGTGATGGAGCCGATCTTCTCCTCCGTCAGCTCCAGGCTGTCGTACCCCTGCTGGCGGTCGCGTGCCGTAAAACCGTACAAGCGGCGATGTTGGACCAGGACCAGGCTTAATGATCAGGGCTGTCACGTGACGTAGCTTGCTTCACGTGTTGCGGGTAATCAGAGGTCTGCAATGCGGTAGCTTGGGGCTATATCGGTGGGAAGCTCAGGGCAGGTGCGTAGGGGTGAGGTCTTGGGCGCCAACCGCACACCGCTCTTTCTCTGATGCCTCAGAGCTTTCCCTCATCCCCTCTATTAGGTTTGATAAGCCGTAACAGACCATCCGTGCAGTGGTACTGGAGTGCTTGGCTTCAGCCCTCACCTGCTCCTTTTGCTGCTCCGGCTGGGCTGGTTTGGCCTGTTGGCTGCTGGCGGAGAACTGTCTCAACGCGCCGAGACCAAGCCCAGTGTTGAGCTGCGAGACGTTTAAGAGAAATGCCCCTGATTAGCTGACGCATCGTTGCTAGCTGCAACTCTGCACCTTTGGTCGGGCGTACCGTAAGCAGCGGTGACGACAGTCCCAGAACGCCCGAATGCGCTGCGGCGACAGCTGAGTACAATCGTTGCCGCTGCTGCAGTCCATTCTGTAGCGCCAGCTCCCCTACAAAGCGTCCATCGTGATAAAGAGGTGACACGCGGGCTGACACCTCATCCGCCGACCGCTGCTGCGCTGCCGAGCTTACCTTGTCGTATGCTATTGATCACATTAGTACTAAGTAGTGTTTCGGAATGGGTTGCTAAGGTAGAAGCTAGCAAAGGCAGGCGCGAGGCTGAACGTTTGAGCATTCGGTAAGGTGATCGGCGTTGGAGGTGTTCCTACTGTTTAAGGCGCTTGCTGACTTTGAAGTGTTTACAAGGACGATGTATGTTTGTTGGCCCTTGCTCAATTTGGTAAGGCAAGGACATGAGCGGCACGGCACGGTAGACGGTACCGCATATATGGCCTACCCGCCTAGTTACCACGTGCACATCTTGACACCAAATTCCGCAGTGACAGTAAGGCCACTCGTTCAACATCTTTCTGCGGCAGTTGAGGGTGTGCATGTGCACAACTCCTCACGACGTAAAAGTACCAAAACGGTGCCCACAGCCACCATGGACATCCCACGTCCTTGCGCACGGCACCGCCGTCCGCAGGTCCCGATTCACAGCTACATCTGTCGCGCTTGCCTGTCTGCAACCTGCTCCTCACATCAGTGCATGAAATCTTCTATGACCATCTGCCCGCTCCAAATTGTGGAGAAACTTACCGCCCTCACTTCTGCACAGCACCCGAGGCAGGGCACAGCTTGACACAAGCTCCTTACGCCCCGCAGTCCCCTGTCCAAGCATCAACCGCAACCTCCAAGATACTGCCGTGTGGCAAAACAGGCCTTGTAACTATACTGTTGCTTGGACCTGACTCTCCTTACACACTCCTCGCTTGTAAATTAGCCCCATGTCTTCATCCGTACCCCTGCCCGCTACGCGGCAGCCGCCCGCCTCACTCCATACGGTAGCATGCCACCCCCGCACCACCGATACCAACTGCCTATGATTGCGCGGCATGAACCAGGGTGCCTGGGTCACTGCCACCACTTCAGTCACACGCTCCAAACCCAGAGGCCTGAAGAAGGGTGCCAGCCCCTCACCCGCCCAGCACCGCTCTCCCTATGCGGTACACCTGCGCAGCACACGAGAGGCCAGGGGACGGGCATCAGGGTAGATGGACTTGCATGGGTCTGCGTTTTGCTGTGCGTCAACATGCGCACCAGGGGCTTCTGCGTTGGGCCCAAATGAGCTCGTTGGTCAGGGCACCCCATGCAGGAGCAGAGCCATCGCGCTCATGAAGCCGCTCGTCGCCGCAGCGCAATTCATCCATTCCCGCCCACGCGCTACTCCCCTTCCATCGTGCACAACCCCGCCATGCCATGCTGCCGCACCCCGCGAGCAGCGCGCTCCCACCACACACCCGCTCGCCCCCACCCCGCCTCGTTCCAGTAACCTTGCTCCCCGCAGGCACCACATCCTCCATCTTCCCGTGGTCTCACCGCTTTGCATGCCCCCCTTTGCAACCCATTTGCAACCCATCAGCACCTCACCTTCCCTAGCACGTACAGCGCCGTGAACATGGCGATTGCGAACAGCAGCAGGAACAGCATGTGGTTGGACTGCGCTCGGCGGTATGCCACGTTGAGCCGCCCCATGGCCCGGCGCATGGTCAGCTTGGCGCGCTCCATGGTATCTTCCTGCAAAACACACAGCAAGGCATGTTTGGTATGGCGTTACCACTTGGGTCAGTGGACGTGCGCAATGCACAGCACGACAGCAGCAGTACACTTGCATGCCTGTGCCGTGCGGCCCTTTGTGGAAGGTTAGGTGTCGCCTTTCCCATGTGGGTTGGGCTGCAAACACCACGCATGTCCAGACGCCGCGCGCCACAACCGCTCTAACACCATGTACAGCATGTGGCATGACCCACCACCCGACACCATGGGAGGAGCCATGTACCGCGGAACGTTTCATTCTTGCTGCCACCACCAAAGCCACAGGCCCATTGGCCAGACCAACTGGGCGTGCCCCAAGCACGACGCCTGACAACAGGTGTGGTACAGGCTCCCTGGTCCCAGGTCGTGAGTAAAATAGGTGCCATACCAGCGAATTGATGAGCTCTCCCGTTTGTTTAGATTCCTCCCCGATCGCTATGCCAAGCTGAGGGTGTAGTCAGGGGGAGGTAAGGGCAGTTGGTTAGGACCGTGGGGTTGCTTAGGTGTCCTCGGGAACTGCTGTGGGGCCTGGCCATGCCTCCACAATTGTACTCACATCTTTGAGCTTCTTCACATGGCCACGGAGGTCGTCCACTTGCGAATCAAAATCGAACTTTCCCACGTCAATTGCGACCTGCTCCTGTCCTCCCCGGGCGTTTAGCCCACCCCTGAGCGAAAGATAAGTCCCGATGCTTTAGTCTTGTATTCCAATATTACGCTTCCGCGTGCATCGCTCTCCCGAGTCGCTCGCCTTGACGCGTATCCTGCCATTCCACGCCCAAGAATGGTACAGTCTGCTTCGCTAACGTAACATTGTGCGTAAACGTGTTAGGTTCTTGGTTGCTAGAGGGCAACTCCAACCATCCGCAGGGCAGTAGTAGCTGCAGCCCAGACTTGGTCCTTGCGAACTGTGTGTGAGTTAGCTATCAGCAAGTGGTCCCCTGGTTATCAGCTGTAAAGCGTGGCGTGAATAGCGATGCGGTGCAGGGATTAGGCCTGGCCCTAGGCTACGCGTAGCATGCGGGGACGGGGTGCCAGCGGTTACGCTGTACGGCAGCCCCTGGCAGCTCCTGCCTCAATGCGCCTGTGCCTGATGCTAACATGCGGCTTACGACAGCCGTAGTCCTCGCGTTGCGTTACAGTGTGCACTATTAGCTCTAGCGCAGCCTAAAGCAGCAATTGTGCGAGGTGACAAGCAGCCAGGCGGCGGCCTTGGCATACACGTGTGCAACGAGAGGGTGGGAAACCGCATGTCCCTGATAGTCCAGCAATTCCCAGCCCGCCTGCCATCCTAACATCTGCCGCACCCGGCACCGGTACAGCGCGAGCCCCACCCTCCGCCACTTAGCGCAGGGCGAAAGCGGCAGCACACCCACACTGCCCGCGTCCCCATCACGGAAACCCCGAGTGCCACCCCGACCCCACCAGCAGCTGCACCGTCTGCTGCAGGCTCCGGCAGCTGGCACCCGGCCTGCCCGGCCACCCGTATGCTAGTCGGCCACCCGCCCAATAGATGGAATATCCGTTCACGCCTTCAGCTACCTAGTATCTACCGTGCCATGGCGACGCAGGCACTCAGTGTAGGCTTTCTCACAGGCCGCAGCATAAAGCCCGAAGCAACCGGCTTGGTTCAGGTACTCAATTGCACCCGTGCCACACCTGACCAGCTCCTGGCCAGACACACCCCAGCACTGCTGGGCCAGCAGGCACGCCATGGCCCTTCCAAGCAACCAGGCCAACAACACCACACCACTGCACTTGCCTCAATTCACCTGCCCCTCAGCCCAACCATGGCAACGCACCTCACAATCCATGCACCCACAAGGCCCCCACGCATGCACCCACAAGCCTCCCCACCCGTGCACCCACAAGCGCCCCAAGCCACGTCACGCCCCAGCCCCAGCTGCCGGTGCCCCTGGCGCCACCACCAGCCCCCGCAGCCACGCCCGCTCCTCCTCGCTGTAGGCCCCCCCAAAGCCGTCCAACGCCACGGCCCTCAGCATGGCTCCCCTCCTGCCCACCGGCGCCCCCCGCTCCACAAGCCACCGCAGGCCCGGCATCGTGCACCGCAGCCGCACCGCCCTCACCACCACATCCCGGGCACCCCACCGCACGCCCAGCCGCCACAGCGCAGTCAGTGTGGCCAAGTCCGCATTCTTGGCCGCGTGGATGTACGGGGAGGTGTCTCGAGGAATCAGCCGGCAGGACGGGTGCCTTGCCGCCAGCCACTCCACCAGCGCCTGGCAGCCGCCCTTGGCCGCAGCTGTCATGACGTACCCATCGAGCCGCAGCCCTGGCATCTGGCGCAGCAGGTACTGCACCAGGGCCAGGTCGCCCAGCTCCGCGGCTTGAGAGACCACCTCCTTAGCATCGCCGTTCGCTGTGTCCCAGTCACTGTACCCCGCGCCCACCAGCAGCTGGACCGCTGGCATCAGGGCGCGGCTGTGTGCCACCCTCATGCGCGGCCAGCCCGCGAAGATCTCCTTCAAGTCGCTCAGCCGGAGCCCGCTGGGAGGCGCCGCCGAGGAGCGGGCCAGCCACTTGATCATGGCCATGTTCGCCGTGCCGGCTGCATGCGCGTAGGCGCCAGGGGCGTACCGCAAGCCGGCCTGGTGCAGGAACTCCAGCATCGCGGGCTTTCCCGAGCGAACCGCCGCGTCGGCAAACTTGGACCGGGGCGGCTCAGAGCGCAGCACGTCCCAGGTCCCGAACCGCGGCAGCAGCGAACGCAGCACCTCCACCCTCCCTGCCGACGTGGCCAGCAGTGCCACGTGCAGCAGCATCGTGTCGCGATCGAGCTGCGGGCAGCCCCGCTCCTGCAGCCACCGCAGCTTGGCCACACCGTCCGGGCCCTGCGTCGCCGCCCACAGCGGCCAGCGCCAGCTGCTGACACCCTCCGTGGGCAGCTTGCACCCCGCCTCGTCCACCAGCCACTGCGCCACGGACAGGTCTGCGGAACACAACGCGGCCTCCACTGCCCCTACGCTGGGTGCGCAGCCGCGCTCCCGCAGCCAGCGCAGCAGGCCCAGGTTGCCCCTATGGGCGGCGGCCGTAACAGTGGTGTTGTCCAAGCGGCACGCCCCAGCCCCGGTGGCCAGCACCCACTCCATCTTGGCAAAGGCATCAGGAGTGGCCAACCCCGCGGCTGCGTTGAGCACCCACTGGTTAAGGTTCCGGTGCGACACGTGGGGCAAGCCCTGCAGCGCCTCCCACGCCTCCTGCAGCCCCTCCAGGTGGCAGTGCTGCACCGCTGCGTGCATCACGTTGGATGGGTTCAGCTGTGCGGGGCAGTGGCGCACCAGCCAGCCCAGCAGGTGCAGGTGGCCGGCCCTGGCCGCCGCCTCACCAGGGTCATTGCACGAATGGCTGCTGCACGTCTGCATGTAGTCCGGGAGGATGCTGGGCTGCAGCAGCGTCCATGTCACCTCCAGGTTGACCTCGCTGCCGGTGGCGGCAGCGGTGCACAGCAGCTGCAGCTTGTGCTGGAAGGGCAGCTGCTTCAGCCCCTCCTGCCCTTCTTTCTTGGCCCAGGCTTGCGCCCAGGGCTCGGCGTGGGGAGGCAGGGGCTGGGATAGGGAGGCGGTGCAGTCGGCTTTGAGGGCGTCGCACGCCTCTCGGCACACGAAACGGCCGCTGAGGGCGCGCTCGTTGGGGGGCAGCAGGGACAGCACGTGCAGCTGCAGGGCTGTGGGGAGCGGGAAAGAGAGCAACATGGCGGCTTTCTGCTGATGCGAAGGGCTGCCTTTCAGGGGAAGCTGCTCCATGTTGGCTGCTTGGCACGGGCGGCGCGTCCAGGGGCAGTAGGACTTGGCGCCAAAAGGATGAGGGTTCTGGGGACAGCAGTCGACGGAAGTTTACGCAGTGATCGCGTCAGATGCGCCGCAGGATATCGAATATGCGAGTTGCATGCAGTTTGTGTGGCTCCATGATGCAGAGGACAGGCGCGAGGGCAGAAGACAAGCGCGAGGACCGACGACGAGCACGGCCAGGAAGCAGGCCGAGCAGGGACTCTTTCTATGCGCTCTAGGGCGCACAAACAAGAACAAGCAAGCTCACCTTTGCAACACTTGTTTGTTGGACGCGGTCGCTGATACTGGCAGCTTTGGCTGTACACGAGGATGCTCCTGCTTGCGGTGCGTACCGGTAGCGTGTTGAGGCAGATCCCCTAGTTGCTAAGAGGAGATCAGGCAAAAGGACGATGACCGCGCTCGATGTTTAGTTTATACATCTGGCACTTGCATGGATATTCATCCCGCCGTTGCCACGTGCTAGCCACGTGCCAGCTGCCCTTGCAGGCGACCCTGGCTGACCCTGGAAACAGCAGCCAGCAGCACGTTGCCCGCCCCAGGCTCACACGCTGCCAGCCAGCAACTGCAATACTGTAGTTTGTTGGGTGCTTTCCTGGGTACTAGTAGGAGGTTGCGCGTCATGGTACGGCCGCACGGCCCCAGCTGGCCCAAGAAACCCAATGCCAGAATGCTCCAAGGCGACGTGGCTTCCTCCTGCTGCCGAAGCTCCGTAGCCCGTACTTTCCGTCCTTACAGCAAAAGCTCTGGACAAGGGCAATGCCCCTCAGATGCCAGGTCCGTACCGTGACCACACAGATCCAGGCGCTGCACTCCCCGCAGCTCCCAGGACAGAGAGTTTCGGCCTTGTGGTACCGGTATGGGTGGGGAGTAGGGGGTAGGGATGGGCACGCTCCTACACACGTACTTAGGCAGCCTGGGGCCAGCAAGGCTGCAGCGGCCTTCACAAACACGTGTGCTAAAACGCCCCGCCAGCGCGTGCGGACAAGCAACCCTGCAGGTTGCGGTTCCACTGTCTCCAGCGTCCACGGACACCCTGCGTCCTCACAGAATATGAAACACCAGCTCAAGCTGTTGCATCGTAGTAAAATACCGTACCGACACACCCTGTATGGACAAGATGTACCACAAACACTAGCTGTACAAGTTACGAGTCGGCTACGAGTACGGTACACAGTCAAAGAATGGCTGGCCAACGAGCAGAAAGGCCACTCACTTAGCGTACATTGGGGCGGTTACGAAGCCGCCGTTAGCACAATAGCTATGCATGAGGTCGATACAAGCACAAGTGCCGTAGTGCCCTACGTATGCTCTCAGGCTATAAGACGCACGTTGCTAAGTAGTCCAAGGGTACCGTAGTACTCATGCTCCACAAAAATGAAGGGATGCACTCGTGGGATGCACTGGTGCCCTAAAGCTTCCCGAAAACCCACAGGGGAACAAGAATGTATGCCCACCAATCAGATAATAGGCCACCCTGCAGGACGGACGTCCCAGAAATGATCACAGGAGAGACCATACCATGCATGACCCGCCATGAAGTCCACACCTAGAATGGCAACCGTCGCTGCACTTTCACCTTGAGCTACTCCCACAGCAGGAGCCCAGCAACCGTCTCGTGCTGCCCTGTCTAGTGTATGTATGGCCCTTAACCCTATACCCCATACCCTCGCGTTTTACGCGTACCCCATACCCTGTACACGTTGTGCAGCCGCGCAAGCAAACCCAATAGGCTTTGCTGCCGCCGCCAAAGTGCCCGAGGAAGGCAAATCTAGCGTAAAAAGCAATTAATCATGAATCATAGGTAGGCAAGCAATCAATGTTCCTAGCTGCTACCGCCACCGCCAGACACAGCGCCTCAGCTTGTACAGTTGCGACGACGCGCGCTGCCTCGCACCTCTAAGCTCGCCCCCTCCCTCGCCCTAGACCTCCTCTAGCCATGCAATGCCAGTAAAGCCCTGCAACCTGGCACGCCCCCCTTTCCATTGCACCACGCACCCTTCCAGCTTACAACCCCCGCAGCCCACGCCACCCCACCGCAGCCCCATACGCCGCAACCAGCCGCCCCAGCCGCTCCCTGATATCCCCCGCCGCCAACCGCTGCGAGGGCAGCAACGCACAGCACTCCTCCGCCATCCCCATCAGCCCACACACCAGCCCCGCCTCCGCCCGCCCCAGCTCGCCCCCGTGCCGCCCCTCCCTCACCGCCACCTCGTACGGCAGCAGCGCGCGCACCATGCTCGAACCCACCAGGTGCGCATGAGAGCCCAGGCACACCCGCGGAAGCTGCACCGCCCCGTGCGCACCAGCCCCAGCTCCCGTAGTTGCTCCCCGTAGCCCACACTGCACGCGAGCTCCCCGTCCGTGCCCGGGGCCTCCATGGCCGCCAGGCTGTCAGCCAGCAGCGCCAGTGCAGGGGTCTCCACCGCAACGCGCTCCAGCTCCGCGGCAGCTGCCTTGGCCACCTCGTGTCGCATGGCGGCGGGGTGGCAAGTAGGGGTGGCAGGGTTGGAGGGCGAGGGGTGTGGGCTGGCGGCGGCGTGCAGCTGCAGGACCGCGTTGGCCTCGTGTGCGACCAGCTCCGGGGGGCAGTAGACGCGGGTGGCGGGGCAGCCGTGGCGCGGGTCCAGCGGCACGGCGTGCAGCAGCAGCCGCTGCCGCTGGGAGCGCAGCCGGGGGTCCGCCAGGGCCGGGAACACGTCCGCCGACGCGCTGGGTCGCGGCAGCGGGTCTGCGGAGGCGCCGGCAGCTGCTGAATCACCCTTGGGGCTGGTGGCGCTGTGTCGCAGGGGGACCAGCGCGTCCAGCACGCCCTCCCGCAGCAGCACAGCCCCGCCCAGGTCGATCAGCTGCAGCAGCCAGTCCTTGGTGACCACGACATTCTCCAGCTTGAAGTCGGGCAGGACGACACCGGCCACCTCCAGCCCTTCCATCAGCCGCGCAACGCCCCCCAGCAGCCGCAGCACCCGGGGCAGGGCGCGCTTGGCTGCGCGCGCACCCGCGGGCCCGCGCCGCGCCGCCTCCCCCACACCGCCCACCAGCCCGAAGAGGTCCCCGCGCTCCGCCCACAGGCTGCACGTGATGACGTGGAACCGCACCCAGCCGCCCGCGTCCGGCTCCGAGACCACGTCCGCGTCCCACGCGACCAGCGGAGTCACGTGGGCCACCATCCACGGGGCTCGCCGCCGCAGGCGGGACAGCACCTTGTCGTACGCCGCAAGCTCCCGGTACGACTCATCCTCGATGCCGTACCAGGCCCGGCCCGAAGGCGGTACGGCGCCACCGCCGGCCGGGAAGCTTGCCGCTGCCATGGACCCTGACCCACATCGCGATTGCAGCTCGCGGAGCTCGTGCACATTGGCCTCAAACGGCCCGTCCGATTTGATGGCCACCTTCGGTCCGTACGGCACTCCCTGCTCGTCCAGCATGCGGCCCTCCCACACGGTACGGCCGGCGTCGTGCTGTACGACGCGGTCTCGCACGAGGCGCTGCTGCTTGAGGCGAGCGACCCGTGGGACGGTGGTGCGGCAGCGGGAGGACACCACCTGCGCCACCAGGTCGGACATGCCGCAGCGGAGGTCGGGCCGCTGCTCACGGGCTGCGGCGCAGCGCCAAGGGAGCTGCTGCTTGTAGCCTTGCACTACGTGCGAGCTCTGCTGGTCGACGGGAACGTGGAGGATTGCAGCCGGGCTGAGCAGCGGCGTTGGGGGGCGGTGTCTCCACTGCTGCGGCTTGAGTTCCTGATCTGGGTCGTGCGCCTGGTGCATCGGCGAGGCGGAAGCGGTTGACCAGGGGCTGAAGGGTGTCGTGGACGATGGGCATGAGCTCGGCAGGTACGTGCCAGGGCTTCCGCAGGAGGACGCGCTGTTGGCGTAGGCACATGGGGTTGAGGAGGTGGAGCGCAGCAGCTCGGCTGAGATTGTGCGCGGGGAGACCGTGGTAGCTGCAGAGCCACCACCCGCGGCTGCACGTGCGATGGGGGAGTTGACAGGCGTTGTGGGGCAGGCCACAGCCAGCCGCGTGAGGGTGAGAGGCGGGGGACGCTTGCTGAACTCGGTGTTTGGGCGACGCTCCTGTGAGTCTTGGTCCAGGATGGGTTCTGGCTTCGGGGCATCTTGGTGGCTTGCTAACATGGGATCCCTGTCGTTTGCCTGCAAGTGCAAGGGTGCAATGAGGCAGGGACGGTGCATAAGCGAAGGCGGTGTACAACCAGCCAGCAGTGTTTGACGCTGTCTCTCCAAAGGCCAGGATCCGATGTGTGAGGGAGAGGGTGGGAAATGCAAGCAAGTCCAGTCTTGGCAGCGAGTCTGCTTAGGAGGTCACGGTACCGTGCGGCGTTCCTCCGGGTGCGTGCGGCCACCCACTCACGTAAGAGGTGGTTGTGATGTTAGTAGTATGTCCTGCTGCTACGCATAGCTGGCGTCTTGCCTGGTCTGCGAACGCCAATCCACAGGGCGGCACTGCCATGGGCCGGCCATGTGTGCCGCTCGCTGAGCGGGCATTCCCCGGTGTGGCGCTGTGCCTCCGCCTGTACCAAGGGCAGTACTCAAGTAGCTCAGAGCGGGGCCCCGGTGACGGTCTCTGGCGGGGGCTCGAAAGCCGCGCATGGCAATCCGTCTACAGGCTGTATGCTTTCCGGCACACACATTCTTGCTGAAAATCATAAATACCTTTATCAGATGGTTGACCTGTTATGTTATGGTGTATGGTGAGCGGAAGGGCCTGTTGCACAGTTGCATAGCCTCCTTCCGCAGCCCAGGCTAGCGACTCTCTCACCTTAGCATTCTTGTATGACTTTCAATGTTGCTACAGTTACAGTCAGCAGCCGGCTCGCTGGACGAGGCATTCCCCATACTTTTCCGAGGTACGCAGAGAGGAGGTAGCTTGTGAGATGCCTCCAAGCCGTCTGAAGTTGCATCAGTGTTCTTATATGTTATGGTGAGATGCGCTTGAATGCTAGGTCTGAAGTCTGGCGCCCCTGCAGGCTTTGGCCCATCAGTCTGTCCCGTGTCCGTCTGTACGGCTGTGAGTAAAGTGGAACTCAGGACCTCTCGCAAGCGGGCTTCCATCTCCACATACTAACAAACAGGCCTATAACATAAGCTACTTCAAGGTTTCAGGACCTCGCACCTGCACAGTTTCAAGTAAACTCTTTTGGGCCCCCAGGGACGTGACGATGAGGACATCGAGGCAGGCATAAAAGTGTCTCCTCTCCTTGCAGCCCTCGCCTTCATCCTCGCCCACACCGGAGGGGCATATACTTGCAGCATGTATAGCAGCTACGGTGAAGATACGCCATCAAGACTTTGCATGCATGACCTGACATGACGACTACTGGGTGGCCGTGCGGACATGCACGGCCTGTGAACACGTGTCGTGACCAGGACAGCTCAGTCAGCATCGCTCCATTTCATCTAGACCTCAGCTGCTGACAAGCCGCAACAACGGCACCCCACGCCTGGTTTTGGGCGTTAGGTGGTGCTGGTGCTTGCCTGTGCTGGTTCGGCCTTGGTCCCCGCTGGCCTGTCCCTTCCCGTCTCTATACCTGTAAACCTTTTGCACAAAAAGGCCACCGCCCCAGGCCCCACCTACCGCTTCTTCTGCTGCACCTCCTGTCGCACTTCCTGATGATCCCCTCCCGCGCCTCCGCCATGGCCGCCGGTGTCACCCTCCTCGACAGCACCACCGCACACAGCTGCTCCACCAGCTCCACCAGCCGGTTCACCATCCAAGCCTCGGCCCCGCTCCCGCCCCGTCTCCCTCCCCTCCCGCAGCACGTGCCCCAGGCTGCAGCCCAGCAGAGACGACTGCGAGGCCAGGCACGCCCGGAGGAAGGTGATCACAACGGTCCTACCTGGGTTCCCCGCTGGGGACCATTTGTCGCGCCATCTTTTGGCGCCATCCGGAAACCACCGTCTCAGCTGTGGCCCTGACTGACTCTCGCGCATGGCACCTGCCCCCCACCAGTCCAAGCCCGCCCTGGACCGCAGGGAGTGCTAGGGAACCGTCCCTGACGGCCTGTTCCAGCAGCCACAGCCCAGGGCGCTCCAGACTAACCGTAGGCCCGCGTGGCTCGGACGGGGTCTCCCGTGGGGGTCTCCCCTCGATGCTGCCCTGGCTGCCGGTCTCCGGCGTGCTGATGCCGTGCGCTGCCTGCCTGCTGAGAGTGCTGACCCAGATGGGGGAGCGCAACTCGGCCCTGCTGCCTTGCGGCGCTGCGGCGCCGCGCACATCTCCGGCGGCGCGTTGCATCTTTGGGCGCCAGCCGTTCCAGCTACCACCAGCTACCACCAGCCCCCTGCTGCAGCGCCCGCCAAAGCCCTCGTTGGTGCCGCTGCAGCTGCACATGCCGCCTGTGCACGCATGCGGAGCGGCCAACGCTTGTCGAATAGTGGGATGTCGGTTAAGGGTCAGTTGGCTCCGTAACCAGCCTCTTCGTCCCAGCACCTTGCGGTACGAGCTCCGGCACTTGGCTGGACTGCTCGCAAGCTATAATATACAGTACTGACGTGAAACCTTGCTGTCAGATGACCGCTCGCAGTATGGAATGAGCTTTCCGGCAAGAAGCGTGTCAGTCTCGCCTGGTCTCGCTTGCCAGCAGTAGGTCGCGGTGCTGAACATTTGTAATCAGCTACGATGCTGTAGTGCCTTTTCCCTAACAAGATCAAACACGGCGTGTCAGCCTCACCGCACCGCCGTGCCCCCGAGGCGCGATACCTGACTGTGTCCGCAAGGCATGATGCCTGGAAATGGTAAGCTGGCTGCACACTGCGGAGGGCCGCGGTGGCCGGGGTGGGGGGTGCACCCACCGGGCGTGGGGGAAACAAAGTACTAATAACGCGTGGGGGGGGGGCCTAATTGCGTTCTTTGCGGTAGAAGGGATGATGATTAGTAGTTGTGAAAAGAGAGTGCTACGGTAGCCGAGGTGTGAGGTTGTTGCTGGGGGCGGAGCGGGGTTGACGTCAGCAGTGAGGCTAGAGGCATTGGCGTCATGTGCTGTTGCCACCCAGGGGCACCACCTACAGTTGTTTAGGCAAGTCCGTGGAGAGAGGCAAGCCTCAGCCAGCCGTGGCAGGAGAGCAGTGCCATGCTCGATCGGGGATGCCAACCTGAGCGCGTGTTGCCCCATGGCACCGGGACGGGCCCGCCATGCATGTGTGCGTTGGGGAGGTTCTGCAACTTGCGAGGTTTTGGAACTGCGTGTCTGAGACGCTGGGTCCATCCACGAAGGTCAGGATCGCCAGGGTTTGGGGTGGAGGGTTCCGCTCGCTGTGCACTCCGTGTCGCCTGGAGTAACGCATGTTCCCCGTCCGCAGGTGTGGGCGGTGTGCGCACAAGTGACGGACCGCTGTGGAGGGCGAGAGGGGGCGTCATGGCATGGCGCCAGCAAGCCCGTCTTTCCGGTGAGGCGTTAAGCAGGGGGCGCTTGCTGGGGAAAACTTTAAAATGAGGGAGAGAGAAGAAGTTGTGCGGGGTGCGAAGTGGTGGTACGGCAGTGGGTAGCTGCATAGGGGGTGGGGGGCAACTCATGTGCGGCAGTGCGTGGTTGGCAGGCGGGCTATGTACCCCTCTGTTCGCTTGCCTGGTCCCAGGACGGTACCCGACAGGCACGCGGGCGACATACTTACTGACCCAGGCCTGCGCCCTACGCAAGGGCTGTGCAAGGGTGGACTGGCGGGCTGTGTGGGCGAGCCTGGGCGAGCAAACGGGCATAGTGCATGCGGCACTGCCCCCCTGGGACGGATGACGGGTTGTCAGAACTACATTCCTGGGTGTTAACGACCTGTGTACTGCAGGATACCAGCGGGCGCTCTGGCATCTGGTGGCGGCGTGCCCCATGTGCCTCACTGCTGCCGCCGTGCACGCCCATGAGCTGAGGCCTTGGCGCTGTGGAGTCGGGCATGGGGCGGGCTGGGCCCGGCGCCGTGCCACCCCAGCTACGTGTGCGTGAAGCTCGGGGTCACCGGTTTTTTTTTTTTTTTTTTTTTTCAGGAGAAGGGTTATGGGATTATCGGAGACCTATTT
>VFQN01005191.1_pt1 | contig 16208 bp, 15 predicted proteins | sample 3512371 | NCBI WGS metagenome assembly VFQN01 (sample SAMN10412370, study PRJNA504923) | tailings metagenome | isolation source: Replicate 2 from Balatoc abandoned mine | place: Philippines: Itogon, Benguet | collected 2017-08-28 | reverse complement strand
TTAAGTGAAATTGCTTCGCGTATGAATTACTCCAGTGTTGCCTATCTGAGTAACCAATTCAAAAAAGTTACCGGTCTTACGCCAAGCCATTTCAGACAAATCAGGGAAGAAAAGCGGAAACCGTTGGATAAAGTCTAATTTTATAGGGTAAAACAAATTGGTGTTAAGAGTAGCGGCCTTCCGCAAATGACAAAAGCAAAAGATGGACTGGTGTTTCTTCCCTTGGTTTTTCTCCTATCTCCACCGCCAATAAAAGGGTTGTTTTGCAGGATCTGTACCGGATAGTACAGCCGGGCGGAGAACTGCACATAGCAGATTTCGGGAAGTCCAATAACTTACGGGCCAAGTTGGCTTTTGGCTTTTTCCGCAGGCTGATGGTGAAGAGAATATCCGAGTAAACAATACGGGTTTATTACCCGGCTATATCGAAAAAGCTGGATGTAAAAATGTGGAAGAAACCCGCTATTTTAATACCCTGTTCGGTACCGTAAAACTCATTAAAGCCATCAAAGATGAATAGCCATCTTCATTCAATCATCCAACAGTATAAAGCTGACAGGGGATCAGTTTATAATACCTGGTTTACTAATAACGAAGAACGTTTAAAAGCATTCCGCTCCATCCGGAGAGGCGTACAGCAGATAGTGGATGATATTAAAAACAAGAAATTCGGAAATGACTTTAAAGGATCTTCTCTCGAATTTGTGCTCACCTGTATCACCGAGCAAAAGCAGGTGTTTGAGGGAGCTGCGCACCCCTTCTATTGGAAGCCCAAGCTGAGAATCCCCGACATTTACGAAAATGAAACAAATAAGCAGCAATTCGGCCAGTTCCTTGAAAATTGCCTGAATGCAAAAGCAGAGGCGCAAATCATTAAGGAAATTATCCGGCTGGACAGCTACAAGATAAAAGGTTTGGGTCCTGCCGTGTCCAACATTCTTTATTTTCTGCATCCCACCATTGTACCACCCTTTAATACAGCCATCCTGAATGGATTCAATTATCTGTTCAAAGACAGGAAGAAATTAGGAAGTTGGAGCGAGTATCTGGCGCTGCGGGAAGTGTTGATCGATACCAATAAGCAATACCGCTCAGAGCTTTCGCTGGATCTGGGAGCGATCGCAGGATTGCTTTTTGAAATAGGCACCCAAAAAATCATATTGGGTACGGATGAATATTTGTCAGAACCAGAGAGAAAGAAATTGGAAAAACTGATTGAAAAAAGACGAGAAGAAGTAGAACATGAAAAAGAGGAAGAGGATCTGCATACAGAAATGCAGTATCACTTACTAAAAATTGGTCACGCTTTGGGGTATGATGTCATTGCCGCTTCCAATGACCGCTCCAAATCACATTGCGGCAATAATTTTTCCTTTATTTGTTTGCAGGCATTTCCTGAGATTAATTTAGACCGGGAAACATTGAATACCGTAAAGCTGATTGATGTATTATGGTTTCAAAAAGCAACCAATAATGTCATCGCTGCCTTTGAGGTGGAAAAAAGTACCAGCATCTATTCAGGTATCTTACGGCTTACAGATTTGAGTTACACGATCGCGGATGATGACGAAGTATTTTATCTGATCGTACCCGATAAAAGAGAAAAGGACGTGGTGGGGCAATTGTCACGGCCCGCCATAAAGCAGAATAAGGTAATGATCAAGTATATTCTTTTTTCCGATTTGCGCCAACATTGTGACGCTCTCTGCAAATTTGGCGACAGCCACCTGATCATGGAAAAAATTGCAAGAAACGTGGCAACCAGGTAAGCCTGCTCTACACCCAGCCATTGTAAACAAATCAGGGAAGATAAACGCAAATCGTTGGATCAGGTGTAAACTTATAAATCAGTTCCTAATAATGCCCTTCCTGTTGTGCTATTATGTCAAACGATTTGGATACAACTAAAAGCAGTTTGGACACATGCAGATGAAGATACTTATATAGCGGTGTGTCCACTAATGATATTGCCGCCCACACCGGCTTACCGTTCCCTGAGTGCCGGGTTAAGCACTCCTTTAAAGTTCTCCAATCGTTATAAAGGCGACATCAAAGCAGCAACATTTTCTATGCAGCAGGCAGAAGTGCAGTACCAACAGGTAGTGGTTACAGATGGTGCCTACCTGCTGAGCAGTGAGTTTATCCTCAAAAAGGGAGCAAGCAAGATGCATGACCATTAATGGCGATGGTGCGCCTGTGCGGGTTATTATCAGGCAGGGTGTATTTGCTATGGGCAGGAATTTTGGTTTCAAAATAAACGTGCCACTGAACTTTAACTGGTAACCAGTGAAGAAGTTAAAACAAACAGGCTGTTTCCCGCGGATCAGCCTGTTTTTGCTTTGGCAACATGAAACGGAATAGCAGCGAACAGTATCCCTGGCAAGGTTAACCCTGTTCCATGAAATTTTATAAATCAATTCCAAAATTTCGTAATAGTAGCCACTGGCATTATGGTCAAATTTGCATTATTCAATAAAGCAGCAAAATATGGCGACAGATAATAATAAAGAAATCATCTATCTGCCTTTGGAAAACGTAGAGAGTGACCATTGCGCATCCATCGTTGACAAGGGGCTGGCACAAGTCAAGGGGATCACCACACATAAAGTAGAGCTGAACAACCGCAGGGCCGCCATAACGGTAAATGACCATGAGGCAATACCCGAAGCGGTGAAGGCAGTAAAGGATCTCGGGTATAACATTACCACTGCTAAAGGCGCTTTTCCTGTCCTGGGCATGACCTGTGCATCCTGTGCCGGAAGCGCTGAAAGTATCGTAAAATACCAACCCGGCGTGGTCAGTGCATCTGTCAACTTTGCAACCGGGAATCTTACCGTAGAATATCTCCCGAATATGACCAGCGCTTCAAAGTTGCAAAAAGCGGTACAATCCGTAGGTTACGATTTATTGATTGAAGATGAAACCAGGCAGCAGGAAACATTGGAAGCGATCCACGCCCAAAACTTCAGCAAGCTGAAGACTAAAACCGTATGGGCAATCATCCTGTCTTTACCCGTTGTAGTGATCGGGATGTTCTTCATGGATATACCTTATGCCAACCAGATCATGTGGGCATTCGCTACGCCTGTTGTGGCATGGCTGGGCAGGGATTTCTTTATCAATGCCTGGAAGCAGGCCAGACACCGTTCCGCCAATATGGACACGCTCGTGGCGTTAAGTACGGGGATCGCCTATATCTTCAGCGTATTCAATATGCTGTTTGCTGACTTTTGGCATCAGAGAGGATTGCATGCGCACGTATATTTTGAAGCCGCGGCCGTAATCATAGCATTTATCCTGTTAGGGAAATTGCTGGAAGAAAAGGCCAAAGGAAATACATCATCGGCCATTAAAAAACTGATGGGTTTACAACCTAAAACCGTAATGGTAATCCAGGCCGACGGGTCAGAAAAGCAGACCGCCATTGAAGAGGTAAACGCGGGTGATGTGATACGGGTAAAGCCCGGTGAAAAAATCGCTGTAGACGGTATGGTAACATCCGGCAGTTCGTATGTGGATGAAAGCATGTTAAGCGGCGAGCCGGTCCCGGTACTTAAAAATGAAAACGAAAAAGTGTTTGCAGGAACGATCAACCAAAAAGGCAGCTTCCAGTTTAAAGCAGTGAAAGTAGGTAAAGAGACGATGCTTGCCCACATCATCAAAATGGTGCAGGATGCACAGGGAAGCAAAGCGCCTGTTCAAAAATTGGTAGATAAAATTGCAGGCATTTTTGTTCCGGTTGTCATGGGTATTGCCATCCTGACCTTTTTGCTATGGCTGGTGCTGGGTGGCGATAACGGGATCGTACAGGGATTACTGGCAGCCGTCACCGTACTCGTCATTGCCTGCCCCTGTGCATTGGGACTGGCCACGCCTACGGCTATCATGGTAGGTGTTGGCAAAGGAGCAGAAAAGGGTATCCTCATTAAAGATGCGGAAAGCCTCGAACTGGCCAAGAAAATAAATGCCATCGTACTGGATAAAACGGGAACTATTACCGAAGGAAAACCACAGGTGACCGGCATCCAATGGCTGAATAATGACGATGCTTCCCAAAATGTGCTGTTGAGCATTGAAAAGCAATCGGAGCATCCATTGGCAGAAGCAGTGGCAAAACACTTTGAAGGGGTACGGGCTACCTCTTTATCCCTGTTCGACAGTATTACGGGTAAAGGGGCAAAAGCCAATCACAACGGCGAAACCTATTTTGTAGGTAATAAAAAGCTGTTGGCAGAAAACAAGATTGTCATTGCTGGCGAATTACAAGACAAAGCCGAAGAATGGGGCAAACAGTCCAAAACCGTTATCTGGTTTGCAAACAGCAAACAAGCTCTTGCTGTCATTGCCATAGCCGATAAGATTAAAGACACATCAGTACAGGCCATCAAAGAAATGCAGGATATGGGCATTGACCTGTATATGCTGACCGGGGATAATGAAGCTACCGCAAAATCCATTGCAGAGCAGACAGGCATCAGGCATTACAAGGCCGAGGTATTGCCACAGCACAAAGCCGATTTTGTAAAAGAACTGCAACAGCAGGGTAAAACAGTGGCGATGGTAGGCGATGGCATTAATGACAGCACCGCTTTGGCAACAGCCGATGTAAGTATCGCAATGGGCAAAGGCAGCGATATAGCAATGGATGTTGCCAAGATGACCATCATCTCCTCAGACCTTACCAAGATACCACAGGCAATACGCTTGTCAAAACAGACTGTAGCCACTATCAAACAAAACCTGTTTTGGGCGTTTATTTACAATGTAATTGGCATTCCGATAGCCGCAGGTATCCTTTATCCTGTGAATGGCTTCCTGCTTAACCCCATGATTGCAGGGGCGGCAATGGCACTCAGCAGCGTAAGTGTAGTCAGCAATAGCCTGCTACTGAAATGGAAAAATAGGTAAGGATAAAACGCGTAATATAACCGTACATAAAAACATACAATGTGCAAATAAATCTACTGGCATTGGGGATATTTGGGTCCAACTTTTAAAAAGGCAGGGACTTGTTTGCCCATTATCAACGCAGGAGACGTAATTAAACTAAAGAGAGCGTTAAGCTGGCTAATGGCACAGTTTTTACCCTCTTTACTAAAATCTATGATATGAAAAAAATTATGCCCATTGCCGCATTGATAATATTCATTCTTGCTGCCTGCAACAAAAATAGTGATGAACTGCGCCTGCAAAGCCATGACGAAAACCGCATGATGGATAGTTTACACGCCATGATGAGCCGGATGGAAGCTATGCCTATGACCGACGATCCCGAGATCGACTTCGCAAAAATGATGATTATGCACCATGAAGGAGCAATAAACATGAGTACCGTTCAAAGCCAGGAAGGACAGAATGATTCTTTAAAACGGTTTTCCCAAAAGGTAATTAGTGCTCAAACCCTGGAAATACAGGAATTGAAAGATTTCTTAACCACACAGTCAGTAAACAACGCTGTACCGGCCCATTCAGCCGAGCACATGGCCCATATGAAGAAAATGGATCAGATGGCAGACGTTCAGCTTATAACCGGTGATCTTGACAATGACTATGCTACGCTGTTGATTCTACATCACAACAGTGCCATTGAAGACGCAGAAGCCTACATTATGTTTGGCAATAACGCGCAATTAAAATCAATGGCTCAGATGATGATTGAGGACCAGACAAAAGAAATTCAAGAGTTAAGCAATTGGATAAAATCAAACAAACGTTGATAGCTACATTATTGATAAAAACACTGTCACTAAAAAGGAAACCTTTATCAAGGTGCATAATAACAACACCGAATTGAGACAGCATGTAAGTACCTCAAAAGACAAAGGCATTAACATTGCCCCGGATGTTAGCAGATACCTTCATTTCTTCTAAGCTTGCCAAGATCCGTAGCTATAAGGTTATCAGACAAACGGTAATCTCTATTAAGCAAACCCTGCTTTAGGCATTTCTTTACCATGTAATCAGCTTTCCGGTAACGGAATATATCCGTTAACCACGTAAAAAAACCTCTAATGAATCCAGGCGTAGCAATAGAACGCTATAGCTTGCGGTTAAGAGGGGAAAAGTAATCCGTAAATCTTATAAATTAAACCCGAAATTACGTAATACTGCCATGCAGCATTTTATAGAAATTTGCAGTATCAGATAACTATAAAATTTTTAAGCAATGGAAAATAAAGAATTTCAATTCAAGACAAACATCAATTGTGGCGGATGTATCGCATCAGTAAAGCCTCACCTGGATAATGCAGAGGGCATCTGCCATTGGGAAGTGGACACAGCCAATAAGGACAAAGTACTTACTGTGAAGTCAGAGGGCATTACAGAGCAGGAAGTGATATCGACGGTACAAAAGGCAGGCTTCAAAATAGAGCCGTTGAATGCCTAAGCATAAAAAGGGGAAAATGCCCATTCTACCACTGATTGTCAAAATATTAGGTTTTCAGGTAAGGGCATTTTTTCCGTATTAAAGAAAGACAATCAGCAGGGTAAGTAATTTTTTTGGTTTGTATAACAAAAAGATGTAAAACGGTAAAAAAAACGAATCTTCTTTGTAACTTTGTGGCGTTGAAAAATTTGAGGATACATATAGGCATTTTAACACTGTTGTGTTTGGGTTTCTTTCTGATGCCCAATATAAGTTATGCCTGTCCCAAAAATGCAACAACGGCTGAGAAGGCTGCCTGTTCCAAGAAAAAGTCCGCCAAAGCAGAACACCAGGCAGGTTGTAAAGATAAATCCTGTAACAAATGCAAGCATGGCAAAGGCTGCGGGGGCAATTGTAAACATAACTCTTGCAGGTGCGGCGCTTCCGTAACCTCTTTAACCATACCAACTCCCATCGACTTAAAAGCAAAATATCCTTTTGCAGCAGTTAAAAAGCAAAAATTCGGTTTCAAAGAAGCCTATTATTCTTCGGGCTATTACTCCATTTGGCTACCGCCTAAAATAAGCTACACCTATGGCCTGATAGCCATAGGTGTGCCCTTTCAAAAGCAACTTTCTGCTTTTGAACTTCCCCTATTTGTATCATTTATTCAAAACTTTAACCAGGAAAGGGGTGCTAATACCTCGTTTCTAAAAAAGTAATTATTATGAAATCATTATCGAAAATGGTGATGGTAATCGCTGTATTACTATCATCAATTAACGGTTTTGCACAGATCAAGAATGCGAAAACGGAAACCGTAAAGATCTACGGTAATTGTGAAATGTGTAAAACCACCATCGAAAAAGCAGGTAATGTAAAGAAGGTAGCCAGCGTGGATTGGAATAAAGATACCAAAGTGGCTACACTCACTTACGACAGCGACAGAACAAACCAGGATGAAATCCTGAAGCGTATTGCTTTAGCCGGGTATGACAATGAGAAGTTCCGCGCTCCCGATGACGTATATGCTAAACTGGCCGGCTGCTGCCAGTACGATAGACCCTTGAAGACGGTTGCCAAAAATAAAGAGGCGGGCAAGGATATGGCGGGTATGGATATGACCGGCATGAAAACAGAGCACGGCAATCATGATCACAGTAAAATGGATGCCTCAGCTAAAATGACGGACCCCCAGGATCAGTCACCGCTAAAACCTGTATTTGACAGCTACTTTTCAGTGAAAGATGCCCTGGTAAAGACCGACGCTGCCACCGCGTCCGCCAAAGCCACAGAATTGGCAGCAGCTATCAAAGCGGTAGATATGAATAAGCTGTCGGCACAGGAACATACGGCCTGGATGAAAGTAATGAAAGACTTAGCGGCCAATGCAGCGAGTATTTCAGCATCAAAAGATGTAGCCAAACAAAGAAATGGCTTGGCAGCACTTTCAGGTAATATCTACGAACTGGCGAAAGTTTCCAAGCAGGACGTTCCCGTTTACTACCAGCATTGCCCTATGTATAATGGAGGCAAGGGAGCCAATTGGCTGAGTAAGGAGAATGGAATAAAAAATCCATTCTATGGCTCACAAATGCTTAGCTGCGGCAGCACGGTAGAAACCATCAAATAACAGATCTGAACGCTATGGTACAGTACGATGACATGGTGCAGGCGCTCAAAGAACTGAGACAACGTGGGTACAGTATGGACTTTAGTCTTTTACCGGACTGCCTGTACTGTGCATCAAGGAGCCTGAAGCTAAAACCGGAGGATTTTACGGTAACGGAAACACATAGGTTTGAAAGCCTCGACAGCAGTCCTGATAACAATGCAGTTGTGTACGCGATATCGTCCAATGACGGTAAGAACAAAGGGGTACTTGTTGATGCCTATGGTACTTATGCCGGTGTGATGACCCATGAGATGGCAAAAAAATTAAATGCACATAAATTTTAACCCCCCTTGTTATGAATAAATACACTTGTCCGATGCATCCGCAGGTGCTAAAAGACGAACCGGGCAAATGCCCGCTCTGCGGTATGACATTGGTGCCAGTTGGCAGTACAACAGCTTCTCATAAGCATACATCAGGACATGGGCATGCTGAGCATTCTTCTCATGATCATGAAAAAGAGGGCTTTAATAAGCATGCAGGGCACCATACCGGGGATTTCCTGAAGCGCTTTTGGGTAAGCCTGGTCATTACAGTTCCTATCCTGCTGTTATCACATATGATACAGCAATGGTTGGGTTTCAGCCTTGCTTTCACCGGCGATAAATATGTATTGCTGGCACTCGGAACCACAATTTATCTCTATGGAGGCTTACCCTTCCTGAAGGGAATGATGGGCGAGATGAAAGCAAAAGCCATAGGGATGATGACACTTGTTGCCATCGCCATATCCGTAGCCTACATCTATTCGGTGGCCGTTGTGTTTGGCCTGCAGGGCATGGATTTCTTTTGGGAACTGGCAACCCTTATCGACATCATGCTTTTGGGGCATTGGCTGGAAATGCGTTCCCAGATGGCTGCTTCCCGGGCATTACAATCACTGGTGGCCTTACTGCCAAACGATGTCACCGTTGAACGAAACGGAGAAGCCGTAAAAATAAAGCTCGAAGAGCTGCAAAGCAATGAAACGGTCATCATAAAACCGGGGGAAAAAATTCCGGCCGACGGCTTGGTACTGGAGGGCGTTTCTTACATCAACGAAAGTATGCTTACCGGGGAAAGTGTTCCCGTAAAAAAGGAAACGAACAGTAAGGTGATCGCAGGATCTATCAATGGCGACGGTGCGTTGAAGGTAAAGGTAACAGCAGTAGGAAAAGACAGCTACCTGAACCGGGTGATTAACCTGGTACAGGAGGCACAGGCCACTAAGTCCAATACGCAGAACCTTGCTGACAAGGTAGCCAAATGGCTCACCTTTATTGCCATTGCCGTTGGCATAGGCACATTCGTTTATTGGTTTGCCAGCAGTGGTGATACTGCCTTTGCCCTTGAAAGGATGGTTACGGTCATGGTAACCGCCTGCCCGCACGCATTGGGTGTGGCTATCCCGTTGGTAGTCGCCATTTCCACCACACTTTCGGCGACTAATGGTCTGCTCATTCGCAACCGGACGGCATTTGAAACAACCCGGAAGCTATCTACCATCATTTTTGATAAAACCGGAACGCTCACCAAAGGTTCCCATGCAGTGGAAAAGGTGATCCCGTTAACGGACGAGTATAAGGCAGATGAAGTGATCCAGTATGCTGCCGCAGTACAGCAAAATTCGGAGCACCATATCGCAAAAGGCATCATGGCTATATTAAAAGAAAAGGGCCTTGCCTTATGGAAGTCTGAAAACTTCAGCTATATGCAGGGCATCGGTGTTAAAGGTGTTGTCAAAGGGAAAAATGTAGTAGCTGCGGGGCCAAATTATTTCAAAGAAAACCGCCTTTCCTTACCGGAAATTCCAGCAGAAATCAACCAGGAAGCCGAAACGGTCAACTTCGTTCTCATCGAAAATCAGGTAATCGGCATCATCACTTTGGCAGACAGCATCCGGGAGGGTTCCGGACAGGCAATTGATGAACTCAAAAAAATGGGTATTAAGTCCTTTTTGCTCACCGGGGACAATGACAGGATTGCTGCTGCGGTGGCCGGAAAATTAGGAATGGACGGTTATCTGGCAAATGTGCTGCCCCATAACAAGCAGGAAAAGGTAAAAGAGTTCCAGGATAAAGGTGAAGTGGTTGCCATGACAGGTGATGGTGTCAATGATGCGCCTGCACTGGCGCAGGCAGACGTGGGTATTGCCGTCGGTTCCGGTACGGATGTGGCTGCCGAAACAGCGGACATCATATTGGTGGACAGTGATCCCAGGGATGTAGTTAAGCTGATTGACTTCGGTAAACTCACCTACAAAAAAATGGTGCAGAACCTGATATGGGCGGTGGGTTACAACGTTGTGGCAATTCCACTTGCAGCAGGTGTCCTCTATCCAAAATTTATTTTAAGTCCCGCTATGGGTGCTGTGCTGATGAGCGTAAGCACCATTGTAGTGGCCATTAACGCAAGTTTCTTAAAAATCAAAAATTTAAATCTAAAATGAAAAACATAGCATTTTTAGTAGCAATCGCTGCCGTTTCCTTTACCACTTTGTCCTCTTGTAACAAAGATGACAAGGGAGATATGCCAATGGACAAAAAATATTGATTACCCCGCAGCATACGTGGTCAATGGTGAAAGCGCCACCGTTTCAATTATCAAGCTAAGCGATAATACCGTGAGCGAAACCTTTGACATCATGAACTCCGGTGGTAATATGATTATGTGGCCGCATCACATTTATAACCATCAAGATCATTTAACCATCGGCGTACCAGGTATGGATTTGAGTGCCGGCCATACTGGCGGCATGGCAGGTATGAAAGGGCGTATCCTGATTCTGGATGCAAAGAAAGGAACCATTTTAAAGGATATTGAAACACCGGCAATGAACCACAATGCCGTTTATTCACCGGACGGTACAGAAATATGGACAACGCAAATGGCGATGGATGGAAAGGTGTTGGTTTACGATGCCACCACCTATGCTGTCAAAAATACAATCTCTGTAGGTGAAGATCCGGCGGAAGTAACCTTTAGCATGGATGGCACAAAAGCCTACGTGTGCAACGGTGGCAGTGGTACAGTTTCAGTGATCAGTCCTTCTGCAAAAACGGTGGTAGCTACCCTGACCGTAGGCGATGATCCTGTCGGAGCCTGGCCTGCAGGTAACGGCAAAATGTATGTGGACAATGAGGCTTCACAGACCATTTCAGTGATTGATGTAGCGACCAATACGGTAAGCGAAACTGTTAGTTTAGGTTTTATGCCCGGATTTGCCGCTCATAACGCGTCAAAAAATGAACTATGGGTAACTGACCCTATGAATGGGAAAGTTCATTACTGGACTTGGGACAATGCCATGAGTATGTGGATGCACGCGGGTGTATTTAATACCGGTGCAGGGGCGCACGCCATTGTATTCACACAGGACGGGAATACCGCTTATGTCACCAACCAGGAAAGTAATACGGTTTCAGTAATCAACGTATCATCACATGCCGTAACAAAGACGCTTAACGTTGGTAAAAAGCCCAATGGCCTCGTGATAAAAATGTAAAAGAAAGGTGGCATAGATGCTATCATCTATACCGCTAACAATAACTCTTACCGGTTGCCGGTACTGCATGGTACGGTGGTAACCCTAACTTAAAATACTTATTCAATTTAAAAATTAATAAAATGAAAAATTTCGCATTATCAATCTTCGCAGTTATTATAGCATTTGTAGCAGTATCCTGTACTGAATCTTCAAACAAAAACCAGTCTGGAACGGATACCACCGCCGTTTCTGGCGGGCAGGCGACTTCCCAATCAAATGATACCTTAACCGCCCCTGCCGCTATCGATACATCAAACGGTAAACAGCCAGGCGAATCAGTAAATGCCGCAGCCAAAGGATTTTCCATTGCGCCCATCATTACCGGCTACCTGTCATTAAAGAATGCTCTCGTTTCAGACGATGACAAAGCTGCTGCCGGAGCAGGTAAAAAACTCTTAGCTGCTTTGAACCAGGTAGACATGAAAGCCATTCCTGCCGATAAGCATAAACAATACATGGACATAGCGGATGATGCAAAAGAACATGCGGAGCATATCGGGGAAAATGTTGGTAACATCCACCACCAACGCGAACATTTATCCTCGCTTAGCGAAGACTTGAAAGACCTGATTGATTTGTTTGGTACATCACAAACATTGTATCAGGATCATTGCCCGATGTTCAACGACAATAAGGGAGCGGTTTGGTTCAGTGAAAACAAGGAAATCAAAAACCCTTATTATGGCTCGAAAATGCTGACCTGCGGTAAGGTGCAGCAAACAATTAACAGCAAATAAAAATCAGTTATATGGAAAATATGGAAAACAGTCACAATGCACACCATGCTTCAGCGCATGGTGTGCACAATTCAAAACATGCTTCTGGCATGTACAAACGCTTTGCGGTGATGGCTGTCGCAATGTTCGGAGTTATGTATTTTATCATGTACGCCATGATAGACGGGTGGCAGAACCTTCTACTCAATATCAACAATTTGTATATGACCTTGCTGATGACCTCGGCAATGTTGCTTATAGAATTATTGATCATGAAAATGATGTACCCCAACAGAAAGATGAACTGGTTGATAGCAATAATTTCAGTCGCCGTTGGCATTTTTTCATGGTTTGGTATCAGGGAACAACTCAATGTCGGGGACAAGCAGTTTGCTAAGGGTATGATACCCCATCACGCAGCAGCCATATTGATGTCTGAAAAGGCACACCTGACCGACCCGGAACTGATACAGTTGCAAAAAAACATACTTAAAACTCAGGCAGAAGAAATTGAACTGATGAAGCGCAAACTAAAAGAGTTTGAGAATGATAAATAGGATGATGATAAAATTCAAAAAATAATTTCAACATGAGCAAAGTATTAATCGGCTTGCTTTCCCTGTTAACCCTGCTATGCACCGCTTGCGGGCAGGCAGGGTCTGATAAGGCGGAAGCAACACACCATCACCCGGAGGCAGTTGCAACAGGCCACGAACATAATATCCAAAAAGGCGAATTGGTCCCCTCAGATGAAGTCTGCATGGTCAACGATGCCTATATGGGCAAAAAGCAGTTTGACGTAAAATTTCAAGGTAAAACATACTACGGATGCTGTGAAATGTGCAAAGAGCGCATTCCAAAAGATGCCAGCGTTCGGGTGGCAACGGACCCGTATTCCCACAAGCAAGTGGATAAAGCTGTAGCGGTGATTGCCGTTACGGGGAACAACGGCGAAGTATCCTACTTTGAGAGTAAGGATAATTACGACAATTATTTTAAAAAACAGTAGTCACATTTTAAATGAAGCCACAATATTATGTCCTTAAAAAAGAAAATCATATTGGGGTTGGCTGTTATCTTAATCGGCATACAGTTTTTTCAGCCGTTAAGAAACCAGTCGGATGAAGTAACCGCCTCTCATATTGAAAGGGTTTACAACGTACCCCAAAACGTAAAGGCCATCCTTACCCAATCCTGCTATGACTGTCATAGCAACAATACCCGCTATCCGTGGTATAGCCGTATCCAGCCCGGGGCATGGTATATGGCACGGCATATCAAAAAAGGCAAAGAGGAACTCAACTTTAGCACCTTTGGCGAGTATTCAGCCCGCAAGCAGCGAAATAAGTTCAGGGCAATGGCGGGTCAGGTCAAGGACGGGGAAATGCCGTTGTCGTCATATACGTTGATTCATCGCAACGCAGTATTATCACAGCAGGATAAGCAGGTTTTGGTTAATTGGTTTGGCACAATGGAAGACAGCATTAAATAAAATTTTCAAATAATGAATAGATATAAAGACATACCCATAAAAATACTGCAAACAGTACTGATACTGCTTTGCACGCAAACCCTGTTTGCACAGAAGGTAGTGCATTACGAGCTGTATGTAAAAGATACCCTGGTAAACTATGCAGGAAAGCAAAAGAGAGCGATTGCGGTAAACGGGCAAATACCCATGCCCACGCTTACATTTACCGAGGGAGACACTGCAGAAATTGTAGTACACAACCTGTTAAAGGAAAGTACATCATTACACTGGCATGGCGTATTCCTGCCCAATAAAGAAGATGGTGTACCCTATCTTACGCAACAGCCGATTAAGCCCGGTACTACCTATACCTACCGTTTCCCAATTATCCAGCACGGTACACACTGGTATCATTCGCACTCAGGATTGCAGGAACAAATCGGAATGTACGGCAGTTTTATAATGAACAAGCGTGCAGACGATAAGACCTTTAGAAAAGGAATCGACGATTTGCCCACCTTACCCATTGTCCTGAGCGAATGGACAAATTATAACCCTAACAACATTAACCGGATGTTGCACAACGCCAATGATTGGGCTGCCATTAAAAAGAATGCAACGCAGTCATACGTTGAAGCTATCAGAGAAGGAAAATTAGGCGTGAAAGTAAAGAATGAGTGGAAACGGATGCTGGCAATGGACGTAAGTGATGTGTATTATGATAAGATCCTTATGAATGGCAACAATTCGCCGGAGTTAAAGTCGGTGGATGGAAAAACATTGAAGGCTGGGGATAAAGTCCGTCTTCGTATCTCCAATGGCGGTGCATCTTCTTATTTCTGGCTGCGTTACGCCGGTGGTAAAATTACCGTAGTGGCAAACGATGGTAACGACGTGGAGCCAGTTGAGGTGGACAGGTTAATTATTGCCGTATCCGAAACATACGATATAGTGGTCACTATTCCTGATGATGGTTTGGCGTACGAATTTTTAGCGACAACCGAAGACAGGACACAATCGGCAAGCTATTTTATCGGTAATGGGGTAAAGCAGCTTATTTCACCGCTGCCGAGACTGAAATACTTTGAAGGGATGAAGATGATGAACGATATGATGAAGATGAACGGCGACCTGGACGATATGGGTATGAAGATGAGCCTGAACCAAATGGATATGAATGTGGTCATGTACCCCGAAATTACAGGAGAAGCAGGAAAAAAGGCTGACCATAGTAAGCATGGCGGAATGAATATGGATAATGACCCCAACCGTTATAATGCGAATGCTTTGGGAGATATTGTTACTTTAAATTATTCCATGCTCAAATCTCCCTACAACACATCACTACCTAAAGATGCACCTGTAAAAAACATAAAATTCACCCTTACCGGGAATATGAACCGCTATGTTTGGAGCATGGACAACAGGGTACTTTCTGAAACGGATAAAATTCCTGTCAAGAAAGGTGAAATACTACGCATTACGATTTACAACAACTCCATGATGCGCCATCCCATGCACCTGCACGGATTTGATTTCAGGGTGCTAAACGGTAAAGGAGAGCATTCACCGCTTAAAAATATCATTGATATTATGCCGATGGAAACAGACACCCTTGAGTTCGCAGCAAATACGGAGGGCGACTGGTTTTTTCACTGTCATATTTTGTATCACATGATGTCGGGCATGAACAGGGTGTTTGCTGTAGGCGATTACCAAAATCCCAACTTACCCGATAAGGCTAAAGCCTATAGAACCTTACAGCGGGAAAGCAACATGCCACATTTCATGGCGCAAAATGACTTTGCCACCAATGGAAATGACGGAACGGCAATGCTGCAAAACACGAGGTGGAACCTGAGTTCGGAATGGCGTTTAGGTTACAATGATATGCACGGCTACGAGGTAGAAACACATTTAGGCAGGTATTTGGGCAGAATGCAATGGTTTATGCCATTCATAGGTTTTGACTGGCGTTACCGCAGACTCGGTATTGATGAGCACGAAAAGAATTTGTTTGGGCAAAGAAATGAGAAAGACACCCGCAGACAGTTTAGCTTAGGATTTATCTATACGCTGCCGATGCTGGTTAACTTCCAGGCAGAGGTATATCACGATGGAATCGTCCGGTTGCAAATGATGAGAGAGGATATTCCTATATCCAAAAGATTACGGGGTGGCTTTATGGTGAATACGGACTTTGAATACATGGGGGAACTTAGTTACATCATCAACAAAAACATCGGCATCCGCACTCACTACGATAGTGATATGGGATGGGGTGTCGGATTATCATTGACCTATTAAGATGGATAAACATAACGACGATATTTACTGGTCTGATGCGTAATCTTCTCACCGAAGAGATTAGATCCTTGTAATATAATATAAAACTGTATAACTTGACTTTGTCAGATTCTGACATAGATTAATTTTTTGGTCAACCGCTTGTC
>VFQN01005190.1_pt1 | contig 16210 bp, 5 predicted proteins | sample 3512371 | NCBI WGS metagenome assembly VFQN01 (sample SAMN10412370, study PRJNA504923) | tailings metagenome | isolation source: Replicate 2 from Balatoc abandoned mine | place: Philippines: Itogon, Benguet | collected 2017-08-28 | reverse complement strand
ATGTTGAGTAGATGCAATGTGAGTGAGTTTACTGTTCCTGAGTCTCTGATGGATGAGGAGGTGGAGGGAGTTATAAGAGATTGGATCACTGAGAAAAGTGCGAAGTTTCAAGAAGTTGCTAATCTACTCTGCATTGATGATCGATGTAGACTCGATAGTTTAATAGAAACAGTTCAAACTGAAAGTATTTCTCTCTGAGCAAGACATTTTTCCTGATAATATACTTGAATGAAGTGGCAATCGGGTAATGAATGTCCTCTAACATTCGCGATTATCCAGAATTTCAAAGAGAAGAATGAATGAATGAATGATAAATGATAATATTGCATTGTACTTCTTCAATGAAAGCGACTGTTGTCACATTCGATGTTCAAAGAGAATGAGAAAGAAGACGCCGCAACGATCAACGGCGTACAGAAGATGTAGTATAATGTGAAAGATAAAAAAGATAAATTATATTATAATTCCAAAAATATTCGCATAAACTACATTTATTCCACTAGATTTTTCTTCTTGTTTTTTTCTCTTTATTTGTTTATATATATAATATTATTAGATAGGAAATCAATCAATAATTTATCAAAACTGTTCCACCATGCGACCAACTACTACAATATCCCTCCTCTTTAACATAACATCCTATACAATGACAATAACAATGACACTTAGTCCTCAAATGACTTTAAATCGTCTCAAGAAGTTCATTTCATCAAAATCTTCTTGTTTTGATGGATAAATCTGTAAATTACAATGTTTACACTTGAAAGGAGTATCCTTCAATGATGCAGAACTTTTCCATGATCTTGAACAAGATGAACATATAAAATGACCTGTTACCTTTGTATTGCCTTGATAAGGTGTTAAATATCTTAATTTAATAATATTCTTATGTCGATCAATAATAAAACGAGGATGATAGGTAAGAAACTCTAATGTACCTTCAGGTATACATTCAAAGTATCTTCCATTAAAATTTAATCGTTTACTTTCAAATTCTGATACAATATTCATTAAATTCCATTCAAAGGATAATGGTAAATGTGATGGAAATTTCTTTTTCCCTCGTAATGATTGATCAATAGCTAATGCAAATAATTGACGTCCAAGATCTTTTCTTTTCTTTTCTTCATATTTCTTTTGTTCTAATTTTTCTTTTTCAAGTATTTCAATTTGTTCTCGACGTTTTCTTTCTTCTTCAATTAATTTTGTTAATTGTTCTCGACGAATTTGTAATTCTTCTTCACGTTTTTTCACTAATTCAAATTCAAGTAAATTAATTAAATCACTAACACTATTTTCTTTCTTTGTTACTTGTTCTTTTTCTTCTTCTTTTAAACCTTCTTCTTTCGAATCACTGGAAGGGGAAGCAGTGGAAATCAGGTCCAAGTTCTCGTTCCTTGGAGATTTATCCAATTCTTTCAATGAATGGGAAGAGTTGTGAGGAGAAACCAATGGCTTTGGTAGTAAAAGGATTTTTTCCTCCTTCTCATTGGTATCAACCTCTTCCTCACTTTGCTTTGACTCGGTTATCCGATCTCGCTTCTTTTGAACTTCGATCAATCCCCACGCTCCAAAGACACTGCTTAGCGCGATAGCACTCGAGATAGCAAAAGTAATCATCTTTTTATCAATAAATAAGACACTCTCTTGCAAGAAAAGTGAGTCAAAGGACTGATCAATGATGAAGAAGCAATTGACCTTTAGATCAGGAATTTTCGAAGGATCTCTCGATACATCAGATCCTCATTCGCGATAAACCAGATTGTTCCTTCTAACAAAAGTCCGCAGTCTATCGGTATTGTCGGTATTATTCGGTTTGAGTGGGTTTGGGTTTGGGTTTGGGTTTGGGCATAAGATTTTTCAATTTACAATGTTATCGATTATCAATTCTATCTCAATTACGTAAGCCCTACTAGTGCAGAATAGTCAGCTTTCCCATTTTTTCTTCGGGACAAGTCATGTTCTATCACTACAAAATACATATGCAAGCAGAAAGAAAACAACTTGATACTAACAATTAATTAATGGTTAATTAATCTTAGTAAATGTTGTCATATCATCGCTAACTTAGCTAACGGAAAATGTAAAAGAGCGTAAAGGGCATTTTCATCACCCAAGACGTCAGAATTACTGAAATTGGGTCTTAATCTCGATCGTTTTCAGCTCTTTTTCGGCATCCAACCTTTTTCAGGATGTTGAAGAAATTAGTAAATCTTTTTATTTACAGACATGAGACTTAATAATCAAAAATAGAGGCATTATACAACAAACAGCATTGCAATTTTATAACTACTAGTAATTAATATTTTATTTCTTTTAAAAACGAGAAATTTCAATCCAACGATTGACAGCTTCATCCATTGCTGTTTCATCTCTTCCATCCTTCGCTCGTTTAATTAAAGAAAGAATAGTTTTAATATGTTCCTCTTCCTTTGATTTTGGTGGACTAGTTCCTACCCTTCTGGCTGATAGAGTTTGTGTCTTGCGAGGGAGAGTAGGAAGGCTCTCTGTTTGACGCTTGTTCACAGTATTCCCTTGTTGCTTTTGTTGTTGCTTCGTTTGCTTATTTGCACGATGCTTGGCGATGGCAGATTCCAAAGACACCTTCTCGAATAATTTATTACTTCCTTGTTCTGGTATTTGATGATGATGGCTATGCTGCTGAGAACGTTGGGACATGAGAGGTCCATTACCACTCTCTGCAAGAGACTGGAGACTGAGGTAACTGTTATTCGCTGTGTTGTTATGACTACTCAGAGTGTTGGTATTTGTTCTTCCTGATTTCAAGGGAGGTGTTCCCAACCGTTGTAAGGCATTGTGTCCATGACCATCTACCGAAATGACGGAAGGAATGCCATCAGGTAAAGGTGGAGAATGATGACGTTCTTCATGACCAGATTTTCTATGAACATTTGGTAATCCTTCACTTTCCATACTAGCAGTGCTATGTGTGCTATTTGACATCTTTCGATTCAATTTCTGGATATTCGATGGGTTGCTATCCTCACGATTTCGATGAGTTCCTAAAGGTGATTCAGGTCGACTACTTCCATGTGCACTATTTCCTTTGAAGAAATCAAGATTCCCCGAAGAACTATTCATATTCCCTTCATCCATATTATCATAATGAATTAATGCTAAAGTATTCACCGAGATTAAACATTCTTTCTTCCCATATCTTGATGTTGTTAATCCGAGAGCATCATCAGTATCCTCAAATGGAGTTAATTTATCTATTGTTAAACCATCATTTTGAGCAACAATTTCTTCCATTGGCTGTATATCGTTTGGTGTAACCATTGATATTTGAGAAGCAAGCTTTTTCAGTTTATTTCTCTGAATAGTTGCAGAAGAAGAAAATCGTATTGGTGAGGTTGGATGAGAACTCTCACCACCTCGATTTCCTGGACTGCCATGGCTATCATCGTCTCGACTCGGACTTTGCAGAAAGCTCTGGGATCTTGCGTTAATAGAACTCATTGATTGACTCCGAGATGGTAATGACTGGCCTGGATTATTGGTTGATACATCATCTTCCAATAATACAGTAACATGAAATTTCTTTAAATCAACGTCTTTACACTGTACATCAAGTCGAACCTTCGAAATTCCAATTAAAAACTCAAGAAAAAGACCAGAAGGATAGATAGGCTTTGCTCTTCCTTCTTTTTGTTTCCCTCTTCCTCCATTATCCCAACTTTCTGCTTCTAATTCTTTTAATAATCCAGTTGAAATATTAATTAAATCATTTTCTTTCTTAATCTCTGCTAAGATAATAGTTATTGCTTCAGATTGGATTAATACTGGTCTTAAATCAGAGTTAAATGTTAATGACTTGAGCGCTGTTGCACAATTTAAACGAATATGACGTAATTCATAGGAATTAGAACTATTCGTTGAAGATGCGACACTATTGTTTGAATTTAATAAACCAGGATTGGACTCTTTCTCTTTAATACTGCCTCCAATGACACTACCATCTTTATGATCTTCTCCAAGTCCTAACCCACCACCCTTTGTTATTAAAATGCTCGAATTCTTTAAACCTGACTGTGAAGTACCAGCATTTGATCCTAAAATACGAGCACTTGTCAAATTTGCTAATGTGATTAATACAGGTAAACATCCTTCATCGATCATTGTCTTTTGGTTCGCTACAACTGATAAAAGATTTCTAAATGCAGCAGAGCATCGAAGATAAACATCCAATGGAAAAGATACTTGAGAATAAGCGGGTAATTTGCGATAATCGACAATGAAATTTAAAATTTTTGTACATCCTTCACGAACCATGCGAGAAGAATTTGTTTTCCCACAAGCAAGATGTGTCACTGCAAGAAGAATTAATTTAGCCGTCTTTGGATCTTTAATCGCTTCAGGCCAAAGAAGATTGAATACTTCGACGATTCCGTTTGAAACCAATTGATTTAATACCTCTAAGTTCGTCGTTAGATTGTATAGACAAGCGATTAAATGATTGCGAAGTGCTTCAGAGAGTTGATCTACTCGACTAATAAATACTGGTTCAGCATTTTCTTGGTTTTGAAGTGTTTCGTTGACTGCAGCAATGGCATTCAACACTTTCTGTTGTTTTGAATTTATATTCGGGACGGGTGAATTTGAATTGCTCATGCTGGAACCATAAATAGAACTGAGACGTGAAGCATCAGAATTCACTGATCGCTCGTCATCGTGCTCATGAATAACAGAGTCAGTTAAATCGGTCGATGGAGCAAGACCTCCCTTGAGAGTCACAAACGATGCACCGATCACCAAAGGGTTATTATCCTCTTCTTTTGGAATCACCAACATTCTCTTAATAAAAGGAACAATCCCTTGTCGAATGAGAATAGGAATGTTCTCTAAACTACAAGAGACACAATAAATAGCTTTAATCACAGCAAGATCTAGATTAGCATCTTGTAACATTAAAATTCGCTCCATACGTTGCATAAAATGAGAATCAAGGACTTTTGATCGCATCATCGGGTTATTTGCAATATTACTAAACATGGTAATATAGGCATAGGTGATGGTACGGTTGGAAGAAAAGATTGTAGAAGGATCTATCTTCTGAAGCATCCCTGTTTGAACGATTGTAATGCGACAGGTTTCTGACTGTGAAGCTAAACAAAGGCATACAACAGAGAGTTCATCAATTTCATTTTGATAGTCTTGTGTTGTCTTTTGCTTCTCTTTTTCATTTTGATCTTCATCGTCCGTGTGAGCAGTTTCCTTGACAGTTTGCATCCCTCGTTTTAAATTCTCTTCTTTCTCTTTATCTTTCTTCGAGTTACTCTTCCGAGGAGAGGAATTAAATGACGTAATGGACGACATATTCTCCACCATCAGTTGACGGAAAGATTCGTCTGTTTCATTTGTCTCTAAAAGAAGGTTTGTAAGAATTCTTGCGCCTGTGATCTTAAATTGATAATTTGGTTTTTTCATTAAATGTAAGACAGTTTTAATCGTTGATGAAGATTGTAACATCAATCGTGCAAATTGAGCGGTACAGGATAATCGACAAATTGCCACCGAACAAAGAGTTAACAACTCCTCATCATCCATCAATGCTAATTTACTCAGAGCCCAAATCGCACCTTCTTGAACTAAAGAATGATAAAGGGAACGATCATGCATCAAATTTACAATTGCTTTGACACAAATAATTCGACTGATCACTTGATCTGTCGCAATCAGTGAAGTAATCATTAAAGTGGGAATAATTCCTGCTTGAACGATCGATTTCTCACTTCCTGCCAGATAAGATAAATTACAAACGATGGCAATACAACCTCGACGAAGATACTCATCTCGCTCGGAAGCTAAAGAGATAATGTAAGAAATCGGATTCAGTTTCAGTAATTGTGTCCGCAACTCTTCGTTCTGAGATAAGTTTGATAGTGCATTGACCACACGTCTTTGAGTAATACGATCATCAACTAAGGATAATTCTAATAATACTTTTAATACATTTAATGCAGCAAATTGTTCATAATAAACTGAATGTAATGAAAGTCTTGAGATGATCCCTGCACAAATGACTTTTGTTTCATTATGCTGAGTCAATTTAACCACAGGCAGAAGTGCTTCTTCATTAAACATGATCAAACAATTCTTTGATTGATTTGCAAGATTGAATAATGCAGTTGCGCAGAACTTTTTCACCACTTCAGTACAATCTAGATCATTTAGCATCGTCACAAGCAAAGGAATGGCATTTGAACAGTCGAGATGATTAATCAAAGTGGCAATTGCTAATGCTGCAGCACAAAACGATTTAGCTAATGATGAAGCTTGTTTGCAAAGGTTTAAAATACAAGGCATGATTGTGTTTTCCATCATTACACTATCACACAATCTGCTGTCAACAATCAGGTAAAGTGCGAAGGCACACCACTCTTTCGTGACTGCCACCTTTGTTCGAGTGGTCAAAGACACGATGTGATCATGTACACTATCTTTTAACAACCTTGCCAATAGATCCCTTCTTTGGAAAAGTGAACAAAGCGATTCTGTGCAATACTGCTGAATCATGATGTCGTCAGAAGCAAGTAAAGAAATTAAAGCATTTCCAACATCAGAATAGACTAATTTTTCTGCTAACTCTAAATCTGCACATAAAATTCTTAATATTTTCGCTAAAATTTGACCAAGTTCTGGTGGTAGTTTTCGACCTGTGCGGGATGTATCCATGATAAGCATAAAAGCATCGGATCGAATAATTTTCTTTCGAAAATTTCGATCTTTTGATAAAAATAGAAAACATTTTGCTGATTGAACACGAATAATATCATCAGGATCTTTTGACATTTCTAATACAATCGAAATAATATTAATTTCAATTAATTTTGCACGTGATCGATAATCTGCTGTAAAATTTTTCAACATTTCACATGCTTTACGACGTAATTCATTACTTTTTGAACGATAATACTTTTCTACAATTCTTAAACAACCGTCTTCAACTAATCTTAATTGATTATTACGTAAGGAAGATAAATTACAGAAAACGGATAATAAAAGAATTTCTTGTTCTTCATTTAAAAATAAATTTGTGAAATAAATTGCTGCTTCTGTTACATCCTCAATGCGTGAATATTTATCTGGTACTGCTGACATATTTACAAGAGTTTGGAGGCAAATACTGTATGTGTCAGGACAGGCTGCAGCGATATTCATAATAGCGAAAGGAACACCATCCTTTACCATCTTAAATTCATAATTTGGAACACAACAAAGATTACAAATCGCTTTACAACAATCTACTTTAATTTCTCGAATATTGGAATTCGCTGCTAAAGCTATTATCGCAGCTAGAGCGCCATCATCGAGCATCCTTTGTCTTATCGACGGTTCTGCTGTAAATGAAGCAAAAGCAGAAGCGCAACGTAGTTGAATAATTTTATCATGTTGTTGAGATAATTCTATCAACACAGTAATCGCACCTTCATTCACGATGCTAATTCGTTTGAGTGGTTTCGTTGCAAGTGTCGCCAGAGATAAAGCATACTTGCGAAGCTTTTCAGACGAATTCTGAGTGAAAGTGTGAGAAGAATCCACAGATTTTGAGTCCCCTGCTATACTTTGTTCTTCTGCATCAATAGACTTTGTCGTCTTCTCACGAACTTTTGTCACTGTAGCTTCATCTTTATTGAATCTTGACAAGTACATAAACCCAGCACTTTCAAAAGACTTATTCGGAACTGATTTGCTGTCTTTAAACATGCCCTTAATTGCAGTGATCCTCTTTAAAGCCTCTTGGGCTTCAGGATTCGGTGGCTTGCGACCTTTTCCGAGCTGCATCTTGCTAAAGCAAAGAATAAATTCAAAGTAATTTGATGAAACGAAACTGTCGTATAAAAATCGATAAGTTGGAAAATAGATAATCATGAAAATCGAATAAATAAAAACTAGAAATACTGAAAAAGCGAGTTTAAATTGACCGTTTTACACTGCTTCTTTACAGGAAAACGGAGTGTCAATGACTATGAGCACTACATCTTTCTGCTGTACTAACCGGAATTTCGGATTTTCGTTTTGAGGCGTTTCACCTGAACTGAAGAAAAAAGTTTTTTCAAATCAACATCTAGTTAAACAAGGCGCAATACTTTCACATAAACTATATATTAAATTGATACCTTGTTTAAATTTCATAGAAAATGTCTTTAACTGAAAGACATAGATGGTGTATGAATAAAATCTTGGAAGCTTTTGGGCCAGAATTGACCCAAGAAGCTGTCCAAGCTTTTATGCGAAACGATGCAAACTTGCAAAGATTTACCAACTTTTTTAAAGGTGATAGCTCTGGAAGATTATTTGTCTTCTACCAAGCGGAAGGTAGTGAGGCAGAGGTAAGAGCCTTCTTCTTCAATCGATGCAAATTTTTGAACTGAAAGTGGTTCTGTATAGGGATCTTGGTCTGAGACGCAAGCGGCAAAAAACCTCGTAATCTCTGATGGAACTACTGGCTTGATGAGTCAAAAATGCTGCTACTTTATTCGAAATGTTGGAAGTAGTGTGGCTTTAGATGGTGCAAAGAGTGGAGATGCTGATTTATTATTTGGAGAACTTGGATCTTCTCCACTTTCTACAATAGAGGCTCTTTTAAGCCAATCCTACCGACCTCTGATTGACATTTATGACAATTGGGGTAAAGTTGATGAAGAACAGAAGAATGATTTCGTTGGTGAAATGAATTCCTTCATCACAAATATTAATGAAGCATTGAGCTCTTTTGCTTCTGGCTTGGAATTACGTGCCCCAGATCCAAAGATTATCCGAGCAGTAGAGGTCAAAGCTCATCGAACTGCTTTACCAGCTGATGCAGTTGATCATTTCGAATCTTTATTAAATGAATGGTGCAATCAGATAGAGAAATATCTAAATCAAACTTCCCCTTCTGGTGACACAGACGATATTGGTCCAAGAGGTGAATTAGAGTACTGGCGATCGCGAATGCAAAAACTTACAAGCATCACTGAGCAATTAAAGCGCCCTGATTGCAAGCAAGTTATTAGTGTGCTCAGTGCGTTAACTAAAGCCGCCGCTGATGCAGGAAAGCAGAATATTGTCAATCTTTTGCGTCGCTGGAAGCAGATCGATGTTAATATTACCGAAGCCGCAAACGAAGCAAAAGATAATGTGAAATATCTTTATACTCTTGAACGATTCATTGATCCTCTTTATACCGGCAATGCAGAGACGATCATTGACACATTACCTGCCTTGATGAATTCCATTAAAATGATTCATACAATTGCTCGCTACTACAATACTCCTGAACGTATGACTGCTTTATTTGCTAAGATTACTGAGCAAATGATTTCCAATTGCAAGACTCACATTACTTCAGATAACGAACTTGATTCCTTGTGGGATTCTGATCCACAGGAACTTGTTCGAAAATTAGAATCCTGCCTCAAGCTAAATGAAGCTTACCAGGAACAATATCGATTAACTAAATCCAAATTAGAGCAAACACCCAAAGGAAAGCAATTCTCTTTCAATGAAATGCAAATCTTTGGAAAGTTTGATTTATTCTGTCGTCGTGTGATTAAGTTGATTGATATGTTTAGTACGATTGATCAATTTAATTCTCTTTCGAAGAATAAATTAGAAGGAATGGAGAAATTAATCGAACAATTTCATCAAATTGTGAAAGAGTTCAGATTAAAGAGACATGATCTCTTAGACTATCATAATAATAAATTTGATCGTGACTATGTTGAGTTCAACGTGAAGATCACTGATTTAGAGGCAGCTTTACAACAGTTCATCAACCAAAGCTTTGAGAACATTACATCGATTGAACATTCTCTTCGTTTATTGAAGAAATTCCAAAGCATTTTACAACGTGAATCGTTGAAAAGTGATTTAGACTCCAAGCTGAACATTATCTTCCAAAATTATGGTGCTGAATTAGAGCAAGTGCAACAACTTTATGAGAAAGAAAAGCATGATCCACCAATTCCACGTAACTTACCACCTGTTGCGGGTAATATCACGTGGTCGCGACACCTTTTAAAGCGTATCGAGGAGCCAATGAAGCAATTTGAGTCTAATCAGAACGTTCTAGCAGGAAAGGACGCCAAGCGCATTATCAAGATGTATAATAAAGTTGCAAAGACTTTGGTTGCCTTTGAATACCTTTGGTACCAAGCTTGGGTGCAATCCATCGATCAGGCGAAAGCTGGTCTGCAAGCAACTTTGATCATTCGTCACCCTGATGATGGAAAACTTTATGTAAATTTTGATCAGGAGATTTTACAATTAATTCGAGAGGCCAAATGCTTAGATCGTATGGGCATCGATGTCCCAGATAGTGCGCGAATTGTTCTCTTTCAAGAGGAAAAGTTCAAAAATTATCATAATGAGCTTCACTGGGCATTAAGCGAGTATGATAAAGTTATTGCTAATGTCATTCCTGTGACTGCAATGGTTCTTCGACCTCATTTTCGCGACATGGAGTATAAACTTCGCCCTGGTATGATCACACTCACCTGGACCTCTATGAACATTGATGCGTATAAAGCCCATATTCACTCTGGTTTACGAAAACTGGAAGAATTAGTTGCCAATATCAATGATATCATTGAGAATCGTGTTGAGAAAAATTTGAAAATTGTTTCAAAAACTTTACTTGTCGATTTACCAGATTCAGAATCTTTCACTGTAGAGGAATTCGTCAAGATGCAAGAGAAGCACATTACCCGCCAATCTACTTTATTGCAAGGAAAGAATTTGGAAATTGAATTTGCTGTTCGAGATTTAATTCGTGTTATTTCCACTTACAAGCTTGATGGACATGTTGATGGCGTGTCAGAAGAGGAAATTAATAAGTTAAAGAAGCACTACAATCACTTTATGTACCAAGCTTTACTCCACTGCGCGAAAAATTCTATGAATGCTCTGAAAAAACGAATTGGTTCCCGCCCTGTGCTTGACAGCAATGGTACTCCTGACAAGAAGGCCAATCGCCAGGATGCAATTGTGCAGCCTTTCTTTGAAGTCGATATTCAATTAGCTGCTCCTCATGTTGCGTTACATCCATCTTTAGACGAGATCCAGGAATGTATCAATCGCTCCGCTCAAGCCATCCTGCGATGTTTCAAGACAGTTAAGGACTGGTCGATCGACTCCGAAGGACCACGAAACCGCACTTTCTTCGACCGCATTACAAAGGATATCGAAATTGTGCGTGTTGCTTTGCTTTTGACTGGTTGCATCCAAGGTATCCGCAACACAGTGCAAGATTACTTGAATTCTTTTGCTAAGTACAATTGGCTCTGGCAAGATGATAAAGATGCAATTTACAATACTTTTATGAAAACTTCTCCATCTCTCGACGATTTTGAAAGGAAATTACGATCTTTTGGTGACATTGATAATGAAATTGCGTCAATCAATGATATTCAAAATATCGGTGCTTTATCCTTGCGAACTGTTTCCATCAAATCGCAATTGCGCGCTGAATGCAATCGATGGAAGATCAAATTTTCTGATAATTTACACTCGCAAGCAAAATCAAAGTTAGAGCACTTGACTGAATACATTCGTATGACCAACGGTAAAGTTGCGCGCGAAGTGACTGATCTTGACACACTTTCTTTCATTATGCGACTTCTTGTTGATGTGCGCGAGAAAGAATCTTCTATGGAGATGGAAATTAATCCTATTATGGATATGTACCGAATGTTAGAGTCTTATTTACCTGCAGGTTTCATGGAGAAAGAAGAAATTGATAAAAAGACTGTCTTACGTACAAACTGGAAGAAATTATTGAAGCAATGCGAAATGCGCACTGAGGAGTTATCAAAGACACAAACGAAATATAAGCGTCAACTGCTAAAAGATATTAAAGAATTTAAGCGTGATGTTGAGCAATTCCGTGATGACTTTCTTCGCAATGGCCCAATGGTTGATGGTATCAATCCTAACGATGCCGTCGATCGCTTAAGTCGTTTCAAAGAGGAAATGAAAATTCGCGAACGTAAGATGGACTCTTACAAGAACGGCGAAGAATTATTCGCCCTTCCTGTTACTGACTACCCTGATTTGATCCAAACCCAAAAAGAACTCAAACTTGCCGACCAATTGTTCTCTCTTTATGTTGACGTGTTGTCGACTTTGAATAGTTGGAAGTCCGTGCTTTGGTTAGATGTTGCAAAGATGATTGGTGAAATGAACGAAAAGACCGAGGCCTTTTCTTCTCGTTGCAAGAAGCTGCCAGCACGCCTTCGTGAGTATTCCGCCTATAAAACATTGAAAACTCAAATCGAAGATTTCCAGACCATCCTCCCATTGCTTCAAGAATTTACGAAAGAAAGTATTCGTGATCGCCACTGGGAGGAAGTTATGCACATTACAAACTCTCAATTCGATTTCGCAGGACCAGAATTCCGCTTGCAATCGTTGTTAGACATTAATCTTGTTGCTCACCGTGATGAGATTGAAGAAGTTACTGATGGTGCTGATAAGCAACTGAAAATTGAGCGCAACTTGGAGGACATCGAGGAGCGTTGGCGAACTGCGAAATTTGTGTTCAAGGAATGGAAGGGGCGTAATGTTAATATTCTTCAAGGTACCGTTGGTATTATGGAGGAGTTAGAAGAGGCTCAAATGAATTTACAGGCCATGTTAACGATGAGACATGTCGGTCCTTTCAGAGAACGCGCACAAGAGTTGTTGCAAACATTATCAGAAACTTCTGATACTTTAGAGCGATGGTTAAAAGTGCAGATGATGTGGTGTTCTTTAGAATCTGTGTTCACTGGTGGTGATATTGCTAAGCAGATGCCTATGGAAGCAAAGAAATTCGCTAAGATTGATAAAGAATGGGCAAAAATTATGGCAAAAGCGTACGAAACTCAGATTGTCACTGAAGCTTCTGCAAATGAGATTTTAAGATCTGCTTTACCCGTGATGTATTCTGAATTAGAGAAATGTCAGAAATCCTTAGAAGGCTACCTCGAGCAAAAGAGAAACAAGTTTCCTCGTTTCTACTTCGTTTCAAACCCTGGTCTGTTGATCATTCTCTCGCAAGGATCTGATCCTCTTTCCATGAATGATCATTATGAAAAGGTTTTTGATGCTATCTCTTACGTTGATCACAACAAGAAAGATAAAACAATCATTGAAAAGATGCACGGTGATGGTGGCAATGGACACGAAATTATTCCATTCTCCACTGCTGTCAAGGCTGTCGGTAACATTGAGGATTGGTTATGTGAATTGCTAAAGAAAATGCAATTGACTATGAAGGATTTAACTCGCAATGCTGCAGCTGACTTAAATTCCCTCGCTACAGATTTATCTGCTTTAAGAAGCTTCGTCGACAATAATATTGCACAATTTGCTCTTTTGGGTATTCAGATTTTATGGACCACTGACATGCAGTTAGCATTGGAGCAAATGAAAACGAAGAAAAACGCCATGAAAGACTGTAACACTCGCCAAAATGAAGTTTTGCGTATTATGTCCAGTTGGTGTTTGCAGGATTTAGGTTCTTCTGTGAATCGTCGAAAGATTGAAACTCTTGTGACCATCCACGTCCATCAGAAAGATGTGACTAATGATTTAAACAATTTAGCAAAGAGCAAGAAGATTTCTGATCCTAATGATTTCGAATGGCTCAAGCAAGCCCGTTTCTACTGGAAAGCCTCGGCTAGTGATGAAATCTCCGCTGATGGTGCTTGTGTCATCTCTATTACTGATGTCGATTTCAATTACCAATACGAATATTTGGGCGCTAAGGAACGTTTAGTCGTTACTCCTTTAACTGATCGTTGTTATATTACCCTTGCGCAAGCTTTAGGTATGTTTTTCGGTGGTGCTCCTGCTGGTCCAGCCGGTACTGGCAAGACAGAGACTGTTAAGGATTTAGGGCGATCTTTAGGAATTTTCGTCGTTGTGACAAATTGTACTGACCAGCAATCATACCTTGATTGTGCGAAAATCTTCAAAGGTCTTTGTATGGGCGGTTTGTGGGGTTGCTTTGACGAGTTCAACCGAATTCGTTTACCTGTCTTGTCCGTCGTCGCGCAACAAGTTTTATCGATCTTGAATGCAAAGAAATCAGGTGTCGTTCAATTCCAATTCCCTGGAGATCCTCAAAACGTCACTTTAATTCCTTGCTGTGGTTTCTTTATTACCATGAATCCTGGTTACGCTGGCCGTCAAGAATTACCAGAGAACTTGAAAGCACTTTTCCGCGGTGTTGCTATGATGGTTCCTGATTTCCAAATGATCATGAAAGTCAAATTATGTTCAGTCGGTTATGAACAGTTCGAAATGTTATCACAAAAATTCTATGTGCTTTACAACACCTCAAAAGAACAGTTATCCGCCCAAAAGCACTACGATTGGGGTCTTCGTAACATTCTTGCTGTGTTGCGTACCGCTGGTGCAACCAAGCGTGAGAACTTGCAAGCTTCTGAATCTTTCTTGTTATATCGTACCCTTCGTGAAATGAACTTGTCTAAGATGGTTGCCCAAGATGTACCTTTATTCTTATCTCTCCTTGCTGACTTATTCCCTAATTTGGCGCCTCCTCCAAAGGCTGATTACCCTACGCTGGAAGCAGCTTTGAAGAATGCTGTTGAGTCAAATAAACTTGTTTATCATCCTACTTGGGTTGGTAAAGTTCTTCAATTATATGATACCACATTAGTGCGTCACGGTATTATGTTGGTTGGTCCTTCGGGAGGTGGTAAAACGCAAATTTTCAAGAATTTGCGTGCCGCATTAGATGTAACTACCGGTACCACTCATAAAGATGTTCGCTTAAATCCTAAAGCCATCCGTGCTCAAGAAATGTACGGTGAAATGGATCCAATGTCTGGTGAATGGACTACTGGTGTCTTCGCCGCCATGTGGGCAAAGTATAATAATCGAGCCAACGCTTATAACACTTGGATTATTGCTGACGGTCCAGTAGATGCAATTTGGATCGAAGATCTTAACACTGTGCTTGATGACAATAAGATTTTAACCTTAGCCAACGGTGATCGTATTCCTATGACTGCCAATGTCAAGATTATGTTCGAAGTCGAAACCTTAGTCAACGCTTCACCTGCTACTGTCTCTCGAGCTGGTATTATTTATGTCTCAGAGACCGATCTTGATTGGACACCAACCACTGAAGGATGGGTGCGAAAGCAACCAACAAATCAGCAACCAATTCTCCGCAACTTATTTGCGAAGTATATGGGTGCTAGTTCCCCTACAGATCCAGGTCATTGCTTGGATTGGATGATCCGCAATGTTTCTCAAGTCATGAGCACTTCACGTGTTGGTGTAACCACCTCGTTATGCGATTTATTCAAAGGTTTAACGGATGGAAAAGGTGCTATTGATATCTCCGTAGACACTGAGGCAAGAATGGAAAAGATTTTCCTTTACTGTCTCGCATGGTCTGTTGGCGGCTTGTTAGAGGCTGATGCCCGCACAAAATTCGACGCTTTCCTCCGCACTTATGACAAGACTGGAATGATGCCAAAATGCGGGCCAGGTGAAACCATTTACGAATATTGGGTCAATCCTGATAATGGTGACTGGACCTTATGGAAGCCTCCTGTTTGGAAATACCCACAACAAGAGAAATTAGATTTCAGCAACTTGCTTGTCCCAACTATGGATTCCAACCGCGCAATTTATAACTGTACACATATGCTCAAGCAAAAGAAGGCTATTTGTATCGGTGGGGAGAAGAAACTGCCAAGACCTCTACCGCTTTAATGTTTTCCCGCACATTAGACACGAATGAAATGTTGGTGAAGCGAGTAAACTTCTCCTCTGCTACTACGCCATTTATGAGTCAATCCACAGTGGAGGTTGAATTAGAGAAACGTGGTGGCAGCAACTTAAAGGCTATGACCATCTTTATGGATGATTTGTCCATGCCTGAAGTAAATACTTGGGGTGACCAGCCTACTCTTGAAATGGTCCGTTTAATCGTCGAATACGGTGGCTTTTGCTTCTTGGATAAAGATAAACGTGGTGATTTCAAGGTTTGTGAAGACTTGCAATGCATGGCTGCCATGCAACATCCTGGTGGTGGAAAGAACGATATTCCTAATCGCCTCAATCGAAACTTCTTTATTTTCAACAGTTGAATGGGCGCTTCCTACAAAACAAATTCCCACTACCATTGCGATTGTTAAACATGTAGAAAGAAGAAAGAAGCTCTTTATTTGCTCTTATGATCTAG
>VFQN01005189.1_pt1 | contig 16213 bp, 17 predicted proteins | sample 3512371 | NCBI WGS metagenome assembly VFQN01 (sample SAMN10412370, study PRJNA504923) | tailings metagenome | isolation source: Replicate 2 from Balatoc abandoned mine | place: Philippines: Itogon, Benguet | collected 2017-08-28 | reverse complement strand
TTAGCGAAGAATTCCTTGTGTTATCGAATCTTTCATCACATTATCTAAATGACCCACAATATAATAATGCAGGGGATTATAATAATGTAGTTCTATTCAAGCATCATCGCGTCTTCTAAACCAGGATAGATTAAACGATAAAATCTTTTTTTCTTCTCACACAGTCATGATTGTGTAATTATAACGATTTATCCTTTCTTGCTATTGGACAATATAAACATTTTAAGACTACTTTACTATGACTATCATCGATTCATCAACTCGGCCTCTTCTTCTCGTATTGTTATGAGATGAATCTTCAGAGACCTTAGCTCATCCTCTAATGACCTTTTCTTCTGTTGTAAAGACGATCGCTCATTATTCGTTCCATTGTCATCCTCTTCATCCTCTAAGGCAGCCAGAGATATCTCCAAAAGATTTATTTCTTTGTCAAGGAATGCAATCCTCTTTTCAATCAATGCAGGATTTCGAGGAATTATCTCTGTCACAGATTGACTGTCATCTTGTTTTACGTTTTCTTTCTTCTTAGCTTTGACTTTGCCAGAGGATTTTAGATAGTTTCGAGAACTTATAAACTGCGCTACCAGTTCATCTGTCGTGAGAAAGAGATTTCCAAGGTTATTCTTTTTATAGTCTTTGAATTCTTTTGATGCAATAATCCGTCGATACTTTAAACCACCCGTCTTCTCAAGATCTGGAGCTGGATCGTCTTCTAACCCAAAGAAGAATAACCTTTGGAATACAGTATCAATTAAAAGACGAACTGGGTTCGGACTTGGCATATCTTCCTCTTCAATATCATCATCTCCATCAGCGAACTCTTCCTCAAAAGCTCGTCCCTTCGAAGATAAAAGACTATAACTTTTCCTACTTAGGCTATCCTTTTGACATAGCGCACGACAGCTAACACTTTTAAGAGTAAACGATCGTAACTCAACGAGTAAAGAAAGGAGAAGCCAACAAAGTAATTGCATTCCTCTGAAAATTAACAGTATTACAAAGAAGACGTTTGAAGAAAATCGAGTTTCGAAGATATAGATATTTTATAGAGTGAGCTTGTGAAACTAAAATAAAGCCACTGCAAAAATGCTCCGTTCTATTCTACCTTTAGCTAAAACAACCCAAAGATTTGCACCAAAGGCAGTGAGATTCCTTCCCACTGTTAAAGATCATACTATCAAAATCGTTTTCGTCGACACTTCGGTAATAAGTCTTCACTATTCTCTATAGCTAAACTCTCACTCCCATCTTGTTGCAAAGGGTAATCGAGTCACCCTTCCAGCCAGAATAGGTCAAAACTTGCTTGAAGTTGCAAGATGGCATAAAGTTGATATTGAGGGTCCATGCAAGGGTGGTGGAGCCCCAACTGATGTCCAACGAACAAAGGACTGGAATGAGACTACTTACGGTGAAGGTCCAACTTGCTTTTGGTGCCACGTCCAAATTCCTTTACAGTATCATCATTTATTACCACAACCACAAGAGACAGAGCTTGAGGGAATAAAACAAAATTGGGATGAGGAATTCAATGTTAGTTCAAGATTAGCTTGCCAGATTCGTTTGGAAAAGAAGCACGATGGAATGGTTGTCTTCGTTCCTGATGCTCCTCCAACCAATGTCATCTAAGCAGAATGTATGACTCTATCCATTAGAAAGAGTGATCAACTGACTGCTTGACAATAAACTATAAATACTAACTAGAACTATGTAATGTAAACAATCATCGATTCCATCGACAGAATACTTTGACTTATATTAGACCGTGTGTCTCTCTAAGGAAAATTCTTAATCTATTTTTAAGCGAGGACGCGAGGAAAAAAAACACAAGTATTTGATCATGGTGGAGGTTGCGAGGCACATATTATTAGCGATTTCCCACAGTGCCGTATATAGCTTTTGTAGTATTGGTGGAATGTAATAAGCTTTGCTGATCCTCAGGCTTGTTATTGTTGGTTCGATTATTCTTTGAAGGGTAACTTTGATTCGTTAAGATACTGCTCGGTCGATAGTTCTGAATAATTTCATGGTTAGGTTCTTCAGCATGAATCAGAGTTACTAATTGCTTTTGTCGGTTTGACGCAATATCCAATAGAACTTTATTCTCTTCACGTGTTATGTAGTCTTTATAGCTAAAATAAAAAGTACAGCATATCATCAGTCCCATCACAATGTTTAAGACTTTCCAATTTCCTTCTTCACATGGTGAAGGGGTTGATGAAACATGACATGTCCCGCTTGCGTATTCTACTAAAGGTACCTGGAGAAAGCTTAATACTCCACCGAGAACAAACATTATCCCAGCTAACACACCGAAGTACTTGAATCCTAACGTATCAGCAAGATAAGCAAAGACTAAAGTAAATAAGAATGTTCTAAAGATGGAGTAGCAGATAAAGGAGATGATTAAAGAAAATTTAGTTTCAGCAATAAGAAAAGTCGCCCATAATAAACCAAAGAATGATGTAATCGCTGAAGCAATTGGGAAGTTAAATCGATCCATAATCGTACCCACAATAGGGATGACAATCACTCCTAAAGTGATAGTGAGAGTAAATAATCTAGCATAATTTAACTTTTCCGTTTTATTTAATAGATCAGCATCTCCGATTTGAACATCAAAGCTTCCAATATAAAAGTTTACCCAAAAAGAATTAACAAGAAAAAATCCAACGAGGCGGAGGAACTCCGACGATTTCACCTGACGAAGAGCAGGTTAATAAGTAAACGCGAAAGGCCGTGCATTTACCTGTTCGAGGAGTGAACTATCTTTGAGAGCGAGAGAGTTCGGAAGTTTAGTAGGACTTGCATTATTCAATTCCCTGAGCGACTCTTTAGACATTTGCGATGACGAACCAGTACTTTTTTCGGTACTCGATTTTAAATTCATCGGCTTGAGTGGTTTCCCTGGAAGCTTCTGGTTATCAGTATGATGAATGAATACTGATGGAAGACGAATGTGACCAATAGAGATCTGATAAAAGGAAATTTAAAAGACATTTTTAGCAAATGTAAGGGCAGTTATACCTCTTCATCTGTTCCACCTTCTTCCTCTTCAATTTCAGCTAATTGTTCTTCAAAAGAATAAGGTTCATCAGGCCAAAGAAAGAAGGAAACCACACCATTTAACAAGCAAATAACAGTATATCCAAGAAATAAACTTGAGTAGGAAATATTCTTCCAAAGCCATAGCTGATCAAACACTAAAAACACAATGAAGGAAAGTTGAAAAGATCCCGTGATAATAGCCGTCGTGGTTGCTTTCCAACTAGGAAAAAGATTTGATAGGTGAATAATCGCTGATTGTGCACCTGGACCGCCTAACGCTATCAGACATAAAGCAGGAATAAAGTAAGGTCGATGCACAGAATCGGACATTCCAAAAAGAAAACATCCAATAGTTATCAACCCAATGGAAGTTAGAGAACAGACTCGAGGTCCATAATAATCTAATATTATACCTAATGAAAGTGGACCGAGAAAGCTAAAAAAAGTTGCGATCACAAACATCATCTGTATTTATCGCAATCAGGAAATGCATTAATAAGGATTGGGAATGTATACCTGAATGTAATCTGCCGATAACCCTGCACCACCAACGCTTGTGGGACTAGCTAACAGTCCTCCACTAATAGACGCCCATCCTAAACAATATCGAAATCAACATGCTGCGGAAACTTTGTGACAAAGAAAACTTACCAAAGAGAATACCGCCTAAAGTCATGTTTTGTACACAAGCGAGTACAATATTTAAAACTCGAAAACCAAAAGAATAACCCTTCATTCTCCAAAAATGAACAAATAAGAAGCCTTCAAAGCTCAGAGATAGGATTCAAGGTGATGTTGCACTTATTTGAAGCAATGAGAAGGTTTGGAAAGAGTTCTGTGGTTATCTGTGATAGTGGTAAGTGAATTTGAATTGATGATCGATGATGCAAGAAGCAAGCGAAGAGAGAGAAAAGTGAAGTGAGATCGTGTTGTTGTTCAGTTCAAAATGTCATGTTACAAAGGGATACGATAGATCCGATGAAAAGATGAAACTTTTTTCGTTTCTGTTTCGACAGATGACATTTCCGTTTACGAATCCGTTTCCACTTGGTTTAAAAGGGTTACAAGAAAAGATAAGTGTAAGTCAAGAATGCGATGGCAAAGATTGGAAGAAGGAGGGAAAACAAAGAATATCCATCAATTAACATAAAAAACTCAAGAAATACACTTGCTAACACCAAGGTTTCGTAAGTTCCCAAGAATCGCAAATTGAATCGAAAACATTGCTGAACCATTATCCAATAGATTTTGGGTTGAAATAATAGTGTTTCTTGTGCAAATTCTCTCACCGAATTAAGAACATCATTACTTCTTCCTTGCATAGAAACAGATCTTCTCGCCGACTCTCTTAAATGTTCTTGATGGTAAATTATATAAATATCATACCACGATGAATGGATATAGGCGCCAGTTTTTGGAATATCATATCTACTATTTAGTTCTTTCGACCAGCGAATCAATAACCTTGTCCAAGAGGGAAATAATTCAAAAGAGCAAATGGGTAGATCTAATGGATCACGAGAGTAGACTAACTGCGCGTTCAATTCTTTCGCATCGCATTGTAAAACTCTTTGATGAGCCAGCTCTTTTCCCTTGATCGTTAATTTTCCTGTAAACTTGTTTCTAACAGCCGATTTGGCACTCAAACCAGAGGCCAAAGAATCTTCTGAGGGACTTGAAAGACTGCCGGATCCAGATTGATGGACATAAAGTTGCAAGTTCACGTAGTTAAATACATCGACCAGCTGACTCTGAACCCTTTCCAATCGCTTCGCAATTTTGACATTGGACTCTGAAAATAATTCATCAATTCAGCGAAGGGCAGCGGAGTGACAACAAAGACTTACCTGATTCAGAATCTTCGAAGAGAAACGAGGTAAATAGTGTTAAATAAGCGTGCAACTCTGGGAATGGTCCTAAATAAAGATCATAAAGAGAGAACATGTGAAATTGAATAGGATTTTACCTCTCTTTTTAACCTTCAATAAATCAATTTGATTTTGTAAATTTTGAAAAATGGTAATGGTAAACTAGAAAAACGAACACAATCAAAGTACGAAACACGACTGAAGGGAGAAATTTACCAGTTTGGAGTCCTCTCGTACTCTTGAAATACCCATGTTTTCAATGTAATCAATCTTCCGATCAGGGAACAAGTCATAGTGCTATTAATGGTATAAATAGGGAGGATCCTCAATCTGAAAGAACTTACATGATCTCTCAGAAGAATCATTGCGAGCAACGAGTCATTACTCGCAACAGTGTTTAGAGAGGTATTGCTCTCAGATGCATGAAGAGAAGATGTTGGATTGTTTCTTGTTCGAAATAGCTTTCTAAGATTGACATGATGATTCCCAGGACTATATAACCCTTCTTCTGATAGATAGTAATGTTCATACCACTCAACATATTCTTTTCCAATTCCCTCTAAATATTCACAAAAAGGAGCGTTAAAGACTCGAATGACCTTCTCTAACATGTACAAAAGACGATTCCCCTCATGATAGAGGTTATTTTGGAGATCTCTCGTTCCAAAGCGATTCGTTGATGCCAAACCAGACGAATAATTCGTTGTGGAAGAATAAAAGGAAGAAGACGATGATAATGAGGAGGAGGTGGAAGATCGGGTCGCCAGATGATCAATGAGAGAAATATTACACTTCGAAATCATTCTCATAAAGAAGTTAAACAATGTGGAATAAAAATGATAGTTTGCATGGATATAATAATGCCAATGCTGTTCAATATGACTTCTTCCTTGAGCAGTCGAAGGGTTCGGACTTGAAAATCCATCTTTCTTCGCCGAAGATGACGTGACATGATCCCACGGTTGAATCCATAACAACCAAATTTCAATTGCAGTAAAGACCACTTCACGATCAATAGAGCTCTCGTCACCACTTAGGGAAAGAAAAAAACGAAAAAATGAATGGCAAGAAAGAACAAAGAAGAAGATTCTTACTGATCAAAGATGTATGAAAGCATGTCATAGACAGGCATTTGAAGCTGTCTCCAGATGGTCAAAGATGACAGAGAAGAGAAATCGTGAACCGGAACATGTCCTAATTCCAAAGTTTTCTATAATTTAAGTTTCCCAAGTGAGACAAGCCGATTCCAAACGGTGTTTTTGCACTTACCATTGCATTCACCTGTAATTCTTGATTCAAGTCATGATTTCTTCGCTGCAGGTGAAACAAGAATAAATACAAACTCTAAAGAAGATTTTAACAAAGGAAAGATTCAAGTTTAAAAGTTCTCACTTGGCACGTTGGAATAGTCCATTTGCACACGGGGTCAAGTACAGTTAACTCAAGCGGAGAAGGATGAGGACGATTGGAGTTATTTTGATACTGCTGGTCCTGATAGTCGCTAAAGGATGAAACATCAGCTAATCCACTACTCGTATTTGTTCTTGCCAATTTTCGATAATAGGTAAGAAGATGATGATCTTTGCGAATAACGACTAGCTGATCGATCCAGTAAGATATAATCAACTGAAGAAATAATTGACGATATTTATTAACGTACTGCTCTTGATCATGGGTAGAAAAGCTACGAGTGGATTGCATCGACTGTAAAGGTATCAATTGATTGTTGGAGTTTGTAGAAGTCGTTCGTTGTAAGTCAGTTTGATGTTGACGATGATTAACCGGGAATAATTCATCCAAATAAACTTGGAGTAAAAATAGATAAGGAACAGCATTTACCCAATACTGTAATCCTTTTCTTGGATCATTGAGAAGATCGAGTGAAGAAATCTTTCTTGACGAGTTCCCAGACAGGAAGCCTCCTGCAGCTGTGCTCCCTGCTTCGCTAAACAACTGATTCGAGAGTATTGGGTAGCGCAATAAGAAGACTAAGAAATACTCCAATGGGTCTAGGGAAATACTAGTCTTAATCTCTTGATGGGCATGTCTACCTCTTTGAAGGAATGTTTGCTATGGTAAAAGAATAAGAGAAGATAATGAGAGAAGACATGAATAACTTACCCTTTTCACTTCATGATATGGTAAATGTAATAGCAATGAAAGAAACAATGAAGAGTTTTCATTCCATAATAAATATTGACTTAGAGGATGATGGTGTAAGAGTTGTTGTGTTTTCTCTGGTAAGAGACTAACATGTAACTCATAGTTCGTTCTCTCTAATAAATGGAATAATTTATGGAAAGGGTGAAAAAAATGCAAAAAGTGTTGTTTAATTTGTTGGATAGACATATGATTACTATTATTCTTTGATGATGAAGTGAGGTATGACGAGGTTGAGGTAGAGCTCAATGCGCTACTTAAATTACTTCCTAAGTAGGAACCATTCGCATTGTTATTATTGTTACTATTTAAACTATTTGTGCTTGAATAATTTGTAACTGAGTGAAGAGAAATCAGTTGTTTTAACCAACCATGTTCATCTCCTTTTGCCCATTTTGTATTTGTTTGGAAATGAATTTCATCATCTTGATAACCTGTACAATTACCACCAAATAAACGATCTAATATTTTTGGATATAAAGAATAAAAATAATGTAAATCATCATTACCAGAGAAGTTACTCCCTGTGAATGCGCGTGATTGATGGAAGAAGTCATCTAAAGTCGCATTAAACAAGGCTAAATCTTGCGCATTTCCATTGGCGATTATACGATAGATTTGCTGAATAAAGGTAAATTGCGAGTTCATTGTCACAGATGTGATGATAATAGTTCGTATCTCTTGTAATAGAGATTATTGAGATGGTGATTGTTGGTGTTTGGAACAAACTCTTTTTCAATGAAGAAGCCGGATTGCCGAAGAGAATGTTGCGGCGAATTTGAAGGAAAATGCGGAATTTGAGGAAGAGATGGAGAAGACAAAGATATGAAGTAAAAGGAGATTCTTTAGGATTATTATTTATAAACTATTTCTATAAGTTTTAAGGATTTCAATAGGAGAAGAAGGATCATGTTCAGCATCAGATTGGTAATGAACTCGATCTTGATAAGGAATAGTACCATTTAATTCTGTGGTTAATGGCCGTAAGATCTCCATAAGCAATTCATAAGCATACTGTATCGATGGAACCATAAATCTTACGATTGTCAATTGACTATTTTTTCTATTCACACTAAGCAGAGGAACAGTATGTTTCTGAGCACTCCGTTCTTCAAAGGTTTGTCGATTTTGGAAACATCTCAATGAAGATCGAATAAATTCAGTCTTTGGACCATAAAGAACGAGCATTCCACAAACATTCATCTGAAACTCATTCGCTAAAACACCGAAAGAAATAGAATTCTTATCAGATAAATTATTTTGAAAATATTGATTTTCAACTAATAAAAATTCTTTCTTTCGATTTAACATCATAAATTTATTTTCGAAAGAGTCAAACTTCCAGAACTCTTCCTTGTTCTAGATAAGAGTGTTAGAGGGTTATTACTCTCTTACGATCAAATCTTACCAATCTTCCTGATGTAAACCAGTCGACAATCACAGCAGAACTATTTTCATGAACGATATAACGTTGTTTTGAGATGAAGTTTGATTGTTCGTAGCAGGTGATTGGGTCAGGCATCATCACTACAAAGCTTTCTTCATTTAGAGTGACCGAGATATCCTGACAGCATCGATGGCCTTCCACTGATTTAAAGATTTTCGTGGATCCTACCGTTTTGATGCTATATTGGAGGTGAGAAAGGATAATAATTCTGTTGTTAGGATCTTACCAAGCAATAGCTTTCTCATTAATGGTAATTTTTAGAGTGACTGAATCGCCAGATATCATACCACCGCCATAACTCAATAATGACAATGTTATATGTGAGTTCCAAGGCTCTTGTTGCATGATTTTGAGAGGATACGTGCTGTAAGACTCTATTATTTCAGATTTTCCATTGATTGAAGAGATAGAAACGTTTCCTTGAAGTCCCCTTTCACAAACTGTGCGAAATTTCTTTGACTTTCTCGCCTCTTCTTCTTCTATCAATGTGAAATCAGAGTTCACCTTGTTTATTGCCATCTCATTCGTTTTACTCGTCGAGAGTATTCGGGGAGATAATGTTTGTGCACTTTCTCAATTTGTGCACATTTTTCACTTGACTTGATTGTTGTGCAAGCGAATTGGAAGTTATGCTCAACCTTTCTAGGATCTATGCTTTCAAAGCAATCTATGAAGATCTTAGAATGAAGCAAATTCTGTTGAAGGCGTTGTCAACGATGTCACAGAGTGATTATTCGAAGGCTCGAAGAGTAATCACTCGACATTCTACAATTAACGATTCTGGGAATACGGTAAAGAAAATTGAACCATATTTTACATCTCCTGAAGATTTAAACGATAAACTTACTTTTCTTCGAGAAAGGCTATCACTAACTCAGAAAGAACTAGATTCTTTGATCGTATGGCAACCAATGATGATCGGGAGAACGAAAGAAGAGATTATAGAAAGAATAGAATACTTTCAAAATCAATGGAACTTTTCGTTAGATGATATAAAAGAATTATTTATAACAGAAAAGGCAAAGAAAATCCAATTACAATCTTTCTCAGAATTACAATTAATGCATAATATTTTTATTAATAAGTTTAATATATCACCAAATGAATTTAAAAATAAATTATATGATTGGAATTATTGGAATAAATATCGTAATTACATGAAAAGACAATATTCCAAAAGCCAGAATGGAACAACTCTCCAAAGTATTACCGTATTAAGACATTCGTTCATAGAAAAACGATTATCCATGCATCGTACAATCATACGACAGTATTTTCGAAAATACGATCTTCCTCAACTCCCCTATAAAATCGTTGAAAAACTTATAAAATTAAAAATATTTGAAAAAAATCCACGTAATCTATTAGATCAAAAATTAAAATTATTAATAGAATCATTACAATTAAATTCAAAACAATTAAAAAGTTTTCTAACATCTTTACCAATGTTATTAAATGAAACATTATCAGAATTACAAGAAAGAATACATTATTTCACAGATTTTGTTCAATGTTCGAAAGACGAATGTCAATATCTTTTCCTTAAGCGACCTACATTAGTAAGATTACCTACAAAAGCATTATATATCCATCATACATTATTATCTACAGAATATGATTTTATATCAAATAAAGATCTAAAAATCATGTTATATCATACACAATACCCTGTCTCTGAGAAATTACATCTTATGATTAAAGATTTAGTCGAAAGAAAATATTTATTAAATCTATTATTCCCTGATTCGACTACTTTGAAGAAAACGATTAAAGAATCTCCTAATCTATTATGGATGTCACCAAAGATGATCTATGAAGTGATTGATGCTTTTATTGAAGGTATAGGTATTAATAGTTTCAATGAATTAAATTGTATTAATGCTAAAGCATTTAAAGTTGATCGACGGTTTTTAAAGTTCACGTGTCGTCATTTCCTATCGTTATTAATGAAATCGACTGATATCGATAATATTAGAAGTCAAGTGATTCTCTGCCCAGAGGAAACTATTTCGACAGAAATGATTGATTTACAACATCAATATGATCGTTTATATAAATTACCTTCTCATTTTGTCGCACAATTGTCAAAGACTGAAGAGGAGGAAGATAAAAAGGTTGCAGAAGGAGAAGAGGAGGAAGAAGGAGAGAATGAAGAAAAGGAAGCTAATAAAAAGGATATCATGTATTTTGATTTAGAAGATGAAACATATAAAACTAAAATAAGGAATAGATGTATCAAGGTATATGAAGCATTTATTGAAGAAAAGAAGAGAAGTATTTCAGACAAACAACCAGAAGATACTGATCTAATTCTTGAATTATGTTTTACTGCAGCAACGTTACAAGTTGAAATGATTCCTAATGAATATTATCGGCTATTAGTAGAAGTGTTTCAAAAGACTGAAGTTGATTTATTAGTGAACGATGAAATCTTTCATAAAGATTCAGACATGTTATTAGATGCATTGAGATCTCGTATAGCAGAGAAGAAAACTGGAAAATTTCTGCAAAATAATGATCTAAGGTTAGCAGTATCAATATCAGCAGCAAAAGAAATTGAAAAGATCAATTTCTCACATGATGTGGCAAAGAAGATTTGTCTTCAACAACAATTATATCATTTACTGATTACTACTACATTACCTAAACTATCTTGTTTGGCAGTTTGTTTACAGTTGACAAGTGATGAAATGATGTCCATCTTCTCGAGAGCACCAAGGTAAATCAACGCTTTTAACCTTTCTTATTACTTGATTGATTGTAATGGTTGTTTGTGTCTTAGTTTCATGTACAATAACTTCGAGGAAAATACCTTCCCGAAGTTGTTGTTAATAGCAGATGCTGCGAAAGCTTTCATCGCTGAATCTCGTTCACATGATCTAGAGGCCTGGCGGAAGGGTATTGAAGAGAAAAGCTTTGGGGTGGAGGAGGGAAGATTGTATTATCGCTCTCATCCTGTGATCTCTCTCGTCAGGGAATGGGTGTTGCGAGATCCTTACTGCTGTAAGATACCTTACAATACCATTAAAAATGGAATCGAAACATGGCAGATGCAAACTACAGAACCAAAGAAATGGGATGATTTAACAGGAATTGTCAGGGGATCTTACTCTAAGAAGTTACGTTCTAGTGGTCGTCAGATCTCCTTCTTCGACGCAGAGTGGTATGAAAGCTCTTAATTATCGACTTCAATGCATTTTCCACGATAAGTTATCAAGTCAATAGTATTACTAATAGCATCGGAGGAATTCTATTTGATCAGTTGTCGACTATCTACTCAGTTTGCTCACTAACCGTGAACTCTTGAGGCTTGAGCAATTTAAGTCAATATTAGTCATACTCACACGAAATAACTCCCATAGAAAGTTTTGTTTATGAGTACTTATGAGAGGTATTTGGTCTTACACTCAAATATATGTCAATGTTAAGGAAATCATAGCATCCACTATCTACTTTACTTTGTCTTTTGTACATATGATTTGACCAATACTTTGAGATCCTCTGGATTCCTTCTCTTCAAATGAGTGAATAAGAGAGTCTTCCATACAGGAGTTAGTCTTGGATATTGCTTTAATAGTTGCTCGACGACAGTCAAGTCGAGATTTTCCTTCATAATCAGAGACATCGTCAGGGCATTAGACATTAATCCAATCTTCTCCAATTCATTTGGTGATTTGCATTGTAAGTATTGTGATGAAAGCATATAGTTGTCTGAGAGGAAATATTGGGAATATGATGAAGGAGTTGAATCAGCATCAATCGTCATCGATTGTTCTTGAATAGCTGCTCGAAGGACTTTATCACATTCTTCGTATCGTTTCAGATAGAATAATCCTTCTGCAACGATATTAGCAACCACAGCACTGAAGTGGTGTTGGAATATATCAGAGGAAGAAGGTAGAGGTGTTGGAAGGAAGATGCTTACCTTTTCTTCCCACCAGTGAGAATATGCTGGTTTCCATAATACACAGCCAAACGATAATCTTTAAGTCTTAAATGCACGTAGGCAAGATTCATTAATACTGCTTTTACTGTTGGCAAGTATTTCGGATTTGCAGCTAAGAGAGAAAGAAAAAGATATCAAACAATTATGACGTGGTGAGAAAGGATTGGCTTTATTACCTTTCACTTTTTCATCCTTTCTCAACAGGTTAGTCAAAGCTCGTTGTAATAGAATCACTGCACTGTTCAAAGAACAATTCATTAAAGCATTGATAAAAGCATTACGATCAACTTCAGCTATAGGGAAAACTTTAGCAATCAAATTCTCATATTCCTTCGCTGATACATCATACTCAGATACTCCTCCTGATGGAGTGGTGCTATCCGTCACACCAAACTTTAATAATAAACGTTGACGTGTCGATGATGGTAAAGTATGAATACTAATCGGAAAACGATTTAAAATCGGTAATTTTTGTTTCTCCTGGATATACAAACGATCGTACTGTATACAGGACTCACCTAATCTTAATAATATGGTATCTTTATAGGATAATAGATTAGGATATAAGAGACAACTCAATGAAATACAATAGAAAGAATCAAAATAAAGTAATTGTTTCATTAATACTAATCCAATGGTTAATAATATTTTACTAGTTTGTTTGGCATGTAATAATGGTGGTAATGCTGTAGGGTTCGTTAGTATCGATTGTAATGACTTTTCATAATGGAGGTAAGATGTTTGATATTTATGATTATGAAATAATAGATTACCTAAATCATGTAATATGATTAATTTAGAATATTCATCCCATCTTTCATTATTTAATAATTTTGTTGCTTCAATAAAATTCCCCTGTAATGATAATAATTTAATTTGTAATAATAATAATTGATGATAACGTTTATGATTCATTGTGTTATTGTTTTTCTTTATTGCAATAGGCTGTTCTGACTCATCACTAATATCATTATCATTGTTACTATTTGGAAGGGATTTCTCGTTCGCAAGGTCTTGTAATGATTCAGTAAAGATCTTAAGATTCTCTGAGATCATTTGTGTTGCTTGTGGGATATTTTTCACATAAATTGCTAATTTAATTTTACATAATGCAATTTCATAATAAAAGGTTTTCGTTAATTCTGTTGATGTTGAAGATTGATTTCCTTCTTCTTCTAATGCTTCCATTAGTCGTGCTATCTGTGGGAGATATTTCTCTTGATTTCCTTCATTTTCTAATAGTTCTACTGCTTCGTGTAAGAGAAAAATCGTTAATTTACGATAAAGGTGGAGGAATTGTGATCGTCGTGTTGCTTGTGGGGTTGGTGGAGTTGTTTGAGTGAGTTGGGAGTGTAGTGGTTGGAGTGGTGTCAGCATCCATTCTCTAAGTTCAAAAAGAAGCTGGAATGATTTCAACTTTAATTCGTCTAATTGACTGCATAGATATAAAAGGTTGTAAATGGTGTAAACATTGCTGTCGTTGAAGAGTGTAGGCAGGATATTGAGGTCTTCTGCCTGAGTGAGTTCTTTGGAAGTAATTGCTTCATATAGTTTGAAGATCAAACGATTATTATCTTTCTCTTCAATTAAAATTTTGTTAAATTTGAGTGATTGGAAGGCATGTGTTTGACGATCTTTGGAGGGAAAGTCAGGATCGAGTAGCTGTAAGTCGATATTAGGACGAGTAGAACAGTTGCAAAGATTCTGTACGTACCTGATTGATCTGCTTATCTAAACTCTCAAAGAATGAAGGACATGATTCACTCTTCGAATAATACTCGTAGCTCGTACGATCTATTGTTTCTTTCAATGATTTCAAGCTCATGATCGATGTTTGTTTAGTCAAACCAAACAAGAAACTCGCACTGCCCATAATTAATATCGACTTTACCAAAATCTGGAATTAGTGATATTTAAATCGATAATTATAAGTTTTCTAATGTACAAGAAAAATAGGAATTGAAAAGAAGGAATTAAGAGGAGTTTTCATCAACTTTATCATCAACTTTATCATCGAGAACAAAGATGCTTGCTGCAACTTTTGAATTGTTTAATTTTCAAAGTAGTTCAACTGGTAATGAATTCCAAAATCAGATCCAACAAATTCGTACAAAAGCCGATGCAATTCATGCACAAGGAGAGAAGATCATTACAATAGATAATGGATTTGTTACGACAGAACTCCTCCATAATCTCGAAAGTCGTAATCATCAATCCTATCAACTTGCATTTTCATTAATTGCATTGAGTATTCAAGCTCATATCTTAACTCCTCCTGCATTCTTTGCTTTCTTCGCTCAGGCCAAAAGATTCGCTGACAACATTCCATCTGAAATCGCAAGTCAATATCCAGCTGAAGGTGAGATTTCCCCCCAATTAGTAATGTTATCATCTTTACTTCTTTTCTTTGTTTGTAGTTGAGGAGATTGTCAGAGCTCTAGCAGAGAATGCCATCGCTACAGCCCAACAGAAAGCTGTTGTCAAAACCTTACGAACCCTCATCGAGAAAGCTTTCCCAAACCATCATCTCTTTTCTCCAGCTTATGCTTACTTCCTTCAAGTGTGCATCAAGGCTCAGCTATATGGCGTTGCTTTGACCTTCCTCTCTCAGCGACAAATCTATCAGATCACTGAGAAGACAAACAATCAGGGAGAAGAATTCTTAAAATTTTTTTACTATGCTGGTATTTGGTAAGTTATTCATCATCTGAAATCGCTTTTAGTGTTTGTTATCTTTGATCTTGTACAGTCATATCTCAGCGAAGGATTATGAATCAGCTCTCGAAGCATTCATAACCTGTGTCACGACACCTTCCAATATGTTAAGTCAAGTGATCATTCAAGCTTTAAAGAAAGCCAAATTAGTATCTTTATTACATAATGGTGAAAAATTCTTCTTACCAAAGTAAGTGACTGTCATAACACCACTCATCAGAACATCTCCTAACACCTTTACAATTACAAAAGATATGCTTCCTCTGTTGTTGTTCGAGCAATTCATGATGACTCACAACCATATGATTTAATTGTTGAAAGATTCCTTGGTGATGATATTAATGAATTAGGCAATACTATTCATAACGGTATGACGAAGTTACAGGAAGATAATAACTTTGGATTAGCAAAACAATTATTAACATCATGGAAGATGAAAAGAATTATTAAAATATCTAAATCTTTTATTACATTATCATTATTAGAATTAATTGATGCAATTCATAATACTACTACTAATAATGCTAATACTGATAATAGTAGTAGTAATAGTAATACAGCAAGTGTTGATGCGTTTGAATTAGAGAAACAAATCTTTACAATGATCTATGAAGAGAAAATTATTGCATCGATTCATTCAACAGAAGGAATCATTTATTTTGATGAACCATCATTAAATTTAAAAGAATATCAAAAGAAGAAATTATTATTAGTAAATAAATTAGATGATTCAATTCATATGATTCATACAATATCTGATTATTTAAGAGAATCACAAAAGGAGATATTAAGTTCGAATGATTATATTCAAAAAATGACTGCCATTGGTAGAGCTGGTGGATTAGGTGGTGGTAATCTTTGGGGTGTAGCTTCTACTATGGAGTTTTCATAGATATTGTACTACGATGATTCGTCTCCCCTGTTTGATGTAATAATAAGAACAAACCGAATTTAATAAATTTACGTCTCCCTTTTCTCTCTCGCAAAAGAAAGAATGGCGATTACACGTTCCAAAGCAGCTCATCAAGCTTT
>VFQN01005188.1_pt1 | contig 16213 bp, 8 predicted proteins | sample 3512371 | NCBI WGS metagenome assembly VFQN01 (sample SAMN10412370, study PRJNA504923) | tailings metagenome | isolation source: Replicate 2 from Balatoc abandoned mine | place: Philippines: Itogon, Benguet | collected 2017-08-28 | reverse complement strand
ATATGTTCCTGCCTGACCACGCAACTCGCCCGACGGATCGTACCGACGCGGCAGTTCCGCTTCGAGGGCGAAAGCGTGCTCGTTACTGCGTCGGATCAGGCCATCGCGGTGGGGTGCAAAGATAGATCGAGCTGTAGCGTAGAATTTGCGATTCGCTACGCCGCTTGCCGGCGATGCGGTGATCGGCCTGGATGTGACGCGGGGAAGGCAGGCGGTTGGCTTATGGCGGAGAGAAAGGGATTCGAACCCTTGATACGGTTTCCCGTATACACGCGTTCCAGGCGTGCGCCTTCAACCACTCGGCCACCTCTCCGCATGCGCCGCTTGCTGACAAGCGAAGCGGCGCGGGGCTGATCTAGTCGATAGTTGGCGAATTGCCAAGCCGTCCCGCGCATCTTTTGACAATCGCACACCAGAATGGCTGCAGCCGCCTTTTGAATGTAGCGAGAACAGCCGTTGCGGACTGCAGAAGGGGCAGTGAAGCATGGCCCTCCCCTACAGGCAGGCGCTTCACCAGCCGCTCAGATCATACGCTGACCGCCCCTCGTAGCGTCAGACGACGAAGAAGTCTGCATTGGTCAAAGCGAGGCCCGCCGAGACCGTGGCGAAGTGGACGGCGGTGCCGGAGCCTGAGCCGTCGGCGTCGTAGGAGATCGCGCCCGTCGTCTTGTTGTAGATGACGCGGTCCTGCGCATCGGCAGCCGCCGTGCCGGTGTGGAAGGCGCTTGCCGCTAGCCAGCCGTCGGCCAGCCCCTTGAACACCGCATTGTCCAGCCGGATCGTGTCGGCCGCGACGTTGAAGTCGGTGATGCGGTCGACATTGGTCGTGCGGTTGAGCGCGGTGTTGAACAGGAACGTGTCCGATCCCGCCCCGCCGGTCAGCGTGTCGTTGCCGAGGCCGCCGGCGAGCACGTTGTTGCCCGCCGTGCCGACGATGACATTGTACAGCGTGTTGCCTGTCCCGGACACCGCGGAACCCGTCAGCGTCAGGTTCTCGACATTGGCGGCAAGCGTATGGCTGACCGAAGCGATCACGCGGTCGGTGCCCTGGTTTGCGGCCTCCACCACCACGTCGCCTGCATTGTCGACGTAATAGGTATCGTTGCCGGCACCGCCGACCAGGCGGTCCGCCCCGGCGCCGCCGTTCAGCGTGTTAGCCAGCGCGTTGCCGGTGATGACGTTGTTGAGTGTGTTGCCGGTGCCGATCAGCGCCGAACCCGTCAGAGTCAGGTTCTCCAGATAGGCACCCAACGTGTAGTTCACCGACGACTGCACCGTATCGATGCCGCCATTCGCCGCCTCGACGATCACGTCACCGCCATCGGTGATGTAGACGTCATTGCCGGCGCCGCCGACCAGGCGATCCGCGCCACCGCCGCCGTTCAGCGTGTTGGCGAGCGCGTTGCCGGTGATGACGTTGTTGAGCGTGTTGCCGGTGCCGACCAGCGCTGCGCCCGTCAGCGTCAGGTTCTCGAGATAGGAACCGAGCGTGTAGTTGACCGACGACCGCACCGTGTCGGTGCCGCCATTGGCCGCCTCGACGATCACGTCACCGCCGTCGGTGACGTAGGTATCATTGCCGGCGCCGCCGACCAGGCGATCCGCACCGGTGCCGCCGTTCAACGTGTTGGCGAGCGCGTTGCCCGTGATGATATTGTTGAGCGCGTTGCCGGTACCGACGAGCGCCGAGCCGGTCAGCGTGAGGTTTTCGACATTGGCGGCAAGCGCCAGGCTGATGGACGAGGTCACCGTATCCGTGCCCTGGCCGGCGACTTCGACCACCACGTCGCCGGTGCTGTCCACATAATAGATGTCGTTGCCTGCACCGCCGGTCAAACGATCATTCCCGGTGCCGCCGTTCAGCGTGTCGTTGCCGATTCCCCCGTCGATCGTGTCGTTGCCGAGGCCACCGCTCAGCCTGTCGTCGCCGGCATTGCCGCGGACAGTGTCGTTGAACTTAGTGCCGTTGTAGACGTCGTGGCCTGCCGAGCCCACCACATTGTGGGCTTCCGCCCAGATGAAGCCCTTGAGCACAGTCGGGTTGGAAAGACCGCCGTCATGCCCGCTGCCCATGAGGCCGTTGACGGTGTTGTGCATGTCTCCGCGCACGCCGCTGGCATTGGAGATCGACAGGCCGCTGATCTCGATCGCGGTCGAGACGCCTGTTATGCGCCCGCTGGTGTCGCGATCGAACGAGCCGTCGGAATTGTAAGAGCCGCCGAGCGTCGAGAGCCGCACCGTCGTCAGCGTTCCGCTGAGTGTGTGACCGGCAAAGTCGTATTTGATGTTGCTGCCGTCGAGCACGATCGCCTTGGTGTTGGCGGGGGTCGTCGCGACCTTGTCCAGGAGGACGATCTGGCTGCCGTCGAAATTGCTCGCTCCACCCAGGATATAGGGCCAACCGGTCGGCACGAGCGTCGCGAAGTAGTTCGCGAGATAAGTGTCGAAATTGACGCCGGACGGTGAATCGGAGGTCGTGTTCAACGTGATGGTGAGCGTCATCTTCTGTCTCCTTTCGTAATTCCGGGCAAGCTCAGAGCTTGTCGCTGCCGAACTTCACCGTCAGCGACAGCTTGGCGTTGAAGCCGGGGCTGGGGTCGGCATCGAGATATTGCGTGTATTGGCGGTTGAAGATGTTGTTCAGGGCGAGGTCGGCGGTCGCCCGCTCGTTGATGTTCCAGCGGGCGAAGAGGTCGACGAGTTGGTAGGCCTCGCCGACGAAGCCCATCGCACCGGCGTCGTTCTTGGTCGCCGACCACGGTCAAGCGCCCGCCCGCCGTCAGCGCCTGCTCGAAGGCGCGGAAACCGAGCGTCGTGACGACCCGATAGGGCGGAACCTTCTGGAGCTGGCCGCCGGTCGTCAGGTTGACTCCGTCCATCACCGAGCCGGACAGTTCGGCGAAATAGTCGCCGGTGTCGTAGCCGCCCTCGATCTCGATACCGTCGATGCGCGCCTCGGCGACGTTCTGATACTGGTAGCCGCCGGGGATCGGGAACATGACGAAGACCTGGTCGATATAGTCCTCGACATTGTTGCGGAACATGCCAGCCTTCAGGCGCAGCCGGTCGCCGCCGGTGAAGATATCGTCGAGTCGCAGATTGACGCCGGCCTCGACCGTCCGCGCGATCTCGGGGCGAAGGTTCGGGTTGGGGAAGAAGCGGCCGTTCACCGGGGCCGGATGAAAGCCCTCGATCAGCGTCTCGGTGATCGCCGGCGCCCGGTAACCCTCGGCATAGGTGGCATAGAAAGTCACCGGGTCCCAAGGCGTGACGCCGACCGTCAGCTTCGGCGAGATCCGGTTGCCGCCATTGGAGATCTCGTCGTTCGACAGACTGTAGGCATCGTAGCGCAGCGCACCGATCACCTCGAGCCAGCCGTCATAGGTCAGGCGGTCCTGCACGAAGGCGCCATAGGCCAGCCGGCGCCCGGAAGGCGTCAGGTCGTCGCTCGTGCCCAGCGGGTCCTCGGTGTTGACCTTGTCCCGGAACAGGTCGCCGCCATAGGTCAATTCATGAGCGACAGGGCCGGTGTCGAGACGCGACGTATTGAAGACGTCGAAGCCGACGGTTCCGACGCCGTAGTTTTTTTCTGCACCGATGTCGGCACCGGTCGCGTTGACCTGGTCGAAGGTGGTGCCGGTGTAATAGACCTTGGCGCTGAAATCCCAATAGCGATCGTCGGGCGTGTAGCGGTAGCCGGCCGTGACCGTATCGGCCACCGCCGTGGTGCTGCGGGTGACGCCGGATACGGTGTCGAAGTCGTTATGGTAGCGCATGGCGGAGAGCGTGACCTCCTGCGCCTCATCGGGGCGGATCCGCGCCTTGAGCAGGCCCGACAGCAGGTCCTGGCCCGACTGGACCTCCGTGCCGTTGCCGGAGCTGTAATCGTCGACCTTCAGCCAGGTCGCCGCACCCGTCACGTCGAAGGCGTCGGTGAAGCGCGCGGCGGCCTCGCCATGCAGGAGGCCGCCCAGCCCGTTAAATTGGGCGCCCGTCTTCAGTTGCGCCCCGATGGTCTCGCCCTCGTCGAGCACGTCGTCGGCGTCGATAGTGGTGAAACTCACCACGCCGCCGATCGCGCCGCTGCCATAGACCGACGACGCCGGTCCGCGCGTCACGTCGACCGCCTTCAACATCTCCGTGTCGAGATAGAAGGTGCCGTTGGCGCCATGGCCGTTCTTCTGGAAATTCTGGCGTGCTCCGTCGACGAGCACGTTGACGCGACCGAAATCCTGCATGCCGCGTATGTTGATCGCGGCACCGGGATCATCCGCCTCGCTCTGCGTGGTGACGCCCGGGATGAGGCGCATGATATCGGAAACGGATCCGCCCTGGACCTCGAGTTCCAGGCGATCCCGCGAAATACCGCTGGACGGAGACAGGCTCTCATAGACATCGCGTGCCGTGCGCGTGGCCGTCACGACGATCGGCCCGAGCATCGTGCTTCCCGCGACCTCGCTTTGCTGAACCTCGTTACCGGCAGCTTCAGCCGGCGCCGCCTCGTCCTCTGCCTGCTGCGCTCGAGCCGGGCCAGCTGATGTGATCGCAACGGCCAACGCAATGACGCTTGCCGACGCACGCCGACGCGCCAACCTGTCCTCGGCCTCTCCGAGCCCCGGAGCAAGCCACCCGAACACGGTTGAGCGGCCGCGGCCCTTACGCATTATTCCCATTCTCATCGCTCTTTGGGTTGCCGGGACGGCATTGCCGCCCCGGTTGCCTAATGTTTGGCTGTCAGACGACGAAGAAGTCCGCCTGGGTCAAAGCGAGACCCGCCGAGACTGTGGCGAAGTGGACGGAGGCACCGGAGCCGGAGCCGTCGGCGTCGTAGGAGATCGCGCCCGTCGTCTTGTTGTAGATGATGCGGTCCTGCGCATCGGCCGCCGCTGCGCCGGTGTGGAAGGCGCTCGCCGCCAGCCAGCCGTCGGCCAGCCCCTTGAACACCGCATTGTCCAGCCGGATCGTGTCGGCCGCGACGTTGAAGTCGGTGATGCGGTCGACATTTGTGGTCCGGTTGAGCGCGGTGTTGAAGAGGAAGCTGTCCGATCCCGCGCCGCCGGTCAGCGTGTCGTTGCCGAGACCGCCGGCGAGCACGTTGTTGCCGGCCGTACCGACGATGACGTTGGCGAGCGTATTGCCGGTGCCCGATACGGCAGTGCCGGTCAGCGTCAGGTTCTCGACATTGGCGGCGAGCGTATGGCTCACCGACGCGATCGCCCGGTCGATACCCTGGTTCGCCGCTTCCACCACGACGTCCCCGGCATTGTCGACATAGTAGGTGTCGTTGCCGGCACCGCCGACCAGGCGGTCCGCTCCGGCGCCGCCGTTCAGCGTGTTCGCGAGCGCATTGCCGGTGATGACGTTGTTCAGCGTGTTGCCGGTGCCGACCAGGGCTGACCCAGTGAGGGTCAAGTTCTCCACATTGGCGGCAAGGGTGTGATTGATCCAGGCGAACACCGTATCGGTCCCCTGGCCCGCCGCTTCCACCACGACGTCGCCGGCATTGTCGACATAGTAGATGTCGTTGCCTGCGCCGCCGACAAGGCGATCCGCGCCCCCGCCGCAGTTCAGCGTGTTGGCAAGAATGTTGCCGGTGATGACGTTGTTGAGCGCATTGCCCACGCCGACCAGTGCGGCACCGGTCAGCGTCAGATTTTCGACATTGGCCGCAAGCGTGTGGTTGGCCGAGGACTGCACCGTATCGGTGCCGCCATTGGCCGCTTCGACGATCACGTCACCGCCGTCGGTTATGTAGAGGTCGTTGCCGGCGCCGCCGACCAGGCGATCCGCGCCCGTGCCGCCGTTCAGCGTATTGGCGAGCGCATTGCCCGTGATGACGTTGTTGAGTGTGTTGCCGGTTCCCACAAGAGCCGCACCGATCAGGGTCAGGTTCTCCAGATTGGCGCCGAGCGTATAGTTGACCGACGACTGCACCGTGTCGGTACCGGCATTGACCACCTCGGCGATCGTATCGCCGCCATCGGTGACGTAGGTGTCGTTGCCGGCCCCTCCGGCCAGTTGATCCGCACCACCGCCGCCGTTCAGGATATTGTTCCCGGCATTGCCGGTGATCGTGTTGGCGAGCGTGTTGCCCGTACCGTTGATGTCAGACGATCCGGTGAGGGTCAGGTTCTCGACATTCGCCGACAGGGTGAAGCTGACGGAAGCCTGGACCTCGTCCGTGCCCGCGCCAGCGGCCTCGGTGACGCTGTCGCCGGCATTGTCGACGACATAGGTGTCGTCACCCGCGCCGCCGCTGAGGCTGTCCGCTCCCACGCCGCCGTCGAGCTTGTTGTTGCCGGCATTGCCGGTGATCGAATTCGCCAGTTCGTTGCCGGTCCCGTCGAGATTCCCCGACCCCTGGAGCTCGAGATTCTCGACATGCGCCGAGAGCCTGAGGCTTGCGGTCGAGCGGATCGTGTCCGTGCCTTCGCCGGCATTTTCGACAACGACATCCGTGCTGGAGTCGACGATGTAGACGTCGTTTCCGTCACCGCCGACCAGCACATCAAGGCCGCCATTGCCATCGATCGTGTCGCCGAACTTCGATCCGAAGAAGACGTCGTTCCCCGCGGTTCCCTTGAAGTTCTGGGCGTAGTTGGAGAGGATGTCATAGATGGCCGCGGCATTGCGGCCCTGGACGGCGTTGTAGAGCGCATAGACGAGGTTGAGCGAGGCGTTGCTGCCCGTGCCTCTGACGGCGTCGAGGTCGAAGCCGCTGATCTTGACCTGCTCGAGAAGGCCCTGGATCAAACCGGCGCTGCCGTTTCCTTCGGTCCCCGTCGTGACGCCGTTGACCCACTGGCCGAAGGTCAGCGTGTCGAGCGAGCCCGAGATTCCGTGGCCATACTGGGCGCCGTGGTGGATGTAATCGTAGGCAAGGCCTTCACCGCCGAGCACCACGCGGTCCGCCGTACCGACGCCGCCGCGCTGGTATTTGAACGCGATCTGATCGCCGTTCACATAGACGTTGCCCGGACCGTAGGGATTGGTGTCGGGCGTTCCGCCATAGAAGTTGTAGCTCGGCGTCGCGAGCCCTGCGAAGTAGTTCGTGATGAACGAGCTGAAATTGACGCCGGTCGAACCGAGAGCGCTGGCGTCGATCGTCAGCGTGCCTTCCGGAGCGTCAAAGGCGTCGGCGTGGCGGATGGTGAACGTCCTCGCCGTCGTGTTGCCAGCGGCATCCTTCGCCTCGACGGTGATGTCGTAGGTCTTGTTGGTCGCGGTCTCGAAGTCGCCGAGCGGCTTTGCCAGCTTGATCTGGTTCCCGTCCACCACGAACAGGCCGTCGGCATCGTTCGTCAGCACATAGGTGACCGCGCCGCCTTCCGGATCAGTCGAGGCGAGTGTGCCGACCACGGTGCCGGTTGCCGAATTCTCGGCAACCGCGGTCGCGGACAAGGTCGGCGCCGTCGGCGGCTCATCGACATTCCCGACGCTGATCGTGAAACTGCGCGTCGTGACGTTGTTGCTAGCGTCGGTCGCGGTGACCGTGATGCCATGCGACGTCGCTGCCTCGAAATTCACACCGGCCTTGAGACGCAGTTCGTTGCCGACGATCTCGAACTTGTTACCGGCATCCGCGGTTAAGGCATAGGTGATCGCACCGCCTTCCGGGTCGGTGGCCGAGAAGGTACCGACCACGGTGCCGACTGCCGCACTTTCCAGTACCGACGTCGAGGAGAGCTCAAGATTGGCTGGAGCCTCGTCCACATTGGTGACCGCCACAGTGAAGGTCTGGCTGACCTCGTTGCCGGCGAGATCGGTCACCTTCACCGTCACCTCGTGCGAGGCATTGGTTTCATAGTCTAGGCCGCTCTTCAGGCGCAGTTCGTTTCCGACGAGCTCGAACCGGCCGCCAGCGTCGGCCACCAGCGCATAGGTCAGCGCGCCACCTTCCGGATCGGTCGCGGAGAAGGTGCCGACGATGGTATCGACGGGCGCGTCTTCCGACTGCGGCGACGTCGAAAATGAAAAGTTGGTCGGCCCCTCATTTACCGGGGCGTCCTGCACGCCGTCAGCGAACTGCAGCTTTTCGATACCGAGCAGCCGGTCGGTGCCGTCGTCGCCGTCGCCGGTCACATTGTCGACGATCGTGATCGTCCCATCGGCATTCTTGGTGACCGTGTAGTCGGCGAAGTTCCCGCCGAATACTGCTGTATCGACGCCCCCGCCGCCGGACAGGATATCGTTGCCGCCCCGGCCACTGATCGTGTCGTCGAACTGAGTGCCGACATAGAGATCGGCGCCCGCCGAGCCGATGAAGTTCTGGGCGTAGAGGTCGAGCGCGTCGGCCACCTTGGCGAGCGCGTCGAGGACGCGTTGCGCATTCGGCGTACCCGTGGCGTCGCCATACATGTGGGCGATACCGAAGAGATGCACGAGGCCGTTCGCCTCGATTTCGGCCTCTTGGGTGGCGTTGGCGGGCAGCGCATTGAAGAAGTCGAGGCCGGTGATCTTGAGCTGCGCGGCGCCATTCACGAAGTAGCCGTCGGCGTCGAAGCTACCGGTGCCCCGAGTCCCGAACTCAAGCGTGTTGATCGTTCCGTGGATCGTATGGGTGCCGAAGCCGTAGGCAAGCTGGCCATGCGCCAGGACATATTTCGACGTGGCATCGGCACCATAGCCGATGAACATCTCTTCGCCGGAAAAATTGCCGCTATTGTCGAAGGAAGGAAAGCCTCCTCCCGTCTCGCTGGCGACGAAGCCGCCGCGCAGAAACGCCTCCATGTCCATCCCGGTCGAACCGGAAGCATCGATCGTTATTGTCCCAAGCGGCTCGGCCACGTCTGTAACTCCTATCGTGAATGTCTGGGAAACCTGGTTCTCGCCGTCCGAGACCTGGACGGTCACCGCATGCTCAGCTACGAGCTCGTGATCGAGCCCGGCCTTGACGCGCAATTCGTTGCCGACGATCTCGAACTTGCCGGCGGCATCGTCGGTCAGCGTGTAGGTGAGCGCCCTTCCCTCGGGGTCCGTCGCCGAGAGCGTGCCGACCACGGTGCCGGGCGCGGCATCCTCGGCCACCGTGTTGCCGGTCAGGGCAAGCCCGGTGGGCGCGGCGTCGTCGGTCACGGTCAGGGTGACGGGCACGTCATAGGTGCTGCCGTCCGCATAGACGAAGACCTGGAGATAGAAATGGTCGACGGTGGGCGGGTTTTCGAAGTCGAAGGCCGTCGCGGTCGAGAAGACGGAGATGGAGCCGTCCGCCTGGGTTTGGAAATCGAAATAGGTGCTGGAATCGACTCCGTCGATCATCCCCAGCACGCTCACCATGCCGTCGTCGGGATGGATCGGTGCCGTTATGGTCGTCACCAGCGTCCCGGGCGGCGCGTTTTCGACGATCGTGATTGAAGCCATGTGAGCCACCCCTTACGAAGATGGCATCCGCACCGATGCGGAAGCCGTCGCTTGAAACTCGTTCCGCCCGTGGTCGGGCGGCGCGCATTCGGTAAGAGAAGGCCGGCCTGGGCCGGCCTCCCCTCGAAGATCAGACGAGAATGTCGAAGGCGCTGCCGGAGGTCGCACCGGTCAGCCCGCCGACATAACCGGCCAGAGTGAAGGAGAAATCGGCGACACCGTCGCCGCTGGTGTCGCCATAGACGACCGTGTCGGTCGAACCCGTGGCGTACCAGACGCTGTTGGCGCCTGCCGTCGTACCGCCCCAGGCGTTGAGGCCGGTAACGGCACGCAGGTTGATCACGTCGACATCGCCGCCGGCCAGCGAGATACCGTTGAAGTCGACAATCGTGTCGCCGGACGCATTCGCACCGGAGGCAAAGTTGAAGCTGTCATTGCCCGCCCCTCCGGTGAGTCGATTTACCGCCGCGCCGCCGAACAGCGTGTCGTTGGAGGCGGAGCCGACGGCATTCTCGACATTGGCGAGCGTGTCGGCCCCGAGCCCACCGCTTGCAGCTCCCGTTCCGAGATTGATCGTCACCGCGCTGCCCGAGCCGGCGTAGGTCACCGTATCGGTGCCGGAACCGCCGTCGATCGCGTCATTGCCAAGGCCGCCGTCGATCGTGTCGTTGCCGCCCGCGCCGTTCAGCGTGTCGGCGCCACCGCCGCCGGAGATGACGTCGTCATAGCCATAGCCGGTGAAAGTGTCGCCGCCCGCATTGCCGCGGAACTCGACGCCCGATGTCAGCGTCGCGAGATAGCTGGTGAGGGGTGCGGCCGTGTCGCTGATGAAGCCGTACAGGATCGAGTGCACCGTATTGGCGCCGCCGCCTGCCGTCGTCAGGTTCAGTCCGTCGACGGTGAGCTGGGTGGATGTGTCGAGCGACACATAGCTGTCGGCGCCGAGCAGGCCGGCCGGGTTGAGTTTCGGCCCATAACCGAACTCGACCTTGTTCAAGGTTCCATCCAGCGTATGCGTACCGAACGCATAATCGAAGTCGCCGGTCGCGAGCACCGCCTTCTCGGTCGGCGTTACCGTGCCATCGACAGCCGAACCCGAGACCAGATGCTGCGGGCCGCCGAAAATCGAGTGGCCCGTGCCGTAGAATTCGCCATAGGCGGGGTTGGCCGCGTGGCCATAAAGGAACGACGACGCCGAAGTGCCGAGAAACTCGTCGTAGTTGAGGCCGGCTGTGGTGCCGACAGTGATAACAACGGCCATTCCAATCTTCTCCAGATGCAAGGCAAAACGCTTCGCGCCCCGACGGCGCGTGCGCTGCCGGGTCAAGGTCGCTTGCAAAATGGCTGGCTATGTCGTGAGGAAAGTCGCCCCGTCGCGCCTCACTGGCGCGGCCGGCTCAATTCGCCCCACAACCGACGCTAGATAACCTGATAACAAGTGTCAAGTATTTACCAACACTCGCCCGCATGCCCTCATCCCCTCAAGGGTAGCCCGCGCATTGGCGCGTGGGACGGCCGTATCTCTGGCTGGACCGGCCCGGCATAAGGAGGTCCGGAAAGCGGTTGGCTGACCGGCTGATATTAAAGGTGATCGATAGAGTCAAGAATTAGAATCGAGCTAGGCCGATCGAAGTCTCCTCGAGTCATCAATGGCCGGGCGCGTCGTCGTCCTCGTCGTCGGATCCGGTGTTGGGATCGTGCCGGCGTTGCCACGCCGATACGACACGGGCCAGCGCCGCGTCGCCGCTCTCCTCTGCCAGTCGCGCCTGCTGGCGCAACGCCAGCCGGACTGCCGACCGGGCAAACCGGTCGCCCGGCATGACGAAATCCTGCGGAACGATCTCGTCCTCGATCGCACGCAATACGCGATGCTTGGCGTCCATGATGTCGGGCCGGCCGAAATCGGCGAGCAATGTCTGGAAGGCCTCGTGCAGTCCGGCGTCGAAAGGCAGGTCTTCGCCCAGTGGTCCGATCGCCGGATTGCCCGGATGCATGGCCCCGAGCGGCATCAGTCCCTCGGGGATCGGCGTGTTGGCGGAATGGGTGCGGCCGCCGCGCAGCAGCTTCGGCAGGACATGGGTGTGCGGCCCGGGTGGGGAGACGCCGCCGGTGTCGGGGCCGCCGATCTTCTGATAGACCTCCACCCGACCGATATTGGTGAGAGCGACCCGATGGGGATGCGCCGACAGGATGGCGCCCATGACGGGATTGCCGTGCTCGAACAGCGACCGTCCCAGCCCGGCGCGCAGCGCTGCCAGCAGCTTCGGCTCGCTGGTGCGGATGCAGAAGTCGCATTGCGGCAGCGACAGCCCCATGTCGAACAGGATGCCGGTGCGATCGATGCCGCGGACTGCGTGATCGTCAGGTCCGATCTCGGTCAGCACCGCGCGTGCCTCACGGCGTGCGTCCTCTTCGGGCAGGCAGAGCGCGACCGCATGGCTCCAGCGATGCCGCTTCGGGCTCAGCGCCTCATAAGCGACCGGTATGATGCTGTCGATCCGCTTGCGGTCGAGGCGGATGCCGCCGCGCCGCGTGGCGCGGGTGAAGGAGAAACCGTCGTCGATGACGGCGGGCTCGTGCTCGTCCTGATGGAATTCGGCGATCGCGCCGAAGGTGCCCATGCTCCAGCCGGTTCGCCAGTCCGAAAGATGCCGCCGGGCCAGATGTTCCAATTCGCTCATAGCTCGTTTCCCGCGCCTTTCTCTTCCGCGACATCGAGCGGAAGGACGATCATCTTGCCGGCCGCGTCGCCGAAGAAGGCTTCCACCCGATAGACCTGCCGCAGCCGCTCCGCCGTCAGCACGTCTTCCGGTCGCCCGTCGGCGACGATCGCGCCCTTGTCGAGCAGGATGATGCGCGAGCACCAGCGCGCGGCGAGGCCGAGATCATGCATAGAGGCAACGACGCTCCGGCCCTCGCCCGCCAGCGACGCGAATATCCGCATCAGCGCGATCTGGTGCGATGGATCGAGCCCTGCCGTCGGTTCGTCGGCCAGGAGCAGCGGCGCCTCCTGGGCGAGAGCGCGCGCGATCAGCACTCGCGCCTTTTCGCCGCCCGAGAGTTCGGTCGCGGGGCGGTCGCGCAGGCCGTCGACTTCCATGCGCAACATCGCCTGCTCCACAGCCGCCCTGTCCGCCTGCCCCAGCGCGGCGAAGGCCGGGCGGTGCGGCGCGCGGCCGAGCGATACGACCACCTCGGCCGGCACCGCCCAGGCCACCTCGCGCTCCTGCGGAAGATAAGCGACGCAGCGGGCACGCTCGACGGCGTGCAGCGCCCGCATGTCGTGCCCGGTCAGCCGCACCTCACCCTTTGCCTCGACGAGGCCGAGCGCGGCGCGCAGCAGCGTCGATTTGCCTGCGCCGTTCGGGCCGATCAGCCCGACGAACTCGCCGGCGCTGATCGCGAAGGAAACGTCGCGCAGCACGGGCTTTCCGCCGAGCACGGCACCCAGCCGCGAGACTTCGAGCAGCGTCATGCCAGCCTCCTGCGCGTGCGCCAGACCAGCCAGAGGAAAAACGGCGCACCGACGATCGCGGTCAGCACGCCGAGCTTCAGGTCCTTGCCGGGTGCGATCACGCGCACCAATATGTCGGCGGCGAGCAGCATCGACGCGCCGCCCAGCGCGCTGGCGCCGAGCAGACGCGACGGGCGCGCGCCGACGAGAGGACGCAGGATGTGGGGCACGATCAGGCCGACGAAGCCTATGGCTCCCGCCACGGCGGTCGCCGCCCCCACCGACGCGGCCGTGCCGAGCACGGCCATCAGCTGAACGCGGCGCATCTCGATACCCATGCTCTGCGCGGCATCACTGCCCAGCGTCAGCGTGTCGAGCGCGCGCCCGAGAAGGCCGAGCAGGATCCAGCCGGCCAGCATGAAGGGTGCTGCCAGCCACACATGGATCATCGAGCGGTCGGCGAGCGAGCCCAGCATCCAGAACACGATCTCCAGTGCGGCATAGGGATTGGACGAGAGGTTGAGCGCGAGCGACGTCATCGCGCCGGCGAAGCTCGACACGGCCACACCGGCGAGGATGATGGTCAACGAGCCGCCGCGTCCGCCGGCCAGCGCCTGCACCACGATCACGGCGACGACGGCACCGGCCAGTGCGGCGAGCGGCAGGCCGAGCGGGAAGAGCGCGCTGAAGCCGGTGTAGATCGCGATCACCGCACCGAGCGAGGCCGAAGCGCTGACGCCGATGATGCCGGGTTCGGCCAGCGGATTGCGCAGATATCCCTGCAGGGCGGCGCCGGAAAGGCCGAGTGTCGCGCCGATCATCAAGCCGAGCAAGGCGCGCGGCAGCCTTATCTCCTGCATGATCAGCGCAAGGGCGTCGCGTTCGTCAGAGAACAGCGCCGCGATGCTGTCGCTGAAGCCGATCGCGGCCGGCCCGACGGTCAGCGACAGAAGGAAGAGCACGGCCGTGGTCGCGGCCAGGACGGCGAGCACCAGCCTGTAGCGGAAGCCGTCGCTCATCGCGGCGCCTCCGCCGACTTGCGTGCGGCGTCCTGCAGAATGCGTACCGCCTCCAGCGTGAAAGGCGCTCCGCAGATCGTGTAGGGGCTCGGCACTGCCACGGGGCGCGCCGTCGCGAGCAATGCCTTGAAGGCCGGGTGCACGAAGATCTCCTGGGCCAGCGCCGGTTTCGCGTAGCGCGACTCGCCATTGACCACCATGTCAGGGGCAGCCAGCACGAGCAGTTCCAGCGGCAGTTCGGCGGTGCCGACGATGCCCAGCCGATCGGCGAGATTGACAAGGCCGGCCGCGTCGACCACGGCGTCGACCAATGTGCCGGTGCCGGACGTGTAGCTGTTGGCGTAATAGAGCGCGACGGTCCGCTCAGGCGGACGATTGGTCGCCAGATCAGCAAGGCCGTGGTCGAGCTCGGCCACCAGTTCGGACGCGCGTTCGGGCCGGCCAAGCAACTTCCCCATGCGCGTCAGGCTCGTTCTTATGTCGGCGATCGAGCTCTCGGGCGCGAACTCTTCGACACGGATGCCGAGGCGACGCAGCAGGTCGACCGTCGTCCTGGTCGTATAGGTCCCCGCGATCACCAGATCCGGATGCATGAGGAAGATCTCCTCGGCCAGGCCGTGGTTCAGCTTGTAGCGCCTCGCCTGCTCGGCCAGGACCGAGGTCGAGAGGTCGCCCGCCAGATAAGAGACGGACAGTAGCTGCCCCTCGCCTGCGACAAGCATCGCCAGCTGGTCGGTGCAGACATTCATCGACACGACACGTTTCGGCGCTTCGGCCGCCATCGCAGGCGAAACGGCGAGGAAGGCGGCGGCACACCACGCTGCCGCCCATGCCATGAGGTCGAGACGTCTCATCCCGTTGCAGCTCCTGCCGATCTTAGAAATTACCTCTCAGGCCAAAGAAGGCCGTGCGTCCTTGCGTGTTGTAGCCGAACACCTCCTCGTAATCCTCGTCGAACAGATTATCGATGCGGCCGTAACCCTCCAGATGATCGGTGAACTTGAAGCTGCCGCCGAGATTGACGACCGTATAGGCCGGCATCGCGACGCGCGCCGGCAGGGCACCGCGAAAGTCGAAATCCTCCATCGTGCCGTTGTACACCAGCTCGCCGAAGACGCGGGCGCGCTTCTCGTAGAAGACATAGGCTGCCGTAAGCGAGCCGGAATGCTCCGGACGCCGCACTTCCTTGAGGCGTGGCCCGCCCGCCTCTGCCTGCTCGGTCGACGCCGTATAGGTATAGGTCGCCGTCGCGGTGAAGCCGTTGAAGAGATTGACGGTGGCGGCCACTTCGACACCCTGCCGCTTGCTCTTGCCGTTGCGGTTGACCGGGGTCGACGGATAGGTCGGCGGCCCGCCATAGACCAGCGCGATCTCGTTGGTGAGGTCCTGGTTGAAATAGGTCACGTCGGTGACCAGCGCGCCGTCGAAGAAGCCCTGTTCGACGCCGAAATCCCAGCCCAGGCTCTCCTCCGGCACGAGGTCGGGGTTGCCGACGAAATTATCGGGCACGTAACCGAACTGCTCGAAGAAGGTCGGATTGGTCACGCCGGTGCCGACGGAACTATGGAGACGGGTTGCGGCAGCGATCCGCCACGCGCCGCTCAGGCTGTAGGTCGTCGCGTCGCCGAAGCGGTCGTTGATGTCCTGCCTGACGCCGGCATTGACGTAGAACTGGTCGAGGAACTCGCCGCGATATTCGCCGACGAAGGAGTTTGTGTTGCGTTCGAAGCTCGAATTCAGATGGCTGGGCGCAAAGGTCTCCCGCTCCCATTCATAGCCGCCGGTGATCCGGTGCTTCGCATCCAGCATGCCTGGCGTGTCGAAAGAATAGGAAGCCTGGTAGGTGCCGTTGTAGCGGTTGCCGTCGTTCCAGGTGGTCCGGCCGCCGGAGAAATTCTCGCGATGCATATCGCTTCCGATGAGACGCGCCTTCTGCGTCAGGGCGCCGTCGAAGGATACATGGGTAGCACCCAGCGAGCCGAAGAATTCGCGTGTCGCCGTGTTGTCCGGCCCGTCGATCACCTCGCCATAGGTCGGGCTGCCCCAGTTGTAGTCCTGGGGGTCGACGTCGCTCTTGCGGTCGACATAACGCAACGTGCCGTCGACGCTGAGCGCCGGCGACAGATCGGCCGCGAAGCGGCCGTTCAGCGTGGCGTTGCGGTCACCGTCCTTTTCCGTGCCATAGTCGGAGATGTTGAAGCCGCCGGTGTTGCCGAAGACCCCGGCAATGGCGGCGTCGAAATTCTCGCCGCCGCCGCTCAGCGACACCCCGCCGAGCCAGGTCCCGTCCGTGCCGACCTCGCTGCGCGCGCTGCCGGAGAAACCGTTGCGCTCGCCGCGCTTGGTGATGATGTTGACCACGCCGGCCATGGCGTTGGCG
>VFQN01005187.1_pt1 | contig 16215 bp, 12 predicted proteins | sample 3512371 | NCBI WGS metagenome assembly VFQN01 (sample SAMN10412370, study PRJNA504923) | tailings metagenome | isolation source: Replicate 2 from Balatoc abandoned mine | place: Philippines: Itogon, Benguet | collected 2017-08-28 | reverse complement strand
CGGGTCATGGCGGAGCTGACCGGGCGCATCGACGGCTACTCCAAGGGCAAGGGTGGCTCGATGCACATGTTCGCCAAGGACAAGAAGTTCTATGGCGGCCATGGCATCGTCGGCGCGCAGATCCCGCTGGGCACCGGCATCGCGTTCGCCCACCAGTACGAGGAGGATGGCGGCCTGTGCGTCGCCTATTGCGGTGACGGCGCGGTCAACCAGGGCCAGGTCTACGAGGCCTTCAACATGGCGGCCCTGTGGAAGCTGCCGGTCCTCTACGTGATCGAGAACAACCGCTACGGCATGGGCACCGCCGTGACCCGCGCCGCGGCCGGCAAGCGGTTGTGCGACCGCGGCGAGGCCTATGGCATCCCGGGCGAGCAGGTCGACGGGATGGACGTGCTGGCGGTGGAGGCGACCGCCAAGCGGCTGGTCGGCAAGATCCGCGCCGGCGAGGGACCGCAGATCCTCGAGGCGATGACCTACCGCTACCGTGGCCACTCCATGTCCGATCCCGCCAAGTACCGCACCAAGGACGAGGTCGAGACCATGCGCAGCCAGCATGATCCGATCGAGAACCTGAAGAAGATCATCGAGGTCAACGGCTTCGCCGACGAGGCCGCCTTCAAGGCGATCGACAAGGAAATCCGCGACGTCGTCAACGAGAGCGCCAGGTTCGCCCAGGACAGCCCAGAGCCCGATGCGTCGGAGCTGTGGACCGACATCCTCGTAGAATCCTGACCTGGGGGCCTCCTGATGCCGACCGAGATTTTGATGCCGGCCCTCTCGCCGACCATGACCGAGGGCAACCTGGCCCGCTGGCTGAAAAAAGAGGGTGAGCCGGTCAAGTCCGGCGACGTGATCGCCGAGATCGAGACCGACAAGGCGACCATGGAGTTCGAGGCGGTCGACGAGGGCGTGCTCGGCAGGATCCTGGTCGCCGAGGGCACCCAGGGGGTCGCGGTCAACACGCCGATCGCCGTGCTCCTGGAAGAAGGCGAGAGCGCCGACGCGATCGCCACCTCATCCTCGGCTGCAACCGGCGGCGCCGCCGATCATGCGCCGGTCGGCGAGAAGCCGGCCAGCGAGGCGCCCTCGGCCGCGAAGGAAGGCCAGGGCGGCGCGCCGGCCCCGGCCGCCAAGGTGCCGGCCGAGCCGAAGAAGGCGATGGCGGCCGATCCGGACCTGCCGGCGGGCACCAGCTTCGTGAAGCAGACGGTGCGCGAGGCGCTGCGCGACGCGATGGCCGAGGAAATGCGCCGCGACCCCAAGGTGTTCCTGATGGGCGAGGAAGTCGCCCAGTACCAGGGTGCCTACAAGGTCAGCCAGGGCCTGCTCGACGAGTTCGGCGCCAAGCGGGTGATCGACACGCCGATCACCGAGCACGGCTTTGCCGGCCTGGGCGCGGGCGCCGCCATGGCCGGGCTGCGGCCGATCGTGGAGTTCATGACCTGGAACTTCGCCATGCAGGCGATGGACCACATCATCAACTCCGCCTCGAAGACGCTCTACATGGCCGGCGGCCAGATGGGCTGTCCGATCGTGTTCCGCGGGCCGAACGGTGCCGCCGCCCGCGTCGGCGCGCAACACAGCCAGGAATACAGCTCCTGGTATGCGCATTGCCCGGGCATGAGAGTGATCTCGCCCTGGTCGGCGGCGGATGCCAAGGGCCTGCTCAAGGCCGCGATCCGCGATCCGAACCCGGTCGTGTTCCTCGAGAACGAGATGCTGTACGGCCAGACCTTCGAGGTGCCGCAGCTCGACGACTATGTCCTGCCGATCGGCAAGGCCAAGATCCTGCGCGAAGGCACCGACGTCACCATCACCGCCTTCTCGCTCATGATGGGCCATGCGGTGGCGGCGGCGGACGCCCTGGCGGAGATCGGCATCTCCGCCGAGGTGATCGACCTGCGCACCATCCGGCCGCTCGACGTCGAAACGATCGTGACCTCGGTGAAGAAGACCAACCGGCTGGTATCGGTCGAGGAGGGCTGGCCCCAGTCCGGCATCGGTTCGGAAATGGCGGCGCTCATGATGGAGCACGCCTTCGACTACCTGGACGCGCCGGTGGTGCGGGTGACCGGCAAGGACGTGCCGATGCCCTATGCGGCCAACCTCGAGAAGATGGCGCTGCCGCAGGTGCAGGACATGGTCGAGGCGGCCAAGACCGTCTGCTACCGGACTTGAGCGGACGAGCGAGGGAAACGAGCAGATGACCATCCAGATCCTGATGCCTGCGCTCTCGCCGACGATGAGCGAAGGCAATCTGGCCCGCTGGCTCAAGAAGGAAGGCGACGCGGTCAAGTCCGGCGACGTCATGTGCGAGATCGAGACCGACAAGGCCACGATGGAGTTCGAGGCGGTCGACGAGGGTATTATCGGCAAGATCCTGGTGCCGGAAGGCACCCAGGGCGTGGCCGTCAACACCCCGATCGCCGTGCTGCTGGAAGAAGGCGAGGACGCCTCGGCGGCCGAGGGTTCGGCGGCCACCGCGCCTGCGCAGCCCGCACCCGAACTGCCCCGCGCCGCCGCCGAAGGTCCGGCCGAGGAAGAGCGCATGAAAGCCGCCGGGCCGGCGCCCGGTGGCGACGCCAAGCCCGCCGGGGTCGCGGGTGCGCCCGGGGCCGGCTCCAACACCGGGGCCGCGGTTTCCTCCGGCAAGGCGGATGGCGGCCGGGTGTTCGCCTCGCCGCTCGCCAAGCGGATGGCGGCCCTGGCCGGGATCGATCTTTCCGGGATCACCGGCAGCGGCCCGCACGGCCGGATCGTGAAGGCCGACGTGGAGAAGGCGGCATCCGCGCCCAAGGCAGCCGCCAAGCCGGCCGAGGCCGCGAAGCCGGCTGCGGCGGCGGCAGCGCCGATGGCGGCGCCGGTTCCGGCAGCCGGCCCCGTGCCGCCGCCGAGCGCCCCGCACAAGGAGATCCAGCTCAACAACATGCGCAAGGTGATCGCGCGGCGTCTTTCCGAGGCCAAGGCGACCATCCCGCATTTCTACCTGACGGTCGACGTCGAGCTGGATGCGCTGCTGAAGCTGCGCGAGGAGCTGAACGGCCGGCCCAAGGCCGACTACAAGCTGTCGGTGAACGACTTCGTCATCAAGGCGGTCGCCCAGGGCATGAAGAAGATCCCGGGCGTGAACGCGTCCTGGGGCGGCGACAAGATCTACCAGTTCGAGGACATCGACGTGTCGGTGGCGGTGGCCATCGAGGGCGGCCTGATCACGCCGATCGTCCGGAAGGCGGACCAGAAGGGCCTGTCCACCATCTCCACGGAGATGAAGGACCTCGCCAAGCGCGCGAAGGAAGGCAAGCTGAAGCCCGAGGAGTTCCAGGGCGGCGGCTTCTCGATCTCCAATCTCGGCATGTTCGGGGTGAAGGACTTCGCCGCGGTCATCAACCCGCCGCAGGCCTGCATCCTCGCGGTGGGCGCTGGCGAGAAGCGCCCGGTCGTCAAGAACGATGCGCTGGCGATCGCGACCGTGATGAGCGTCACCCTGTCCACCGACCATCGGGTGGTCGATGGCGCGCTGGGTGCCGAGTTCCTGCAGGTGTTCAAGAAGACCATCGAGGACCCGCTCTCGCTCTTGCTGTGATCGGTGTTCGGATGTCTTCGGGTCGGGAGAAATAGAACGTGGCCAACCACAGTTTCGATCTGGTGGTCGTCGGCGGTGGGCCGGGTGGCTACGTGGCGGCGATCCGGGCGGCGCAGCTCGGCATGAAGACAGCATTGGTCGAGCGCGAGCACCTGGGCGGGATCTGCCTGAACTGGGGCTGCATCCCGACCAAGGCGCTGCTGCGCTCGGCCGAGATTTACGATTACATGGGCCACCCGGAGGCGTTCGGCCTGAGCGTGCAGGGCAGGGGCTTCGACGCTGCCGCCGTGGTCAAGCGCAGCCGCGGCGTAGCCTCGCAGCTCTCGAACGGCGTCAAGCACCTGCTCAAGAAGAACAAGGTGACCGTGTTCGACGGTTCGGGCTCGCTCGCGGGCAAGAACACGCTGAAGGTCGCGACCAAGGGCGGCGAGGAAACGGTCACCGCGCCCCACATCATCCTGGCAACCGGTGCGCGCGCCCGGGTGCTGCCGGGCCTGGAGCCGGACGGCAAGCTGGTCTGGACCTACAAGGAAGCGATGGTCCCGCCGTCGATGCCGAAGTCGCTGCTGGTGGTCGGCAGCGGCGCGATCGGCATCGAGTTCGCCTCGTTCTACCGCTCGATGGGCGCCGAGGTGACCGTGGTCGAGGTGCTGGACCGGGTCCTGCCGGTCGAGGACGCCGAGATCTCGGCGTTCGCGCACAAGCAGTTCGAGAAGCGCGGCCTGAAGATCCGGGTCGGCACCAAGGTCGCCAAGCTCGACAGGAAGGCCGATTCGGTGATCGCCACCCTGGAGTTGCCCGGCGGCAAGACCGAGCAGGTCGAGGTGGAGCGGGTGATCTCCGCGGTCGGCATCGTCGGCAACACCGAGCATGTCGGCCTGGAAGGCACCCAAGTCAAAGTCGAGCGCAGCCATGTCGTGGTGGACGAATGGTGCCGCACCGGCGAGCCCGGCGTCTATGCGATCGGCGACCTGGTGGGCGCGCCCTGGCTGGCGCACAAGGCCAGCCACGAGGGCGTCATGTGCGTCGAGAAGATCGCCGGCAAGGGTCATCCGCACCCGCTCGACCTGACCAAGATCCCCGGCTGCACCTACTGCAACCCGCAGGTGGCGAGCGTCGGCTATACCGAGGAAGCGGCGAAGAAGGCCGGCTACGAGGTGAAGGTCGGCAAGTTCCCGTTCATCGGCAACGGCAAGGCGATCGCGCTCGGCGAGCCCGAGGGCATGGTCAAGACCGTGTTCGACGCCAAGACCGGCGAATTCCTGGGCGGCCACCTGGTGGGTGCGGAAGTCACCGAGCTGATCCAGGGCTTTGTGATCGCGCGGCAGATGGAAGCGACCGAGGAAGATCTCATGGCCACGATCTTCCCGCATCCCACCTTGTCGGAAATGATGCACGAGTCGACGCTTGCGGCCTATGGCCGGGCGATCCATTTCTGAGCAAGACGATGGGCCCGTTCCTCGAAGGGTAGCTGATGGCCACGGTCACGATCACGCCGCCGCAGTTCCAGCGCAAGCCTGCCTGGATCCGCGTCAAGGCGCCGACCTCGGAGACCTATCACGAGGTCCGCAAGCTGATGCGGGCCAAGAAGCTGCACACGGTGTGCGAGGAAGCGGCCTGCCCGAACATGGGCGAGTGCTGGCAGCAGAAGCACGCGACCTTCATGATCTTAGGGGACACCTGCACCCGGGCCTGCGCGTTCTGCAACGTCAAGACCGGGATGCCGGTGGCGGTCGACCCGCACGAGCCGCGTCATGTCGGCGAGGCGGTGGAGGCGATGGGCCTCAAGCATGTGGTGATCACCTCGGTCGACCGGGACGACCTGCCGGACGGCGGCGCGTTCCAGTTCGTCCGGGTGATCGAGGCGATCCGTGAGCGCTCGCCGGGCACCACCATCGAGATCCTCACCCCGGACTTCCTGCGCAAGCCCGGCGCCATCGAGAAGGTCGTGGCGGCCAGGCCCGACGTGTACAACCATAACCTGGAAACGGTGCCGCGCCTTTACCGGACGGTCCGCCCGGGTGCTCGCTACTTCCATTCCCTGCGCCTGCTGCAGAAGGTGAAGGAGATCGACCCGTCGATCTTCACCAAGTCCGGCGTGATGCTGGGCCTGGGCGAGGAGAAGCGCGAGATCCACCAGGTGATGGACGACATGCGCTCGGCCGAGGTCGACTTCATCACGATCGGCCAGTACCTGCAGCCGACCAGGCGGCACCATCCGGTGATCCGCTTCGTGGAACCCGCGGAGTTCCAAAACCATTCCAAGATGGCGCGCGCCAAGGGCTTCCTGATGGTGTCGAGCTCGCCGCTGACCAGGTCCTCGCACCATGCCGGCGACGACTTCGCCCGCCTTCGCGAAGCGCGCGACGCGCAGCTTGCCCGAACCGGACTTCGCCTCGAAGCAGCAGAGTAATGCCGACCCATTCCGAGCGACGCTACCTTCCCTACACGCCGACGCAGCTCTTCGACATCGTCGCCGGCGTCGACCGCTATCCCGAGTTCCTGCCCTGGTGCTCGGCAGCGCGGATCACCGAGCGCCACGATGACATGTTCTTCGCGGACATGGTGATCAGCTTCAAGGTCTGGCGGGAGAAGTTCACTTCCAAGGTCACGCTGAACCGGGCCGAGCGCGCCATCCACGTCGAGTACGTGAACGGGCCGTTCAAGTATCTCAACAACCACTGGAAGTTCCTGGACGGGCCGCAGGGCGGCTGCATCATCGACTTCCATGTCGACTTCGAGTTCAAGTCGCGCGTCCTGCAGCAGCTGATCGGCCTGCTGTTCGACGAGGCGGTGCGCCGCATGGTGGCGGCCTTCGAGACGCGCGCCCGCAAGCTGCATGGCGACCGGGGGCCGTCCCGGCCGGTCAACGAGGCGGGCGAGGTGGCCCTCCTGCCGCGCGGCTGAGCCGGTAGGCGACAACGTAAGAAAGGGGTCCCGGCCGTGGCCGGGACGCCGCCTGTCCTGGCGACGGCTGCTCAGCCGAACCAGCCTGCATTGACCCCGGTCACCCCGGTCAGGGTGACGGTGTGGTTCAGGCCCAGATGCAGCAGCGTGTCGCTGCCGGCCACCTGGGCGTTCGCTACCACGTCGTTCACGCTGGCGCCGCCGCGCAGCAGGATCTTGTCGCTGCCGGCCTGGAAGTCGGTGATCACGTCCTGCTCACCCTGCGCGCGCAGCACGATGTACTGATCGGCGCCGGCGCCGCCGGTCATGGTGTCGTTGCCGCCCTGGCCGAACAGCTGGTCGTTGCCGGCGCCACCCAGCAGGACGTCGTTGCCGTCGCCGCCGGTCATCCGGTCGTTGCCGGCCCCGCCGTCGAGCCGGTCGTTGCCGGTCTTCCCGTCCATGTTGTCGTTGCCGGCTCCGCCATCGATCGTGTCGTTGCCGAGCCCGCCGAACAGGCCGTCATCGCCATCCTCGCCGCTCAGCACGTCGTCGCCGACCGCGCCGAAAATGGTGTCGGCGCCGTCGCCGCCCAGGACCCGGTCGTCGCCGTTGCCGCCGGTGATGGTGTCGTTGCCGCTGTTGACCGGGTCGTCCTGGCCGCCGCCAAAGATCAGGTCGTTGCCGTTGCCACCGTCGATATTGTCGTTGCCGCGCTCGCCGAACACCTGGTCGTTGCCGTCGCCGGCGATGATCCGGTCGTTGCCGCCGCCAGTGACCGGCGTGTCGGAGCGGGTCCGGTCGCCGTGCAGGAAGTCGTTGCCGGCACCACCGGCCATGGTGTCGTCGCCCAGGCCGCCATAGAATCGGTCATCGCCGTTGGCGCCGATCATGACGTCGTTGCCGGCCTCGCCGAACATGCGGTCGAGCCCTTCGCCGCCGCGCAGGATATCGTCGCCACCGCCGCCATAGAGCGTGTCGTTGCCGTCCTGGCCTTCCAGCACGTCGTTGAAGCTGCCGTCGCCGCCAAACAGCCGGTCATTGCCGATCCCGCCGAAGATCACGTCGGCGCCGGTGCGGCCATTGATGGTGTCGTTGCCTTCGTCGCCGAAGAGGATGTCGTTGCCGCCTTCGCCGCCGATGATGTCGTCGCCGGCAAAGCCGTGAATCTCGTCGTTCTCGAGCGTGCCGATCAGCTCGTCGTTGTCGGCGGTACCGTTGATGAGAGCCATGATGGGTCCTCGTCCTGCCGGAAGGTCGTCCTGGTGCCACGACCCGATCTCATGAAGGTCCGCGCGGCCCGCACCTCGGCCTTGCCGGTGCGCGTGTCGACGCGCGCCGGGCTGATCATGCCGTCGGTGGAGAGGGCCGCAGGGGCCGATCCAGGTGAACCGCGGTGCGCCGGTCCGGGGCGCATCGTTGCGGGGGTGCCCTATCTCATCGTCCAGGGCGGCGCGCCGATCAAGGCAGTGGCGGGGCCAGGATGGGGAGATTGGCTAAGTTGGCATCTTGATGTATGCTTTGGTCTTAACGAATGAGATCCCGGAACACCCCGGAACCATCAAGATCTCCTGCAAAGGATTGCCAACATGCTTAATGAAGCAGGCTGACAGCAGCCGCGTTGACTGAATCCCTGCTGGGTATGGTTAACATCGGCAGCTCACGAGGCATCCGGCCTGCGATCGAAAACTTGCCCGTCAGCCTGCTGGCCTGATCCGGCCGGCGGCTCGGCCGTGCCCTGCCCGCCGGGGTGGCGCGATGGCGAGCGCCGCTCCGAAAGAAAAAGGCCCTGGCCGCCTTCGCAGCCAGGGCCCGTTCATCGAGCGAGCGGACGGAGGGTATGGCTCAGCCGAACCAGGTGGCATCCACGCCGGACACGCCGGTAAGCGTCACGATGTGGTTGAGGCCCAGGTTCAGTACGGTGCTGCCGTCCACGACCGTCGCTTTGGCGATGGCGTTGTCGGCGGTGTTGCCGGCACCACGCAGCAGGATCTTGTCGGCACCGACCTCGAAGTCGGTGATGGTGTCCTGGTCGCCCGCGTGGCGCAGGATGATGAAGCTGTCGGCACCGGCCCCGCCGGTCATGGTATCGTTGCCGAACTGGCCGTTGATCTGGTCATCGCCGTCGCCGCCATCGATCACGTCGTCGCCGTCACCGCCGGTGATCCGGTCGTCACCGAGCCCGCCATCCAGAATGTCGTTGCCACTCTTGCCGTCCAGGATGTCATTGCCGGCACCGCCGTCGATCACGTCGTCGCCGAGCCCGCCGAACAGGCCATCGTCGCCCTCGTCGCCGAACAGCTGGTCGTCGCCGACGGCGCCGAAAATGGTGTCGTTGCCGTCGCCGCCATGGATGACGTCGTCGCCATTGCGCGCCGCTATGGTGATATTGTCGTCGCCGTACTCGCCGAAGATCTGGTCGTCGCCGTCGCCGCCGATGATGCGGTCCGCCCCGCCCGTAGCGAACGCCACGTCCGGCCGATGGCGATCGCCATGGATGAAGTCGTTGCCCAGCCCACCCGAAAGCACGTCGTCGCCAAGCCCGCCATACAGCCGGTCATCGCCATTGCCGCCGATCAGGACGTCGTTGCCGTTCTCGCCGAACATCCGGTCGCGGCCATCGCCGCCACGCAGGATGTCGTCGCCGCTGCCGCCGTAGAGGACATCGTCGCCCGCCTGGCCTTCGAGCACGTCCGCAAAGGCGCCGCTGCCGCCATAGAGCGTGTCGTTGCCGACCCCACCGAACAAGACATCGGCGCCCTCGCGGCCATCCAGAATGTCGTCGCCATCCTCACCTAAAAGGAAGTCGTCGCCGAGCTGGCCATAGATGACATCATTGCCGCCTAGGCCATGAATTTCATCGCTCGCGGCAGTACCGAGGATCTCGTCATTACCGGGAGTTCCGTTGATCAAGGCCATGGAGGGTTCCTCGTCTTCTGATTCTGGATAGCCAGGTTCTTGCAGCGGTTGACCCCGTTGCTTCGAGCCGTAGCACGACGAGACATGGCAGATTGTTCATGATCCTGTCGACCCGGCGTAGCCCCGATCCCACGGCGACGTGAGGAGCTGTGATCGACGCCCGGTCGATGGACCCCGCTGGCCTAGACGAACCAGGCCGAATTCACGCCGGTGACGCCGACAAGGGTGACGCCATGGCCCAGGCCCAGCTCCAGGACAGTGTCCGCGCCCACGGTTCTGGCATTGGCCATGGCGTTGTCGACGCTGTTGCCGGCGCCGCGCAAGTCGATCCGGTCGATGCCGATCGCGAAGTCGGTGATGACGTCGCGGTCGCCGGCGTGGCGAAGCAGGATGAAGCGGTCGGTGCCGGCCCCGCCGGTCATGGTGTCGTCGCCGGACTGGCCGTTCACCTCGTCATTGCCGGCGCCGCCGTCGACCACGTCGTCGCCATTGCCGCCGGTCAGCCGGTCGTTGCCGGCACCACCGGACAGGTGGTCGTTGCCTGCCTTGCCATCCAGGATGTCGTCGCCGGCAGCGCCGTCGGCCGTGTCGTCGCCGAGCCCGCCGTACAGGCCGTCGGCGCCGTCCCCACCGAGGAGCCGGTCGTCGCCCAGCGCGCCAAATAGGGTATCGGCCCCGTCGCCGCCATGGACGACATCGTTGCCGGCACCGCCGGTGATACGGTCGTTGCCGGTGCCGGTCATGCCCAGGTCGTCGCCGCCATGGATCAGGTCGTTGCCGGTGCCGCCATCCACCAGGTCGTCACCGTGCTCCCCGAAGAGCCGATCGTCGCCATCGCTGCCGATGATCCGGTCATCGCCGCCGGTCCTGAAGATGACGTCCGGGCGATGGCGGTCGCCGTGGATGACGTCGTCGCCGGCACCGCCCGAGAGCACGTCCTGGCCCTGGCCGCCGAAGAGGCGGTCGTCGCCGGTGGCGCCGATCAGGACGTCGTTGCCGTTCTCGCCGAAGATACGGTCCAGGCCGTCGAAGCCGCGCAGGGCGTCGTCGCCACTGCCGCCATAGAGCATGTCGTCGCCGGCCTGACCTTCCAGAACGTCGGCAAACACGTCGTTGCCGCCGAAGAGCGTGTCCCTGCCGGAACCGCCGAACAGGACATCTGCACCCGCACGGCCATCCAGGATGTCGTCGCCGTCGTCCCCATGGAGGAAGTCGTCACCCGACTGGCCATCCAGGGCATCGTCGCCGGCAAGGCCGAGGATGTGGTCGCTGTCGGGCGTGCCGGACAGTTGGTCGTTTCCGGACGTGCCGTTGATCGAGGCCATGGACCACTCCCCGTCGTATCACCCGGTTCTTACGCTGGCAGGTGCCGAAATTTCAACCATGGCGGGAAAACGTGGGATAGTCTCGCCATACCGGCTTCGGGATGGCGCAGCGGGCTCGGCGCGAGGATACGCGCCCGGTCATGAAAAAGGCCCCGGCCGCTTTCGCGGCCGGGGCCCCTCATCGAGCGAGTAGAAGGAGGGTGCGGCTCAGCCGAACCAGGTGTTGTCCACGCCGGTGACGCCGGTGAGCGTCACGGTGTGGTTGAGGCCGAGGTTCAGCACCGTGTTGCCCTCGAGCACGGTGGCATTGGCGATCGCATTGTCGACCGTGTTGCCGGCACCGCGCAGCAGGATCTTATCGGCCCCCACCTCGAAGTCGGTGATGGTGTCCTGGTCGCCTTCGGTGCGCAGGATGGTGAAGCTGTCGGCGCCAGCGCCACCGGTCATGGTGTCGTTGCCGGCCTGGCCCAGCAGCTGGTCGATGCCCTCGCCGCCATCCAGGATATCGTCGCCATCGCCGCCGGTCATCCGGTCGTCGCCGACGCCGCCGGTCAGGGTGTCGTTGCCAGCCTTGCCGTCCAACTCGTCGTTGCCGGCACCGCCGTCGACCGTGTCGTTGCCGAGCCCGCCGAACAGGCCGTCATTGCCGGCCTCGCCGTTGAGGATGTCGTCGCCGACCGCGCCGAAGAACCGGTCGTTGCCGTCGCCGGCATTGATCGTGTCGTTGCCGCCACCACCCGTGCCGATGTCGTTGCCGCTGTTTGCGCCCGAGGTCGGGTTGCCGCCCCAGATGAAGTCGTCGCCGGCACCACCATCGATGCTGTCGTCGCCGAACTCGCCAGAGATCTCGTCGTTGCCCTCGCCGGTGAAGATCCGGTCGGCGCCGCCGGCGGTCGAGGCGGTCTGGGCATCGTTGCGGTCGCCCCAGGCGCGGTCGTTGCCCGCACCGCCGGAGATGATGTCGGCGCCGACGCCGCCATAGAAGCGATCGTCGCCGTTGGCGCCGATCATGACGTCGTTGCCTTCCTGGCCGAACAGGCGATCCAGCCCGTCGCCGCCGCGCAGGGTGTCGTCGCCGGCATTGCCGGACAGCGCGTCGTTGCCGGCCTGGCCGTCGAGGGTGTCCTTGCCGATGGCGCCGAACATGGTGTCGTTGCCGACACCGCCGAAGATGACGTCGTCGCCGCTTTCGCCGTTCAGCAGGTCGTTGCCGTCCTCGCCGAACACGAAGTCGTTGCCGCCACGGGCAAGCACGGCGTCGTCGCCGCCCAGGCCATGGATTTCATCGACGAGTTCCGTGCCGGTGATCGCCGGATTGTTGTCGTTGCCGGGTGTTCCGTTGATGAGCGCCATGAGGCTTTCCTTCGAGACGTCGATGCGTGGGGTGGATGTAGATCTCTATGGGTCGGGTCGATCATCGCCAGGGCCGGGGTCCGTCGAAACGGATCCCCGGCGCCCGGCACATGCCGCGCTCGCGTCAATTTCCAAGAGCCGGCAATTCCGGCCGTATCGTTCAGCCAAACCAGTTCGAATCGATTCCGCTGACGCCGGTAAGGGTAAGAGTATGGTTCATGCCAAGGTCGATGACGGTGTTGCCCTCGACGACCTGGGCATTGGCCAGGGCATTCTCCACGGTGTTGCCGAAGCCGCGCAGGGATATCTTGTCGCTGCCGGCCTCGAAGTCGGTGATCGTGTCCTGGTCGCCCTCGTTGCGCAGGACCACGAACAGGTCGCCGCCGGCGCCGCCGGTCATGGTGTCGTTGCCGGCTTGGCCGTTGATCTCGTCGACGCCGGACCCGCCGTCCAGGCTGTCGTCGCCATCGCCGCCGGTGAGCTTGTCGTCGCCGGACTCGCCCTTCATGACGTCGTTGCCGTCCTTGCCGTCCAGGAGGTCATTGCCGCCGCCGGCCTGGATCTGGTCGTCGCCCAGGCCGCCGAACAGCTTGTCGGCGCCATCCGGGCGGTCCGGGTCGCCGTCGCCCACCAGCAGGTCGTTGCCGAGCGCGCCGAACAGGATGTCGTCGAACGATCCGCCATAGAGCTCGTCGTCGCCGCCACCACCGGTCATCGTGTCGTTGCCGGTGAAGCCGCCATAGATGACGTCGCTGCCTTCGCCGCCATCGGCGTAGTCGTCTTCCCACTCGCCGAAGATCTGGTCGTCGCCGTCGCCGCCATAGAGCTTGTCGCTGCCGCCGTTCGACGCGATGACGTCGAAGTCGGGATTGTCGCGATCGCCGCGGATGTCGTCGTTGCCAGCACCGCCATAGACGATGTCGTTGCCGGCGCCGGGCAGGAAGCGGTCGTTGCCTTCGTTGCCAAGGAGGATGTCGTCGCCGTCCTGGCCGAACAGCCGGTCGTCGCCAGCACCGCCGCGGATGAAGTCGGCGCCGTTGTAGCCGAACAGGTTGTCGCGCCCGTCGCCGCCGTCCAGCAGGTCGTCGCCGCCGGCGCCGAACACCGTGTCGTTGCCGAGGCCGCCATAGACCTGGTCGTTGCCAGTGTCGCCGTTCAGCGTGTCGTTGCCTTCCTCGCCGAACACCAGGTCGTTGCCGCCCAGGCCGCTGATCCGGTCGTCGCCGCCCAGCCCATGGATCTCATCGTCCTGGTTGGTCCCGGTGATCGGCGGATCGAGATCATTGCCCGGTGTGCCGTTGATGAGCGCCATAGGAGCTTACCCGTTCTTCTGAGCTGTGAGGCGGAATTATTTACACCAACCGCCTGGCACATCGATCCGTCCTCGAGCGCCCGGCATTCGGGGACAGGCTAGCGGAGCAATCGAAGTGTTTCGATCCCGCAAGCGGCAGCCGCCGGGCAGAAGCCCGACGGTGCCGCCTTTTGTTGCGCTCCTGCCGCAGGAGGCAGGATGCCCGGCGCCTGGTCAGCCGAACCAGGTCGCATTGATGCCGGACACGCCGGTGAGCGTCACCACATGGTCCTGGCCCAGGGTCAGGACCGTATCGACGCCGACCACCTTGGCGCTGGCCAGCACGCTTTCCACCGTATTGCCGGAGCCGCGCAGCTCGATCTTGTCGACGCCGGCCTGGAAGTCGGTGATCGTGTCGGAATCGCCCGCGTTGCGCAGCAGGATGAAGCGGTCGGCGCCATCGCCGCCGGTCATGGTGTCGTTGCCCCACTGGCCGTTGATCTCGTCGTCGCCGGCCCCGCCGACCAGCAGGTCGTCGCCGGTGCCGCCGACCAGGACGTCGGTGCCTTCGCCGCCGTCGATCTTGTCGTTGCCGGCGCCGCCCTCCAGCCGGTCGTTGCCTTCCCAGCCTTCGATCGTGTCGTCGCCGATCCCGCCATAGACGCGGTCGTCGCCGTCATCGGTCCACTTGTCGCCATCGGCGCTGAGCAGGTCGTTGCCGGCCGCACCAAAGATCAGGTCGGCGCCGTCGCCGCCATGGATGTCGTCGTCGCCGGCCCCGCCGGTGATGATGTCGTCACCCTCGTTGCCGCCCCAGAGGATGTCGTTGCCGGCACCGCCATCGATATAGTCGTTGCCCCATTCGCCGTAGACCTGGTCGTTGCCGTCACCGGCATAGACGCGGTCGCCCGCACCCACGGTCGGAACGACCCCGACCTCCTCGCGGTCGGTGAAGATGACGTCGTTGCCGGCACCGCCCCAGAGCGTGTCGGAATCGCCCCCGCCATAGATCCGGTCGTCGCCATCGCCGCCGATCACGACGTCGTTGCCCGTGCGCGAGAAGATCCGGTCCAGCTCCTCGAAGCCGCGGATGACGTCATCGCCCGATCCGCCGAAGAGATTGTCGCGGCCGGAAGTGCCGTTGATGATGGCCATGCGCGTTTCCCCAGTGAGGTTATTCTTTGGCGGTGATGCGTGCCGGCCGGTATGCGCCGGTTCGCTGCTGAAGTGGCCCTGCCTGCCAGGATCTCAGCCGATCCGTTTTCATGTGTCGACGGGCAACGCTGCGCGGCCTACCGGACGGCGGTGCGGCAGTTCGGCGCTGCGCCTGCGCAAGCCCCGGGATCCGATGATCGCCGGGGCCCCTGCATCGATCGGGCGCGCTCAGCCGAACCAGGTGGCATCCACGCCGGTCACGCCGGTGAGCGTCACGGTGTGGTTGAGGCCCAGGTTCAGCACGGTGCTGCCGTCCGCGACCGTCGCATTGGCGATCGCGTTGTCGACCGTGTTGCCGGCGCCGCGCAGCAGGATCTTGTCGGCCCCCACCTCGAAGTCGGTGATGGTGTCCTGGTCGCCTTCGGTGCGCAGGATGGTGAAGCTGTCGGCGCCAGCGCCACCGGTCATGGTGTCGTTGCCGGCCTGGCCCAGCAGCTGGTCGATGCCCTCGCCGCCATCCAGGATATCGTCGCCATCGCCGCCGGTCATCCGGTCGTCGCCGACGCCGCCGGTCAGGGTGTCGTTGCCAGCCTTGCCGTCCAACTCGTCGTTGCCGGCACCGCCGTCGACCGTGTCGTTGCCGAGCCCGCCGAACAGGCCGTCATTGCCGGCCTCGCCGTTCAGGATGTCGTCGCCGACCGCACCGAAAAACCGGTCGTTGCCGTCGCCGGCATTGATCGTGTCGTTGCCAGCACCGCCCGTGCCGATGTCGTTGCCGGTATTGACGGTGATCTCGACGCTGCCGCCCCAGATGATGTCGTCGCCATTGCCGCCGTCGATGCTGTCGTCGCCGAACTCGCCGAAGATCTGGTCGTTGCCCTCGCCGGTGAAGATCCGGTCGGCAGCGCCCACGGTCGGCGTGACATTGGCGACCACCCGGTCGCCATGGGCAAAGTCGGCGCCGTCACCGCCGGAAATGATGTCGGACCCGCCGCCGCCATAGAAGCGGTCGTCGCCGTTGCCGCCGATCATGACGTCATCGCCATCCTGGCCGAACAACCGGTCGCGCCCGTCGTTGCCCCGCAGGATGTCGTTGCCGTTGTTGCCGTACATGTCGTCGTCGCCGGCCTGACCGTCCAGCGTGTCGTTGCCGGCAGCACCGAACATGACGTCGTTGCCAAGCCCGCCGAAGATGACGTCGTCGCCACCTTCACCGTTCAGGGTGTCGACTCCGTCCTCACCAAAGACAAAGTCATTGCCAGCACCGGCAAGAACCGTATCGTCCGCACCGAGTCCATGGATCTCATCGGCAAGGGGTGTGCCGACGAGATTATCGGGACCGGGCGTGCCGTTGATAAGGGCCATGAGTGCTTCCTCTTTACTTAGCGGCCAGTTTTCGGTCTTGCCGTACAAGACGTAATTCAGCTAACATCATCCCGGTGCCGGCGCCACCGGGCACGATGCTCTCTCCCTGCGCCCTAGAGACACATCGCGGGTTCGTGAACAGATGCCGGCGTCGTGCCGGACCAGGTCGTGCCGGATCATCGCCGCACCGCAGTTCTTCCGCCGGGCGATCCCTACGGGGACAATGTATCTACCAGAAATGCGGCGGAAGTCGCGCCACTTCCAGGCCGAGGGCGGCAAGTGGCGGCAGTTTCAACTTGACCGCGCGCCACCTCCACCAGATCAGACGTCCAGATTGA
>VFQN01005186.1_pt1 | contig 16215 bp, 12 predicted proteins | sample 3512371 | NCBI WGS metagenome assembly VFQN01 (sample SAMN10412370, study PRJNA504923) | tailings metagenome | isolation source: Replicate 2 from Balatoc abandoned mine | place: Philippines: Itogon, Benguet | collected 2017-08-28 | reverse complement strand
TGGGACGAGTCGTCGCGCATCCGCCCGGGGGCGCAGGTGTTCTTCCAGCAGCCGATCTTCAACCTGCCCGACCTGGGCCGAATGAACGTCAAAATGAAGATCCACGAGTCGGTGGTGAAGCGCGTGCGGCCCGGGCTGACGGCGACGATGAAGCTCGACGCCCTCCCCGGCAAGTTCCTGCACGGCAAGGTGGTGTCGGTCGCCACGCTGGCCCAGGGCGACGACTGGCGCGGCGCGGGGGTGAAGGAGTACGAGACCATCGTCTCGATCGCCGAACTCCCGAAGGACGCCGGCCTCCGCCCGGGGATGTCGTCCGAGGTGAAGATCCTGGCCAAGACGGTGCCGAACGCGCTGACCGTGCCAGTCCAGGCGGTGACCGAGGCCCGCGGCAAGTACATCTGCTACGTGGTCGCCGGCGGGGTCGAGCGCCGGGAGGTGACCATCGGCGACGGCAACGACCAGCTCGTCCAGATCCTCGACGGGCTCGCCGCCGGGGAGCGGGTGGCCCTCGACGCCCGCAGCCGGGCGGCCGCCGAGTTGGGCACCCCGGACCCGTCCCCGCCGGCCGGCGCGAAGGGCGACAAGGCGACTAAGTAGCGCGGTCGGCTCGGGGCTTCCGTAGGTCGGGTCGAGTCTTCGAGGCCCGACGCGGGAGACCGGGTTCGACCGGCGGCACACCAGGAACCCGACCCCACGTGGGCTTTCGTTACCGGCCGGACTCCGTTTGTCGGCGGCGCCCCGCGTCAGGTCTCGAAGACTCGACCCGACCTACGGAAGCCCCGAGCCACGCCCCCGATGCTCCCCTCTCGGTTCACCCACCCCCTGAAGCTCGGGCTGCGGAGCCTGGCCAGCCACCGGCTGCGGACCCTGCTGACGACGCTCGGCATCGTCCTCGGGGTGGCGTCGGTGATCGTCATGCTGGCCGTCGGCGAGGCGGCCCGCTACCAGGCACTCAAGCAGCTGGAAGACCTCGGGGCGACGACCATCCTGCTGCGGAGCGTCAAGCCGACCGACGAGCCGACCCAGCGGCAGGGCGTGGACCTGCTCGCCTACGGGTTGACGTTCCAGGACATCGAGCGCATCCGCGGGACCATCCCGACGGTGATGGACGCGACCCCGATGCGGGAGTACCGCAAGACGGTCCGCTACCAGGAGAAGAAGATGGAGGCGCGGGTGATCGGGGTCACCCCGGACTTTCTCCGCCAGCACAACATCCGGGTGGCCTCCGGGCGCGGGATCGAGGCGGCCGACGAGGAGGCGTACGCCCCGGTCGCCGTCCTCGGGTCGGCGGCGGCCGAGTCGCTGTTCCCGACCCAGGACCCGGTCGGTCGGTCGGTCACGCTGGAGAGCCCGGACCGGTCGCGGTCGTTCACCGTCGTCGGGGTGGTGTTCCCGAAGACGCTGGCCGCCGGGGGCGACGGCGGCGACTCTGACTTCAACCGGGTGGTGTTCATCCCCTTCCAGACCGACCGCGTGCGGCTCGGCCGCGAACTCATCACCCTGAAGGCCGGGTCGTTCTCGGTCGAACGGCTGGAGGTAAGCCAGGTGACGGTACGGGTGGCGGGCGTGTCCGACGTGCCGCGGACGGCTAAGGCCGTGCAGTCGCTGCTCGACCAGTTCCACCCGCGGCGGGACGTGGTGGTGACCGTCCCGCTCGACCTGCTCCGGCGGGCGGAGGAGACGCAACGGCTGTTCACGATGATCCTCGGCCTGATCGCCGGCATCTCGCTGGTCGTGGGCGGGATCGGAATTGTAAACATCATGTTGGCGACGGTGACCGAGCGGACGCGGGAGATCGGCATCCGCCGGGCGCTGGGGGCGAAGCAGCGGGACATCGCCGCCCAGTTCCTGGCCGAGGCGATCCTCCTGTCGTGCTGCGGGGGGATCGTCGGGGTGGCCCTCGGGATCGGCCTGTCCTTCGCGGTGAGCGGGCTGACCGGCCTGCCGGCGATCATCCGGCTGTGGTCGCCGCTGTTGGCCTTCGGGGTGTCGCTGGTGGTCGGGCTGATGGCCGGTGTGTTCCCGGCCCGTCGGGCCGCCCGGCTCGACCCGGTCGAAGCCCTCCGCCACGTCTGATGCCAAGTTGCGTTGATCCGTACTCAGCCGAGTGCGACGGCCCCGTGGAACCCGACCGCCCCCTTGACCGTCGCCGGGTGATCGGCCAGCCACTGGCACCGCCGACCTAACGGTTCCTCCAACGCGGCCAGTGTCGGGAACGTCCTGTTCGCCAGGGCCTCCCGGACGAGCGGCCACAGGGGATCGGCCGGCTGCCACTCCGGGGGTACACGACGGCCGGTGGTGGAGGACCACATTCGGCGGGACGACCAACTTCCCGGCCACATGCCACCCGGCGTTATCCGCGATCACCTCCAGCACCTTCCGACCGTTCGGGTCGGCCCACCCGGCGAAGTCGGCCAGGGCCGTTCCCATCGTACCGGTGTTGGCCTTCGGCTGGATCCGGGCTCGGCACCGACCGGTCGCGGGGTGCGTGAACCCGAACACGTACCGGGACTCGAGCTTCGACGGCCCGTTGGATCGGGGCGGTGCCCCTTGAGGGACCACACCCGGCGGGCGATCGGCCGGAGCCCGAGCCGGGCGTCGTCCTCGGCCCACACCTCGACGACCTTGTCTGGGTCGGCGGCCCGCAGTTCGGCGACCCGAGTGGCGAGCCGGTCCAAGCCGCTCCCGCTGCTGCTCCGGGGTGTCGGACCCGGGGGCGGCCGCCGAGCGCCCCGACGGGCGGCTCGGGCGGCAGGTGGTGGGCGACGAGGTCGTAGAACTCGTCCGGCATGCGAGCGATCGCCGCGGCCGTAGCCTCCCTCGTGGAGCGGGCGACACGGCCATCGCGCAAACCTCGTACCACCCGGTTTTGTCAGAGCTTCTTATGTAGAATGCGAGAGATGGAAGCGTCGTGGTTCGTTATTGGCTTCGCAACAATGATCTGTTGGTTGTGGGGCCGATTCTACGGCGATTATCCGATTTCGGCCGCGACCGACGACGCGAGTGCCGTGTTGCGCTCGGCGTAGATTTGCGTCACGTCGGCCCGCTCGTGTCCGAGGGCGGCTTGAGCGGCTTCTAATCCGAACCGGTGTCGCACGCGTGTCGCGTGCGAGTGACGGAGTTGGTTAGGGTGCCACTCGGCGACCGGATCGTAGTTGCCCGCTCCGGCCAACCGCTCGCGCCGCGCGTTCTCCCGCTCGACAGCACGCGCGACCGCGCGTGATATTGCCGTCGGCGAGTAACGCGCCGCGGGCGGGCGCTTCGGCGCAGCGACGCGCTTCGAGGCGTTGCGGTACTCGTGCGACGGGTAGAGCGGTTCTACTCGCGCGGCCGACCGCGCGGCGTGAAACTCCGCTACCGCCGTGGCGGGCGAGAAGTAGTAAGCGGCCGGGTCGGTCGGGGTGAACGACGCGAGCAGCGCTTGCGCCCTCGGGCCGATGGCGATGACACGCGGTTTCCCGCGATGCGTGTTCTTGGGGTGTGGCGGACTGTACAGCCACACAGGGGAAGATGTGTCGATGTCGCACGGACGCACGCGACACGCTTCGCCCGGCCGGCAACCGGTGAGGCGCTGGAACTCGATGATGCCGCGAACGTGGCGGTTGATGGACTGAACCTCGATGACGTAGCGGACGCCGCGGATGCCGCGAACGCGACGGACGCAGCGGCTGAGGGGCTGAAGAGTCGTGTCAACCGTCGCGTCATCGACGGGGCGGACTGGTTCCGTCTCACGGGCGGATGTGCGACCCTTCTGCAAGCCGGTAACGGCGGTGAGCCGGTGGTACGTCTCGAATTTGATGAGTTCTTCGCCCGCCGCCCACTTGAAGAAGCGTCGAGCCATATTGACGCGGCGGTTGATCTCAAACCGGGCGAGGTTCGCTTCGAGCCACGTTTGCCGGACCGCTTTCAACGCGAGCGGGCCGAAGTCGTCAGCGGGCATCGCACCGTAGAGACTGCGCAGAGCGCGGCACACGAGCTGGTATTCGTGGTACTCGCTCGTCGGCTTGCCATCCTCAGCGCCGCGGTAGTGGGCTTCGGCGTGTTTCAGGAACGCGAGCAGCACTTCCGCGAGCGTGCGACCCGCCGCGTCGGGTGACGGGACGCTGCAAGGCGACGCAGCGAGCCCGGCTTGCAGTCGCGCGAACGCGGACAGTGATTCGGGCGAGTTGAAGGCGCCCGGTAGCTGAAAGTACCTTCGGACGCCGCTTGAGTCGGTCCAGACGGCACGGCCGCAGCCGGCTTGACGATGGAGGAGATAGCTAGGAATGAGCTTGCGAGCCGGGGGCATGGGGCGGTCCTCGGCGATGTGTGAATGACTTTCACACATCGAGCCGTCTGGAGCCGCGCCCGGTGCCATCCCGGGGTAAGCCTGAAAAGGCTTCGGCAGAAAGGGTTTACAACTCAACCTTGCTCAGTAGCGGGGGCCGGAATTGAACCGGCGACACTTCGCTTATGAAGCGAATGCTCTAACCCCTGAGCTACCCCGCCATCCGGTCGCCCGATCGAATCGGGTACGACCTCGGATCTAGATTACGACGTCCCTCGTCCCCGACAAGACCGCCGGCGAGGCGAGTCGGTTCGCGCCCCCGGCCCGATCCGGCACCCCGGAAAGCGCTTCCGCGGACGGGCGGGCTTGCGGTACACTTCATCCATATCCCGCCTGCCGGACTCGCTTCCCACACGCCGGAGCCCGATCCGCGATGCGTCTCTCCCTTCTTTCCTTCGCCGGCCTCGCGGCCGTGGTCGGCGCGTTGGTCAGCGTGCCCAAACCCATCGCCGCTGTCGCCCAACAACCGCCCCCGGTCATCAACCGCGTCCCGCCGCCGCCCGAGTTCTCACAGCCCCAGTCGGCAGCGCGGCCGGCGCCGTTCCCGGTCACGATGGTCGACCAGGGGCAGTTCGACCCGCGCCTCAAGGGGTACTACCTCCCCGAAGGGTTCCGCCTCGAAATCGTGCTCAGCGAGCCGGACGTCGTGAACCCGGTTGGGATGACGTTCGCCCCGGACGGCAGCCTGTTCGTGATGGAGTGGCGGCCCGACCCGGTCGCCCGCGACCGCTGGTTCCCGGTCATGGAGATGTTCCGCTACCGCGACGGCACCACCCGGCACGTCACCACCATGAAGAAGTTCACCACCGACGTGGTGAAGCAGTTCACGCCCAACGCCCGCACCGGCCGGTTCGACCCGCCGCGCGTCATCATCGCCGAGGAACTGCCGTCGAGCATCCTGTGGCACGACGGCTGGCTGTACGTCACCGGCCGCGGCACCGTGCGGCGGTGGCGGCAGGCGCCGGCCACGAACATCAGCGGCATCGACACCAGCCGGCCGGGGGCGCCGGGCGACCCGTGGAACGTCCGCGAGACCGTCGCCCAGGGCTTCTGCGGGTTCCACCACCACCAGGTGTCCGGCCTCACGATCGGCAACGACGGCCTGCTCTACATCACCAGCGGCGACGACGACAACTACGTCGAGGGCTCGGACGGCAGCCGGGCGACGGTGCTGCGGACGGGCGCCGTGTTCCGCTGCCGGCCGGACGGGTCGCGGATGGAGGTGTTCTCGGTCGGCTACCGCAACCCGTACCGCGACCTCGCCTACGACGACCACTTCAACTGGTTCCACGCCGACAACGACAACGAGGACGGCAGCAAGTTCATGGGCTGCCGCATCATGCACGTCGCCGAGGCGGCCGACTTCGGCTGGCGGCTCCGCTACGGCGCCCGCTGCTGCCGGCCGGACGACGCGCGGGTGTCGGTGGCCGGCGAACTCCCCGGCACGCTCCCGCCCATGATCAAGACCGGCCGCGGCTCGCCCGCCGGGCTCCTCATCTACCACGACACCCGCGTCCCGGCGCCGTACCGCGGGCTGCTCTACTACCCGGACGTGTTCCGCCGCGTGGTCCGCGCGTACAAGACGGCGCCGACCGGCTCGACGTTCCAGATCACCGGCGAGTTCGAGTTCCTCAAGAGCGACGACCCGCTGTTCCGCCCGTGCCAGATGGTCACCGGGCCGGACGGCGCCATGTACGTCTGCGACTGGCGCACCGACTCCGGCGGCGCCGGCAAGCTGTCCGGCGACGGCGTGAACGGCCGTGTCTACCGCGTCCGCTGGGCGGGCGCCGGCGAGCAGCCGGAACTGGCGCTCCGCGGCATGGACAGCTGGGCGAAGGTCAAGGCTCTCCCGGACGCCGGTCTCGTTGATGTGCTCGGCCTGCCCGACCTCACCGACCGCGTCGAGGCCCGCAAGGAACTCGTCCGCCGCGGCGAGAAGGCCCGCGACCTCGTGCTGGCGCGGTACACGGCCGGGGAGATCAAGGGCGACGCCCGCCTGCCCGCCATCGGCGTGTTGACCGCCGGCTGGAACGCGGAGGTCGAGACGCTGTTCCGCCGCCTCCTCGCCGATGAGTCGCCGGACGTGCGACGGCTGGCGGTCGAGGGGCTCGGGAACAACGCCGCGAAGGGCGACGCGCGGACGTTCGAGGTGCTGCTCGTGGCGCTCGGCGACCGCGACCCGACGGCGCGGCGGGCGGCGGCGCTGGCGCTCGGCCGGCTCGGCGTGCCGGCGTCGGCCGAGGCGCTCATCAACGCCTGGCGGAACGACGAGCCGGCCGACGTGTACCTCCGCGACGCCCACGTCCGCGGCATCGAACGGCTCGGCAAGGCCGGGGTGGATGCGCTGATGTCGCTGGCCCAGTCCGGCGACGACTCGGTGAAGTCGGCGGCCGAGATCTTCCTGACGCTCCGGTCGCGCGAGGCCGCGGCGGCGCTGCCCGAACTCCTCGCCAACCCGCACGCCACGCCGGCGATGCGCGAGGCGCTGGTCCGCTCCTACGCCAACTACCAGCTCGACCCGCCGGTCTCGCTAGACCCGCTTGTCGATTACTTCCGCGCCCGCGCCGACGAGCCGGCGCCGGTCGTGGTCGCGGCGGCGGACGTGTTCGCCGCGTCTGACGGAAATCTGTCGGCAAAGGGGCGCGAGTTCGTCAACGCCCTCCTGAGTCACCCGGCGGTCCAGGTGCGGACGGCGGGGGTGGCGGCGGTCGAGTCCACGCGGCTCGTCTCGGCCGCGCCGAAGCTGCTGGAGATCCTGGCCGAGAGCGACCGGTCCGTCGCCGAGCGGATCGGCGTGGTGAAGGCGCTGCGCGTGCTGGGCTACCGGGAGGCGATCGCCCCCGTGACTACGCTCCTCGGCGGTACCACCCCGCCGGCGCTGAAATTGGAAGCGATCCGCACCGTCGCCGCGCTCGACGCCACGGTCGCCCGCGCCGCCGCGGAACCGCTCCTCGACCAGCCCGACGCCGCGCTCCAGACCGAGGCCGTCGTGGTGCTGGGCTCGACGAAACAGGGGGCGAAGCTCGTCGGCGAACGCTACCTCGCCAAGCGGCTGCCGCGCGAACTATTCCCGCAGGTGTCGGACGCGCTGCGCCGGTTTGCGGCGGAAGACCCGGCCATCGCCCGGCTCCGCGACGAGGTCGTGCGCGGCGGCCTCCTCCTGTCGATGGAGCCGGGGCAGATCGAGCGTATCCGTCAGCTCGTGACGACGCGCGGCAGCGCCGCCCGCGGCCGCGAGCTGTTCCTGAACACCCGGCTGCTTAATTGCGCGAACTGTCACCGCATGGAGGGCGTCGGCGGCTCGACCGGGCCGGACCTGTCCCGGCTGTGGGACACGCACACGCTCGAAAAGATCCTCGAAGCCATCGCCGACCCGAACAAGGAGATCAAGGAGGGCTTCCAGGCGTACCGCGTCGTCACCACCGACGGGCAGGTTCACAACGGGCTCAAGGTGTCCGAGACCGGCACGGAACTGGTGATCCGCGACGCCAACGGCCGCGACCTCCGGCTGGCGAAGGCGGACGTCGAGAGCGTCTCGGCGTCGCGGCTGTCGCTCATGCCCGACGACACTGTCTCCCAGCTGTCGTTCGACCAGTTCATCGACCTGCTCGCGTTCCTCAAGAATCGGCCCGAGCAGGAGTCGCTCCGCGGCGTGGCCGTCGAGGGCGCCGTGGTCGGCGGCTTCTCGGCGAACTTGGGCGTGGCGCGGCCGGAGGTCGATGCGGCGGTGAAGGGCACGACGAAGTGGGAGCCGGCGCGGGCCGAGACGAACGGCGTGTTCGACCTGAAGGGGCTGTTCCCCTCGCCGGCGCCGGGCGGGGTGTATCTCCGCACCTTCGTCCACTCGCCGCGCGACCAGACCGTCACCGGCCTCGTCCTCGCCGACGACCCGGTGCGGGTGTGGGTCGGCGACGGGTCGGTGTTCGAGCGGGTCACGCCGGGAGGTGGGGAGGAGTCGTTCGCGGTGCCGCTGAAGACCGGGTGGAACGCGGTGGTCGTGAAGGTGAGCAACGGCGGCCGGGGGCACCGCCTCGGCGTGCGGTTCACCGGCGACGGCGTGCGGACCGCCGGGCTGCCGCAGTAGCCCGGCGGGCGCGGCGGCAGGTTACCAGTCCGACGGGGTGACCTCGCCGCTGCCCGGCGTCTGGACGATCGCCCAGGTGGCCACCGCCACCGAGGTCGTCACGTTCCGCACCGAGCCGTCGCCCATCGCCACCTGCGACCCGCCCGCCGAGAGCGCCTGCGCCCGGTTGAAGGTGCAGTTGTTGGCCGGCATGGTGGTGCCCTCGATACCGACGAAGGTGAACGTCCCGGCGGTGGTGGCGCCGGCGGCGAGGGAGGCGTGGCTGAAGGCCGGCAGCCAGTTCGAGTACGGGGCGGTCGGCCCGACGGTCATGCTGGCCGCCAGCGCGCTGCCGCCGCCGGTCGAGGCGTTGCCGGTGCAGTTCGACTTCCGCTCCGCGAACACCACCGTGTTCGAGGTGCCGTCGGAGAACGTGGCCGGCATCGTCGGGCGGCCGTAGTACTGCGAGTTCGCCAGGGCCGACACCGGGTTGTAGGTCACCGCCGTGGGCACCCCGGAGGTGAGCGTGACGGCGGCGTTGCCAAACACGACGGCGTTGGCCCCGTAGTTCGTTGCCGCCCACCCGGTCGCGGCCAGCCCGCCCGAGGCGGTGGAGTCGAGCGACGCCTGGTACGGCTTGATCACCGCGGTCTGCACCGTCGCGGTGTTGAAGGCGGTGCCGCCGCTGTACAGGGCGGTCTGCTCCATGTACGGCAGGAGGAAGTAGTGCAGGTTGCCGACCTGAGTGGCGAACGGCCCCCGGAGCGTAGTGCTGCCGGGGCTGTACAGCGGGGGCAGGGCGCCGCCGGACGCGTCGCCGCAGCTCTGACAGGCGAGGGCGAGCTGCTTGAGGTTGTTTTGGCTGGTGCTGCGGGCGGCCGCCTCGCGCACCTTTTGGACGGCGGGTAGCAGTAGCCCGATCAGGATCGCGATGATCGCGATCACGACGAGTAGCTCGATGAGCGTGAACGCGCGACGGCTCCGACGGAACCCGTACATGGGCCGGCCTCGGTGTGACGGTGATGTGGAGAACGCGCGGTTACCCGCACGCTGGCAACAACTTGGGGAGGTGAGGAGAGACGTGGCTGGGCGGTGCTGAATGCAACCGCGGGAGGTTCAACCGGTCTGCTTCCGTCTGGATCAGATGATAGACGATGCCGGAAGGTGGGGCAACTCAGTCACGAAGAAATGTGAAGAATGCATGGAGCCCGGCGTTGCAGCCGGGCTCCGTGTGATTTGCGTTCGTCTGGGCGGGCTAGATGATCCCGCCGTGGATGCGCTCGGGCGTCATGTGGCTGGGCTGGTCGTTGAACCAGAACCGGCGCCACTCCTGCCCGATCTGCCGGAGATCCTCCGACTGATACAGAAGCTGCTGCATCCGCACATTCGGGTCGCTGCTGTACTGGTTCACGAGGCACCCGCTGTTAGCCGTCAGGCCGACCGCGGCGACTGCCCCCAGGATCAACTTGCGGACCATGACCCGCCTCCGTTCCCGGAATGCTCTCCCCCGCCGGTGCGAAGCAGTCCCCCAACCGCCCCGTCCGGCCGACCCCACTCCGGGTCACGCCGGTATCATCGGCACCGGTCGGATTGGTCTTGAGTCTTGCGTGGATTTTTCACCCTGACCGGGTGGAAGATTCAGTCGGCGATTTGTATTTTCGACGCCCTGCGAACACTTATTGGACTGGAATGGAGGCGCTAAGCCATTTGCTGGCAATGGGATCGGAAAGTAGGTGGGCCGATCGATTCTCGGTCCAAGTGACCTGGGTCGAAGCCAGCGGCTACGGGTTGTGCTCGGTAGCCGCTGGCTTCGACCCAGGTCACCCGCCGGGGCTCAACTAGCGTGCTGCAAGCCCCACGCATTCGTGTGCAGGAATGCGTCCACCGTCTTCCACAGTCCGTCCTCGAAGCTCATGGTCGGCTCGTAGGCGAGGTCGAGGCGGGTGCGGCTGATGTCGGCGCGGGAGAACTTCACGTCCCCCGCCCGCGGCGCCCCGTAGGTAGGTTGCAAGTCCGTCTTCAAGCAGCGGTTAAGCGCAGCGACCAGATCGCGGACCGACACGGTCCGCCCCGTGCCGACGTTATAGACGTTCCCGGACGCCTCCGGCGCCTCGGCGGCCTTCATCAACGCCTGCACGGCGTTGGCGACGTAAGTGAAGTCCCGCGATTGCGTTCCGTCACCGTGGATGGTCGGCCGCTCGCCGCGGCTCATGGCCGCCGCGAACAGCGCGATCACGCCCGAGTACGGACTGTCGGAGCGCTGGCGCGGGCCGAAGATGTTGAAGAACCGTAACCGGACGGTTTCAATCCCGTAGCTGTGGGCGAACGCCTGGCAGTACAGTTCGCCGGCAAGCTTCGCGGCGGCGTAGGGCGATTTGGCGGCGACTGGCTGATCCTCTCGCTGTCCGCCCTCGCCGGCCGAACCGCCGTAGGCGCTGGAGCTTGCGGCGTACACCACGCGGCGCACACCGACGCGGCGGGCGGCGTCGAGGAGGTTCAGCGTGCCAGTGGCGCAGGCGGCGTGCGACACGGCCGGCGTCTCGACGCTCCGTGCCACCGACGCCAGCGCCCCGAGGTGGTACACGACCCCGGCGCCGCGGACCGCCTTTGCCACCGCCGCCGGGTCGGTCAGGCTCCCTTCGACGACCTCGATGCGGCCGTCGTGGTGGGCGATGTTCGCCCGCAGACCGGTGCTGAAGTCGTCGAACACGCGGACCGGGCGCCCGCCCTTCACGAGGGCATCGACGAGGTGCGAGCCGATGAAACCGGCGCCGCCGGTGACCAGAGTGAGTTCGCCCATGTTGCCGCCTCCGTGCGGGTGAGGAGGTGGGTAGTGTACCGGAGCGGGGGCGTGGGTCGCTAGGGGAGCCGCTGGTGAAGGCAGAAGCCCGAAAACGAAACCCGAAACTCAAACTTAGAAGTATTATTTGCTAGATTTTCAAGGTTCGGACTTCGATTGCATGTCTTCGCGTAGTCTCATGCAATTGTGAAAAATCGTCACGACGGTTTGACACCCGAGCGGTGGTCTGGGAGTATGGCGGGTGCATCAGGAACCCACGGCGGGGGCGGACGGCCTGATGGACCGCAACCCCGCCGGACCGATCGCCCGGTCCGACCGCGGGGGCACCATGACGTCCGCCGACCGCCGGCCGGGCTCCGACCCGGACGGCGACGACTTCCTGCCTCCCGACGACCTGGCTCCGGCCGGCGCCACCCTCCCGCTCGGTCCGACCACCTCGGCGCACCCCCAGCCGCCTGCCCGTATCCCCCCGAACACCGGCTCCCGCTACGAACTGCACGCCGAAATCGCCCGCGGGGCGATGGGGGTCGTCTACCGCGGCCGCGACTCGCTCTTCGGCCGTCCCGTCGCCGTCAAACTATTGCTCGACGAACACCTGACGCGCCCGGAACTACGGTGGCGGTTCGCCGAGGAGGTGCGGATCACCGCCGCGCTCCAGCACCCGTCGGTCGTGCCCGTGTACGACACCGGCGCGTGTGCCGCGGGACGGCCGTACTACGTCATGCGGCTGGTCGAGGGCGAGACGCTGGAGGTGCTCCTCACGGCCCGCCAGGATCCCGGGCGCGACCGGTCGCGGTTCCTCCGGGTGTTCGAAAAAGTGTGCGAGGGCGTGGCCTTCGCCCACACGCGCGGCGTCATCCACCGCGACGTGAAGCCGGACAACGTGATGGTCGGTGCCCTCGGTCTCGTGCAGCTCATGGACTGGGGCGTGGCGAAGGCGCTGCCGCTCAGCCCGATCGGCCCGGCGTCGCCCGAGCCGGCGGTCGAGTCCGCCCCCGCGCCCGACCCGGCCGAACTCCAGACGCGGTTCGGCCGGGTGCTCGGCACGCCGGCGTACATGTCGCCCGAGCAGGCCCGCGGGCACCTCGACCGGATGGACGAGCGGACCGACGTGTTCGCCCTCGGCGGGCTCCTCTGCGCCATCCTCACCGGCTCGCCGCCCTACTGCGGGGCGAACGCCCGGTCGGCGTACAAGCAGGCGGCGAAGGCGGACCTGGCGAGCGCGTTCACCCTGCTGGGCGGCTGTGGCGCCGACCCCGAACTGGTCGCGCTGTGCAAGCGCTGCCTTTCGCCCGACCCGGTCGACCGCCCGCGCGACGCCGGCGTGCTGACGGCGGCACTGGCCGAGTGCCTGTCGTACGACCTCCGCCGGGCCGAGCGCGACCTGGTGCGGTTCTTCGAGCTGACACCGGACCTGTTCTGCATCGCCGGGCTGGACGGCTACTTCCGCCGGGTGAACGCCAACTTCGGCCGGGTGCTGGGGCACCCGCCGGCGGCACTCCTGGCGGTGCCGTTCCTCGACTTCGTCCACCCGGACGACCGCGACCGGACGACGGCGGTAATGGCCGACCTGGCGCGCGGCGAGACGTGCGTGCGGTTTCGCAACCGCTACCGCGACGCGAGGGGCGACTACCGGTGGTTCGAGTGGCAGGCGAAGCCGCTGGTCGGCGAGGGGATGGTGTTCGCCGTCGCCCGCGACGTGACCGACACGATGCGGCTGGAGGGGCAGCTGCGGTTCTTCGAGGAGGAAGAGTGAGCCGCGCCGGCCGTTCGCCCACCTCAGCCCAGCTTCGCCATCAGGTTCACCATCTCTACGGCCGTGACCGCCGCCTCGAACCCCTTGTTCCCCGCCTTCGCCCCGGCGCGGTGGACGGCCTGCTCCAGCGTGTCCGTGGTCAGCACGCCGAAGATCACCGGCACCCCCGCGTCAAGCCCGGCCCGGGCGATGCCGTTGGTGGCGGCGCCCGCGACGTGGTCGTAGTGGTCGGTGTCGCCGCGGATGATGCACCCGAGGCAGATTACCGCCGCATACTTCCCCGACTTCCCCAGCCGCTGCGCGACAACCGGGATCTCGAACGACCCCGGCACCTTGACCACGTCGACCTTGTCGTCGGCGACGCCGTGCCGCTTGAGCGCGTCGAGCGCGCCGGCGGTCAGCTGATCGACGACGACGGCGTTGAACCGGGCGGCGACGAGCGCGAACCGGCCGGCGGGGGTGCGGAAGTCGCCTTCGTAGAGCATCACGGCCTCGCGGGGCAGGGGGTTCCTGCCAAAGTAGGCCGCCCCCGCCGCGAATCCAGTTGCCTCGGGCGGTGCCGGTGGATGAACTACCCGTGTCGCGCCGCGGCGCGCGACTCTTCACTGCGCGATGGCGACCGATGCCCGTTCCGATCTCCTGTCCGTGCGGCCAGACGCTGTCGGTTCCCGACACCGCCGACCGGCGCGTCCGCTGCCCGGCGTGTGACGCCGTCCACGTCGCACCGGTCAAGCCCGTGGTGGTCGAGGACGTGTCGTCGCCAGCGGTGGGGGAGCCGGCCGCGCGCCCGCGGCGCGCGCCGCGGTGGCACGCGAACCGCGAAGCGGCTCAGCGGCGGGCCCAGCGGCAGGTGTACCTCGGCTGCGGGTCGCTGGCGGTCCTGGTCGGGCTCGGGCTTGTGATCGCCGTCCATACCGCGGTCGTGAGGGACGACTCGCGGGTGTCGATCGCCGGTGTCTGCCTGGCGATCTTCGGACTGGTTAGCATTGTACAGGCGTTGACCGATGGCACGCCGAACGACGGCGACGAGTAGGGACAACCTGCGAGCACGGCGTTCGGGAAAAGGGCTACGCCGGTTGCGTGAAACAATAGCAGTACCCGTTCTCACTCTCCCGTAGGAAGAACACGCGGTACTTCTTCCCGCCCCATTCCCGGACGTCGATCCCGCCCAGGTCGAGCCCGCGGCCGTCCAACTCGGCCCGCGTCGCGTCGAGGTCCGTGACGGCGATGGCAAAGGAGCCGGCTTCCCCGGGCTTGTGGCCCGGACGGCGGACCAACCCGATTTGGGCGTCGTCACGCTTCAGGACGGCGGTCTGGTCATCGTCCGACACCACGGCGAAGCCGAGAACGGTCCGGTAGAACTCGGCGGCCGGGCCGATCTCTTTGACCGGCAGGGCCATCAGGTCTTCGCCGGAGATGGGGTAGGCACCCTTGAACACGGGCGGACCTCCGTTTGTGGGAGGAGCATACCCGAGTCCGGCGTGGGCGCCGAGGTCAGAGGGGTGCCACGCTCAAGTTGTGGTTGGGTTGGTTCCGTGCGGTGGCCGGACTGTACCCGCCACCAGTGGGAACGCCCTGCTGACCTTCCGCTCCCGCCGGAATCCCGGCACAATGACCGGGAATGAGGATACTCCACACCGCCGACTGGCACCTCGGCGACCGCCTCGGCCGCATCGACCGCACCGACGACCTCCGCCGGGCGGTCGAGCGCGTCGCCGATTATTGCAAGTCCGAATCCGTTGACGTCCTCCTCGTCGCCGGCGACCTGTTCAGCGAACTCGCCCGGCCGGACGCGCTGCGCGAGACCATCCGCCACTGGCAGGACGTGTTCCGCGGGTTCCTCGAAGGCGGCGGCACCGTCCTCACGCTCACCGGCAACCACGACAACGAGAACTTCTGCCAGACGCTCGTTCACGCGATGACGCTCGCCGCGCCGAGCGTCGGCAAGCCCGGCGACCTGATTCCGCCCGGCCGCCTCTACCTCGCCACCGACCCGACGTTCGTGAAACTCCAGGACAAGGAGCACGGCCACGACGTCCAGTTCGTGCTGATGCCGTACCCGACACCGAACAGGCTGCTAAAGGGCGACGCGGGGCAGAAGTACGCCAGCCCGGACGAGAAGAACCGCCTGCTGACGGCGGCGTGGTCGGACGCGCTGCGCGAGCTCCGCGCCCACCCGAAGTACGACCCGGCGGCGCCGAGCGTGCTGTCGGCGCACGTCCACATGTTCGGCTCGCAAATCGGCCCGTCGCTGTTCCGCCTCAGCGAGGAGGAGGACGTGGTGGTGAACGGCGACGACCTCGCCGCGCAGTTCGACTACGTCGCCCTCGGCCACATCCACAAGCCGCAGGCGCTGACGGCGAGCCACGTCCGCTACAGCGGCAGCATCGAGAAGATGGACCTCGGTGAGCAGGCCGACCGGAAGGGCGTGGTGCTCGTCGAACTCGGCCCGGACGGCCGGAAGGACGAGCCGGTGGTGCTGCCGCTGCCGTCCACGCCGGTGTACGAGATGACGGTCCACAACCCGGGGCTCGACATCCCGCAGCTGCGGGCGGAGTTCACCGACGCCAAGAACGACCTTGTGAACCTGCACATCCACTACACCGCCGGGGTGGACGTGCTGGAGGACGTGCTCGCCGACCTCGACGCCATCTTCCCGCGCTGGTACGCCCGCGACTGGACGGAGGCGGGCGCCCTCGGCCCGTCGCTGACGCCGCACGACGCCGGCCCGGCGCGCGGCTTCGGCGAGACGGTCCGCGACTACCTGACGCAGGAATTGACGAACCACGCCGAGCACGAGCGCGAGGGGATCATGGCGCTGGCCGACGAGCTACTGAAGGAGTTCGAGTGATGACAGGCGAACGGCCGGCGTAAGCCGGCTGGTGGTTGCGCGGTCACCGAATGCGGTCGACCGGTCGGTCGGCTCGTGATGTCACGGATGCCCCGCGGAGGCACGAGTACCAACGACCAGCCGGCTCACGCCGGCCGTTCGCCCGGCCCAGACGAGATGACCCACGGAACTCGAAATGGCCACGACCCAGCGTGAGGAGGCACCGCAACCCGTTGAAGATGACGCTTTATGACTCTCCTGGCCGTTTTTGCTTGATTTCTAGGGTGGCGTGGTTGTGGAAAACTTCGTGCTTTAGCCATACGGCTACCAAGATTCCTCTGCCGGTTCCCGTTCCGAGTACGTGATGATCCCGCAGCGCGTGAAACTGTCCGGCTTCCTGTCGTACAAGGACGAGCAGGAGGTGCGGTTCGCCGAGTCG
>VFQN01005185.1_pt1 | contig 16217 bp, 9 predicted proteins | sample 3512371 | NCBI WGS metagenome assembly VFQN01 (sample SAMN10412370, study PRJNA504923) | tailings metagenome | isolation source: Replicate 2 from Balatoc abandoned mine | place: Philippines: Itogon, Benguet | collected 2017-08-28 | reverse complement strand
ACGGTTATGGGGATGTGATGGTGACAGAGTATGGAGGATGGGCTATGGAAAGTGCGTCATACGTGATAGTTGTCCCAAGTGAGGTTCTTCTGAATCCCACCCTTTCCCCCACCTTTTCACCAACGTTGTCCCCAAGTCACAGTCTTCCTCCGAGTGTTGCAACTTCTTCGCCTTCCTCATCCCTTTTTAATGGAACATCGCCTTCTGTTTCCCCCACCAATACTCGGCTCCCATCCTTTCTTCCCTCACTTGCAGTTCCGTTCTCTGTGCCTTCCTCGAAGCCCGCTTCATCTCCGACCCGAAGTGTGAAGCCAACAAGAAGCCCAACTCTCCGACTTCAAACACCTTCTATTGCTCCTTCCACCACTTCTCCACCCACTGTCAGAGTTACCAGACCTCCTACCTTTGTCCCCTCATCAAGTTCTCCTAGTGCTCCACCGACCACCTTTCCTACCCTATCTAAGGTTCCATCCTGGACTGAAACACCAACACCTTCCAATGTGATCTCAATCACAACAGGGGGAAAATACACTCATCAAACATTCGTGCTGAAGATGATCATTGTCAACTCCTCGGCAAATGTGGTGATATCAGAAGGTGAACTAGGAGGGAATAACACCTACTTGATATATCCCCAGGCAAACACCACGATCATCGTAACAGACTTCAAGCTGTCAGATACGATAGATCTGAGACAGATGAGAGTGAAAGCCATTACCTTTTCTATCTCTCCTTACTTTACGATCCCATTACCGAATAAGCAATCGATCGTTCTGCGATCATTTAGCGTTTCTAATTATGATAGTCGTGTGATTCGTCGGATTGTGCTAGGGAATAATAAAGGAGAGAATGGGAAAAGTGAAGAATCGTTGAGTTCAGCCCTTTCTTCGACATCAATGATTTTAATCATCACACTTCCTTCAGTTTTAGTACTCTTTACGTACATCTGGACTCAATACGGTCGTCAAGATCAACCTTTATCAATCACGAAAGGAAAGAAGAAGAAGATTCATTCAGTAGAGGAAAGTTCATTGAATTATCATCTTTCAACAATTTCTGAATTACCAGAAGAAGAACTGAATGAATCAGATCTACATTTAGAAGGGAACATCGTTGATAATGGTGATTCTTATGATGATAGTTCCTTCTTTGATGCTATTTCCTCGATTCCCTCTCCTATTAGTAGACATCAAAAGACTGATGAGGCTGATTCTTTTATTATTCATATTAACACATCACAAGATATTATGAATAGAGATATATTGGAACAAAAAGAATTAGATCAACACCATATTAATAATGGTAATAATGATGATCATGAAGCATTACACCCCTCACGTGATTTATTGTCATCTCGTTCGTCTAAATTTTGGAAACTCGGTTATGAAGAGTTTGATATCGACACATTTCTTCCCAATAGAAATATCTTTGGTTATGATAATAATCAAATAAAAGACGACGATGAAGATGATGATTATGATGAGGAAGTACTTCATTTGTCCTCTCACTCTTCTAAATCATTCTGGAATCATTCTTTGACTTGAAAAAGTTCTAAAATTATTATTAAAATGAAAAAAACAAAGCAATTATTATTATCATATTATTATTATTATTATATTCTTAGTATAAGTACACAATCCCCTACTAAATCAAAAGAAAACCAAATACACACACCTATACACTATTCGTCCGTGATAAAGAAACATTCTCTGTTTTATGATTAGTTTAGAAATACTGTTTAACAATAATATTATATAAGTTTCTTGTTTTGTTTATTTCATTCAAGGATAGGCATTAATAACCCTCATAAGTATATTTTAGCAGTAAGTATAGTAACTACCATTTTATAGGTTTGATAATCTTTTCTCTTCTTTTTTTTCACCTTTTCCTTTGCTTTTTTTTTTCTCACTCTCCCTCGTGTCGTGTCGTGTCGTGTTGTCCTCTATATAAAGTGATTTTAGTTGATGATTATTGTTTCTCTTTCTATCCCCTATAGAACTAGAAATAGACCTTCGCCTTGCCTTCGCTTAACTTCTTTGTTTTTTTTTTTTTTTTTTTTTTTTTTTGTTTTAGTGTTTGTTGAATGATTGTAGTTACTTATAGTTTCTCTCTGCTCCTCCTTCTTCTCTCCTCTCCTCAATTCTTTTCTCTTTCTTTTTCCTTCTTTCCCCTATGATTGAAGTAGGAATAAACTTTCGCCATTCCTCTCTATTGCTTCTTTCATTGTAACAATTAAATTCCACTTTCGCATCAATACTTTCTCTTCTCCTCTGACAACGAAATGACTTCTTTTATAACACCTCAGCGAAACTCAATGGATTCAAACTTCAACTAAGAATCACTTCATATCACAATAACCTATTAGTAATAAATATATTATGATTTAGTTTTATGAATTTTTCTTCTTTTGGTTATTTTTTCCCCCTAAACTTTCTACCGATATTTACAGTATAGTATTATGATGATTACAACACGATCCTCTAAGGTATTACATTATTTGTCATTCGTTCCTAACTCATCCTCTTTGATAATACCCACACTACTAGTAATACCCTCCTTTGATTGAACACTTCGAAGAATCGAACCTAAAAAACCAGAAAAATAAAAACTTAATAATACTGTTGCTCCTTCAACCCCTAAGAACAACCAATCCTCTTGATCTAATATCGACCAAGCTCCTTTTGTAAAGATTGTACTAATATCAACAACAAACTTTAAACTAAACCCTAATCCAGCGATAAATGCGATCACTTTTTCTTTTGGTCGAAATGATAATGTTGCAAGATATCTAGAAGAGAAGAAGATATGTCAATATATGGGAATATATTGTTAATATATGTATGCATAAGATAGAATATATAGTCTCTTACGTGGTGATATCAGGTCTTTCTTGAATATTAGAAATAATTTCTTGTGTTTGTTTGATTTGTTTTGATAAATGATTTGATATTTTCACAACATCAGTTCTTAAATTTTCTTGTTCTTTTAAAAGCTTTTGTAATTCAGACTATTCATCGTATATCATCATCATATTTAGACACAGAGGAAAGTTAGTTCTTTCTTACCTCTTCTTCTTCTAGTTTCTTTTCTTTTTCTCTAAACTCTTCTTCCAAGGCTTTAAGTTGTTGTTGATAGTTCGCTTCAATGCTCTCTGCTGTTAAAGGAGAACCCCGTAAAAGCTCTTCCTCTTCTGGTAATAGTTCCTCAATGGTCATGTTATTAGGTAGTTCGAGTACACTCTAATAAACAACGGAAGTAATAAAATCAAAGTGTGATCATACAAAGAAAATGACAAACCTTTAAACTTTTTTGAATTTCTGAATCTCCTAAAATCTCTTCAGTAAGATTGACATTCAATAATCTAGCGATCGAATAAATCTTATCGCCTAACAGAGATTTTAAAGTATTCTCTGATGCTTGATTTTGATTTGTATTGGTTGATGTTAATTGTTCTATAAGGTTGTATGTATCTGTTGCTAATTCCTTGGTACTCTTTTGTTGATCTAATGAAAGTACTTCATTCATTGAATCTTCTAATAATTTCTTAAATTGAAGATCAATTGGATTGTCTATCACTGGGAGTGTTGATGATAGTTGACTGAGTTTTTCTTCAGAAGAGATCTCTTCATTCTGCGGAGTAGCAAAGCCCTTTGGCTTTGGAGGTAAGATTTGAGCATTAGAATCAGCCTTTGGTATGCTTTGTTTCACAGGGAGAGGTTTATTACCTGTCATGGCTTTGATGAAGTTTTCATCGAGACCTTTCCCTCCAATAGTCTTGCCTTGCTGGAGGAAAGCTGATAAATCAGATGTTTTCATATCTGAGATTATATCATTCATTAACGATTCTTCTTCATCAGTGAAATTATTCGCATTAAATAGATTTGCTTGCTCTGCTTCGATCTCTTCAATCTCTTTCAGATCAAATGGTGTAACAAGACCTTCTTCCTCAGTTGAGGAATTTTTCTCTTCTTTATTATCTTCAGCAATGATCTTCATTATTGTTTCTAACTCAATTTCTCTATCTTCAATTTGTTCCTTACTTTTCCGCGTCACATTATATCCAGCAGCTTCTAAAGCTTCAATATTTCCCTGAGCAATATTCTGAATTAAGGATGTATATTCTTTACTTTCTTGTAATTTATTGATGATAGAAACTGTTTGGTCTTCTTTCATTGCGAAAAGAATTGAAGATTTTCGATTCACTCGATATCCACCATTTATTCCTCCCCAATGAAAACTTTCAATTCTCAAAAAGAAGAAAACCACAAATAGTAGTCCAACTACATGATTCATCATTGATCCGTGCCTTGCAATCATCGAGAATGATGAGTAATTAGTGGTTATAAATCTGTGATCTTTGTTTCAATAATGATGCACTTTGTCTGATTTTTGAGATTTCGGAGATTCGGAATGTCTTATGTAATGTAATTTAACGAGAAAAGATCTTCTGAAGATTTTTTCTGTTCTTTCTCTTTATTATTGTTTCAAATCATTAGAAAATGTCGATTATTCCTCAAAGAAAACTTGGAAGTCAAGGATTGGTCGTATCAGCACAAGGCCTGTAAGTGAATGATTTGATTTTTTTTTTTTTCGTGTTGTGATGTTATTTTTATTGTAGGGGTTGCATGGGAATGACTGCATTCTAGTAAGTTGAAGAAAATGTATCAATCAATTATGTGTTATCAAAAATTCTTCTAGTGGTGACTTCGATCGTGTAGCTCAAGAACCTGAATCTCTCCGAACTATTGCTCGAGCCCTTGAACTTGGAATCAATTTCTTAGACACTGCTTGGATTTATCAGGTAACATACGATTGTCGCGAAGTTCAAACATATTCTGATCTTTTCTATTGTTGTAAAAAGTCATTTGGTAAAGGAGGTGGTAATTTCACAAACGAGGAGTTGATTGGGAAAGCGATTAAGATTCACGGTCGAGACAAGTTTGTTATTGCCACAAAGTTTGGTAATGTTGTTCGAAATGGTCAATTTGAAGTGTCTGGAACAGAAGAAACGATTCGAAGTCAACTTGCTGACTCTCTTGCACGGTTAGATACTGATTATATTGATTTATATTACATGCATCGCATGGATCCCAATACTCCTATAGAAGAGACAATGAGAGTTTTGAAGTCTTTGGTTGAGGATGGAAAAATTAAATATGTTGGCCTCTCAGAATGTACTCCACAAGAACTTCGCCGTGCTCATGCTGTTCATCCTATCACAGCAATTCAAATGGAATGGAGTCTTCAAACTCGCGATATTGAGGCGGACGTCGTTCCCGTTGCACGAGAGCTGGGTGTCGGTATTGTCGCGTACTCACCCCTTGGGCGTGCTTTCTTGGCAGATTTTCAAGCTTTGGATCAAATGGATGAAGGAGATTCACGACGTAACCTTCCTCGTTTCTCTGGTGATAATTATGAGGAAAATAGAAAACTCGCTCAACATTTCTTTGATCTTGCAAAGAGAAAAGGATGCACGCCTGCACAACTTGCCTTAGCATGGGTTCATTCTCAAGGAGAAGATGTTTTCCCAATTCCTGGAACAAAATCTTCCAAGAGAATTGAGGAAAATGCTGGAGCCTTTCAATATGTTCCTCTATCGGAGGAAGAGAAAAAGGAACTTGAAGAATATGTGAAGGTGATCGGAGATCGTTATACCGCTGCAGGTATGGCAAGAACCTATGTCAATCGTTTGTAGTAAGAAAAGTAGTGTTGTAGTAGAATAGTTGAATTAGATATTAGATTTGTAGTTAATATAATAAAGGAAGTTCAAGTTTCATTTTATTCTACAGACCTTTTGCTTTTCTCTGCGTCAATATTCTATTAGCGATGGTAACAAGCGACAAACATATCGATAAACAAAAAAGTAGAGAATCGTTCTGAGACCCCTTATATAGACTATTTTGAGTCTTTGCTACTTCGACTCGCACCACTCGCACCGCTGGTCGTGCTTCCTTGAGATATTTGTTTCTCAAAAATACCATGAATCGTAGAAGCTACTGTTGTTGTGACTGTATTAATGATCCCTTTATTATTATTCACTAAATTCATCGCTCCGATGGTTGTTAGGCGCCGAAAATTCAATTCATTTGTTGATAAAATGGACATAGCATCCAAGGCGATGGTTTTAAGGTATTCATCGTCATTATATTGCAGGATAACTTCATACAATGCCTCGCATGCACCTCCTTCACCGAAAAATGCACGATTTTCTTCACATGTTTCTGATAAAGGGAAAATCATCTTCACAATACTTTCTATCATCACTTTATCATGTAAGTAGAGAAATAACGCACGAATAAGAGATTCTGGACCTTTATGAATTCCTAAAGTCTTTTGATTATTTTCGTTTTGATAAGTAATTCTTTGTAATGCAAGAATTGTTGCACCAACAATTTCTCTCCTTTCAACGTATTCACGTAAAACATCACACAACTGTTTAATCGCGGTAGAGAAAATTTTACGATTAATTTTATCTTCTGCTAGATTAGAAATACATTCAATACAAGCATGAAGAACAGTAAATGTTGAATGGCCATGATTTGAATCAAATGGAATCTTATTTAGTAATGCGATTAATAGATCACAAGCCCCAGCATGACGAAAGACTCGTTTATTTTGATTATTGTTTTTATTTGTTAATTGATGTATGGTGTGACATAGCTCATATATGAATAAATTACGATCTTTCTGTTGCATATTTGTAATAACAGTTGGTGAAGCTTGATTCATTTCAGTAAATAATCTTAATAATGCAACTAAAAGTTCACAACAACCAATGCCACCAAATACTTCAGCACGTTTGGTCTTTCGTGAAAGATTATTTATCATATAAAAATAATTTTTCATCATTAAAATAGAAGTATTAAATTCTCTCTGTCGAATATTTCCTATCGCGCAGTACATTTTCAAACCATTATAAATCTCAGTATAAATAGATTGAGGGAATTCACCATCCAATTGTTTTGTAATATTTATCATAACCTTTGCTAAAGGATGCATTAGAGTAATATCTTCTTTCATTAAATAGAAAGATGTAATTTTCATAAATTGATCTAATGTTGCTCTTGGTATTTTTGGGTAAAGAATTTGAGGATTATTCTCATAAAGTAACTCTTCAGTTAAAGGTATTAATGTTTCTATAAGTGCTGATATTATTGGTAATCTTAATTTTTCACGCTTTAACCTCTTCTTAATAGCAGAGGCTGAAATATCTTTTTCTCGACTCATTTCATCTAATTCTTTTTGAATCTCCGTCGCAATATCATTTTCTTTCTTTTCTTGAATAGAAACCCAATGAGTGAAAATATCAATACATTCTTTTGTCGCTTGACAGTTATCGAAGCGAATCTTATTTGCATTGTCCTCAGCTAATCTCTTAATCGCCGGAAGAAGATGTAAAAGACATTCTTCATCAGTTTTGTTATGACGGATCGCATGAACCAAATGCTTGCAACAATTTCGAGAGCCAAAAGCACTGATAATGGTTGGATGTACAGCTAAATGGTGAATTGTGTCAACAACAATTACTAATATCTCAGGTTGTGTAATCGACTTTGACAGGACCTTACAAAGCAAAGCACACCCATCATGCTCATGAAATTCTAACCGTGCAGCTTGCACAGACTCAGAAAATAAAATTTTTGTAGCATGAACAATGTTATGTAATCCCAACCGGGGCTCAAAGTTTACACTACTTCCCCCTGTGGTAGAGGAAGAAATGGTCGATGCGCTTGCACTCTTGAATGATTCATTAAAACTTAATCTCACAAAAGGCGAAGGGTCTTCAGCATCAAAGGAATTCTTCGAGTTGAATTCATTGATATATTTTTCGAAAAGCTCTCGATTCCAGAGATTTTGGGATAATATAGTTGGGAATATCTCCATACGTAATGGTTCAGAGATTGAAGAAGTAGGTTCCACAGAAATGTCACATACTGAATCAGAAAGTTGACGAATAGCATTCACGACCGATAAAATACTGCCGTTACTCGCTGCTTCAACAAGCTCCTGACTGGCTCCTTCAGTTTTCCATTTATATTCCTCATCATACGATCTGCTAATCCATTGAACTGCCTCACACAGAGCTTTGAGACAGGTCGCATCGTCTTCATGTTGATTAAGAAGCTTTACTAATAATGCCATCATTCCCAAGGAACCAAACTTAATTTGATTATTCTTCGCTTGAGATAATTTCATTATAGCAGTGGCAAGTATTCTTGCGATCAAAGGATCTTTTTGGTGTAATTCAAGGGCTTCTTTCAGTAAAGAACAAGCTTCCTGTCCTTGAATAACAGCATTTCCGACAATTAATTGGTTTTCTGAAGTATTTGCAATATAACCGATCGCTTTACCAACACTACAGACAATGGAAGCTTCTTGAATATGAAATTTCAATGTCTTTAATGGAACAATACAATACTCTTCCTTGTGAAATAGATCAAATTGTGATTTATGTTGAATAATGATTACAAAGGCATTCATTAAATATTGAACAAGCTCAGGATTTTCAGCATGGAGATCGATACATTTGATTAACGGTTTATAAATCTTAATTCGCAAAAACTCGATTTGACATTGTCGATCCTTCGCTAATTTTTCTAATAAAATACAAGCTTCTTGAATCATGGAGGCAAGTGATTTGTATCTATCCATGATCTTATTTAACATGGAAATAGTTTGACATAATCTAAACTTTTCTCGATTATTATCATTCGAATCAGCAAGAATAATCATAGCTTGCAAAGCAGCATCAATTGCAGCTGAGAGAGTTTTACTTTTTCGGAGTTTGGAATTACTGAGAGATGAGAGGGTGGAAATTAAGAAATTAAAAGTACGTCCTAATGCTTCACAGCAACCAAAATCACCAAAAGCTTTCGCATTATCTTCTTCACTCGCATAAGACGAGATAGAATCGCAAAGTAATTGAATCAAATCAGGAGGACAGGTGTTTGGATGTAAATAGTCTGGATGACTATATTTATTCAAAATATTTGGCAAAATCTCACAACCTGCCTCCCGACGAAAACGTACTTTATCATTTTCATCAATAGTAATGGCGTGTAATAGAGTAATGACTTCGCGAACTAAATCTAAATGCTTCCATTGCACCTTCAAACCGGCAAATAAACCGGAAAATACATCAGAACAACGAAAACTTTGAAAAATATCTTTATCAAAGTGAGCACTCTGCATTGCAAGAACAGTTAAATATACTATATCTCCTTGCATATAATATTCTTTCAGACAATGGATAAAGCGATCAGTAATTTCATGATCACGATATAAAACTTGGCGGCCACTTTGAGTATCGCAAAGAACAGCGATGAGTTGAAGCGATGATCGAACTGCAAAATAATCATTTGGATCATCTGCTAATCGTAGAGGCTTTATAATCGCTCTAATTAGTGTTGAATGGAGTAGATCATTCAGAAATGCAGTATTTTTACTGAGAGGAATACAAACTTCACAAATTTTAGCAATTATTTCAAGCGGTAAACTTAACTCAGCAAGACTTAATAGCAAGGGGGAAAGGCTTAATTCATATAATTTATTTTGGTTTAATTCATTAATACTAACTTTTTCAATAATTTCAAGAATAATTGCTGCAAAGAGAAAATTACGACGATACATATCAAAAGCTTCAATAATCATCTCACATCCTCCTCTTTTCAAAAATAATTCACCTTCCTCATTTGTATTAATGTACCTTCTTAATGCATGAAATAACATCAAATTCTTTTCATCCTGTGCATCTTTTGGCTGGTGAAGACCTATTTGTATTCCAGTAATTAAAACAGAAAGAATAATTTCACTCCCATAGTTTAATTTACACGAATCAGCATTACTTTCAAACTGAATCACATAATCCCCCCAATCATTCTCTCGTAATTCAGAGATTTTCTCTTCAATTGTCGCCGTTGTATTGATTCCAACCAATATCTGATGAATATCTTGTATAAACTCTTGCATTATATATTTATCAACGAATAGTCACTCAATTACCTATAGTAATGACTTTTTAAGATATTCTTTCCTTTCTAATGATTTGTGGTGAGGACTTTCAGTTCTTCTCGAGAAAATAAAGAGAGAAAAGATATTACTCATGAATCAACAAGATTCCTCAAATCATGTCTTGATTTTGAAAAATATAACATCCTAGAAGATAGAAGATCTGATGAGGAGCAATCAGGTAACACCCTCGTATTATCGAATTTATTTTCAAACTTGATGAAGATTGTATGGAGTAGATATCATGGAAAGACTTAAACCGTGCAGTATTGCAGAAAATAAGGCTTTTGCCGTTTGAACAGTTTAAAAGATACGGTGAAATTCCAAGATACCCAGATCCTGGAAATAGGGAAGGAGAATTCGCAATCAATTCTTCAGAACTTCTTTGCTGCCGTGACTTAGTTGTAACTGCAGATCAAATTGAGAAAGATTACATTTCATCTTTGATCATTTTTATCAGTCATCGTTGGCTTCGTAAAAATCATCCTGATGATGAGAAAAAATCTAAGTATGAATTATGTATTCGAGGCATTGAGAGAATTATCAAAGAGCTTTGTCAAGGTATAGAAAAATGCTTTATTTGGATAGATTATAGTTGTATAGATCAGACTAATGATCCTGGTGGAGAATTAGAGCATTTAGGTGAAATTATGAAGATATGTGATATCATGTTTACACCAATTGTTGACGATGAATGGATTACCCGACCTTGGGCGAATCGTATTACCGATTGGTATAGTCAATATATTAGTCCATATTGGGTCGGTGGACCTGATTCATACTTGAATCGAGGGTGGTGTCTCTTAGAAATGTTTTATGCTGCGAATATACCGATTATCATCGATAGTGTTGAGAGGGAGGGAAATTTCCTGAAAGGAATAACATTTCACCGAAGGAATCAACGACGTCCTCATTTAATCTATGGAACGATAGAGTTAATTCAAGGGGGGTCAGGTCCAATCATTATTCCATCATTACAAAATAATTACTTCAGGAATTATGATCCGAGACTTGGAGCGTGTACAAAAGAAGAGGACCGAGAAAGAATAACAAATTTTTTAGAAGCACTGCAAAGTAACATTCGAGAGGATAAGTTTAATTATGATGGGGATGAAAATGAACAAGGTTTACCTCACGGATGGGGAAAGATGATCTATCCATCAGGAGAGATCTATGAAGGTAGTTGGATCGATGGTCAAAAGCACGGAATTGGAAAATATCAATTTGTTAATGGTGATGAATATTCTGGAGATTTTGTTTTCGGGACACTGGAAGGACAAGGTAAGTATGTGGAGGCAACAGGAGCATCGTATGATGGAGAGTGGAAAGAGGATATGATGCATGGTAAAGGGATTTACATTTACAGTGATGGAAATTGTTATATAGGTGAATTTAAACATCATTTAAAGGACGGTAAAGGTGTTGCTGTCATAAGGGATACAGGTGATGTGTATCAAGGAGAATGGAAAGATGATGTTCGACATGGTAAAGGAAAGTATATCGTTCATGCAACATCAGAAGTAATTTATATGGAATATCATTATCGTACTCTTCGTTGTATTCTTCGCCATAAGATCTATGGATTGACGGAACTACCTCATATGCAGCATATGATGACGATAGAACTCAGTAGGGTGATGAGTAGAGCGATTCAAGCTTCGAATCAAATCAAGTGATATATGTTTCATTTATTTATTTTGCTGTCGTGATAATACTGATATGTCTCAAGTTGTGAAAAGTACTTTATATTAGTGAATGATAGTTTTTCACCTATAATTTATTTAATTATTTAAAGATTTTAATAAATTAATTTTCTTCCATAAAGAAACTCTGCAAAAGTACTTTTTTCAATTTGGCGTTATAACGTTCAGAGTTGATTCGAGATTCGATTCAATTCATGATTCTCTTACATTTCAAGAGAAATTCAACAAAAAGGTTAATGGGATACCTGTAGAAAAGGAAAGGCCATTAGAACTAAAAGAGCTTTGGCTTTGAGTGAGTTCTCGTGCTGGAAGAATCTATGGAGCTTGGACTCGAAGTCAGCGGCTTCATTTGTCTTTTCCTCGTTTGCATCACAGCTTCGGCTGGTGGTGCTGGTGGTGGTGCAGTGTTTGTCCCAATTTTACTATTATTTTTCCGAAAAGATTTTGATTCTGCAACAACTCTCTCACAATTTCTTGTTTTTGGCAATTCTTTTTCGCAGACGTTTCTCAACATCGGAAAGGTTCATCCAGTATTCTCAACATGTCCACTTATCTCCTGGGAACTTTTAATTGTGCTCTTGCCAGCAATCCTGGGAGGCTCGACTATAGGGAGTCTTTTGTCTAAAGTTTTACCACCTTCAGTATTATATATTCTGGTTATAATTGTTTTGTCTTATGCGATACATATGTCACTTCGGAAGGCTTTCCATCACTACCATCAAGAATTAGAGAGTGAGAAATTATCCTTGCAAGTAGATGAATCAGACTCACAACCACTGCGTCGATCTCTTAGCCCGATTGACGAGGTGGTAGATATTTCAGAGACTCTCATATCAGAGATACGATCAAGTTCAGCGGCGATTGAAGAGATCTTTCATGATTCTTTTACAAAAAAGAAGCAATCAGAGGGATCAAGTGCGTTGCAACACATTAAATTTCCTCTCAATGTTTTAACATTAATTGTATTGATGTGGACGACTTATACAGGCTTGTTAGTAGGGGTGGCAGTTTCTGCTCCTTGTTCCACGAACTACATCATTCTGTTGATTGTATTGTATGTTCCTTTGATGTGTGGATCTTATTGGGGTGTTCGCAATGCAAAGAAGCTAGAAGACATATTTCAATCCAGAAAGCGCGAAATTAGTAAAGATGCTATCGAATTGAATGAACAGAAATCGAGTCCTCTTCCAATCTTGACCTCATCCAGAGAAGAGGATCTTTTGGCCCAAGTGAACCAAGGAAGTATTATTCGAGAAAATGCTTTAGTCCTTACTGTATGCACCTTTTGCATTGGAATGGTTGCCTCTTTGTTAGGGATAGGAGGCGGAGAGCTCTTATCTCCCATGATGTTGTCGTTTCATATCATTCCTCAAGTAGCTTCAGCGACGAGTGGGACTCTCATTTTTTGGAATTCTATGGCTTTGGTAATTCGAGCATGTGTTTTAGGTAAAGTGAAAGCCAGTGAAGGTATCCTTGTGATAATTATGGCTTATTTGGAGGGTTTATAGGGAGAAAGATCGGTCTTCGAGTGTCATTACAGTATCATCGATCTTCGTTTATTATTTTCTCGTTAGTTTTAATTTCTATCTTGAGTGCGAGCTACTATGTCGTTGAATTAGCAACTGGGTCATTTGGGAGCTCGCTCGATTCTTTCTGTTAAGGTGCGAGATGTTCTGGTTTGGACTGCTTTTAGGATCTTACATTAATTAATCTTCTTTTGTACAGAATAGGTGATCTGTTGGAAACTGAAAATCACATACACACATGCTGAGTTGCGAATATTTCAGTCCTTTACGTCGCATACTTTGATCGGATTTCCCTTCCTAAAACGGAATGCAGATTGGTGAGATCATTGGAGGAACATTTCCGACTAAATTTATTAATGTTGAGACAATAAAGATTTTACACTGAATAGTGTTTGTCTTGATCGTCACCGCTAGACCTGGTATTCCAAGATTACTCTTGTGGCTGATAAGTCGTGGATTCTTCTCTTGGACGGTCTTCATCTTTCTTTCATGAGTGAGGATCATCTTCCCGATCACCTCCTTCAATGAAGCTGTAGGAAACAGAGTGAGACAAGACAACCAAATAAAAGTAACCGTCCTATGAAGGAAACTCACAATCAGAAGTAAAAGAGTTATAATTATAACTTTTATATTGAAACAAAGACAAAAGAATCGATAAAATGCACGCAACATCGATAGTTTCTACTAAAACCGGAAGACATAGATAACGAGTTAAATATAAATCTGTTGACATCATAATCTTAAAATAAAAATTATCGACGCGGGAGTCAAACCCACCTTTATATTTAAAGTTCCATAAAAATTTTGGAAACCGACAGATTTTTGTATTGTTCAAGAATTTTCAACCTACTTTTCTGGCTAGAAAATTCTCTGTTACTCCAATCATGGGTAACAATAATACAAAAAATAAAAAATAAAACATAGTAGCAAACATTCCAATTTCAATATATGGTGTTTCTTAAAAACACTTTTTTAAATGAAAATTTTAAATTTTAGTGATTGTCGACCGTCTTTTTTAAATTGGCGTCACCTGTCATTATTATTAATTTAGTGGAAGATATTTTGTTAAGAAAAGCATCGGTTATCTAAATATTGCGAAATTGAGCGAAAATCATTGACCAAATTTTTCCACATAATAGTTCTTATTTGTTAAACAAGCAAATTGTTCAAAATCCCGTGGAAAGGCTACTCAAAGCAGCTTGCAACCGAGTCTACTCACAACTCAGCTTCTATTGGCATCGGTCAAATGGAAATAAATCCCTTAAAATCTGCGGGGGATAGTAGTTTTAATTTTACAACAATTCCAACTGATATCTTACTTTTATTAGAACTATATATTGATATTCGAAATTTGAGATTATGTTCTACATTTTTCTCTCAATTAAACTATTTTATGAGATTAAATGAACAAAAATCTTTAGAATATATCAGGGAAGTAAGTTTTCGATCAAGATTTAATCCAAGAAGAATTTCTTTACGTTTAAAACATTGGCCAGGAAGGAAAGATGTAACCCTATTAACTGGAATGCATACCTTAAATTTGAGTTATTGCGAAGGGATTACTGATGTCTCCATGCTCAGTGGTGTTCATACATTAAATTTGAGTGGTTGTAATGGAATTACAGATGTATCTATGTTAGGTGGAGTACATGCCTTAAATTTGAGTGGGTGTGGTGGAGTTACAGATGTATCTAAGTTAGGTGAAGTGCATACATTAGATTTAAGCTATTGCGACATTACAGATGTATCTAATCTTGGTGGAGTCCATACATTAAACTTGACTTATTGTGAAGGAATTAAAGATGTATCGATGTTAGGTAGCGTGCGCATATTAGATCTGTCTTACTGTAAAGAAATAAGGGATGTATCTATGCTAGGTGGAGTGCATACATTAAGGTTGAATCATTGTATTGAAATTACAGATGTCTCCATGCTAAGTGGAGTACACACTTTACACTTAAGGGGTTGTACCGGAATTACGGATGTATCCATGCTCCGAAGGGTGCACACGTTGAGTTTGTGGGGCTGTAACGGAGTTAAAGATTTTTCCATGCTTGGCGGAGTCCACACATTATGTTTGGTTGATTGTATTGAAATTAAAGATGTATCTACGCTAGGTGGCGTGCATACATTAGATGTGAGTTGTTGTTCCAGAATTAGAGATGTCTCTATGCTAGGTGGAGTATATGACTTAAATTTGAGTTATTGTAAAGGAGTTAAAGATGTTTCCATGTTGGGTGGAGTGCATACATTAATCTTGAGTGGTTGTCGGGGAGTTAAAGATGTTTCCATGCTGAGTGGAGTCCATAAGTTAATTTTGTAAGATCGATAGCTCAGTATCTACATAAAGATATTTTAATGTTCTTTGAAGATTCAGTTCCAGCAATGGATGTATGGATCGAAGAAAAATTGAAGACATTAAATTCATGCTTTCCCCTTTCCAGAACTCCCCAGACCTACATTAACCTGCAAATGATGTGTCACATGCACTCAGAGGAAGCTATGTTCTATCGAAAAATTTAAGGTCCGCGTGATCTTGTCGAAATAAAGTGGAGTTGCAGGTTCATGTAGTACACGTGGCTCAAAAGAGGAGCAAGTCAACTATTTCTGGTCTGGAGGAATATTTCTTTTTATCTGCAAGATAATGATATTTAGAAGATCGGTGGGTTCGATCCCAAGTACTATGATGGCGAAAGAGCTAGATAGGATGATGAAGCGAGTTATATATCCTTCTCGCATCTTTACTTCTTGCACTAGAGAAGAAACGAATCTTTCAAAACCAATCAAACATACTACGTGTATTGATGAATGATAGATGTTTCCGCTTAAATTTTAATTTATTTGATTATTTACAGGCTCAATGAACAACGACACGATGCAGTATGCAGACAAGTATCGCGATTTACGACGAGCTTTGGAATTGAGCACCAAATGGAAGTGGACCTTGGAACTGGAGCTCCCGATGAGGGACCCAGGGAGG
>VFQN01005183.1_pt1 | contig 16221 bp, 16 predicted proteins | sample 3512371 | NCBI WGS metagenome assembly VFQN01 (sample SAMN10412370, study PRJNA504923) | tailings metagenome | isolation source: Replicate 2 from Balatoc abandoned mine | place: Philippines: Itogon, Benguet | collected 2017-08-28 | reverse complement strand
CCTCTTCTATTTTAGCCTTACAGCCTTTGCCTCAAACATATTCATCAAGGTTCCTTTGAGATTGTTGTCATCTACTTTGCTAAGGTCGATGTTGACATCATACCCTTGGGTAGAGAAGTAAATTGTAATTTTTCCGTCGCCTTCTTCAATCGTGGTCGGAATCTTTTCTTTGTTGTCCCCGGTGGGCATTTCTAACTCTCCTTTCAGTTTGCCGTCTTTGCGGCTCAACTCAGTTGCAAATTTAGCATCACCGTTGGGTGTACCTACTACCAAAATCTCCCATTTACCCACAAAAAAGTCAGTGGCAGGCTTATCAGTTTGCGCAAATCCTTGAAGGACTACCCCAACAACAAATGCGAGAGCGAATACAATTGATTTTTTCATTGGATTGATTTGTTAAATTGATTTTTAAGTTGGATTCGAGACAGGACTTATACCGGTTTTAGTGATTCATAGACAACTTTCCTCAAGTTATTCTTTCACTCTTTTGGCATTTGCTTCAAAACTCATGAGTGCCCCTTTGAGCGTGTTGTTGTCTATTTTATCTAAATCAATCGAAATCTCTCCTGCTTGGGAAGACTCAAAATAGATGACCAACTTTTTATCACTTTCTTCAATTTTAGTAATAGGGCGTTTGGTGTCATCTGTTACCAATTCACCTGTGAGTTTGCCGTCTTTTCGTGTCAAGTTGGTTTTAAATACAATATCGCCACGCGGTGTACCTGCTACGGCAATCTCCCATTTGCCCGCATAAAAATCTGAGGAAGCCGTGGATTGCGAAAATCCCTTAAAAACGACACTGAAAAATAGTGTAAGCGTAATAAAAAGTAGCTTTTTCATTTGTCAACATTTGTTTTTGTAACTATTTCAAGGCAAAATTAGCAAAAACTTTTTTATTGTATAATAAATATACAATAAAAATTTATAAATTTACTAACCTCTATTCGAGTCACAAATTCATTGATTACAAATACGTTAGAGCGTTCTCAAGGTCAAAAACTCAGCATAGAGAGCAGTCCCCCATTTTTTAAGAAGTCGATAGAAAAAATAATTTTGCATTTACTTTGGTCTTCAGCACACCATTAGAGGGCTGTTGAGACAAGACACTACTTTATGAAAAATCCTAGTCAACAAAATTATATCTCCCAAGTATCAATAGACTGTGTCATTTTTGGGTATCACGAACGTCAGCTTAAGGTTTTGATTCCAAAACTCAATTTTAAAGGTGACTTTTGGGCCTTACCGGCCGGATTTGTGTATCAAGATGAAGATATAGACCGCGCTGCCAAGCGGATTTTACAAGAACGAACTAGCATCAAAGATATCTACTTAGAACAATTTCATGTATTTGGCAACGCTAGCCGTAACAACAAGGCTTTTTTAGATCAATTAATCGCTAGTAACCCTCATATCGTAGTTTCAAAAAACGACAATCAGCGGGAATATGAATGGTTTACCCAACGATTCATTTCGATTGGCTACTATGCTTTAGTGGATATAAACAAAGTGATTCCCCAGAAAATAGATCTGGATCACTCTATCGAGTGGTACAATGTGCATTCTTTGCCTCCGATGATTATGGACCATAGCGAAATTGTGGCAAAAGCCCTGATAGCCCTACGGACTGATCTCAATGAAAAAATCAATGCCTTTAATTTACTACCCGAAAAATTTACGATGAAAGAAGTACAAGAACTTTACGAAACCATCTTCGACAGGCCGTTTGTACGTACCAATTTCCAGAAAATGATTCTTGAATTAAATGTATTAGAACGACTCGAAAAGAAATTTACGGGTGCGGCCAACAAAGCTCCTTACTTGTACCGATTCAAAGTCAAAGATGATATAGGCTAGTGTCTTTACTTTACTTCTCTAAAACCGATACCTGAGCTTTGATGTCTTCAAACGAAATATCAAAATGAGACGCATCGAAGATACTTTCGCCCTTGTGAATGATAAGCGCTTGAGGAGATTCGTGCCATACTCCAAACTCTTCGGCCACTTGATTGGAGATAGAACGATTGGCAATCAAATCCAAAAAATAAGGTTTGAGCGTACCCACCTCTCCTTGTTTCCAATTCCGCTCCAAACGCCCAAGAGTGGCCGAACTAATAGAGCAACGAGTGCTGTGTTTATAAATCAAAATCGGGTGTTCAAAAGACTCTTGCTTGATTTCTTCTAATGCCGTAGCGTTGGTAATCTGATGCCAATTCATTTTGTCAATTCTTTTATAATGATTCCTAGAGGAGGAATAAATGTTATTTTTTAGGAGTAAAAGCTCATTTTTAGCGCAATCCCCCTTAGCTTTGCCAACAAAACACAACCTATTCCAAAATTGTTCGCTTTTTTATATACGCTTTTCATTCGGCTTTCTTACGGGTTAGCACAGGTGGCTGCCCTTTTCCATCCCAAAACCCAAAAATGGGTCAAAGGACAACAAAACATTTGGAAATCGTTAGCAAAAAGCAATGCTTTTCCTCAAAAAAACACCTCCCAGTCTTCGCTTTGCATTTGGTTTCACTCCGCTTCATTAGGCGAATTTGAACAAGGAAGGCCCGTCATCGAAGCTTGCCGAAAATTATATCCTGACGCCAAACTCGTCCTGACCTTTTTTTCTCCTTCGGGATACGAACACCGCCAAAATTACGACCAAGTAGATATTGTAACCTATTTACCACTTGATACTCCTACCAACGTCTCCCGTTTTTTGGATATTGTACGGCCCGATATTGCTTTGTTTATTAAATACGAATTTTGGTATCATTACTTATCTGAACTCAAAAAAAGACAAATTCCAGCCCTACTTTTCTCGGCTATCTTTCGCCCCAATCAGCTGTTTTTTAAATCTTATGGAGGTTTTTATCGAAAGCTTCTTTTTTGTTTAGATACTATTTTAGTGCAAAATCAAGCCTCAGCCCAATTGCTCCAACAGATTCATTATCCAAACGTCATAATTGCCGGTGACACCCGCCTCGACCGCGTCGTACAAATTGCCTCACAAGCCCGTAACTACCCTCTCATTAAGGCATTTAAAGGCGACAGTCCCTTAATGATAGTAGGCTCCGCTTGGCCCGACGACCTTGAAGTGATTATTCCTTTTATTAATCAATTTAAGAAGCCCCTCAAAGTCCTCATTGCACCTCATGAAATCGATACTGAACAAATAAAAAAATGGCAACAACAACTACAAGTACCTACGGCCACCTATCTTGAGCAATTACCCCAAGGGTATATTTCTCCTGAAATCTCCGTTTTGTTTCTTGATACTGTCGGGATGCTTTCTGCCATGTATCGTTATGCTGATTTTGTGTTTGTGGGGGGAGCTTTCAAAGATGGCCTACACAATACCATGGAGCCGGCGGTGTTTGGAACGCCTATTTTTTTTGGTCAACCTTACTTTAAAAAGTTCCAAGAAGCCTTGGATTTGCTACAGTTGGGCGGAGCTATTACGGTAAAAAATACTCAAGAATTCGAGAAAGCTTTCACAGAACTGTATGATGACTTAACTTTGCGGCGCAAAAAAGGCGAAATTTGCCGCACTTATGTACACCAAAACAGTGGCGCTACCGAAAAAGTAATGCAACAAATAAGTCAAATTTTAAATAAAAAGATTTTACGCTAGTCCCCAAAACCAAACCCCTGCTTTAATCGTAATTTATATAAAAGCCTTTTGATTGAGACAAATATCATTTTTTGTGAGTAAAATTTTAGGCTTTTTGGATTATTAACAAAAACAGGATAAGCCAATCGCTCATCCCATACATATGCAAACATCCGATCAAACTCATTGGCTTGCCCGCCTCCAAAACAAATGGGGCTTGAAAAATACTTGGCAAGTAATCGCCGTCTTACTGACTTTCACTTTTGCAGGCTCGTCGGTAGTATGGTTCCGAAAAGGGTTATTTTATCTTCTCGGCTATGACGAAACTACCCCTTTTTGGCTCAAAACCGTCACTTATCTCATCTTCATTTTCCCCACTTACCAAGCCCTCCTGCTTCTTTATGGTTTTTTGTTTGGTCAGTTTAGTTTCTTTTGGGAAAAAGAAAAAAAGATGATTGCATGGATTAAGAACAAAATCAATGGCAAAAAAGCCGTTGTGGGAGAAAAAGCTTAGTAAACCAAACAGGACATATTGGTAGATATTCAGAGATACTCAGTAGCATTTGAGTATATTTGTATCGGTTTATTCATTCGTCAATGTCATCTAAACGGTACATAGCGCTTTCACTATTAGTGCTTATCAGTTTCAAATCGCTGGTGGTACCGTTTATTTATTTGGATTTTGAATTGCGAAAAGAATATATCATCCAAAACCTCTGCGAAAATCGCTTCAATACTCCCTTACATTGCGATGGTAAATGCTACTTAGCCAAGCAGCTCAAAAAAGTAGCCCAAGAACACGCCCGCGACGCGGCTCAAAAACAAAGCGAAAGCACCAAAAAACTTCTTTTAGAAATATTTGAAGATATTTCTCCTGAGCTTCACCTTGAGAAAGTATTTATCGAGAAGTCATTTGACTTTTTTTCGTCCCACTCTCTTATTCAAAAAGGCTTTATTTTAACGCCTCTCATGCCTCCTATTGCCTAGCTTGTATCTCTAGTCCTGACAGAACTCTTCTGTAAACACACTTTTTTCAACTAGGCAATTTACATCCCAATGCAAATCAAGTCATTGCTTATAGCATTGTCTATAAGTATCGTTTCTTGCCAAACCCAAGAACAAAAGCAAATCGACACCCTCGAAAAAGAGGTAATGATGATTCATGATGCTGTCATGCCCAAAATGGGCGAATTGGTGGCTTTGCAAGGCACCCTTAGCAATCACATTGCTTATACCGACAGTCTCCTTAAAATCACCCCTAGCGACACATCTCTTCAAAATACCCTGAAGCAATCGACCATGCTTGCTATCGACCTCAAAAAGGCCGATGATGGTATGATGAATTGGATGCATCAATACAAAGGTGATTCGCTCAAAAAGCTTCCTCCCAAGGAAGCAATCCAAGCACTTACCCACGAAAAAATCAAAATCGAACAAGTAAGCGACGACATGCTGAAAAGTATTGAAGACACTCAACAATTCCTGAAAATAAAATGAAAAATCTATTTTTACTAGCTTTTTTTTGCTGCTTCTTGTTCCTAAACAGAGCTAATGCCCAACGCCTCGTAGGCAAAATTTTTGACGCTTCTACCAAAGAACCGCTCGTAGGAGCTACCATTCAAATAATCAATACCAACGAAGGTACCATTTCAGATGCCAACGGTACGTTTGAACTAAAATCAGCTCCTTCTAGTGCTTCTATCAAGATTTCTACCATTGGTTATGTAAGCCAAGAAATTACGCTCAGCAATACTCAGGCGCTCAAAATCGCCCTCGAACCTGCGATAGAAAATTTACAGCAAATCGTAGTGACTGGCAATAGAGAAGCCGCTTTACGCACCGAATCGCCAGTTGCCATTTCCAAACTTACGCCTAAACAAATTGATGAAGCTAAAGCCACGGCACTTTACGAAATCATCAATAAAACACCGGGTGTAATGATGGTCAATCTCAACAATGAACAGCACTCTATGGCGATTCGACAGCCGATGACCACCAACGCTTACTTTCTATACATGGAAGATGGCGTACCTATCAGACCAATGGGCGTTTTTAATCACAACTCTATCCTTGAATTTAATCAATTTGCTATCAGTTCAGTGGAAGTGGTAAAAGGTCCAGTTTCGTCTATCTATGGTCCTGAGGCCGTAGGAGGTGCTATCAATTTCCTGACCCACCGCCCTACTTCTGTTCCCACTGCCAAGCTTGGCATCCAAGCTGATCAATGGGGATATCAGAGACTCCAATACAGCGCGGGTGGTACTATGGGAAAATTGGGAGTATATGTAGGGGGCTTTTTTGCCCGCCAACGCGATGCTTGGATGACTAGCTCCGACTACGATAAAAAAGCAGTAAATGCGCGCCTCGAATATCAGCTCGGCTCCAAAGCGCGCTTGATTTATACCTTGGCTTACAACAATTATGATTCCCAAACCAGTGGTAGTGTAGATAGCGTTGCTTTTTATAAACGAGAGTATATTAGTACTACTGATTTTACCTACCGCAAATCCTACTCACTACGTTCACGTTTGACTTTTGAGAAAGAATGGAATAATGGATCACAATCTTTCATTACTGTATTTGGGCGCGACAATAAACACGGGCAAAATCCTAGCTACGGTATCCGTTGGACCTCAGGGGCTGCTACTGCACGCGGCGAAATCAACTCTAGCGACTTCAAAAGCCTAGGAATCATTGCACAGCATACTCAAAAGTTCCGTTTTCTTAATTCTAAACTCATTGCAGGAACTACCCTTGATTTTTCTCCTACTAACTATTGGTCGTACCAGATTGACTTAGCGGCTCAACTCCGCTCTGATAAAAAATCAGTAGAAAAATATACCATTACTAAAGAAAGACCCGATATTCAAATCGCTAATTATGATGCCGATATCAAAAACTCGGCCTTCTACTTACAGTATGATTTTGAACCTCTGCCTCGTCTAAGGATTTCGGCAGGTCTGCGCTACGACAATATGTCTTTTGATTTTGTTAATTATTTGGACAATACTACGGGTACCAAGTCGTATCAGCAAACTACTCCCAAAATAGGGATTACGTATGATTTAGGTAAAAGTAAAGGAATATATGCCAATTATTCCAAGGGTTTTGCACCTCCTGGCCTTACCGCAATTTTTCGTAAACGGACTACACCTCTTTCCAATGGAGACCTGTTTTACTATAACTTAGCTCCTGCTTTGTTTGATAATGCAGAAATAGGAGGTTGGGCTTCTTTACTACACAATAAAATATACCTAGACGTAGCCTTCTATCAGATGAATGGTACAAACGAGCTACTTAATATTCGCCAACCCGACAACTCTACCGACTATCAATCGGCGGGTAAAACCTTGCACCGAGGTATCGAATGGGGGATCACCTATAAGCCTAGTAAACAACTTTTTATGCGTTTTGGAGGCACTACAGCCTTGCACCGTTTTGTGGAGTTTACCCTAAGTCAGCGGGCAGCAGATGCCCTCAAAGATGTAAACGGCAAAGATATGCCTTCATCACCAAGATGGCTCTGGAATACCGAAATCAGCTACTATCCTAGTTGGCTTAAAAATTTAAGAACATCGCTGGAATGGCAGCATGTGAGTAAATGGTATCAAAACCAAACCAACACAGTGATTTACAACGGCTACGATTTGCTCAATCTACGAGTAGGATACCAGTGGAGAGGCATGGAGATATTTGCTAATGTTATGAACCTTACGGATGCTTTGTATGCTACTAATGCTACCCGTGGTAATGCTTCTACCGACCGTACTACTTTTACGCCAGCAGCTCCGCGTACCTTTACGGTAGGGGTACAGTACAATTTTGTTGGCAAATAACTTAAAGATACCATGATAGACTATCTAAGTTTTGGAAACTTGGATAGTCTAAATCAAATCTCTCGTTTTTAAATTAAATAACCACTATACACCTTCCTTATGAAATATTTATTCTTTTATGCCCTCATGATGTGGATAAACATCATTTCTCCCCGCTCCAATGCCCCTACGGCAATATCTAATGAAAAATTCGCGGGTACTACCCCACGTTTTACTACCGATCATCACGGCAATCCTGTATTGAGTTGGATAGAAAAAGACGGAGAAAAAGCCCATTTTTATTTTGCAGTTTCGACTAACAAGGGGCAGACTTTTGGTCCCAAAATCCAAATCAATGCCCCATCTGATTTATCAGTCCATGCAGAAGGCATGCCGCGCATTGCTTTTCGGGGCGATGGTAGCATTTGGGCTACTTTCGAACTCAAAAAACCTATCAAAGAAGCCCCAAGAGCTGCCGATTTGATGTACATTGTGTCTAGCGATGGTGGTAAAACTTGGTCAAATCCCCAAGCTATCCATAAAGACACTACTCCCGGAAAAGGTCATTCTTTCAGTGATGTAGCTCGCCTACCCAACGGAGAACTTGGGTTTGTATGGCTTGACGAAAAAATGGGTAATTATGAAGGACGCAGTGTAAAGTTTGTTCAGACTTTACCTGAAGGTGGTTTTTCTGAAGAAATAGTGGTCGATTCAAACGCTTGTCAATGCTGCCGTACTGTGCTTTTTATTGACACAAAAGGATACTTACATATTACTTATCGAGATTTATTAGCCGATGGTACCCGCGACATGAGCCATACCGTATCTACAGACGGCGGTAAAAGCTTCAGCCAACCGCGATTAGTATTCAAAGACCGTTGGAAAATCAATGCATGTCCTCATACTGGCCCCTCTATGACTCAAGTAGGCGATGCTTATTTTGTATCGTGGTTTAGCGGCAAATCCGAGACTACCGAGTCAGGGATTCGGTTGGCACAGCTTGACAAACCTCAACTTATCTCAGGAATGTTGACTGTGAGAGCTAAACATCCGCAAATTACCAGTCTAAATGGTAGTCTTGTCAGTGTATGGGATGAATCAATGGAAAAGAATGAACAATATTTTACTAAAATTGCCCTACGAATCCGCAACACCCAAGGCCACGAAAATACCACCTATCTTACTCCTGATTTTGGCAATGCTTCCTATCCTGTCGTATTAGCTACTTCTAGCGGTTTATTGCTGGCTTATGAGTGGCAGCCCAAAGGAGCCGAAAAAGCGGTGATTGTTTCGCAACTAGTCTCAGATTTATAAGAGGCTTTTTGTACATTTGGGTGCATTAGATATTCAAAAATCAGTACAAGGCTCCTTATGGAGCCTTATTTTATCCATCACAACACTAAAAGCGAATTGTTCATGAAAATCAGCCGTAAATCAGCCATCCACACGCTCACGGGAAGCTTAATCTCCATTCCTTTTATGGGAATGTCGCGCAGTCGTAAAGACCTTCAAAATTTTAGTCAAGAGTTTGCAAACGCCTGGAAACGCTCGTTAGACTATACAGTCACTGTTTTTAATCAAATGCCAGAAGAGCATTTGGATTACAAATACACGCCCGAGTCCTTCTCATTTCGTACCCAATTTGTGCATTGCATTGTGTTTTCTTCTCTTCAGCTTGCGGGTCGATTGGAAATCAAAAATCCTTATGAAAACAAAAAAGACTGGAACAAACTCACCAAAGCTCAGTTGGCTGACGAAATCAAAGGATTTTATGCATGGGTCGAAAAGGTAGCTAGTGAAGTCTCGCCCGAACGCCTTGCCAAAGAGGAGGCTTTTGCGGGTGGCAAACTCCAAGTATGGCAATTTTTTTATGCCATGGAAAATCACCTCATTCACCACCGAGGCCAAGCTATCTGCTATCTCCGCCTAAAGGGAATCACGCCCGAAGGCTACGTGGGTTGGTAACCTAAACATAATTTCAAATACACCAATTGACGGGGAGCATTGTTTCGTTTTGTAAAGCAACTAGTTTAATAAATGTAAAATGACGAAAGTACTTTTCTTGGTGCAAGGTGAGGGACGTGGGCATTTGACTCAAGCCATTTCGATGAGTCAGCTACTACGAGAAGCAGGGCATGAGGTAGTAGCAGTATTGGTGGGAGGCCCGCAAGACCGCCCCGTTCCTGCTTTTTTTCAAGAACAAATCAACGCTCCCGTAGAGGCTTTTGCCAGTCCTAATCTCGTTTTTAGCGGCGCTGGCAAAGTAGATTTCACCAAAACCGTAGTGCATCATTTACCGCACATTGGGCGTTTTTTGGGAAGCTTAAAACAAATAAACACGGCCATTCAACGCTATCAGCCTGAGCTTATTCTCAATTTCTACGAGATTTTGAGCGGATTTTATAACCTCTTTTATCGTCCTTCTATTCCTACATTTTGTATTGGGCATCAGTATCTTTTTTTTCACCCTGATTTTAAGTTTCCCCCGCAAAAAAAATTAGACCGTTTTTTAGTCAATCTCAATACAAGGTTTACGGCCATAGGGGCAAAAAAACGCCTAGCTCTATCGTTTGATGCGCTGCCCGACCAGCCATCTAAGGGGCTTTGGGTGGTTTCTCCCTTACTCCGTCGAGATATTCGGACGTTGACAGTAAACCAACAAGCTTTTATTTTAATTTATCTCAATCATCCCTCTTTATTTTCACAGATTCAAGAGTGGCATCGACAAAACCCCGATGTCGAAATACATTGTTTTTGGAGCAAACCCGATGCTCCTCCCGAAGAAAAAGTCAGCCCTAATCTGACCTTACATAAACTCGACGGGGTGAAGTTTTTAGAAATGATGTCACAATGTAAAGCCCTTGTGACCACGGCGGGATTTGAATCGGTATGTGAAGCAATGTATCTGGACAAACCCGTGATGGTAGTTCCGATTCATTATGAGCAAGCCTGCAATGCCGCTGATACTGAGCGCGTAGGCGGAGGAGTTGCCGCATCGACTTTCGACCTTTCGGTTTTGATGAAATACTTACCTCATCATCGGCCTGTAGGAAATAATTTTAGAAAATGGTACGGAGAAGGCGAAAAGAAATGGCTAAAACACTTTGAACTCTAACAAAAACCACCTACCCGCCTATTGCCAGTAGGTGGTTAGGTTTTTTAACGACGGCGGCGGCGATTACCCTCTCCGCGAGGTCCGCGTTTTTGACGCTCAGCAGCTTGCCATTCTTGGTATTTTTTGTATTGTTCTTCACTCAAAACACCCTTCATACTGGTCTGAAATTTTTCATTAACTCCTTTCATGCTACTACGCATTGCCTCGCGGTCGCCCGCATTAGCCTCCCTAATTTTAAGGGCTTCTTGGGTGCGCGCCAATTCCAAATCATAGATTTTTTTGGTGGTAGCATCATCAAGCGTCAATGCTTGTTTCAAATCTGCCGAAACGCGCTCCGCACGTTTTTCGGGATTCATCTGACCACGCTGGGCAAAAGTTGTGAATTGAGCACCAATAGCCAAAGCTACTACTAACAGGGTGCGAATCATTTGTGTTTTTTTCATGGTTTTCTGTTTACCGCCTCAGCGGCTGTTTTTTGTTTCGTAAGCTTTGATGTAGAAGTCATACGAAGGTTTAATGCTGTTCTTATTTTTAATTAGAGCGAGAGCTTGCGCAAACTTCCATTTAAAGCATTGAATGTCAGTCAGACCCATTTGAAGGTTTCCAACCTTCAAATGGATTTTAACAAATTAGCTATTTGAAAATGTGCAAATCTGAAGAGATGTTAATCACTTGGGCAAACTATTTGAGGGCAATACAACGATTAACAATGCTTTAGTACTTAAGTTTTGGTCAAACAAATTCTTCGCAAAATAGTTGAATCCAAAAACACTTAATTATACAATCACCCCATGAACTTGACCCCACAAGACCTTGACCGCATCGTACAAATGGCGTGGGAAGACCGTACTCCTTTTGAGGCTATAAAAGCCCAATTTGGGTTGGCGGAGAAAGATGTTATCGCGCTGATGCGTCAAGAGATGAAGCGTAGCAGTTTTGAAATGTGGCGCAAACGAATGAACGGACGTAACACAAAGCACCGCTCTTTGCGAGCCCTTGATATAGAGCGATTTCATTGTTCGCAACAGCGTAGTATCAGTGCCAACAAAATCGCTAAACGCGGATAAACCAACAGCTTCAATTTGGATATACGTACTTTTGCGGGGATTGATTACGGTGCCAAAACTTCTGGAAATACCGTAATTTGCTATCATGATGGGCAATGTCTCCTTTTTTTTGATGCTCTCAAAAAAGACGCGGATTCATTCATTTTTGAGTGGATGCATCAAAACCCATTGGTTTCAAATCTTTTTTTGGACGCCCCTCTTTCCTTACCCGCCGTCTATTTTCGGCGTGCGGGTTTTGTCAATTATCACTATCGCCAATGCGACCTTGCCTTAAAGGCTATGTCACCCCTATTTTTGGGAGGACTGACAGCCCGCGCCATTGAATTAACCCAAAAATTGAGTTCAACTCTGAATATCAAAACCTATGAAGTTTACCCAAAAGCACTGGCTCAATTGTGGCTAGGAAATAGCTATCACAAAAAACTTTCGGTTTTTGAAATGGCGCAATTATGTGAAATTTTAATCCAAAAACACCCTTCTTTATCTTTAGCACATCTTCCCCACAATCAGCACCAATTCGATGCTTTTCTGGCTTGGCTGTCGGGTTATCGCTTTATGAACGAGCAGCACCTGACTTTTGGGGAGATCGATGAGGGCCTTATTATTGTTTAAAATGAAAAACGTAAAAAAAGAGAATTTACCTCAAAAGGTATGTACCGTTTGTGGCAGGCCTTTTGTGTGGCGCAAAAAATGGGAAAAAGTCTGGCAAGAAGTAAAATATTGTAGTGACCGCTGTCGCCAAAATCGGGCAAGTGTAGAGAAAACGATTTGAGCGCTGTTTATGATAAACAACGCCCAAACCGATTTACCCATACTAACGCATAATGAGTCTTGTCTGAGCGGGAGAAGTATCGGCCTCTTGCAGCTGAATACTTAAGGAATTGGCAGAGTTTGTAGCACGATCAATCGCCAACGTAATCGTATGTACACCTTGTGGCAATTCAGTCACAATCCCGTATTGTCCTATTTTCAAAGGTTTAGTCCCTGCCCATGCGCTCACGCCATCAGTCGAATTGAAAGAAAAGTTCACATTTCCTTTGTTGAGTACTTCAATGTCAAATTTTACAAAACTGTATTTTTTGGTCGCATTTACTTCCACAATCGGCAGTTCGTTCAAGGGCAAATCCCCTGCTACTTTGCTATAAGCTGGCAACAAAGAAAGTTTGGCATTGTCTTTAGCCACATAATTCACGCCCTCTTCTTTGAGTTTGCGAGTTAGTTCTTTGGCGGCAAAGACAGTTTCCCAATGACGAACAAAGCGGGTATTGGGTACACGAAATTTACCCGACTCACCTAGTTTTGAAAGAAAACTAATAAGGTTGATAAAATCTTGCTTGTCTAAATCAGCAGTAAGTCCTGCGGGCATGAGCGAGCCGGGCACTTTTTCCATTAGTTCCATTTGACTTTTTGGAATCGATACTTTTTTACCCAATACATCACGAATCACTACCTCCGATGTCCCTTCGCTCACTAAGTAGCCCATCATTTCACTACCGTCTTTTTTCACAACTCGCTTCAAGTCGTATCCTTCTTTGATAGATTCGTTAGGGGCCAAAATCGAACGGATGATTGTCTCCACGGGCGAACTAGTCCCCAAACTGCTCAAATCAGGCCCAATAGCACCACCCGCGCCACCGATAGCATGACAAGATTGGCAATTGGTCGAAGTTTTCCGAAATATCAATTCCCCCTTTTCGGGGTCGCCCGATTCCTTAATCGTTTTGGCCAAAGATGCCAACTCCTGCTTGTTGAGTTCTTGCGGCATACGCTCTGGAGGCAATGTACCACCCGAAGCCTCCAACCCTTGCTTGAGAAGTACGACTTCTGCGTCTTTTTGGCGGTTAGCATTCACCTGCCGTTGCACTATTCGACGTCCTACTTTGGCAAACTCTTCAGGAATTTTTTGATTGGATAAGGTTTCACCCAAAGCTTTCATGGCTTGTTTGTTGGCAACAAAAGCCTGAAATAAATCAGCCACATCGGTACCAGCGGGTAAGTTTCTCAAAACCCCTACTCCTACTTGTGCGGCTTCATTGGCATCTGTAGAGACCAGTTGCGCAGCGGCCAAGAGTCGCAGCTCAGGCGTATTTTTTGCGGTGGTCATTTCAAGCAGCATCGCTTTGGCATTTGGATTCATGTTGGCTAATGAAGCCAATGCGGTCTTCTTGATATTTTTTTCACCAGTTTGTACCAAAGTCGTCAGTTGCGGTTTCAAATCTTCCAATTTCCACAATCCAATCAGTCGAATCGCACTTAGGGCTACCCCTTCGTCTGAATGATTGATAAAGGTAGCAATACGACTAAGGTTTTGAGTAGGTTTTATTTGTCGCTGTTTTGCGGCATCTTCAAGTCCTGCGAGCTGTGCCAGCAGGATTGAACTATTGGGAGTTTTGGTGGCTTTATCAAGCAATATTTCGATTTCTATGTCCCCTCCTCTTTTGGCCATCACTCCAATCACATCCTTTTCGTAGCTTTCGGGTACTTTACCTTGGGCATATAGTTGCGCCAAGCGTGCGGTAGCTTCGGGGCTATTTACTGACTTGAGGGCATAAACTGTTTTTTTATCATCTCCCAAAAACGAAGGTTCTGTTTTTACGCGTTTTGCCCAAGCAGATTCGAGTTCGCGGACGGTCTGCCAAAGAGCAAAATCCAAAAATTCGTCCATTGGGGCATCCAATACCGTCAGTGCTGCGCGAGCCGATTCGGCCATCGGAAGTTTTCTTAAAGCAATCACCGCTTCTAAGCGCACTTGTGCGTGAGGGTCAGCCACGGCTTTGGTCAACAAAGCTTCTGGCTTCGAAATTTTATTGTACCAAAATCCAAGCGCACGAAGACCCGCTGCCCGTGCCTGATGATTTTTGGCATTAAGCAAGCTCAAAAGCAGTTTTTCGTTGACTACGTCCAGAGATTGATATACCCACAGTGCTTCCAACAACTGATGTTCATAATTAGCATCTTGCGGGTTAAGTCCAGCTACCCATTTTTCGAGAGAAGGCACCACTTTGGCCGCGCCATGTCCTTTAAGTACTTGTTTGGCTTGTCCACGCGTCCAATCTTCGGGCGATTTGAGTGCGCTCAACAGTTCGTCGATTGAAGCTTTCGATAATTTAGGCGTTTTGACCAAGGGACGATTTTTGGCCGTAATGCGCCAAATACGGCCATGTTGTTGGTCACGGCGAGGGTCATAAAAATCCACTTCTCCGTGTTGGATGATAGGATTATACCAATCTGCCACGTAAATAGCCCCATCAGGCCCTACCGAAATATCTACGGGACGAAAAGCCACGTGATCGGTCCAGAGTAGGTCTTCGGCTTGTTTAGATACATACCCGCTACCCTGCTCTTCTAGCCTAAATCGATTGACCCGATTGGCGCGGAAGTCGTTCGTAATCAAGCTTCCTGCCCATGCTTCCGGCAAATGTCGCCCCGATACAATATCCAGGCCACAATGTTTGGGCTGCCCCGGGTTCAACCCCCGAATGATTCTTTCGGCCTTAGGGGCGGTTACAAAAGTAGCGCCCGGAAAAGCAAAATTGATACCTTCTCCGCCCGCTCCGTCGGTAAGGAATGATTGTCCCCAACGGTCAAAAATCAGCCCCCAAGGATTGATGAGGCCACGTGCATAAATATCCAAATCAAGAGTCTGGGGATTGAGCTGCCATACACCTCCCCCCTCTAGTCGTTTGATGCCAGAAGGCGTTTCGATGTGGCTGTAGATATAAATCGATTGATTAAAATAAAGTCGGCTTTCGGGTCCCCACCGAAATGTATGGATTAAATGGTGCGTATCGCCTGTTCCAAATCCCGTTAGCACTTGTTGACGTTTGTCGGCTTTCCCATCGTCGTCGGTATCTGAAAGGAAAAGAATTTCGGTAGAGTTAGCCACATACACCCCACCATCACCCGGTAAAATCCCCGTTGGAGTCAACAACCCTTCCGCAAAAATGGTTGACTTGTCGGCTTTGCCATCGCCATCGGTATCTTCAAGGACATAAATCTTGTCGTTGGATACATCGCCCGTTTTCAAATGAGGATAAGTGGTACTACTTACTACCCATAAGCGCCCGTCGGCGTCCCAATTCATCTGAATTGGCTTCACCAACATCGGCTCGGCGGCAAAAAGCGTCACTTCCAAACCTTCCGCCGTTTTGAAAGAATCAAGCTCTTTTTGTGGATCAGGATTTTCTTTTCGATCATCAGGATTGACCGAAGAGGTAATCAAAAACATGAGCGGAATGCTAATGACTTTGGCACACAGTTTCAAAAATTTAGTAGATATTGTCAAGGTATTTTTTCTCATTCCAGTAAAATCTTTTATCAAATCAATCAATTTTTCACTTCAAAAGTATCAATCCATAATTATGCGGCTTAGGAGCGCGCCCCAACGAAATCTGACTTTCTATCCATCTGATAATATGGTTTAAATCCTCCAATCCTTGCACATGACGCCCTTGCTCGTATTTCCTAAATCCAATGATGTAAGTACGATTCAATGGGCGATATTGTTGGAAAAATAAACCGTTTTTTTGGACAATCAACTCCCGCAATTTCTGGGCTTGTTCGAGCGAAGGTGTATGCTTAATTACTATCCCCTTTTCCCATTCCTTAGCCGAAGCAGCCATT
>VFQN01005181.1_pt1 | contig 16228 bp, 21 predicted proteins | sample 3512371 | NCBI WGS metagenome assembly VFQN01 (sample SAMN10412370, study PRJNA504923) | tailings metagenome | isolation source: Replicate 2 from Balatoc abandoned mine | place: Philippines: Itogon, Benguet | collected 2017-08-28 | reverse complement strand
GCGTTGGGTTTTATCAAAACTGATAAAATGCCTTGGCGGAAGAAACCAGCCCTGCCCCAGGCTGATCGCATCTTGTGTTGAGTACTGTACTCTCCACCTTGCCGCTCACAGGGGCTCCGCCAAGCTGGCGTGCTGGGCGGATTTCTCATGCGCCTTTGCGGCAACATCAGGACACCAGATGCCGGCTTATGAGCCCAAACGGCCACGATTACGGGCACCCCTAGGCGCACTGCATACAGCGAACCTTCCTGAATAACACTAACAATTTTGCGCCGCGTAACTCGGTACGCAGGAGCCAGCACTGTCCCGAAGGGCACATGGGCACTTGCTTGCGCAGGCCTTCCTAGCTAGCTGCCCACGCACGAGGTTCCTCATCACACCAACAATACAGCGGACCCTTATGGATCCCAACACAATTTTTAAAGAATGCCCAGCGTATTGGATCCTGGAGCGATCACCTGGATTGTAACACAAAATGCCAAAAATGCCATATACGAACCGACCAGGAGACTCCCTTGCACCCCACTGCACCGCGGTGCTCTCCCCTGTGCACGTGTGCTAACCCACAACAGTGGCAAGCACGCCAAGCATCAAGCAAGGCAGCAACCTGGTTCCCAAGGGTACGTGTTCTAATACACACCATAATAATGATAATGCTACGCGGGCGTCGGGTAACCCTGCGTGTGATTAAGAGGGAGGGCGTTTGCGTGCGTTTCCACTTCGCGCCTACCACCATGAGGTGATGGGTGGGGGGTGCCACCTACGCATATACAATACATACACACAAGCAAAATGCACACCCTTGCCAGAAGCTCGAGATACGTATGGCTGCATATTCATGTCAAGGCATCACAGGCCTGCATGTACAAAAGCTCAAGCCCCTCACTACGTACAAAAGCTCAAGCCCCTCACTACGTACCGGTATCTACAGCGCCGTTAGCGTCAGGGTCTCGTCCGTGCTCCCCGCGCCGCCGTTACCCTGTAGGTCAAAACTCGAGTACGACTTCCATGTCCGCTTGCACACCAGCTGCAGCCCGCTGGCAGTAGCAGCAGCACCACCACCAGTGTCACCATCAGCAGGCTGAGGCTGCTGGGTGGTGGTCGCCTTGCAGGTTGCAAAGGCACCATCTCGGTACTCAACAGACAGCACGTACGTCGCCACTCCCGTCTGCTGCTGCTGGGCGAAGGGGCCGGCTGCTGGCAGCGCGCCTGCATCATGTCACAACGCTTTGTGTTTAGCCGGGTTAATATGTAACAAGGAATATGGGAGGTCGGTCCAGTGCAGCGAGTTGGTGACCTAGTCAAGCAACACAGCAGCCTGCGCGCCGCCGCCACAAGCGGCGGTGGGCGCGAGTCATCACCAGCAATCCCACACGTGACACACACATACATACACGCACAGGTGCTGTGGGCCGGCTCTGCGGAGCGGCGTAGCAGTGCAAAACCGTACGACACAGGCCACAGCCCGTGCTGTGAGTCGGCTCTGCGGAGCGACACATGTAGCAGTGTAAAAATCGTACGACACAGGCCATGCACGAGCACCACACGCCATGCACGCGCACACGCACACGCTGGCAAGACGTCCATGCCCATGCCCACGCCACAGCACCCATGCACGTACCTGGCGCCAGCTGGAACAGTTGGTAGGCGGTGACGCCGACCGGCACGGGCGGGCTCAGCGGCTTGACGGTCACGATGGGACTGCTGGTAGACGTGGTGAGCACCTTCTCCGTGTCTGTCTCGTACACCAGGCTGCCGACATCCCCCGCCGCTGGCCCGTTCACCGCCACCTGCACCTCCCGGCCCGGCGTCACGCGCTCGTTGCGCACGTTCATGGCCGAGCCGCCTGTGAACGAGGTCCCCACGTCCAGCCAAGAAACCACCTCCTGCATACGAATGGTGCGGCTGCTGCCGCCTCCGCTAGTGTCCAGAGGCACGGCGCAGTCGGAGGCGTTGGTCCGGCCCTGAAGGAAGTGGGTGCGGCCAGCTGGGCACCCAGTGCAGCTGCCCACCACGCCCTCCGCGCCGCTGTACGTGCCAGGCGGGCACGGCACGCATGCCGCGCCCGTGACTGCCGCCACACCCCCGACCGTGCCTGTGACTGCCACGCCATACGTGCCCGCAGGGCACGGCACGCACGCCGTGCTGCCCGCGCTGATGGTGGTCGTACCCGGCTGACACGGCACGCAGCTTGTGGCTGCGTTGGTGTTGCTGAAGCTGCCGGCAGGGCAGGCGCGGCACACATCCCAGAGCATGTCGGAGGTGGTGGCGGCGTAGGCGCCCGCGGGGCAGGGGCTGCACGGCTGCCAGAGCTCACAGCCGCCCTGCCGGCCGTGGCCGAGCGGGCACGTGAATGCGCCGGCGGCCATAAGCGCGCCGCCGGCGCAGGTGGCGCAGGTGGGGGGCTTGGAGGCGTCGGCGGGCTGCACGCCGCCCTCGGCGTCACTGCATGGCTCGCAGGCTGTGGAGCCGGCGGTCTTGGAGGTGCTGCCCAGGGGGCAGGCCTGGCGGTGAGTGAGGAGGGTGGGTTAAGGGGGTGGGCTTGTTGGGTTCAGTAGTCGGGATGAGAGGGTGGGAAGCTAGCGCGCGTGTGAAGGCAGGTATGCCAGGGGCTGGGACGACGCACGTGCGTGAGTCAGCAACGAGCAAGTGAGAAGCAAATGTGGCGAGTAGTGGCGAGGCCCGCAGCTAATCACGTGCCCACCGTACGTGCGTACACGTGCCACATGACACGGCCTTTCCTAGAGCCGCCGTGGCCACCCCCAAATCGCACAGCACGCATAGCGAGTGCCTTATACGGCACGCACAGCATGACGGCACCGTCGGCACGTGCCTACCACTCCATGCATCCCACCTGGCAGGCGGTTGCCTTGGGCGCGGGGCCGAACGTGCCCGTGGGGCAGTTGCTGCAGCTACCGGAAGCATCCACGACCTTGCCGGCGGGGCAGGGCGTGCACGCTGCGGGCGAGATGGAGCCCGCCGGGGCCGTGTGTCCGGGCGGGCAGGCCTGGCAGGACAACGCCGCCGTCGCGTTGTTGTATGTGTTGATGGAGCACGGCTGACACCGCCCTGGTGGCATCTGGCCTGCGGGCAGCAGCCCGGTGCATGACCACCGGTATGTTTTACATGGATGGCATGTTCAACATGGGGGGCGGGCGTGTGCGAAGCATGAATATCGTGGACAAGCAGGAAGCGTGGCGGAGGTGGGCGGAGGTGATGGACATCAGTAGCGGTAGTCGTGCGGTGGCCTCGTGACTCAAGCCCTCATGCTCGCAAACACACTGTGTGCTCGCTGTGGCGCAATTCACTGGTCATTAGCAGGTATCGGTTTCACCATACTGTATCTGTATGTACGACCCACCTGAAACAGGAGAAGTGACCTGGGGCAGCGGGAAGGGGATGTGGTACGTGCCGCGGGGGCAGACCACGCAGTCCACCACGGAGGTTGCCCCTGCAGTTGCCACCACCAGCCACCAGCACAAGCAGAGAAGCATATGTTGCATTTTATGTACGGCGCACACACAGGTAGACTGCCGTGCATGAACGATTGCCAGCCGCACACGCACCATCCCTGGATCTTGTCTGTGTTCGGGTTATGTATCCCGATTCCCGCAACTGCATACGCTACGCACCATCCCTGGATGTGAGCCCGGCTGGGCAGGCGGTGCAGCTGCCCACAGTGCCAGGGGCGGAGGTGAAGCTGCCGGCGGGGCACCTTACGCACGTGCCCAGGGTCTGCGAACCGGCGGCGTTGTCAAAGTATGATCCCGGGGAACATGGAGAGCAGGACGTCACGTTGGCGGAGCCGGGCCGCGACACGGCGCCGCCCGGGCAGGGGAGGCAGCTCGAGCCTTGCAGGCCGGGCCCGGGGGTGTAGGTGTTGGCGGGGCATATAGTGCACTGCATGAATTTGGAGTCGTACTTATTGGCATCGTAGACAAAGCTGCCGGCTGCGCAAATGGTGCAGCTGGTTGAGCCGGGAAGTGACGTGTAGCCTCGCGGGCAGGGTAGGCAGCTCGAGCCTTGCAGGCCGGGCCCGGGGTTGTAGGTGTTGGCGGGGCAAATGGTGCACTGCATGAAGTTGGAGTCGTACTTATTGGCGTCGTAGACAAAGCTGCCGGCTGCGCAAACGGTGCAGTTGGTTGAGCCGGGCGGCGACGTGTAGCCTCGTGGGCAGGGTGGGCAGCTCGCAGCGGTCGAGCCTGTCCGCCCTGGCTCAGGGTTGTAGGTGCTTGCCGGGCATGGGACGCACAGCTGGTACTTGGCATCATAGCGGTCGTCATAATTGGTTAACATGTAGCTCCCGGCGGGGCATATGGTGCAGTTTGCGAAGCTGGTGGAGCCAGCGGGCGAAGCGAAGCCCACGGGGCAGGGCTTGCAGGTCAGACCCGAAAATCCCGGCTCGTCATTGTACGTGTTTTTCGGACAGGTGTAGCATCTGTTGTATGTGCTGCCAGGCTGGCTGCTCACGTAGGCTCCAGCCGGGCACACCGTGCACGCTGTGGAGCCCCCATTGTCTGACGATTTGTACGTAAACGGGCAGTTGATGCATTGGGTCTGCCCGGGGAAGGGGTTGTAGCTACCTGCACGGCAAGGCGAGACGGGGCGGGAGAGTGCAGCAGCAGGGGGCCGCAGGGCCATTTGTAGGCACGCACTGGCACGCACATGTCATGGGTTTCCCTGGAACCCATGGAAACGGTCCCCCACCGCACATTTATACATCCTTGCGATCACATAGCCAACACGCAGTGCTGATTATCTTCAGGCTGAGCATGCCGCTCGACGACCCCAAAGCAAAGTGAAGCATCCTGGCTGACAGGTTATATAGTTATCCAGGCGGTGGCACCCAGGGCATACGGCAGGCTGCAGTACAACACGTACTGACATACGGCACGGCACGCATGCAGTACGCACCTACAGGGCACGGCAGGCACTCCACGCCCTTCATGTATCGGCCGGCGGGGCACGGCTGGCACGACGTGGATCTGGGGCTCTCCGTGTAGGTGCCAACGGGGCAGGGCGTGCACGAGAGGCTCCCGGAAGAGTTGGAGAATGTGCCAACCGGGCAGTCGTAACAGTCGGCTGGCGACTGCTGCCAGCCGTAGTATCTCCAATCGAATGAGCTGAACCCGATGGCATCCGAAGAGCTCGATATGAAACGTCCCGGCCCACAGGTCTTGCAGGATGTGGCGCCGAGGTACGATGTGGTGCCGTTGGGGCACCTGTTTGGGGGGTTGGGGAACCGTGGTGTGTGACCGGACAACAGGATGGCCGTGTGAGCAGGAATTGAGCGACGTTGAAGCCGCACATGCATGATGAAGGCCGGTGAGTTTGTGCCGAAGGTCACTGCAGCGACTTACCTTGCACAGGATGGCATCGTCGAGTTGCGAAATGTGTTCCGAAGGCACGGTATGCAGGCATCGGAATTATATTGCTTGAACGTGGGGAAATCAGCACTGTCAGAGATAGCCAGCTCGAGTTTCTGCTGGCCAGGCCCGGCGCAAGGTTCATCGCTCTGGCACGCCACCGTCAAGGCCAACAGAACGGCGGCGCCAAATAGCTTCCACATTTGCGAATGAGGAGCGCTCACAAACTGCGCCATGTTGCGTATGCAGGCGCGTCCAAGCAACAGGACTGACTCTTGCAACACAACAGGTGTATTGAGGCACTTAGGTTGCCGACATTAGCACATTGGTCAACCCGCTGGCCATGAGAGCAAACAGAGCAATGCACAACGAGAATCAGACGTAAAGAACCAACCCCCTCCCTGCACTTCTGTACGAAACCAACCCAGTCTCACCCGGCACGTGCCGGTACTGCAAAATTGGTCCAACGTCCAAACGCCCTCGGTTGCATTTCAGAGTGTCTGTAACTAGCATTGTGTTTTTGTAGTGATTATTGCGAGCTGTAAATGCCTGTGACACGCGACCTCCCAGGCTCCATCGCCTGCAAACCGCTTGCATTTCGCGCGTCTGCCTGTTCAGAGACCCTGTACAGAGACATACTGTTAGCTGTGTTAATAAGGAAACAATCTGCGGCCCTTCCAGATCTCGCCGTGCTCTCTTATCGCTCAGCATGGCGTATACTGGGCGTACAGTGTGATGGAGCGAGCCTTGCCGTTTCTCGTGATGAGAAGCTTCAAGGTCCGAAAAGTGATCATGAAAGGCCATTGGGTGTCGTTGACGCGTCCAGAACACTCATCGTGCCAAAAACAGCGAACTGACACGGCACTACCGTCACAGGATTTGGCCCAAGCGACCCTGTAAATCGCCTCTACAATTGACTGGAAACTTGTAAGGATAAATTGTATTTAGTGTAGGCCTTGTAGGCGCCGGTGGGACTGCAACCAGTCTGTGCCAAGGGCCTTTTGTGTGCAAATACCCTGTGTACGGCACACGCTGTACGGCAGGGGTAGGACAAGTCTATAAGCCTATAAGACCCCACAAATGGCAGAAGACGTCACGAGGAACCCGACAGTATGCTGGAAACCCTTATGTAATTGTCATATAACCTCGTTTCGTCGTTAGGCAGGTCTAAAGTTGCCCTAGTTTTGGACCAACGGCCGGTCAGGACGAGGTGAGACCGGGAGGAGGTGAGATCGGGAGGAGGTGAGACCGGGAGGAGGTGAGACCGGGAGGAGGTGAGACCGGGAGGAGGTGAGACCGGGTTGGCTGAAACGCCAAAGTGCACAGGAAGTGCACTCAAGCCGCACCCTCGGCCCGCATTGTGAAGTACTACTAGCCTAGAAGCAGCGTCACTACTAACCTAGGTCGTTTTTGGTCCAGGACAAAACAAGCTTCTTGCATGAAAACTGATGGCCCTTGAGGCTCCAGCTCGTAAATGGGTCGTTGCACTTGCGTATGGGGAACAGCCCTAGCCGTGTAACACTGACTACCTGACACGTACACCTTGTGGATCTGAGGTCTCAAGCTTCTGACATCTGCACCAAACAGTATCCAGCAATGAGGAGGTGTCGACCTGCCATACCGGTAGCAGGTACAATGCCATCTCGGCTTGGGGCTGGAGGAAGTACGCATGCATCCCAATTACACGACTGTTCCAGAAGGACGACCCCTAAGCGGTACGGCCAACGCAAAGCATATATGGTGTCAGGCCATCTATCACACGTGCCACCGGTGTGGCACACCCCGCGCAGCCCTCGGCACCAGCTACTGGTGTAACCACCTCCTTCCGTATCTTACACAGCAGCTACAAGCGTGTAAGGTATAACCAACGTGGATGTGACGATTTCCTATGTACGACAGGGCACATGCAAGGGCAGCTCGCCATCCAACACAACCCATACCCCACAAGAGATGATAACACTCGACCCTGCCAGGTCGGACCACAGCCTACCACCTACCACATTGACCTACAAGCCTTAGTCCCTTAACCCACCGCACCCCGCTAGCCGTGGCTAAGCACAAATTAATATGCACGACATGTTGCACACACCTTCCTCGCTAATCAATGCGACCAATGCTTCCGGGTCGGCCAACCGTGGTCAGCACCTGTAAACAGCAATGGGTAAGTGACCTGGCACTGCCGATGGCCGCTGCGCACGTGCCTTCTTGCATCAACCACCCGTGCCCTGCACACACTGGGTCTGCGGTGGTTGCACCGACGTAGCTCAGTAGCCCAAACCGCCCACTTCTCCTGCGCGCAATCGTCGCTGGCTATTCTTTCCCACACTACCGCCCAGCCCCAAAAGTGCCAATAATTACGCAAAAGAGAAGGCCTGCTAGGAATAAGCTAAGAGAAGAAGACAATCATATGGACTATCCGGCTACGGATTGGGTTTCAATAACCGCCTTTGAATGATGCTTGAGTGGTGGCGCAATGGACATTCAGGACTAATACGGGCACGCCAGATCAGGAATCGCTAAAATCGTACGTTAGGCCCTAGGTCCCTACATACTTAAATCCCACACGTGTACCTCCCCCCCCACCAATAACAAGGTGCATCCTTGCTAACCCACGTTACCTCGCTGCCACTGTACAATGTGTATAACCACACTTGAGTCAATAGAAGCCGCGGCTCCTATCTAGACGGTCCTCAACGCATACCGACTAGACGGCCTGCTGCCCCAACTGGCAGCAACCGCCGTCCACGAAAAGGGCGTAGTTGCAGGCCGGCCCCATGCACGCCTCCTCCAGGCTGGTGCCGGTGGCCAGCTCCACACACACGCTGTTGGTGGTGCTGGCGGCCAGGTCAGCGGTGAGCGACAGCGGCGCGATCTGGGGGTGGGGGCACACGGCACACGGCAAAGCTCACTCGCTACCTTTGTGTGTTGTGCGATGCGAAAGCCATAACAAGGTTGGCTGAAACAGGAAACGCTCTTTCGGACAGGTTACGTACGAGCAGGTGTACGTTCAGGTGGGAAGTAGCTTGTTGCACACCTACCTTGAGCACGTTGGAGTTGGAGCTCCCCCAAGACCTGGCCCGCCGGTCGTCGTTAATCCACACCCACAGCACCTGGCGCCGCAGGTTATAGTCGACCTCCAGCTCCACCTGCGCAGGTGAGGTGGGGCATACAGACACTCAGGCGGAGATGACTGCAAAAAAAGACCCAGTAAGCGAGTACGGCGCACTGCGGATACTGAAGTGCGGAAATGGGGGTCGGACCGTCACACAGCGGCATGTGGAACTACTTGGTCCCTCTTCCAGTACCACCGGACTCTGCCCTGGCAAGCGGGGTGTATGCGCTGACCTTGGTGAGCAGCGCGTTCTGGCAGCAGGTGCTGGCGGGGTCGGCGCAGGGGGTGGTGGTGACGTTGAAGCAGTACTTGTTGCCACGTTCCGTTGGCACGGGGGGCAGCCGCGCGTCCAGCGTGAAGGGCGTGGCTGCGAGGCGGAGGCGGTGACCAAGCGCAGTAAAAGCACAAGCGATGCTGTTTGTGGGCTACCATTTTTGCTGTCCCTTTTGGCCGATGGCTTGTGGACATATTATAGGAAGTGCACGTAGCTGAGCCTGGGCCAAATGGCACACACTCGGCATTGCAACAGCAAGGTGCGTAGGCAGCGGCACTCTGCTCGTGCATGCGAGGCCTCACCTTGGTTGGTGCGGCACGTGTGCTCCGGGAATACGGGCCGCGACGGGCTGGGGGGCGGAGGGGCGGAGGGGGCCACCGGATCGCGCTGGCGGAAGCACTGCGGCCGGAACACGCGCTGTGGAGGGGATATGGGATAGGGAGTACAACACATTACAGCAGACGGTTAGCACTGCGTAAGGCAATAGTCCTTTATACTAGGTTGTACTGCTGCGGCCAAAACACGCGCTGCAGAGGGAGGGGAAAGGGAGGCACAGAACACACCACAGCACCCTGTTAGTCGCGTAAACCAGTTAGCCGTTCATGCCGGGTAAGTACTGCCACGGTACTTCTGCCTTTCACCGTACTGCTGAACTTTCTTGGAACGTCCCGTATGTCGTACGACACATTGACAGATTGTTCCTACTACGTCTTTGCTTCTGGCCTTGGGTAGGCATCCCCACAACCCCACCTGGGTAGCATCGCACGTGTTCTCGAAGGTGACGGCGTCCGAGGGGAAGATGGGCTGCGTCTGGCCGGCGGGGATGTTGCAGCTGCGGGACGCGACACACACAGCAAACGGCATGGTGTCAGCACCGGGAGGGGGGGGGCTAACCAGGGCGCTAATAAGCGACTGCTATAGATCCCCGCCTCCGGCATGCACAGTTTGCTTGCTGATCCGCCCCACTTGAGGCTGAACTCCCGGCATGCACGACATCCCCACACGCTGCGTGCTGCTGCCTCCCCTTCCAACCCGTAAGCGGCTGTACATCCCCGCCTATGGCATGCATGGTTTGCCCCTTGATCCACCCCAGCTGGGGCTCTCACTCCCGGCATGCATGGCACCCACACGCTGTACGCTGCCGTACCCCACCCCACCTGAGGCTGAAGGGGTCGTAGAAGGCCAGTGCCAGGATGTCAGACTCGGCGTTGATGTTGAAGTACAGCTCGTCCACCATGGCCTGGACGAGCAGCCAGCACCCACACACCAGCATCATCAGCACGGGATGCCAGGACGGCACCACCACGTCACACACTTTATACGTGAGAATCGCACGTCGGTGTTGGCGGCATAGAACCCTTCACTACCCTTCACCCCGCTCACCTGGTCGGCCAGGGCTACGCAGGCGGTGACGAAGTTCTGCATGAAGCGCACGTCCGTGTCGGGTCGGCTGCCCAGCTCGGAGCAGGTGAAGGCGGCGGTCTGGCCGTCGGGGCCCATGATGGTATCGCCGTACTGCGTTATGTACAGCTGGGTGGCGGTGATGGCAAGAAGGTCGCACTCGTCCTGTGGAAGGGTGAAGGGCGGCAAGCAAAGCAGTTGTGAACGTGATGCACTGTGCTACTGTCGTGATGTACAGCTGCTTGGCGGTGCGGCGCGGCAGCTCGCATTGGTCATGCGACGAGTGAGGCGATGTGGCATGGTATGTACGGCACTATCGCGTTACAGGATTTGCTCGAGTGGTGTCGAGGGCGGGGGTAGAGGGGGAAACAAAGTACTAGCTACGCGAGGAGGAGGGGGGCGGGAACGGAGGCAGGTGAGTGGACGTGTGGGTTGCGGGTGCACCTGGGAGGTGTGACTTGACTATGCTTGCCAAGTTTCCCAGTTTCTTCAACCGCAGCGCAGAAATACGCGCGGCCTCTCACCTGGCTAAAGGGCGACGCGAAGCGCACTAGGGTGACGCACGCGACGCAGCCCAATGGAGGAGAGTCTGGGCTTTGGGGGCTGGGCGGGGCAGGCTGGGCGGGCGTGGGCTGGCCTGGTGCGGAAGGGGACGGGGAGGCGGCGGGGCTAGGGTACGCTGGCGCAGCGGGGCTGGGGAAGGTGGGGAAGCCGGGGTAGGCTGGGGCAGCTGGGGAAGGAGGGGCAGGAAGGGGGATGGCGGGGTAGGCGGGGGGAGGGGCGAGCGGTGGGGACCCCGGGGAGGGCAGGGGGATAGTGGGGTAGACGGGTGAGGGGCCAGGAGAGGAGGGGACGGGGGTGGTGGATGGGGCGGGGGATGGGGCGGGGGTATCCGGGGAGGGTTCCGGGGTCTGAGGGGCGGGAGAGCGGGTTGGGGAAGGTGTGGGGGCGGCGGGGGAGCTGGGCTGGGAGGGGCTAGGGGGAGCAGGGGAGTTGGGGATGCTTGGGTAGGAGGGGGCTGGGGGGTTGAATGGGGGAGGGGCGAGCGGGACGGAGGGGTTGGCTGGGCTGGGCGGGAGGGGGGAGGACGGTTGGGCGGGGCTGGGAGAGAGCGGGGTGGAGGGGGTGGAGGGGGCTGGGGAGGACGGTGGCGGCGGGGAGGCGTCCAGGGAGCCCGCAGAGCACACCGGGCAGTAGTCGTGCAGGGGAGACTCCGACACCGTCGTACTGCGGAACGAGGAGCACGGCAGCACACGGTGACACGGGTTGGTAAAACGTGTGGTAACGCGCGTTGGGGTCCGTATCGAAGGACACGCACCTTTGAATGCGCCCTTTTTATTGCACGCAACACGGCAGGCCTGGCCATCTCCCCAGGGAGCCCATGAGGTCCACCTCACAACACGCAGACCCCCATCTGCCCCCATCCCGCTTCTGGTCCTCTGTGCAAACCCATCTGCATCCCCATCCCCAACCGCCACCCATCGCCACTCCCCCAGCCGCCCCCTCCCCCCCTGACCCACGTGCACTGTCCACCGCTGGCCGTATCGCACAGCGCAGAAAGGCTCTCGCAGCCGCGCACGGTGGTGATGCACACCTGCGGGCCGGGGAACAGGGCCATTGCGCAGGGAGTTCAGCCGGGTGCCAGTTCGTACAAAATCCGTGGCAGCACTCTTATGCTTCTTGGGTAGCAAGTCAAGTACCTTCCATGATGATTTGGGTCACCAAAATAACTGCCAGATGCGTTGCATTGCCGAGTATTCTGGCTGTATGCTGGTTGTGTGTGGCTGTGCATGTAGTGCTGTCGTTTACCTCAGTGCCAGGGAAGGTGGTGGCATTGCGCTGAAGGTCGTATATCTTGACCATGTAGCCAAAGCCTGAGGCACGGCCTACAAGGAAGGACGTGGTTGGCATCGGTCAGTCAGTGAACGGAACAAGAAACCAGAACAGAGGCCACTCCTGAGGGTGGTCAGGGGGCACAGCGGGAGGGACAACGACACTGCATGCAGCCGCCCACCTGCGTTGATGACGTAGCGGTAGGTGTTCCAGGACACGTGCGTCCGGTTGTTGAGAGTGACCCCCAGGATGTTGGCACGTGCGCATGCCTCCGCTGCAAGAAGAAAAAGCGAGCGTGTTGCACGTTGTAAGCGGGACTATTGCCTCATCTTCACCTCCTTTCACCACAAGGAACAACGGCCAACCCCGGCAAGCAGCATTGCCAGGGCCTTACAGGCCCCATGTAACCTTGCCTCTTTTCAAGGTTTGACCCACATCAGGAAACGCTGGGCGGAACTCCAGCGCTGGTCAAACCAGGGTCAAACAGCGGCGCACAATCACTTCCACCACTCCAACAACAGCTCCCACCCAGAAGCCCCTTACTCACTGGTCCGGATGCCGATCTTGTGCACATTGTCCTTGAGCGCCGCGCAGCACGGTAGGCTGTCATCGCAGCCCTTGTACGACACGCTGAAGCACGTCTGCTGGGCCGTTGGCGTGCGCACCCCAGGAACCTGCACAACAAGCAAGCGCATTGGGGTTTCCAACAACAGTCACGGCGTGCACATGCTGGCACAAGCCTCGAATGCGGTATGATGTGGTGAAGGGCACGGCAACGCAAGTACCACAGCGTGGCACGCCTCGAACATGCGCGTGCGCTTGCTCATGCTTGCATTGTCCCGTGTCCCCGTCCTCGCTTGAGGCCTCCATGGTTCTGGCCAGATGAGTGACACAAGGGTTGCACACTACCCAAACCCCATCCGGGGTGGTGGGTGTGGTACGACACCCCGACCGGAAGGGGTCCCCTGTAAACAACCAAACCAAACCGTCCCTCGCCTTGCCTGAGTAACGCTTGTTAGTTGGATGTTGTAGGGCGAGCATGCGCAGTCGTAGCTTCGGCAGCCCCAGTAAGGGAACAAAGGGTACTGAAGGAGGCTCCTGCGGCTGCCTGCTTGCTCCAAGCTTTGAAAAGGGTCGTGTCGACCAGCGCCTGAGGAGCAGTGAGGAGGGGTTCGGTGAGCAACGTGAAAGCAAAGTCCCAGTTCATGCTTGGCCATTAGCGAGTGGGAGCCTTGATATGCAGCAAAAGCAATGTAAATGCATGCAAAGCAGCATGCCGATGTGTAGTTGCCAGGCACAGGCTGGTGTCTCACCTGCCGTCCAGGCAGCGCCGGCGAGTAGAGCTACGAGCAAGAGACCTGTTCGGCAACCGCTTGTGGCTACCATTTTGAAAACCTGCATGCATTATCGGCAATTAATGTTGGTAACTAGTCGCCTGGTAATGGGTGTGTAGCTGAGTAGCTGGTCGGAAACGACAGGCTTGCGTTTAAATGCGGACCCGGCCCGAGCGCCGTCCGTGCGCGCTCTTACTGCACGCACTTCCGTTCCATTAAGCAGCTCTGCTGCTTACATGTGGACAGAGAGCTCGGCAGCGCCCCAAATTTGTGCTTGCGTCGGCTACTGCCAGCCATCGCAGCCCCAACTCCTCGGCTCGAGAGGCCCCCGAGCCCCAGAGTCACCCGAATTCCACACATGCGTGTACCCATATACCTTTTGACTAGGCTCACGTCTGCAGAGGGTCGCCAGGATACAAACGCAGCTACCACAGCCGGGGTGCAGGCAGTTGCGCACTCCGCAACGTCCGCTCTTATGAAGGTCAAGTCACTAGTTTGCAGCTATATAAGAGACAGATAGGTTCAGGTTGCCGCGAGTGTGCCTCCCCGAGACAAGAAGTATCGCGTCACAGGCTTGCGGAACAAGGTTCACCGATGCTACCGAACAACGATTTGGTATAAAAGTATGTTATTCTTTTAGAATTTGTGCCGGGCCGCAACCAGGTTATGTCCTTGCAAACTGCAATCCCAGTTGAATTTAACCCCCGCCATCCCATGGCCGTTAGGCGTACTCAGCAATGGCAGTCGGACAGCGATTTCAAGCGCTCCTTCTGCACACGAAGAAAATGAAAAAAATACACAAGCGCAATTAGATGGGTGTGGTGCAGCGTACATGACGGGAACACGGCGTAAGTTCGTATGCGCCTGGCTACCTTCGGACGCTGGGGCGCGCCTCACTTCCTACAGACGAGGTTGGAAAAACGCCCACGGACACTTCCGTAATACAGAAGCGGTTCCGTGATACTTTCAGGTTCGCTACGGTACCCGCTGCACGTGCTTGACGTTCCACGCACTTTTACAGGGAAGTCCTACCTGGCTCTCCTACTGGTATGCACCCACCCTTTACTCTGCTAGCATGATGGATGTGGAAGGCACTTGACAGCACGCATGCGTGACAGGGCCACCCAATCTGAGCTATGTGTTTCAAGCTATTAAAGCTTGCCTCGTTGTCCTGCACTGACATGCTCTTGTTGGCGAGTGCTCCCGTTCCGGCTATATGGAGCTGACCACGGTGGCTCCCGGAAATGGGGCATGACGAAGTGTTATCAGGGCAGGACTGGAGTCAATACTTGTTGTGACGACATTCGCACGGGTTCTCGATAAGTGCCTGGGATGCAAGCTTTGCCAGGGCTGGCCTTGCTTGACTTGGACATTCACCTTGGCACAGCACGCAGTGCTCGCGCTCATGCGCCTTATGTTAACCAGTTCACCATCAGTTGTCATAAGCTGCCTGCTTGGAGCCGCCGTACTACTTAGATGAGTGAGAAGGGTGCGCAACATTCCGAGGCTTCCTTGGGCTTCCGAGGTCCGACGGAACCTTGAACCTGTTGCATGAGGTCATGTACGGTACTCTATGGGAAGGTACTCCTCCTGGAGTGGGTAGTTGAACAGCCGTACAGGTCTGCTTACAAGGTGTACGTGCCTGCATGTGACAAGAGACCCTGGAGTACGCTGAGACGCATTCAACCTGGCATAGTCGTGTCTACAATTTCACCCTCGGTTATGGACCCCGGGCGTTTGCCCACAGTGTAACACTGGATCACCTGGTACTATCCTATGCCGCCTGTGTTGGGGCCTGGCACAGACGCCTGCACGCCTCGTGGAGCAGCCGAATCGTAATCAACTCACTGGGGACTTGAACCCCGCGGAGGCCTGGACCTCAGATCGTCGTGCGTGTTTAGAAACACGACGGGCACCAGGCCATGCAATGCAACTTATCTTTATTGGTTTTTTTGTTTTAGGGCTCCTCCTGCCCCTGCGCCTTCCCTGCTGCCCCTGCGCCTGCTCCTGCGCCTTCCCCTGCGCCTTCCCTGCTGCCCCTGCCCCTACGCCTCCTCCTCCTCCGCCGCCCGCCCCTGCGCCTCCTCCTCCCCCTGCCCCTGCCCCTGCGCCCGCGCCTGGCCCTGCGCCTCCGCCGCCCGCGCCTGCGCCTCCGCCTGCGCACGCTCCTGCGCCCTCCTCCGCGATTTCTGCTTATATAGCCGATTTTGGCAGGTTTTGCAGGTTTCTAGCTCACAGTCGCACTTTCGCCGCCCGCCGCTGTTCTTGCCGCCCTTCGCCCGGCCCGCCGCCACCTTCCCCTCGTTGGCGGGGTCGTACAGGCCCCGGCTGAGCTCAACGTTGGCGGCGCCGCCCTTCGCCCGGCCCGCCTCCACCTTCCCCTCGTTGGCGGGGTCGTACAGGCCCCGGCTGAGCTCAAAGGTGGCGGCGCCGCCCTTCGCCCGGCCCGCCTCCACCTTCCCGGCGTTGAGGCAAACACCTAAGACAGCATACAGTCATATACAGTGCAAAGGTCTCATAACAGAGCTAGGCTCAAGGATATATTCTTGGTCAGAGAGCACGCTTGGTCAGACAGCACAAATGCCGAAGTGCAACTGTGGTCAAAAAACCTGCAGAACCTGCCAATATGTGTTTCTAAACACGCACGACGATCTGAGGTCCAGGCCTCCGCGGGGTTCAAGTCCCCAGTGAGTTGATTACGATTCGGCTGCTCCACGAGGCGTGCAGGCGTCTGTGCCAGGCCCCAACACAGGCGGCGTAGGATAGTACTAAGTGATCCAGTGTTACACTGTGGGCAAACGCCCGGGGTCCATAACCGGACCGAGACACAGCGATGGCCTCTAGGGCCTTAGGCACGAGCCGGGAGGGCTCGAAACACGGGACAACGCCCGACAGCACACGCGGGGGT
>VFQN01005179.1_pt1 | contig 16230 bp, 17 predicted proteins | sample 3512371 | NCBI WGS metagenome assembly VFQN01 (sample SAMN10412370, study PRJNA504923) | tailings metagenome | isolation source: Replicate 2 from Balatoc abandoned mine | place: Philippines: Itogon, Benguet | collected 2017-08-28 | reverse complement strand
CCGCGTCGGCGATTTCGGTCCCGGTGCACGGCTTTGGCTTCCGGCCCGCTCCATCTGGAGCGTGCCATCGCACCTTGAGCCTCAATGGCGGTCTGCGGCTCCACACCATTGCTGATGCTTCACCGCAAACGGTTGCGCCCGGGCCTCCCGGATCTCGAGCCACTCGTTGCTCTACCTTCCGGGCGCCGGTCCTGGCCACGGGGAGGACGGTGTACACTCCGCGTCCCGTCGCGAGCCAGCGACGGCCGTAGGATGACACAGCCCGGAACAGCGGGGATAAGCAACCACCCGCACCCTGGTTGCTCGGTGATCTGGATCCCCGCCTGCGCGGGGATGACGTCCGCGGTTCGGGCTGCACGCCATCAACTGGCGTCACTCCCGCGCAGGCGGGAGTCCAGGACACGGTGCTGCGCGGGTGCGCCCTCCAGCCAGGATGCCACCCCGCGCTCATGGGCTCGCCGCCTCGCCGCGCGCCAGCAGGGCCGACGCGTGCTGCACCGCCTCGATGATCTTCACGTAGCCGGTGCAGCGGCAGATGTTGCTGCCCAGCGCCTCGCGGATTTCGCTCTCGCTCGGCTTGGGATTGCGCCGCAGCAGCCCCGCCGACGCCATGATGAAGCCCGGCGTGCAGTAGCCGCACTGGGAGCCGAGTTTCTCGTGAAAGCCGCGCTGCACCGCCGACAGCGCGCCGCCCTTGCCCAGCGACTCCACCGTGTCCACGCGCTTGCCGGAAACCGTCGCCGCCAGCGTCAGGCACGAGAGCACCGGCTTGTCGTCCACCAGCACCGTGCAGGCGCCGCATTCGCCGCCGTCGCAGCCGGTCTTGGTACCCGTCAGGCCCGCGGTCTCGCGCAGATAATCGAGCAGCAGCCGGTTGCCCGGCACCGCGTCCGTGCGTTTTCTGCCGTTGAGGGTCAGCTCGACAACTGATGCCATCGCAGGCCGGTCCTCCATGACAAAGCGGTTCTAATCGCCGCAAATTTGGAATGCTTATAGGTCGAAATCGATGGGGACACCAATCAATTTCACCTCAAACCAACACCCCGCGTGCCGTTGACATGGCCCCTAACGGCACCTAGCTAACCCGGACCGTAAATTCACCCCGCGCCGGCCGCCGCTGCTGCCCCGTTCCCGCGTTCTTGCGGCCGCGCCAGACGCCTCATCCCCCGCGCCCCGTGGCGCTCGCCAACAAGAAGGCGCCCATGCAGTTGCGACCGCGCGACCCCGACGCCGTCATTTCAATCTCGGGCCTGTCCAAGACCTACGCGTCGGGCTTCCACGCGTTGAAGGACGTCAGCCTCGACATCAGGAAAGGCGAGATCTTCGCCCTGCTCGGCCCCAACGGCGCCGGCAAGACCACGCTGATCAGCATCGTGTGCGGCATCGTCACGCCCACGTCCGGCAAGGTCAGCGTCGGCGGCCACGACATCCTCTCCGATTTCCGCGCCGCCCGCTCCATGATCGGGCTGGTGCCGCAGGAGCTCACCACCGACGCCTTCGAGACGCCCTGGGCCACGGCCGCCTTCAGCCGCGGCCTGTTCGGCAAGCCGCGCAATTCCGCCCACATCGAGAAGGTCCTGAAAGACCTCTCCCTGTGGGACAAGAAGGACGAGAAGATCATGACGCTGTCCGGCGGCATGAAACGGCGCGTCCTCATCGCCAAGGCGCTGGCGCACGAGCCCGAGATCCTGTTCCTCGACGAGCCGACCGCCGGCGTCGACGTCGAGCTGCGCAAGGACATGTGGGCCGTGGTGCGCAAGCTGCGCGACAGCGGCGTCACCATCATCCTCACCACCCATTACATCGAGGAAGCCGAGGAGATGGCCGACCGCATCGGCATCGTCCGCAACGGCGAGCTGGTGGTGGTGGAGGAGAAGGCCGAGCTGATGCGCAAGCTCGGCAAGAAGCAGCTCACGCTGGAGCTGCAGGCGCCGCTCACAGCCGTTCCCGAGGCGCTGCGCAAGCACAACCTCACCCTCGCCGACGGCGGCAAGGAGCTGGTCTACACCTACGATACCCAGGGCGAGCGCACCGGCATCACCACCCTGCTCGCCGACCTCGCCCAGGCCGGCATCCGCTTCCGCGACCTCCGCACCACCCAAAGCTCGCTCGAAGACATCTTCGTCGACGTCGTGAGGCATCAGCAATGAACTGGCACGCCGTCCGCGCGATCTACTATTTCGAGATGGCCCGCACAGCCCGCACGCTGATGCAGAGCATCGTCTCCCCCGTCATCTCTACCTCGCTCTATTTCATCGTGTTCGGTGCCGCCATCGGCTCGCGCATCACCGAGATCGAGGGCGTCACCTACGGCGCCTTCATCGTGCCGGGCCTGACCATGCTGCTGCTGCTGACGCAGAGCGTGTCCAACGCCTCCTTCGGCATCTATTTCCCGCGCTTCGCCGGCACCATCTACGAGATCCTGTCCGCGCCCGTGTCCTACATCGAGATCGTGCTCGGCTACGTCGGCGCCGCCGCCACCAAGTCCATCATCCTCGGCGTGATCGTGCTGCTGACCGCCGGCTTCTTCGTGCCGCTGCGCATCGATCACCCCGTCTGGATGCTCACGTTCCTGGTGCTCACCTCCGTCAGCTTCTCGCTGTTCGGCTTCCTGATCGGCATCTGGGCCGACGGCTTCGAGAAGCTGCAGGTGATCCCGCTGCTCATCATCACGCCGCTCACCTTCCTCGGCGGCACCTTCTATTCGCTCAGCGTGCTGCCACCCTTCTGGCAGACGGTCACGCTGTTCAACCCCGTCGTCTACCTCGTCAGCGGCTTCCGCTGGAGCTTCTACGGCGTGGCCGACGTCAGCGTCGGCCTCAGCCTCGCCATGACGCTGGCCTTCCTCGGCGTCTGCCTCGCCCTCGTGTGGTGGATCTTCAAGACCGGCTACCGGCTCAAGGCCTAGCCGCGCAGCCCGCATCCGTGCAGCCGCCCGCGTCGGCGCGCGTCGCCAAGGACGGCGCCGGCAAGGCCAGCAGCGCGCCGAGCTGCAGCCCCAGCGCCAGATCGTCCTCGCTGCCGAAGCTATGCGAGACGATGCGCCCGTCGCGGCCGATGACGATCGTCGACGGCGTTCCGCGCATGCCGTAGGCGGCCATGGTCTGCGGGATCGGCCCGTTGCCCGACGGCGCATCCACCGCCACCGGAAACGTCACGCGGTATTCGTGCAGGAAGGCTTCCAGCGCCACCGGCGTCATGGCCGCGTGATGCTCGAACACCGTGTGGATGCCGAGCACGATCAGGTCGCTGCCGCGCGCCAGCGCGTGCAGCCTCCTGGCCTGCGGGATGGCATCGGAGACGCATCCCGGGCACAGCATCTGGAAGGCGTGCAACACCACCACCTTGCCGCGCAAGCCCGCGAGCGTGATGGGGCTACCCGTGTTGAACCAGCGCTGCACGGCCAGCTCGGGTGCAAAGGGCGTTTCTTGCGTCATCGGCGATCCTCGCTATCGACGGCCGCGCCGGGCCGCGCTCCGCACGCTGCCCGGCGCAATCCAAAAAATTCGTCCCGCCCTACTTGCCCGGTACCACCTTGCCTGGCAGCGACAGGTCGCCCGAGGCGACATGGAACACGTCGCTCACGCACAGCAGCGGCTGGTGCAGGTTGCCGTTGACCTTGAGGGCCGACGTCACGCCATCGAACGCGACCGACTGTGCCACCTCCGCCGTCTCGAACGGCACCGTCACGCGCACGGTGGGGCCGGCGAAGCGCGGCTGGTAGCCGGGGCTGTCGATGAAGATCGGCGCGCCCGGCCACGTCTTCGGCAGCTTCGGCTTCGTCCCCGCCTCGATGTCGCGCACCTTGAGCGCGGCGGGCCCGCACGCCGGGTCCTTGGTCAGCACCACCCAGTGGAAGTGCCATTCCCCGCCGGTGTTGGCGAACAGGGGCTCGTCGTTGAAGTCGGGGTGCGCCGTCACCGCCGCGGCCAGGATGCCGGAGCCTTTCTCGAAGCCCGCCGCCTCCGGGTCGACCTTGGTCGGCCACACGTAGGCATACACGCTGGAGCCGGCGAACTTGCCGGTCGCCTTCGGCTTGTCGGCGCCGGCCTTGCCGCGCGTGGTCATGAAGAACGTCACCAGGTTGTCCTTCACCTCGGCGCGCGCCTCCAGGATGTCGAACGAGGCTTTGACCTTGGCGTCCGCCTTGGCCTTCGCCTTGACTTCGTGGGCGGGCGCGGCGCCCGCGGCCGCCAGCATCAGGGCGGCGGCCACAACCAGTCCGGTACGCATGAGCAGCTCTCCTTGCAATAGTAATAGCGAGTAGCTACTATATCCATGCGCTGATCATCGTCAATATAATATCGACTCGCTATCAAATGCCCTCACTGAAAGCCTTGGAAGCCGCCCACCTGATCGACCGCCTCGAGCGCCTTGCCCGCGCCGGCGAGCAGGTGGAGGGGCTGAACCCCGCGCAATGGGAAGCCTTGCGCTATCTGGCGCGCGCCAACCGCTTCTCGCGCACGCCCGCCGCGCTCGCCGATTATCTGGCCTCCACGCGCGGGACCGTGTCGCAGACGCTGATCGCGCTGGAGGCCAAGGGCTTCGTGACGCGCGAGCCGAGCGAGCGCGACCGGCGCTCCATCGACCTGCAGCTCACGCGCCAGGGCCGCCGCGCGCTGGACGAGGATCCGCTGACGGCGCTTGCCGGCCACATCGAGCGGGCAGCCGGCGCGCGCATGGAGGACCTGGTCGAAAGCCTGCGCGGCGCGCTCGCCAACACCATCGCGCACAACAAGGGCAAGGCGTTCGGTGCCTGCTACACATGCCGGCACTTTCAGCGCAACGCGCGGGCGTCGGCAAAGACGCCGCATCACTGCCGCCTGCTCGACGAGCCCCTGTCGGACGCCGACAGCCGCGATATCTGCGTCGAGCAGGAGCCGCTGCCCGCCTAGCAGGCCCGCAACCCGCATCTGTCATCCCGGGGCTTGTCCCCGGGATCCATCTCTCGGCGTGCTCCGACGCGCGCCGGACCCTGGATCCCGGCAACGAGTGCCGGGATGACCTTCAAAACCTCTCCACCCACGGCCGCAGCTCGACCTCGAGGCTCCAGGCGCTGCGCGGCTGTTTCAGGGTGGCCATGTAGGTCTCGGCGATCGCATCCGGATCGAGCAGCGCATCGGGCGATGCCGTATCGCCGGGCCGCCCGCGCGCGGCGTTCCTGACGCCGCCGTCGATCACGAAATGTGCGACGTGGATGCCCTTCCCTTGCAGCTCCCGCGCCATCGATTGCGCGAGCCCGCGCAGCGCGAACTTGCCCATGGCGAACGGCGCCGACTGCGCGTAGCCCTTCACGCTCGCCGATGCGCCGGTAAAGAAGATCGCGCCCTCCCCGCGCTTCACCATGCGCCGTGCCGCCTCCTGGCCGACGAGGAAGCCGCCGAACGCCGACACCTCGATCGTCTTCGCCACCTCCTTCGGGTCCAGATCGAGGAACGGCCCGCGCGTGCGATAGCTGGCGTTGTAGAGCACCACGTCGAGGTCGCCGAGCGTGCGATCCACCTCGGCGAACAACTGCGCGACGCTGTCGGCCTGCGTGGCGTCGGCGGCGATGACGCGCGCGCCGGTATCCTTGGCCAGGGCTGCGAGCTTGCCTGCATCGCGTGCTGCCAGCGCCACCTGGTAGCCATCCTTGCGCAGCGCGCGGGCAAACGACGCGCTGATGCCCGATCCTGTCCCGACGATCAGTGCGTTCCTGCTCATGGCGAAACTCCTGCTGCAATCCTGCGAGCGCGGGGCGCAGTCTAGGAGATGCCGGCGGCAATCGGAAACGCTGCGCGCGTCAAGCGCGCGGGTGCGCCTGCTCGTAGACGGCCAGCAGTCGCTCGCGGTCGACCTCGGTATAGAGCTGCGTCGTCGACAGGCTGGCGTGACCAAGCAGCTCCTGGATCTGCCTGAGGTCGGCGCCGGCGGACAGAAGGTGGGTCGCAAACGAATGGCGCAGCGCGTGCGGCGTGGCCGTCTTCGGCAATCCGAGCGCGTGGCGCATGGCCTCCATCGCCCGTTGCATGGTGCGCGCGTCGAGCGGGCCGCCTCTGGCGGCGCGGAACAGCGGCTCGTCCGGCGCGAGCGGGAATGGACATAGCTCGATGTAGCGCGCGACGGCCTTCTGCGTGACCGGCAGCACCGGCACCATGCGCTCCTTGCCGCCCTTGCCGATCACCCTCAGCACGTCGCGGCCCTGCACCGGCGCGTCGCGCAGCGTGACGCCGAGTGCCTCCGAAATGCGCAGGCCGGAGCCGTACAGCAGCAGCAGCACCGCCGTGTCGCGCGCCGCCATCCAGTCCGTGTCGGCGCCCGCCGCATCCTCGATCACGGCCGTGGCCTTCTCGATGGTGAGCGGCTTGGGGATGCCGTGCGGCACCTTGGGGCGGGCAATCTGCAGCAACGCGCGGTTGCGCAGGATGTCCTGCGCCTCCAACCAGCGGAAGAACGTGCGCAGCGAGGACGTCGAGCGGGCCAGCGAGCGGTCGCCGAGCTTGGCGCGGCGGCGTGCGGCCAGATAGGCGCGAAAGCGGCGGACATCGAGCTGTGCGAGGTCATCCACGCCGGCAGGGCGGCCAAGGTCACGCTTCAGCCAGCCGAGAAACTGGCGCACGTCGCGGCCATAGGCGTCGAGCGTGTGCGGCGAGCAGCCGGTGTCCTCACCCAGATGCTGCAACCACGCCGCCACCGCGTCGTGCAGCGTACCGCCGATGTCATCGCCGGCGGCAGCCGCGTGTGCTGAATCGTTTTCGGTCATCGTCCCATTTGCCGGATGCGGAACGCATCGGCAACATTCCTGCGTCGGCTTAATAAGACGTAAAGGCCGTCAGCCTGCCCCGCTTCATGCGAGTGCTTCTAATTGGGCAAATCTGTCTTGCTTCCGCCGATATCGTGCCGCATACAAGTCGTGCCGGCGTGCCTTTGTGCGGGCGCGGCCTCATGATTGCGGTTCTGCTGATTGCCCAACGGGTTGGTCTCAGTTTCCGGTTTTCAGAGTGAGTCTTGGGCCGAGCGTGCGGCCCACCTCGATCGGCTTTGCTTCACGCAACGGGAATAAGGAACCCCACATGCGCGTCACAGGTACCGTGAAGTTCTTCAACACCGCAAAGGGCTTTGGCTTCATTCAGCCGGACGGCGGCGGAAAGGACGTGTTCGTTCATGCCACGGCTCTCGAAGCCGCCGGCATCCGCTCTCTCAACGAGGGCGACAAGGTCTCATTCGTCCTTGAGGACGATCGGCGCGGACGTGGCAAGCAGGCTGGTCAGATCCAGAAAGCCTGAGCGTCCCTGCTTGGACTGATCATCGACAGCGCCCACCGCACCGCGGATGGGCGCTTTCCTTTTGCGGCCAACGCTTGCGCTCGCCTTTGATCGCTTCGCATGCCGCGATCTTGGGCTGCGTGCGAGGCAATCCGGACGCTAGACGATGCGCTGGCCGGTCTTCTTCCAATCTGCGACGAAGGCCTCGAGCCCCTTGTCCGTCAGCGGATGGTTGACGAGCGCACGCAGCACCGACGGCGGCACGGTCGAAACGTCGGCGCCGATCATGGCCGCCTGCTTCACGTGCAGCACGTTGCGAATCGAGGCGGCGAGGATCTGCGTCTTCAGGTCCGCGTAGTTGTCGTAGATGGTCCTGATCTCGCGGATCAGATCCATGCCGTCCTGGCCCGCATCGTCGAGGCGGCCGATGAAGGGCGAAACGAACGTCGCGCCGGCCTTGGCCGCGAGCAGCGCCTGGTTGGCCGAGAAGCACAAAGTGACGTTCACCATCGTGCCTTCGCCGGTGAGTGCGCGGCAGGCCTTGAGGCCATCCCAGGTCAGCGGCACCTTCACGGTTACGTTCTTGGCGATCTTGGCCAGCACGCGGCCTTCCTTGAGCATGCCCTCGACGTCGGTCGCCGCCACCTCCGCGCTCACGGGCCCTGGCACCACGGCACAGATCTCGGCGATGATTTCCTTGAAGTCGCGCTTGGCCTTGGCCACGAGCGAGGGATTGGTGGTCACCCCGTCGAGCAGGCCGGTGGCCGCCAACTCCTTGATCTCATTGACGTCGGCGGTATCGACAAAGAATTTCATGCGCCGGGCCTCCAGATTGCTGCGCTGGCCGGGGGATTCGCCCTTTGTTCGCCCCGTCGAGCCTCTATGTATGTCCCTACGGACATCGTGATTCACATTCGGCGTTCTTAGTCCCGAGGCCAGGGTTTGGAAAGCCTGCTCGCAAAGCTTGATGAGGGTCGCGGCCCCGCGCCCGGCGCGCTGGCGCGCGTGCCGGTCGTCATGCCGGTGGCGCTCGACCAGACCTACGACTATGCCCTGCCGCCCGGCATCGAGGCGCCGCCCGGCACCTATGTCATGGTGCCGTTCGGGCCGCAGAGCCGCATCGGCATCGTCTGGGACGGCCCGGCCGGCGAGCAGGGAAAGCCCATCAGCGACAAGAAGCTGAAGGCCATCACCGAGTGCCTGACCGAGATTCCGCCCCTGCCGGAGCTCTCGCTGCGCTTCGCCGAGTGGGTGGCGCGCTACACGCTCACCCCGCTCGGCATGGTGGTGCGCATGATGATGGGGCCCTCCTCCATCTTCGAGCCGGTCAAGCCGCGCTTCGGCGTGCGCCACAACGCCGGCGCCTCCGAGCCGCCGCGCATGACGCCGGCGCGCAAGCGCGCGGTCGAGATCGCCGCCGACGGCCTGATCCGCGCCAAGAGCGCACTCGCCGCGGAAGCCGGATGCACCACCGGCGTTATCGACGGCCTCGTTCAGGCCGGCGTCTTGGTCGAGATCGCCATCCCCGAGAAGCGCTACGGCCGCCCCGACCCGCGCTTCGCCGCGCCCACGTTCGAGGACGCGCAGGCCGAAGCCGTGCATGTCATGCGCGCGGCGGCGGAAGGCGCATTCTCCGTCACGCTGCTCGACGGCGTGACGGGCTCCGGCAAAACGGAGGTCTACTTCGAGGCGGTCGCACGCACGCTGGAGCGCGGGCACCAGGCGCTCATCATGCTGCCCGAGATCGCCCTCACCAGCCAGTTCATGAACCGATTCACGGGGCGTTTCGGCTGCCAGCCCGTGGAATGGCACTCCGCGCTGTCGAGCCCCGAGCGCGCCCGCGCCTGGCGCGCGGCGGCGAGCGGCGAGGCGCGCGTCGTCGTCGGCGCCCGCTCGGCCCTGTACCTGCCCTACCAGGATCTCGGCCTGATCGTGGTCGACGAGGAGCACGACGGCGGCTTCAAGCAGGACGACCGCGTCAACTACCAGGCGCGCGACATGGCAATCGTGCGCGGCAGCGTCGGCAAGCATCCGGTGATCCTGTCGTCGGCCACGCCCTCCATCGAGAGCCACGTCAACGCCCGCACCGGCCGCTATCGCAGCGTCGTGCTTCCCGGCCGCTATTCCGGCGCCGAGCTCCCCGAGATCACCGCCATCGACATGCGCGCCGACCCGCCCGAGCGCGGCCGCTGGCTGTCGCCCGCGCTGGTCTCGGCCATCACCGCCACGCTTGCCGACAAACACCAGTCGCTGCTGTTCCTCAACCGCCGCGGCTACGCCCCGCTCACGCTGTGCCGCGCCTGCGGCCACCGCCTCGATTGCCCGCAATGCACGGCCTGGCTGGTCGAGCACCGCTACCGCGGCCGCCTCAACTGCCACCACTGCGGCTTCTCGCTGCCGTTGCCCAAGACCTGCGCCAAGTGCGGGGAAGCCGATAGTTTGGTCGCCTGCGGCCCCGGCATCGAGCGCATCGCCGAGGAGGTGACGGAGCGCTTCCCCGAGGCGCGCCTGGCGCTGCTGTCCTCCGACCTGGTGCCGGGCCTGACCGAGATGCGCGAGATCATCGGCCTGATCGAGACCGGCGAGGCCGACATCGTCATCGGTACGCAGATGGTCGCCAAGGGCCACCACTTCCCGCAGCTCGCCACCGTCGGCATCGTCGATGCCGACCTCGGCCTCGGCACCGCCGACCCGCGCGCCGCCGAGCGCACCTTCCAGCTCCTGCACCAGGTGACGGGCCGCGCCGGCCGCGCGCTCACGCCCGGCCGCGGCCTCGTGCAGACCTACATGCCCGAGCATCCGGTGATGCGTGCCATCATCTCCAGCGACCGCGAGGCGTTCCTGGAGAGCGAGATTCGCCAGCGCCAGGCCGGCCTGCTGCCGCCATACGGCCGGCTCGCCGCCCTCATCATCTCCGCTCGTGACAAGGAGCTGGCGGAACTGTTCGCCCGCGACGTGGCCCGCCACGCGCCGCCTGCGGAGCAAATCACCGTGCTCGGTCCGGCCGAAGCGCCGCTCGCCGTCATTCGCGGCCGGCATCGCTGGCGGCTGCTGGTGAAGGCCCCGCGCGACATCGACCTGCAGGCATACCTCAGGGCATGGCTCGGCTCATTGCCCAAGCCCCCGTCCGACCTCCGCCTCACGGTCGACATCGATCCCTATAATTTTTTGTAGAGCGTGCACTCACGGGGGCGCCATGCCGGGCAGGTTTCGTGCATGGCCAGTGCTGCGGCTGACCACGGTACCGTTTGGCCATTCGACCGACGAGATCGGCACGAATAGCGGAGTACTGAGCGAAGCGCTGTTCCGGGTCTTTCACTCAAGCTGACGGTTGAAACTTTTGCCTCCGTCATCGCAGCTGGCCGGATACTGCTCATGCGCTCGAATAGCGGATCCGAATCCACAATTATTTGCCACCGGCGGACTGAACTGAAAGCAGTGGCGATCCTTGCCCTGTGCGTGCCGCGCATTGTACGGTTTACGCGAGCAACGACTTCATTGAACAGTTTTAGGTGGAGCAATTTTGCACGTCAGATAGCGGTGAGGAACAATGACAAAGTTGGCGATTGGTATTTTTTGCGCCGTCTTGGGGCTGTCGCCGGCAGCCGCCCAGTCTCCGGTTGTTGAGAGTGCGTTCACTTCATCTTTTGCGCCGGACATCCTTGGAATTTCAGGACTGACAACAGCAAGAGAAGCGCGCCCCATCTATGACAAGCATTTCGCCGGCCGGCAGTTGATCGAAAACTTCGAGGGTCAGGCGAAGCTCTACGAAACGGCGCCGCCGTACGTGTCATACCTTCTCTACTCCACGCCAGAGGGACCGACAGGATCCGAGCGACTGAATTCGAGTTATTCCTCTGCGGAGACGGGCAATAGATTGCTGTTCTTGACCAGGGTTGTCTCCTTTCGCGAAGGTAAGCAACCTGACGTACTGGCAACAGCCAAGGCACTCATCGACAAGTACGGCCCGCCGACCCTAGTGGGCAATTCAGGTCTGGAATGGTTCTTCAGGGGGCACCAGGTAGTTAAGGGGCCCACGCAGCACACGCATCAATCGATCGCTAAGGCTATGCAGGGCAGCCCGGAGATCGATGATGTCATAAAGCTTGATGTGGGAAGCTGCAGGCAGGGGCTTGGCGACGTAACGGAAGCCGGCACATCGCTCGGGGCTCAGTACCGAGCCTCCAAGAAGGCAACGTGCGACGGTATGTTGTCGGTAGGTCTGTTCACAAGTTCTCAGTCCGGCCTGCTCTTGCAACTCAGCGCTCGATTGGTTGATTTCAAAAGAATCGCCAGCGTGACTGAGATTGACATCAAGATTCAGAAGAACGCTGAGGAAGAAAGGCGCAAGGCACTGCCACGAGCGCCAGGGCCTAAGCTCTAGCCGCCGTTCGTTGCACGAACTGCGTCATTGGCGGGCCCGCGCATCGGCCAGCCTTCCGCTAGGCCAATCAGACTAGGTCGCGCAAATTGTACCTGACTGGCGTGTGTCATCCTCGGGCTTGGCCCGAGGATCCAGCCATCAGCAGGCTCTGGAGTTCGTTGGGAGTGCAGCTCCACTAGCCCGAAAGCAGGTGTGCCGCCCCCGGCAAAAAGAAAAAGTCGAGGTCCAGCGCACGGCCCGCACCGTGCTGAACCTCGACTGACGGCGGCGCCATGGGCGCCGCCACTTGGGGGTGACCGTTAGCGAAGGTAGGGGCAAACCCTGCGCTCGCCCTCGTAGGTCGTGTACATGCCGGTGTTCCACTCGAACGAGCGGAAGGTCTGGGCGCAGGCCACGCGCGGATCGCCGCCGCCCTCGTAGCCATAGGCGTTGGAGCGATAGGCTTCCGCCGCGATCACGCCGCCGATAATGCCAAGCCCGATGCCGAGGCCGATGTTCCTGTTGTGGCGGTGATGCCGGTGGCGCCAGTGCCGATGGCGGTGCCGCACCTCGGTTACGCCGTTGCCGCCGCTCGATTGCACGGCAAGCGGGGCGATGGACGTCGTGACAGGGGCTGCCTGCACCGGTGCCATCACGGTTGCCAGTGCGAGCGCGCTCGCCGTCATAACTTTCCACGCTGACATTCTCTTGGTCTCCTTTTCCACCCGGGCCGGACTGGCCGGACTCATGCGCAAACAACGCCGAAAGGCGGCGAATTCCGTCGGGAATGGTGCAGTTCTGGGTGAAGACTTGGTAAGGATGCGGGTCAGCATCTGCGGCATTCCATACACAGCCCCGTGGTTGCTGCCCCGACCGCCGCATGCTATGCGCGGGTCCAAGGGGCGACTGCGACAGCCGCGCGCACTTTTCTGCGTCAGCTGTCGTGTGAGGGGGCGCACCGTTCTTTCATTGTTCCAGGCGGAAGCTTCTTTCACGTGTCCACCGATGAACCGATGATGGCGAGCGTAGCTGGGCGCTACGCAGCCGCTTTGTTCGAGATCGCCAAAGACGAGAAGCAACTCGCGCAAGTCGAGTCCGACGTCGTGGCCTTCCAGAAGCTGCTCGACGAGAGCGAGGACCTGCGGCGGCTGGTCCGCAGCCCGGTGATCTCGGGTGCCGATCAGGCCAAGGCCATCGGCGCCGTGCTGGCCAAGGCCGGCACTTCGCCGCTCACCGCCAACTTCTTCAAGCTGATCGCCCGCAACCGCCGCCTGTTCGCGCTCGGCGACATGCTCAAGAATTTCCGCCTGCTCACCGCCCGTGAGCGCGGCGAGGTCAGCGCCGAGGTCGCCTCCGCGCACGCGCTGAGCGCGGAGCAGATGACGGCTCTCAAGGACATGCTGCGCATCCAGGTCGGCAAGGATGTGCAGATCAATACGCGCGTCGATCCCAATCTGCTGGGCGGCCTTGTGGTCAAGGTCGGCAGCAAGATGATCGACAGCTCGCTCCGAACCAAGCTCAATAGTCTCAAAGTTGCGATGAAAGGTGTCGCCTGATGGACATTCGCGCCTCAGAGATCTCCTCGATCCTCAAGGAGCAGATCAAGAACTTCGGCAAGGAAGCCGAGGTGTCCGAAATCGGCCAGGTGCTGTCGGTCGGTGACGGCATCGCCCGCGTCTACGGTCTCGACAAGGTGCAGGCCGGCGAGATGGTGGAGTTCCCGGGCGCGATCCGCGGCATGGCGCTGAACCTCGAGGCCGACAACGTCGGCGTCGTGATCTTCGGCGACGACCGCTCGATCAAGGAAGGCGACACCGTCAAGCGCACCGGCGCCATCGTGGAAGTGCCGGTCGGCAAGGGCCTGCTCGGCCGCGTGGTCGACGGTCTCGGCAACCCCATCGACGGCAAGGGCCCCATCAAGTCCGATGTCAGGAAGCGCGTGGACGTCAAGGCGCCGGGCATCATCCCGCGCAAGTCCGTGCACGAGCCGATGGCGACCGGCCTCAAGGCCATTGATGCCCTGATCCCGATCGGCCGCGGCCAGCGCGAGCTGATCATCGGCGACCGCCAGACCGGCAAAACCGCCGTCGCCCTCGACACCATCCTCAACCAGAAGCCGCTCAACCAGGGCAACGACGAGAGCCAGAAGCTCTACTGCGTCTACGTCGCCGTCGGCCAGAAGCGCTCCACGGTTGCCCAGTTCGTGAAGGCCCTGGAGGACCGCGGCGCGCTCGAATACTCGATCGTCGTCGCTGCCACCGCCTCCGATCCGGCGCCGATGCAGTTCCTGGCGCCCTTCTCCGGCTGCGCCATGGGCGAATATTTCCGCGACAACGGCATGCACGCGGTCATCATCTATGACGACCTCTCCAAGCAGGCCGTCTCCTACCGCCAGATGTCGCTGCTGCTGCGCCGCCCGCCCGGCCGCGAAGCCTATCCCGGCGACGTGTTTTATCTCCATTCGCGCCTGCTGGAGCGCGCCGCCAAGATGGGCGACGCCGCCGGCAAGGGCTCGCTGACGGCGCTGCCCGTCATCGAGACGCAGGCCAACGACGTGTCGGCCTACATCCCCACCAACGTGATCTCCATCACCGACGGCCAGATCTTCCTCGAGACGGATCTCTTCTATCAAGGCATCCGCCCGGCGGTGAACGTCGGCCTGTCGGTGTCGCGCGTGGGCTCTAGCGCGCAGACCAAGGCGATGAAGAAGGTCGCCGGCAAGATCAAGGGCGAGCTGGCGCAGTACCGCGAGATGGCGGCCTTCGCCCAGTTCGGCTCCGATCTCGACGCCACCACCCAGCGCCTCCTCAACCGCGGTGCGCGTCTCACCGAGCTCCTGAAGCAGGCCCAGTTCTCGCCGCTGAAGATGGAAGAGCAGGTGTGCGTGATCTACGCCGGCGTCAACGGCTACTGCGATCCGATGCCGCTCGACAAGGTGAAGCCGTTTGAGGAAGCCCTGCTGACCAATCTGCGCGGTTCGAACGTGGCAATCCTGAACGACATCCGGGACTCCAAGGATCTGTCCGACGCCACCGCCGGCAAGCTCAAGGGCGTGGTCGAGCAGGTCGCCAAGCAGTTCGCCTGAACGTAATCGCGGGCGCCCGCACGGGCACCGCAGAGAAGCAAAGACGCTCATGGCCTCTCTGAAAGACATGCGCAACCGCATCGCCTCGGTGAAGGCGACGCGGAAAATTACCAAGGCCATGCAGATGGTGGCCGCTGCCAAGCTGCGCCGTGCGCAGGAGGCCGCCACCGCCGCCCGCCCCTACGCGGAGCGCATGGCCAAGGTGATGGCGAGCATCAACGCCACCATGGCCGGCAAGGCCGGCGCCTCCCCGCTGCTCGTCGGCAGCGGCAAGGATCAGGTGCATCTGCTGATCGTGATGACGGCGGAACGCGGTCTGTGCGGCGGCTTCAACACCAACATCGCCCGCCTCGCCCGCCAGGATGCCGTCCGCCTCGTCAAGGAAGGCAAGACGGTCAAGATCATCTGCGTCGGCCGCAAGGGCGCCGACAGCCTGCGGCGCGACTGGGGCCGGCAGATCGTCGACCGCGTCGACCTCAAGGCGGTGAAGCAGCTCAGCTTCGCCAACGCCGAGGACATCGCGCGCCGCGTCCTCACGCTGTTCGCGGCCGGCGAGTTCGACGTCGCCACGCTGTATTTCTCCGAGTTCAAGTCGGTGATCGCGCAGAAGCCGACCGCCCTGCAGCTGATCCCGGCCAGCACCGGCGCGGCCGCTGAGCCCGGCAAGGCGCAGGCGGCCCACGAGTTCGAGCCGAGCGAGGAGGAGATTCTCGCCCCCCTCATCGAGCGCAATATCGCCACCCAGATTTTCCGCGGCTTGCTGGAGAATGCGGCCAGCGAGCAGGGCGCGCGCATGTCCGCCATGGACAGCGCCACCCGCAACGCCGGCGACATGATCAACAAGCTGACCATCAAGTACAATCGCCAGCGGCAGGCGAACATCACGAAAGAACTGATCGAAATCATCTCCGGCGCCGAAGCGCTGTAACGGACACTGGCAGAGTAGGACGCAGCAATGGCCACCAATAAAGTCGGTAAGATTAGTCAGGTGATGGGCGCCGTCGTCGACGTGAAGTTCGACGGGCACCTGCCCGAAATTCTGAACTCGCTCGAGACCACCAACCAGGGCCAGCGCCTCGTGCTCGAGGTGGCGCAGCATCTGGGCGAGAACACCGTGCGCACCATCGCCATGGACTCCTCGGAAGGCCTGGTGCGCGGCCAGGACGTGACCGATACCGGCCAGCCGATCTCGGTGCCCGTGGGCGATGAAACGCTCGGCCGCATCATGAACGTGATCGGCGAGCCGGTGGACGAGGCCGGCCCCATCAAGACCGCCTCCAAGCGCGCCATTCACCAGCCGGCGCCCACCTTCGCCGACCAGTCGACGGAAGCCGAAATTCTCGTCACCGGCATCAAGGTGGTGGACCTGCTCGCGCCCTACGCCAAGGGCGGCAAGATCGGCCTGTTCGGCGGCGCCGGCGTGGGCAAGACCGTGCTCATCCAGGAGCTCATCAACAACATCGCCAAGACCCATGGCGGCTATTCGGTGTTCGCCGGCGTCGGCGAGCGTACCCGCGAGGGCAACGACCTCTATCACG
>VFQN01005178.1_pt1 | contig 16233 bp, 21 predicted proteins | sample 3512371 | NCBI WGS metagenome assembly VFQN01 (sample SAMN10412370, study PRJNA504923) | tailings metagenome | isolation source: Replicate 2 from Balatoc abandoned mine | place: Philippines: Itogon, Benguet | collected 2017-08-28 | reverse complement strand
TTTTGGCCTTTTCTCTTCCTCCTGTTCTGTGGTGTTTGGTTTCAGGTCCTCTTCGCCTCTAGGTGTGCCCTTTTGCGGTTGGGGTTCACTGGGTTTGGGTCTTCGGTGGTGCTGGTGCTTGTCTGTGCTGGTTGGGCTTTGGACTCCCGCTGGCCTGTCCCTCTCCCGTCTCCTTACCTGTAACCTTTCCACAGAAAAAAAAAAAAAAACGACCGCGTGGCACGTGTCATTACGAGCCAACCGTACGCGCGAAGTCCAATACATGGAGGTCGCCAGGTGCCAGGAAACGCCTGCCATGTGGCAGGGCCGAAGGTTGCATGGCGATGTCAGTCATAGCAGGCTGTGTACGTGTTCATAGTTTGGCACGCTGCGGGATCTGTTTGCGCCACGCTAGGCTAAGACATTTGGTAAGTCGTGCGGTACAGAGGCAGGGCAAGTGTCGTTGTGCACAGAAGGGCATGTTGAGCACTCGAGATACTCTCACCGCTCAGTTGATGCGACCGACTTCTATCTGTTGAGAGATGTAATGGCCCATGGACATTGCTGCGCCGTGCGCCGTGCGCCAGTGCTGGCCCGTGCCTGTTGCCTGCGCACTCTCAACCTGTCAGATTTGCCTACACTGGTAGGACGACAACCCTGGCCGTACGGGACCATTACGTATGCTTGCATGTATGGGTCCAAGCCAAGGGCCAGTCCATCGGGAGAACTTGTGTGGGAACGCGCGGTACAAGGGAAGCATCCCGTTTTTGGGGATCGCCACGCAGCACCACCCAGAGCAGTCCACGGCTCCCTTGCTTCCTTGTCTTGCAGCGTCCAGCCGCAACCAGCGCAATCACTAAGCTGCACTGAGCGAATACCCTTACAGCCTGGAGAAATACCTCACAGGCTGCGGGCCCTGGTCCTGCTGCCAGCCCCTGCCCAAGGATAGCTTGCGAGCAGCATTGTCCAGCTGGGGTCTGGGGCAGTGAGGCACCCGGAAGGAGGGGAGCTCCCTTGCCAGAGGCGCCACCTTCATTTGCTGGTTGGGCATGGCATGCCGTCCAATCGCTCACGATCCGTCCTAAACACATTCGGACACAACCTGTGAATATTGACGCAGACGACAGATGAGGCCCTGGCGCAGAACAGCTTCGCCCAACCTCGAGGCCGAGTGACTTAGGAGCTGCAACCAACTACGGTAGGCCAAACGCACATGCGAACAGTTTAAGAGTAAAGCGCTCGTTGTTTCTTGAGGTCATGATAAGCGTCCCCTGCTTCCTCCGCGACTCCGCGACACACGACGGCAGCAAGTCGCTCCTGCTCGACAGCTGCTGACCGTCCGCGACCGCAACACGGAACCAGACAGGACCAAGGTATTCTTGTGGAGGTGGGTCGTGGAGGGAACTCTGCCGCTACCCTGGGGAAAGGCGTGGTACAGGCCTGTACAGGTCCCTGCGGAACATCCGCGCCCAGGGAACTCCAGACCAGGGGGCTGCAGCCCACCCGCCCACGCATCCGTGTGCCAGTATTTTGCCCTGACGCGAGGAGCAATGCTATTGAAAGTCCAATACCTGTAAGGGGGTCCGGTTTGCCTCCCTGGTTTGCAGGGCTCTGTGCCCTACCCTACCGTAGTTCATAGACCTCCTGCACCTCCCTGCACGTTGCAGCTGCCGTTGCAACCTGTTGTACTCGCAGGCGTGCAGCCCGTGCCTGTATGTGCTTGTGCGCACGCGTGCATGTATGCCTGTACTTACAACTCATGTTGGGTCCTGCTGTTTGCCTACAACACGTTATAACACCTTTTGAACACTTAAGCAACAACCCTGCCTCTCCCAACCGTGCACAGAGGTTCGATCTACCAGAAAGAGCAACGTCCAATATTACTCTACTCGGAGAAGCAGCAACGCAGCCTTGGCCCCGACAGCGGCCCCGTCCTGATTGCCGTCCAAATGTCCTGGCCCACGTCCCTACCATTGCCATGGAGCCGCCAAGCCCCAAGCCCTGCAGCCTGGACCCCAGCCCTCCCCTCAACCTCCCCACCAGCAGCTCCAGCACTACCCCCAGCGCAAAACATGCTGCTTCCGGATGCTGCCAGCTGCAGCCGTCACTTTCCGCCAGAGGTCCTCGTCCACGTCCTCAAGCTCCTGCCCTCCAACGACGTAGCATACGCCGGCAGGCTGGTGTGCAAGGACGCAGCACAGCTGCTCCTGTCCCACTCACCACCCGACCCCCCAGCCTTCATCGCCACAGCCAAAGTGGAGCTCCTGCGCGAGCCCCTGCCCGCCTCCATGCCCCTGCAAGAGGCCACGGAACGCATCGCGGCCGCCCTCCAGAAGCTGACCCACTTCCGTAGGCTCCGGGCGCTGCCCCTCTCAGTGGTCAGCGGCTCGACCACCAGCATGGATATCGTGTGGACCCTGCTGCGGCGCCGCCTGCTGCTGCCCGGCAGGACGCCCCGCCAGCTGGGAGAGGCGTACCGCAGCGCCCGGACCAGGCCCGACGCAAAGCACTGCCCTGACCCAGGAACCGTGGCCTGCAGAAAGGGTGAGCCGCCGGCGGTAGCAGCCACCTGCCGTAGCGAGGCCCTTGATAGTGCTTCGCAGACTGACAGCACGCACCAAACAGAAATTTGACAAGTTCGACAACATGGCGGGCATGTTGCATCGGACCACTGGAAAGGCCGCGCATGCTGCGTAGGTAGGTGTAGAACGTATGGTGGGTACCCCGTGGGTGTCCTCACCACGGTGCCATGCCCCCCGCGCAGGCTACCCCCACCTGCTGCCCTGGATGCTGCAGCAGGGGGTGCCGCTGGACCCAGCCCGCACCCTGGCGGCGGCGGCGCAGTACCTGCGGCTGCCCGAGCTGCAGGCCGTGTGGCGGCTGCTCAGCGGTGTGTATGAGGACCTGCACCTCGACGACGAGGTGTGTGCATGGCGCACTAGGAGCACGGGGGCGATTGCCGCATGAAGGCAGGCAACCAACTGGCGGCATCTCAACTCATGTGGCAGCTTCCTTCCGTCCTTGCTTCCTGGCTTAAGTCAGCCGGTGGGCGAGAGTTGCATGTAGTTCCCTATGTTGTCGCAAACTCCGCATCCGCGTGCTTGCTGCACAAACACGACGCCCAATGTCGCTAGCAGCACCCGACAGCCTTTCCGTTTTACCAACAACTTTGCATGCGTGCCCTGCGCACCGCTTGCAAACAGCGTTGCCTGGAGCCGCCGTGGCCATTCTTGGGATACGCCCTCCTCCTCTGACTCTGCAGAGCTTGCCCGCACGCCGCACACCCAGCTCATCCCCTGCTGCCCTCTTTCCCCCACCTGGCTACCGCACGCAGGTGCTGCACGCCGCCTTGAAGTCCAAGCTCCCAGGCGGCAGGGGCAAGGTGCTGTGGCTCCTGGAGCACGGCAGCTGCCAACTAACCGAGGCCGCAGCTGAGCATGCCGCCCGCGTGGGCTCCATCAAGCGCCTGTCGTGGCTGCAGCAGCACGGCTGCCCTGTGGCTGGCATGGGGGTGCTGGTGACGGCGCTAAGACACGCAGACACGGCCCTGGTGGAGTGGCTGCTGGACCAGGGCGGTTGTGTGCTACCCTCCGACACAGACACTGAATACGGGTGGTTCTACTTGTGCTGGCGAGCGGCGGGCAACGGGGGCGTTGCACCCATTCGGTTCCTGCTCTCCCGTGGCTGGGCGGCGCGGGGGTGGGCACTGGATGCGGCGGCAAGGCACAAGCAGCTGGCGGCGGTGCAACTGCTGGTGGAGGAATGTGGGTTAAGCCCATGCGCCAGGGCCCTGCAAGGGGCAGTTGGGTCGGGCAGCATCGAAACCGTGGAGTGGCTGTGGCGATGCGGCGGTCGCTTGAGCGCTGGTGCGTACGGTGAGGCGGGTGCGTGCGGGGATCTGGCCATGGTGGAGTGGCTGGCGACGGAGGCAGGCTGCCCATGCGACGAGGCGGCCCTGTGCAAGCTCATCCGCGACTGGCCGCGCCACACGCGGCGGCGCGGCGAGGCCCCGGTCGAGTGTCGTACAGCGGTACAGACCGTACTCGAGGCGGAATGTACGGCAGGGATGGAGTTGGGCAGCAGCGTGCTTGCGGCGGCATGTGAGCAGGGGGACGTGGGGCTGGTGGAATACCTTGTGTTTGAGCGGGGGCTGTTCAAGGAGGTGTTTACAGAGGGGGTGCAGGGGCCGGAGGAGAGGGGGCAGCAAGACGCGGCGGTGTTTGACGATGCGTTCCTTGGGGCGGTCAGGGGCGGGTGTGAGGCGGTCCTGGAGTGGTTGCTTGCCCTGGGCCGACCGGGACGCGAGGCGCAGGCGAAGGTGTACGGCATTGCGTACGGCAATGGGGACTACGGCACCATGCGGTGGCTGAGGAGGCGGGGTGTGGGCAGTGTGGATGGGTGGGCTGGACAGCTGAGGTCAGAGGGGAAGCTGCAGGAGGTGCCACAGGAGGTGTGGAGTGGGCTGGATGACAGTGATCCTGAAGCGAGCTACGCTTAAGGCGGGGCTGTGCACGGTGGCGGGGTGGCGGTGATGGTGCATGGGCCGAATGGTGTTGCTGTGCGGGCCGAGTAGTTTGCAACTGGGAGTTGAGGTAGTGCTGGCATCGCATTCGGCTTTGGTAGGAGTTCAAAGCGTGGCATCAGCCGAGCAGCAAGACAGGGAATGCCGACATCAGGGGCGCTGCGGGGTCACTGGGGCGCGGCAGTACCAATAGCACGCCGGCGTAGCTCTGACGGCAAGCTCAGGGGGCGGCTCATATATTGAGTCCTTGGCACGCGGCGGCCAGGGGGGAAAGGTATCAGGTGTAACATGGATTAGAACCCACATGCTAGTGACACGGGAGTCGTCCGTCAGGGGATCCCCTGTTGCGTCCCCATGGCGTGTCCCAACGCTGCCTCCTGCTCTGTCCCACGGCCCCTTACGTGGGAACTACCCCAACTATGATTCGACAGCCCGCGCTTGGGTCGAAGCCAGGCCCCAGCCGAGCCGGTGTGAGGTAAGCCGCAACGTAGACCCGTTCCAGGCTATTGAGGCGGTCCTCCGTGCCCCAGACGGCTGCTATACTGCTTGCACACCGGACAGCGCGCCATAAGCCGCAGCCACGATGCGCCGGGCTTGTTGCTCATGCGAGGTTTCCTTCTACAGGTTGCCACCCCGCGGACCGCATATCTCAAGGCGAGAGCACCCGGGCATGAGCCCAACCGCCGAGCCCCAAGTCAACGCTGGGTATCAAGTAGCGTCGCCAGCGCATATGAACATACGCTTGCACATCTGTTATGCAAGTAACGGATTGCACGCACGTCCTTGGGGTCATGGGGCTTCGCGCGGGGGCCCAAAAACAATCGCAGTGTGTCGATCAATCATGCCTTGAAGTACTTCCGCTACCCTGCAGATGGGCCCAATCAGTAAAGAGTAATCTAGTATACACTTTGCTGATTCAGGACTAAGTGTATCTTGTTCCTCACACGGCGTTCGGCTGTTGGCTATGTTGGGTCTTCGCCGTCACGTAGACTGCTAAGCTGACTTCACCCTGCTGCTCATGGGGTAGCTCAGGTGTCTGGCATAGGTTGATTCGTGCTGTGGCGCTTAGCGGGGAGAACCGCCAAGGATAGCGATGACCATTCGCGGGCGAAGTTTTCCCCCTCTTACTGTGCGAAATGGCCAAGGATACGTTTTGGAGCTTCAAGTAGGTTGCAGAACAGTACTTTCAACCCATGGACAGTGCTTGTGCTGGCTGCCCACCACTGCGCGAACCCTTATCAGTCCAGTCTCCCACCCCACTCACCGGCAACCCGTGTCCCTATCCTCACCTTCAAAACATTCCTGCCAAAATACCTGCACCGCAAACTTTCCCTGCCACTCCGCTGCATACACCTGATGCAGAGATGCTTTTGTGCTTCTCTACACAGGTTGGGGGTGCCCGGCACCGGGTTGCACCGCCGCGCACCCTGCTGGCGGTGGAGGGGGACACCGACGTGTGGCCACGACACACTTACCAAGCGCTCGTGGTAGCAGCAGAGTACTGCGCCGCTCTGCAAGAGGTGCGCTGCGTGCCATGAGCATGCACACGCTCGCTCAAAAGAATCTTGTACTAACCAGTGCCCCCTTTCTCCGCTCGCACCCACACCCCTGCAACCCGCCCCCGTCCCCCCACTCGCCTCTCTTTTCCCACATCCCTGCCTTCCAATCTTCTCCTGACCAGCTCCCCTTCCCCTCACCTGCATTCAGTTCCTCGCCTGGTCCTGGCCCACTGAGTGGGACGAGTCCCACAAGCGCGTGGTCGTCTCCTACGTCCAGTCCTTCATCACCTACGGTGGAGCCCCCTACGGCCCCAGCCCAGGCCACGCCGGCGCCGTCTACCCGCCTCCGACCCCCGCCGCCAACTCCTCAGACGCAGCCGGCGCCAACAACGCCGCCGCCTTCCCCACCCTGCTGTACATGGTGTGGGTCGCCTTCACCTACTGCTACTTCCACGGCTGCGGACACGTGGCACTCCACCAGGCAGGGCAGGGGGCGGCAGGCCGAGGGGCGGCCACCGGGTCAAAGGACGAGTCCCGCATGGCCTTTGACTGGCTGAACCGGCTGGTGGGCGAGCGCGGGTGGCACCCCAATGGGCCGGTGCATGGGGCTATCCAGCAGTGGGTTAGCTCCATGAAGCGGCGGCTGGCGGAGGTGTTCCCGCAGCACGACTGGTCGCGGCTGACGGCTGCGTCGTGGCCCGACGTGGAGAGCAGCGTGCGGGAGCTGGGGGAGCGGCGGGCGGCGGGGGGCGGCGGGGGGGAGGAGGAGCCGTACACGCCGGTGTACCCGTTCCGCGTCACGGGAGGGCACAACAACAACCGGGTCAAGGTGCGGACCTGGGTTGCGGGCGGGAGGTGCGCGAGGGATGCAAGTGCAGGGCGGTGGTGTCTCACTGCAGGGGCAGGGGTGAGACAGGAGCGAAGGCCTGTGACAAGGCGTGAGGGCGCCCTGCGTTATGCTGCAAAGCGCCCATCGGTTGCAAGTAGCTGGGCCGGAACAGCCTGGCAGCGTGGCACAGTGCAGTGTCGTGGTGCGGCGCACAGAATTCCGAAGCTTACTTGCTCTAGCGGGTGTACTTGCCAGCGTAAACGCATTGCAGCATGCTAATCTCCACCGCCGAGTGCCCTGCTTTCGCCCCCGCGTGAGGTAATCATGCGGGGAGGGGAGGTTATCAGATTACCTCACGTACGCTGCCACGTTCCTGTCCCCCCGCCCTGCCCGCAGTTCATGCTCAAGGGCGTGCAGGCCCCACGGGACCCCTCCGGCTGCTGCGGCGTGCCCGCGGGCTACAGCCAGACGCACAACTGCGCGCTGGGCTGGCTGGTCATCTCGGACGTCATGGCGGCGCTGCACCAGGTGGGCAGCTCAGTGCCCGTGTGGCAGTGTTATTGCCTGGGATGTGTTAGTAAGCGTCTTGATGCTCGCCTTGCTGCTTTCCACGTGCCATGATAAGCTAATGGCAATCGGTCACGTGCCCCACGCCGTGCAGTCCTGACCCGCCCGGGCTCCTGCCCGTCTCACGGTTGACATGTGCACCGCACGCCAGCAAGCACTTAGCGCGCATGCCAACAGGGCTTCGCCCAAGACGGAACACCACAACCCTGACCTGCTGTCACTGTCCCTTTCCCAGTGGCAACAGCCTGCGACATAGCTTTGCGCGGCTTTGATCGGCATCAGGCACTCATGCCCCCGCCCGCAGTCGCTCTCCATGACCCACTCATCCCGCGCTACCCTCACCTCACAGGCCAGCAAGCACTGGGCGCACATGCCCCCACAGCCCGGCCAGTCCGCCGCCCAGGCTGAGGCCAACCTCAAGTCCGTCATCGAGACCGCCTTCAACTGCGTCCTGCGCACAGACGAGGGCCCCCTGTGCGGCGCCCCGGGCGTGGACCACACCCCCTACCGCTACCCCTCCTACGTCGCTGCATGTGCCTTAGGCTGGGACCTAGCGCTGCAGCAGCTGCAGCAGGTGTGGGTGCCCGCCGCGGCCAACACAGCAGCCGTCGCGTTCGGGGTCAGCGCCACGGGCGCCCCCACCGCGCCGCTGCTGCTGCTGCCCCGCTGCTTCGGCCTGCCTGGGCTGCCGGGCCAGGCCTTACCACCAGGTGCAGCCGACGGCACAGCGGCGGCAGCAGGCGTGGACACTGCGGCGGCTGCAGCGGAAGCGGGCGTCTTCACTGCCCTGCTTGGGAGCAGCGACCTGCAGCCGACCCAGCAGCCAGCGCGCGGTGCCAGTAACCCACGCGGCCGCCGGCCCTCGTTCATGTCCACCTCTCCCTCGCCTTCACCGCCGCCGCTGCAGGTCGCTGCGGCAGTCATGCAGCAGCAGCGGAAGGCGAGCGGCAACCAGCGGAGCGCGCCGCCCAGTCCGCACAGCATCACAGGCGGTGGCGCCGCCGCCACTGACCCTCGCTCCGGCACGGCACCGTACAATGCCGCCGCCGGCCTGGACACGGCCACGGGCGGCGGCGGGGGCATGGGGCGACAAGCAACCCGCGGCGCCATGGCACAGCCCCAAGCGCAACACCAGCAGCAGCAGGCGCTGCTGTACCTGGTCCCTGAGGCAACCCAGCACGGCGGCGGTGTTATTGGTGCGTACGGTCCCGTGCAGGGGCCAGGAGGGCCGGGTCTGGGGCTGCGGGCGCAGGTGTCGGATGGCGTGTCTGGCGGCTCGGTGGCGTCCCAGGGGGCTCCCCTGCGCACCAGCAGCAACAACACCGGCGGCTCCGTGTCCCCGTTCGCCGCCGCCATCCACGCCCTGTCGGACCCACAGCAGCACCCACACCAGCAGCACCGCCAGAGGTCCCGCGTGTCGGCGCCAGGGATGGGCCAGGTGCCGTACGGCTCGCACGACCAGCAGGCGGCTGCATGGGGGCCTGGCGGCGGCGGCGGCGCGCAGGGCGGCTATCCAGGCGGACCTCTGCGCACCGGCGTGCCTAAACACAGCCCCCACCACAGCCCGCTAGCGAGCCCCAGTCTCAACCAGGTGGGGCAGACAATGGGGCAGCCGTTTGCTGCCCCGTGGCACGACGCCGGGCATGGGCTGGTGCCGGCACGTGCGCAATCGCAGGCGGCGCAAGGCGGGTACGCGCGTGACCGCTCTCCATCGCCGCACGCCCTGGTGCCACAAACACGACAATACTCGGCCCAGCATCAGCAGTATTACGACGCGCACCCGCAGCGGCAGCAGCAGCAGCAGCAGCAGCAACAGCAGCATCAGGTGTATTTTGGTGAAAAGCAGCCGGCGCCGGTGGTGCTCTACGACGACCCCCCGCAGGTGTATTACCGGGCGAGCAACCCACACCAGTACCAGCAGCACCACCAGCCGCAACCCCACACGCGGGAGGCAAGCCTGTCGCCCATGCAGCAGCACCTGCACCAGCAGCACCAGCAGGAGCTCGAGCGGCAGCGGCAGCGCAGCCGCGAGGCTGGGCGCGGGCGGGAGGTGGAGGAGGTGGAGGAGGAGGAGGTGGCGGGGGGCCTCAGCGCCATGTCCCTGGATGGCCTGCCCGTGGGCGACGCCACCATGCAGCTGCTGTCCGTCTTCCTGCCGCCGCCGGAGGGCGCTGCGGCACAGCAGGACGACCGCGGCGGCGGCGGCGGGCGGGGTGGTCGCGGGCCTGCCGGACCCTCGGCGCGGGCGGGCGGCGGCGGCGGCGGTGGTGCTGCGCCTACGCTAGCCATGGGGCCGTTCGGAATGGTCCTGGACGCCGGGCGTGGGGCGGCGCTCGGGGCGGCGCCGCCTGCGGGGCCGCTGGCGGGCCAGGACGACGGCATCGTGCAGTTGGCGCAGCGGCCCTCGCGGACCGTCACCACACGTGTGGAGCAGCAGCCGCACCTGCTGGCGGCGGCGGCGGAGGCGCTGCCGCCGCGGCCGAGCCCGTCGGACGCGGACGCCGTACAGCGCGCAGTGTCGTACATCGTGCACCGGCTGCAGGAGGCCAACAGCATGCTGTCGGACTTGGCGCGCCTGGACCCTGCCGTGCACGCCAGGCTGGCGCCGTTGGTGGAGAACCAGGAAGCGGCGCTCAAGGCGCTGTGGCCGCAGGACCCCCGCGGCAGCGGCGGCGGCGGCGGCGCCGCCGGCGGCTCCGGTGCGGACGTTGCTAGGAGCAGGTCAGCGGGAGTGGCGGTCAAGGGGGAGCCTCGCTCGGCGGTGGCAGCACCGCAGCCGTTTGTCCCTGGCGCGTTTGGTGTGCCCAGCGACCGGCCGACGGCGTCGGGCGGCTCCGCCGGCACGCCGCAGACGAGCGAGCAGGCGCCGAGGCCTCCTCCTCCACCACCACCGCCGCCGCCGGGCCCGCAGGGCCCCGCGGCGGCCGTGTCCGTGGCGCGGCACAACTCCACCCCGGTGCTGGCGGGCCCCTTCGCAGCCATGATGGCGGGGGGAAACGACACCCTGGACATCGTGGCGGCGGCGGCTGAGGCCATGCGGGACGGCGATGCATCGGCTGTCGCCGCCGGCGCCGCCGCGGCCATGCGGGCCGCAGCCACCGCCGCTGCTGCCGCTGAGGCCGGCGGCCGACGCCACGTGGCGGCGTCACCGCAGGGCGCAAGCTGCGGAACGCCCGCCGCCAGCGGTGCCGCCACTGCTGGCCGCGACGCTGTCGGCGGTGACTCGTCCACGAGTAACGGCCTGCTGGCGGCGCTGGGCTCAGCAGGCGCCGACGGGGCGTTGGAGGGCGACGGCGATGGTGACGGCGGCGGCGGCATGGTGGGCAACGTGTCCGCCATGTCGTGGGCAAAGGGCGGTGCGTCGTCTTTCCTGCAGATGCTGCCGAGTTTTGGCAGCGGCAGCATGGCGGCGCTGTTGGCGGCGGAGGCGGTCCGTGCGACAACCAGCGGGGAGTTGGGTGGACAGGGCGGTGGCGACAGGGGGACGGCTTCGGGCGGTGGCGCGGCGGGGGTGCAGGGTGCAGGGAGCAGCGGCTGAACCTGCGTGGCATGAACGCCATGAAAAGGGTTGTTTTGTTGTCTTGTAGTCCTCTTGAATCAGCACTGCTGGAATTTGGGACAGTACGCGGGTAGAGCCGCCTCCTGCTCGTGCGCGTGAGCTGGACGGACAGTTGTTTGGAGCACGCTGGAGCACGGCAATGACATACAGACATGGCTCTGCTGCAACGACTGAGGCCGGTTTGAGTTTGGCGCATTTTGCTATGTTAGTTGTATTGCTTGAGACATTCGTTGTCGGATTGCCATCTACCGTAGGCACCCTACTAATGGTAACATGGTGAGCTGTGCAGGAAGCTATCGGGAGAGCCTGTTGAACGTTGGCAAGTACGTAATCGGTTGCATCAGCGCTTCTGCGTGCAGTGCTGGATGTCGTTGTGTTGAGTCTCATGGTCAGGACAGGGTCGTGGCTGAGTGTGAGTAGTGTATGGTACACTGGCGATTCTCATGCTCCACGTCTGTGACATTGTGTTCCGCAACTGCTTGTACATGGTGCTTGCCAATCACAGAATTCGCACTGAAGAACGGTGACATGGCATGATATGGCACGTATTGTATGGCTTAAAAGGTTTGGTCCCCTTGCAGTGCTCATCCCCGTCCCAACCGGGGAACAGGGGTGGTCCCGGCCATCAGGGACACGGGGTTTCCCACCCCTCTCGCAGTCTCGCTGTACGGATAGGACATAGGAGCCGCCAGCTTCAACACAGTACAGGCAACGGAAAACGGGCCTCAAATTCTCGCTACCTCAGCCTGGTCCCGCCTCCACACAGCTTTCTTGCCAAGACACACCCACAGAACAAGCAGCACCCCTGCCGTGGCGCTCATCCACCCTTCTTCCCAGGGGGGACCGGATGCGAGGCAGCTGTGCGGGGGAATCAGCCAGTTGCGAGGCCCCCGATGCTGCTTTGGCTCTCCTCCACCGAACCCCCATGGGCCTTCCACAAAGGCACAAACACAGGCCCCGCTTGACCCGTCGACAACCCCACACATAAGAACGCCTCCACACCAAGCAGGCAGATAAGGCAGGATGGGCAAAGTCCGGCATCGCTGCTGTGTTGCCTGCACCGTGGCGTCGTCACCACTACCCCCACCCCAAAGGCACGTGGCATGACCTGCCAAGGCCGCTGCAAAAAGGCTAGTGCGCAATGCTCCGTCGCACAAAAGGTGTCTCGGGCCAAGATGCCGACCAGCGCCTACCGCTCGAGCCTGACCACCAGCTGCTCTCAAGCTACTGTCACCAGCCACAAGGGCCCAAAACAACAGGAAAAACAAGGGACCAGCCACATTGAAGCCCCACAAATCGCGGCCTCTGGCAAGCATCCCCGAGCCCACAGGCAGAGGTGCGCTTGTCCCCTGCTCCCTGCTTGCTCCACTGCTCTTGCACGATGCGGACAGTCGTGGACATGGGTTGCTGGTTCCTGCAGGGTATTGAATTACGTTAACAAGGGGTCAGACGCTGCGCGTCACACAGCTTCAGGCTACAGACCATCGGACCAGAAAGCCCTGCCGACAGTCTGTGGTTCACAAGCAGTCACGTCAGGAGCGAACAGGGTCCGCGGGAGCTGCCCACACATGCTTCCTCCCACCAGGGGGCAGCTCGGTAGAGTCGCCCCACCCTCCCACGTGCCACCTTACCCGGCTAAGTGGTCGACACGAAGAGGCTCTCGCCCAGGTGCTGCGCAAGGTCAGTGAGGCAGGCAAGCACCGCATCCACATCCGGCTTCACAGGGTCACCGTCAGGGAACTCCTTGTCAATTAGTTCTTGCAGGAGCCCGATGGTGACACCCTGCTGGCTGCCCACGCTCGTGCGAGCCATGAGCGGGTGGGCGGCCCAAGGGCCCAACTCCTTCAAGGCCTCGAGCCCACCCGCGAGCCCTGGGTGCTGCTGCACCACCTGCTCAAAGGCTGCCTCGTTGAAACCCTTGCCTCTACCCTTGGACAGGCGGCTGAATGTCATGTGTTTGGCGGTATTGGGAACAAGGTGGGGCATGGCGACTCGCGCCAGTTTGTTCTCTGTCTGCGAGGCCATCTGCCGCAGCAACACCCTTCCATAGTCCAGCTGCAGCTCTGCGAGTTGGGCCTCTGCCTTGGATAGCCTGCAGTCCAGGGTGATGAGGGCGTTTCGCAGAAGCGACTCGGCCATGTTGCCACCTGGGGCCGGGCTCATCTGGGCCCAACTAAGCCAAGACGCCGCGAAGGCATTCAAGGTTGTCAGAAAGCTGTTTGCGAGCAGGTCAGGAGGAGCGTAACCAGTCAGCAGTCACGTCGGCAGCGAACAGGGTCCGCGGGAGCGGGGCTGCACGCGACGGGCCCTCTCGTCAAAACAAGTTCATATCCCTACAATAGGATTTAGTTAGTGTGGTCATGTCCATCGCGCTTACTGCGACGGGGTCATTGCGGGCGAGCATCGGCAGGGGGGCAGGTCGAGTGCCAGGAGGCGGGGACAGGTGGCGGGAGGGAGGGGCAGGTGGTGGGAGGCAGGGGCAGGTGGACGGGTGGTGGAGGCGCGGGCGGGCGGGTAGGGGGCGGACAGGGACGGTTGGCGAGGCCACAAGCACGATAGTACAGCGGAAGGCGGGCGGAGACACCCAGATGCCAGCGGCTGGGTAGAGCAGTCGGCACTGCTGCGCGAGCTGGCCAAAGTGGTGGCGTGAGCATGGGCACAGTGCGGATGCTGCGGCCGCAGCACGAAGCCAGCGGGTGGGCACCGGCCAGCGCACCCCCGCCTATGCACCCTGAGCTGCTGATGCCCAGCAGCAGCTGGCACGTGATGGACTGCAGCTGGCCGGGCCCGTCACATGGAGGCGTGGTGATGGAGCTCGAAGCAATGCTGCACCAAGTCGTACCCTTTGAGTCTTTGGCCGTGCTTGCTCTGCCCTCTCCCCTGCCTGTGGTGGCGACATGGTTGGTGAGCAGAAGGTCCTGTTGGTGAGTCTGTGTGGCCACGGGCACGGCCACGCGTGGGTGGGTGTTGTCAGCCCCATAATGGGTGCGCTCTGCCCACGCTACTGACATAGGCAAGCAGGTGTTGAGGTGCACGGCATGGTGCTGCTTCTGCGGTCGTGCGTCGCCGTGTGCAAGGGGCTGCCCGTGTGCAGCCACTCCCTGATGTGGCTGAGCCTGGAGGGGGGCAGCGAGGCGGGGCTGCATCTTGTGTGCGGGGGTTGGGCCTGGTGCGGTGGGGCTGGGTGCGACCAGGTGCGACGGCACAGGGGCCTTGCTGCTGCTGCACCCACAGCTCACCACAGTATGCACAAGCGGTGGTGTTGTTCTCTGCGGCACCGTAAGTGTATGCTGCCGGTATTGGGGCAAACTGGGGCAAGTGCTGTTCTGGGTGCAGATCCTGCTATTGTGTGTGACTGAGCACACAGAATTGACCTTGTGAAGTCCTGAAGATTGCTGAAGCTTCAGCCTACCGTTCCGTTCAAGTGGTGGTGTTGAGAAACACCGGGTTTGTTTCGTACTTCGTTGCCGTTGGAACACACTGCTTAAGCACGCTCGCCACGGATGCGGCGGGCCAGCTGGATATCCTTTGGCATGATGGTAACACGCTTGGCGTGGATGGCGCATAGGTTGGTGTCCTCGAAGAGGCCCACCAGGTACGCCTCGGCGGCCTCCTGCAGCGCCAGCACGGCCTGGCTCTGGAAGCGCAGGTCGGTCTTGAAGTCCTGGGCGATCTCACGCACCAGGCGCTGGAACGGCAGCTTGCGGATGAGCAGCTCAGTGGACTTCTGGTACTTGCGGATCTCACGCAGCGCCACGGTACCGGGGCGGTAGCGGTGAGGCTTCTTCACACCGCCGGTGGCGGGGGTCTTGCGCGCGGCCTTGGTGGCCAGCTGCTTGCGGGGCGCCTTGCCGCCGGTCGACTTGCGGGCAGTCTGCTTGGTGCGGGCCATTTTTGACCAGGTGTAGAGCGGTTGCTGAGGTACTAAAGAGTTGAAAGGAATTGTAATGGTACCCAAGCCAGCTACTCGATTATATGCTCGGGCTGGGTCCCGCTGAGCCGGGCTCAGCGGGGTGCTCTTCCCGCTCTCGTCCCATTCGCCGTACCTCGACTACAGCCTTATGAAGCAGGCCGCGACCGCAACGTGGTATCATTCACCACTGTAACTTTCTTTTACCTCTACCTACAAAAAACCATGTCTGGACGCGGCAAGGGCGGCAAGGGCCTGGGCAAGGGCGGAGCCAAGCGCCATCGCAAGGTGCTACGCGATAACATTCAGGGCATCACCAAGCCAGCTATCCGCCGCCTGGCTCGTCGTGGCGGTGTCAAGCGTATCAGCGGCCTCATCTACGAAGAGACTCGTACCGTGCTCAAGACCTTCCTGGAGAATGTCATCCGTGACTCGGTCACCTACACCGAGCACGCTCGCCGCAAGACCGTGACTGCCATGGACGTGGTCTACGCTCTCAAGCGCCAGGGCCGCACTCTGTACGGCTTCGGTGGTTAAGCGGCTCGCCGTCTGGCCCGCACCGCCGTCCACCCATATCAACCCGGTGTTTCTCAACACCACCTACTGCAATGGGTCTGTCCCCGCTGCCACGGGGAAGTGCGCCGAACAGAACGAAATTATAGCGCTGTGTCCAACCCCAGTTGCTCAGTCCTAGTCCTGCTTCACATGTCCTGACAACCGCACCCGAGTTAGGGTGCGGTCACACGACGTTACGTCACGTTACCTGAATGCGGAGGCTGGTAACGTGGCCCAGTAACGTAACGTCGGGGGAGGGGCCCGGCGTTACGTTACCTGGTCCACGTTACCTGGTATGGACCACACGTATGGGCGTTTCGGTGAAGTTGTGACCACCCGAATTTTAAACGTGACGGTAACGTAGCATGTGACCGCTACCTTACTGGCAGTCTGTCGAAGGTCAGGGGCACAAGGCTAGCTGGCCCATAGCGCCAGGGGTAGGGTCCAGAGTGAGCGCCAGGGGTAGGGTCCAGAGTGAGCAGCAGTTTGCTGACACCGGTGCCGAGCCAGTATGTAAACCCTGTCTACACATGGCATGCAGCCATCCAGCTTGAGGCGGGGCCATGCGAGGCTGGCAGGACACAGTCCTGCTTCAGTTGTGGACAAGCAACGTCTGTGCAAGCAGGGGCCAGAGAGCCTAGCGTACGGCATGAATGCGAGAAGGCGCATTACATCTACGCACAACCTGTTACCTTCTGGGCACACGAGTATTGCTGGCATACCGGTAGTGGTGCGAACGAACAGTGTTCCGATCTTCCGTGGGGGCTTTCGGATGGCGCGTCGAAACAGGTGCCTCCAGGGGACCCAACTTTC
>VFQN01005177.1_pt1 | contig 16234 bp, 12 predicted proteins | sample 3512371 | NCBI WGS metagenome assembly VFQN01 (sample SAMN10412370, study PRJNA504923) | tailings metagenome | isolation source: Replicate 2 from Balatoc abandoned mine | place: Philippines: Itogon, Benguet | collected 2017-08-28 | reverse complement strand
TGTCTTGATTAGTTTGCGTGTAGCAAATGCCTCCTCTGGCAAGCCTGTTCCTTCAAACCACGCCAGTGGCTGCGCAAACATAGTGATGGCAAAAAGGTAATCAAACGAATAATTTTTAGGAGCAAAGGGGTCATTCGTTGGATATTTATCCACGTTTCGCCATTTATTCAAAAACTCAATTTGGAGATTTTGAGCAGGAACGTATTTAGAAAGCATCCATAAATTACGAAGGGTTGTATAGGGATAATAGTTGGTCCAATCGGTATATCGGTTTTCGAGAAAGATATTCCCATATTCATTAAAATAATGATACCCACCGCGCCGCCCCGCCGTCACGTCAAGGTTAATTACTACATTATGATTTGTATTAAGGCTTACTTTATCCAAAAACTTCCTAAAATTTACCTCGGCCAATTTTTCGGGCAAGTTTACCCCGTCAATTTTGAACGTCCGAATTCCGTATTTTTGATACAACCCAATCAGCGCATCAGCGTCTTTTTCCCAGTATTCATTGCTGTTGTCTTTACTTGGATTGAACCAAAGGCATACTTCAATTCCCAGCTCTTTGGCTCTTTTTAGAACGGGTGTAAGCCCGTTGGGAAACTTTTCAGGGTGAGGCTCCCAATAATTTTTATTGTCCCAAATATTGTTTAACGAGCCACCTTTAAGCGCCGAATTGGAAGAACGACCCGATTGCCAGCCGTCGTCCAGCTGAAAATGGGTAATGCCTAACTTAGCCCCCGCTTCCACTTCAGCCAAAGCAAATTGTTCACGAACGCGCGTATCCTGCCCCCGATCCCCCCAAGTATTCATCAGCACCATTTCATCCCGACCAGCCTTGTGCGTACGGAGATTACGTTGGTACAAACGCAGGGTTTTGTAGCGGTTTGACTCGTCGCCCGAGTAAACACCCGTGACAAAACCATATCCGCGTCGCCATTCGGTGGGGTGCAAATCACTGGGATTTAGCCCTGCCCCAATGACTCGGAATGTACCAAATTCAGTAAGAAAATCACCCCCAGGATACGCCAACTGGACGTTGGAAGTCGGCGCTTCTTTTAGGATAAATACCCCTTCATCGCCCACTTTTTCGTGGGCAAAAAGCAGATTGCCTCGGTACAAATTGGGGCGGTACGAAATTGATTCTTCCGTATGGACCAGATTATTGAAGCGGTCGGTGATGTCCGAAAACTCAACGGTATTGAGTTGCCAATGTTTGCCAGGAAGTTCTAGCTTTTCAATGACGGGCGCATTAGTGACGGTGTTGTTCAAGACGAGTTGTTCGAGATTGGCCATATCTGCCAAATTAATGCCGGGTTGCAGCCAAAACGCAATGGTGGAGCCTCGATAGTACAAATCGCAGGCAATGACCGCGCAGTTGGGATACACCCGCAACACCCGTTTTATCTCCAATCTATCCAAGGTATAGGTAATTTCAGCTTCCAAATGCGTAGGTGCCACGGCATTTTCAGGGACTATTTTGGCAGAAAATTGGGCTTTTTCACCTACTTCAGACTGTCCTGGAAAGTCCAAGTCTGCTTTTTTTGTATTCATTTTCCAGACCTTCCCGCTGGTTTTATCGGTCAAAGAGCAGGTGATTAGGTTTCCTCCATTCCAAAAATATTTACGTACAATTAATTGATTTTCAATAATTAACGTATCATTTTTGAGTTCGGCTTGGCAAGTATTTACTCCTTGAGCCATTAGCCCAGTGCTTATCATGAAGCACAATACGACGAGGTTTTTCATTACTATTCTGTTTTTGTCGGAAGCACTTACTCTTTTTCTGATTTTATCACCACACCGTTGCGGTTCAGAAACGGCACGCGCACCACCCACGAACCTTTGCCAGACTCGGTCACCTTCACCATGACATGGTCGTCGGTTTTTGATAAAATGGAGGTTTGTAACTTGGGCCCTTTTCCCTCGGACGGCCACAAAATCCAAACGAAAGTGTCATCGGCGGGTAGTTTACGCGAATAAATACCCGTAGGATTGGGCACATACGCGTTGTAAACTCGGCTATACCACCCCTGAATCGTGGGGCTCTCCTGTCCTTTGACCAGAGTCATCTGCCACCCTTGCGTATCAACGGGGGTTATTTGGAGGTTACCATAGTCGTTTTTTGTGAACATATTTCCATTGGCATCGATTTCAACGGTACAATCAGGGTGCCAATGCCAAAGGGTTTCGATGGTGCGGGGGCGGTCTGTTTTTAATTGGTCGGCCACTACCCAAAACTTATCTCGCAGGTACACCACCGAGCGGGTATGTTCAAATGTACCTTCCAAATCCGTAAATGCGCTCATCTTTCCAGAGCCATAATCGTGGTCTTTTCCTACAAAAAAATGATTTTCAGGAGTTGGTTCAGTTGTTACTTTGGGGCCTGCGGCCTGCCCTTTTCCATCCACCAAAACCAAATTGTGCCCTTGACTACCCAAGGCATATTTTCTGAATTTCTGCGCCACACTTCCTGTATACGCAAATCTACCCGCATCTACCAACAAATCACGGCCGTAGGCTACCACTGATAAATGGAGCTTGTCATTGTGCTGATGCCCGCTTCCCCAAGGGCCCACGTCCAAAAACGACCAATGCGCTTTTTCGCCATACCCACTTCGGGAAATCAACTGCCCCGCCCAAGGGAAAAACACCGAAGGCGAGGCGTTGGGCTTTGCCCCTTTGGCACCGTTAGATACGACGTATGTCCAATCAGCACGTTCGTATTTTTGAGCTGCCTCTAACACATTTTGGCGATTGTTGTTCAAGTCTGAATCGTTGTTCAATACCCCAAAACCATCAGGTCGGATTGTCATGGCGAGGTAGTTCCACATATCCTGCAAGGTTTTATTGTAATATTCAGAAAGTACCACCCCCGCTTTTTGGCAGGTTTCAGCAAACTGGTTAAAATTCAAAAGCGCTACATAATGATAACTCGAGGATAATTCCGTTTGGGTGCCATCAGGATATATTTGTTCTTTCATGCTTGCGGTCATTGCTTTAATGGAGTAGTCGAGCCACGAGGGGGATTCTTTCCACTCAGGCCACGCCGTTGCCACTACCGCAAGACCCGACATTTCCATGGTGAGCCAGTTTCCCTGCGCGTGAAAATTTCGGGCGTAGTGCGCATGATGTGGCAAGCTGCTCAGTATCAACAATTGAGTGGCAGAGCTGATTTGCTCCGTATTCCATAATTCATAAAAAACTTTCTCCCATACTTTTTCCCGAAAGCTTACTTCCAGGCCACGCCACATGGCTGTTCGGCTGTTTTTGGCAGGATAAGGCCAACTACTAATGACCCAACTTTTTACAAATGAATCTACATATTGCAGATACTGAAGGTTACCCGTTTCAAAATATGCCTCAATCACGTCCCGTATGGGGTAATGGCGGTTGAGCGCCCACGCCCATTCCAAATCATTTTCGGGGCCAGTATGAGCCCATTTTAAATGTCCATCGGGTAGGCGCGGAGTCTTACCCTTCACCTCCTGAAAGGTAAAAACATCCTTCACGATGGAGTCGGCATCTGCCCTCGTTTTCAATGATTTAAGTGGTAGTTTTTGGCGTGGAACTACGCGCTTCGATTTGGCATAATACGCTAATAAATGGCGACCTGCCAAAGGTAAGTTATTTGACACATAGGCTTTTTTTACCTCCTCTAACCCCGGATACTCCAGATTCAGGTTTTGAAAAATAAAGTTAATTTGTTCGGGATAGGCCGCACATACATCTTCTACGGTAGTAAGCTTTTTCCAATCGCTTTGAGCCAATGAAACAATGGTAAATAAACAAAGGAAAATGGTGGTGATAGTTTTGATTTTCATCCGTAAAAGTGTTTGAATAGTCTGATAATTTGGATAAAAATGATGGATAGAAAACCCAACAAAAATTGGTGGTAGCAGGTACCAAATCCGTCGGGTTACCCAAGCGCAGAAGAGTTATTGAGTTAACCCATTAATATCAATAAGCAATATCAAAAGGGCTTTGTAAGCTATTAAGAGCCTATTTTACCCAAAACTTCTATTCTACAAACGCAATTCGGCTCCATTTTTCGGGTAAATGGGTATCATAGATACCATGCGGGGTGAGCGACATTGCGGGGTGGGGCTGTACCTCTTTTCCCCCGACCGTCAATTTTTGAAATCTACCCAAAAACATCGTCCAAATATCCCCGTTGGTGGGCGGAAGAGAACGCCCATTGGCCAAAAGATGCAAACTGCTCCAAGGAATTGAAATCTCCAGGCTCCAGCCTTTGTCAACGTCGGAGTTATCGTTCAATGTTCCGTCAATTTGCACCGCCGTTTCCAACCCTGACAGGTCAAAATTGGTAAACGCCCAGCGAATCCCACGCGGGTTAGTGCCTTTCCAAAACGAAGCCCCGCTCCTATCGTAATCTCCGCCAAAAGTGTACGCCTGCGGCTGATGGACATCAAAAGATGGAATATCAAATTTGCTGCCTTTGTTGTAGGCATCTTTCCAAATAAAAAATACTTCGTAAATGGTGTTTGCGGCGTTGATTTCCAGCTCATAATAACAATCACCGCCATCGATAAATACTTCTAAGTCATTTTCCAAAAAAACAATGCTATCTCGCTCGGTTTGGTAAGCCTCTACAAAAGGCTCCTCCGCGACAAAGGCAATGTACAAATGGGTCTCGTTCCAAAGAACCGCCGTTTGGGTGTTGTACATTCCTGGAGCACCCGTCACCATATCCACCAATCTTTTGCTCCATTGGGCATTTTTCCAAACATCCTTAGTCACGTTTCCGTCGATTGCGATGGACGTTAAAATCTTGTGGGCTTTATAATCAGGGGCACTATTCATGGCGAACAGAGATGGGTTATCTGTTTTACTTAATCAGCCCCAATTCAATTTCTGGGGTGCTTTTGACGGCTAAAAATATTTTTTCATTGCTTTTGGGTAGTCTGGGAAAACCGCTTCGGGTTCTTCAATTTCAGGATGCCAACGTTTTTCCCATTCAAAGCTGTAATAACCTTTGTAACCATTCTTTTCCAGTGCCGTTATCGCCTCCGCCAACGGAGCTTCACCTTGGCTAATCCTGACATAGTGCAATTTCCCATCTACCACCTTAACATCTTTAATGTGCACGTGACGGATGTATTGTTTCAATTTATCATGTACTTCGGTCGGTGTTTCTTTCGTAACCGTCCACATATTGACCACGTCCCAGATAAGCCCAATCTGCGGGTGTTTGGCCGCCTGCATGATTTGAAATAAAATTTCTTTGCCGACTACTTTACCGTGCGATTCAAGCAATACATTCACATTTTTTCCTTCGGCATATTTTCCTAATTCCAACAAGCCATTGATAATCAACTCAATGGTTTTGTCTCTATCCTGTTCTTTGGGCAAGTCGTTGGGAAATACGCGTACGTTGGGGCAGTTTAATTGCTGGGCCAAATCAATGAAACGTTTGGCTTCGTCGAGGTTGGTTTTACGAAGAACTGGCTCAGCAATGTGCATATTGGCAGATGCTCCCAAACCCACTATTTTTATCCCTTTGTCATTGGCTTTTTTCAACGATTCTTGGATTTGAGCCGCGCTGCTAAACTCTGGACACTTCGTTAAGTCCATTTCGTTAAGAATCCCCCGAATTTCAATTCCTTTGTATTTATGCTCCGCCGCGAAGTTAAGAATGGTATCAAAAGACCATTTTGGACACCCCAAAGTCGAAAACGAAAATAGAGGATTTGCTTTTTTGATCTCAAATGAAAAGCCCGCAAAGGCTAAACCCACTAGCCCGGGGGTTGATTGGAGAAATTCACGTCGGGTAGAATTCGTTAACTTATTCATATCTTCTGTTAGTCAATGCCTCAATGTTAAAAGGAATAATCGTCTTTTTTATTACGGCTTGGTATGTTACAAAGGACGAATTTTAATGTTTCTAAAAAACGCCTGATCGCCGTGGTATTGCAACAAAATCCTGCCCCGCTCACCCGTACCGAAATTAGGCAAATCTTTGTATTTGCTCATCGCAATCAACCGACGGTAATCATCGCTGTTTCGCTCATATTCAAGTACTTTGACACCGTTGAGCCAGTGCTCAGTATGATTTCCTTTCGACACAATTTTTGCCGTATTCCACTCCCCTATTTTTCTGGCTGGCTTATCTTTTGCCGCAGGAATCATGTCATAGAGAGAAGCGGTGGTTCGGTTTCCGTCGCGGCCTTTTTTGGCGTCGGGGTGTTTGTCATCATCCAGTAGCTGAAATTCCAGCCCCAGCCCCGACTTGGGCAGATTGGGGTCAACGAAGTATTTAATCCCGCTATTGCCGCCTTCGGTGAGTTTGAAATCAACGCTTAACTCAAAATTGCTATAGGCTTCGGTGGTCACTATATCGCCACCTTTGCCTTCGGAGGGCTCCACGCTCAGGACGCCATCGCTTATTTTCCATCCTTTTTCGGGAAATTTATCCAAAGCCGCGCCCCTCCATCCGTTGGTAGTTTTACCATCCCAGAGCAGTTTTACCCCTTGCTTTTTCTCATTTTTGGAGAGTGTATTAGGGGCTTGTTGCCCAAAACTTACGTTAAACGCCAGCAACAAAAGAGATAAAAAAGCGAAGTTTTTCATTTTAGGTTGGTTCATTCTTTCGGATTTTTAATTGGAAAAGGGATTAGTTACCTACTTCTAACCAATTATAAGAATCATAGAAGTAATTTTTATCGCCAATCAGGATTGTTTAGCCAATAACCATTTCACAAAAAGGAACTCATCACAGGCTGTTGAAATGATTAAAATGCCCGTAATTTACGGCAGATTTAAAGCCCCTAATTCAATACACCCAAAATCAAAATTCATTTTTCAAACCCTGATAGGCTCTTTTAGGGTCTTTCTGTTTATCATTCATCCGTATGCAAGCAATTGTATTAGAGCAACCCGAAGTTCTCAAAAAAATTGAATTAGAAGCACCCCAACCTCCTGCACCAAACGATGTTTTGCTGAAAATGAAACGCTTGGGAGTTTGCGGTACCGACCTCCACGCCTACAAAGGCAACCAGCCTTTTTTTTCGTATCCGAGAATTTTGGGGCACGAAATCGCCGCCGAGGTGATTGCCCTGGGAGAAAATGTGTCCCACTTAAAAATAGGCGATAGGTGTGCCGTGATGCCGTACCGCAATAAGGAAATAGATCAGGCCGTACGACGTGGCAAAACCAATTGCGGCAGTACCCTGAGTGTTTTGGGGGTCCACGAAGACGGTGCCATGCAAGAATACATCAGCTACCCTGCCCAGCATGTTTTTCCAGCCAATGAACTCTCTCTCGACCAGATTGCCATGATTGAGCCTTTGGCCATTGGCAGTCATGCCGTTGAGCGCGCCGACATCCAACCCGATGATATTGTGCTGGTAGTGGGTGCAGGCCCCATTGGTATCGGAACGGTAGCGATGGCTTTGCTCAAAGCCGCCAAAGTGCTGGTGTTGGATATGAACCAAAACCGATTGGATTACATCGCCGAAAAGTTTCCGTCGGTCTCCTGCATCAAACTCAGTGATGCTGTTGAAAATTCGCTTAAAGAACTGTTAAATGGTGATTTGCCAACGGTGATTTTGGATGCCACTGGCAACAAAGAATCAATGCAAAAGTGCTTCGAATACGTTGCACAGGGCGGAACAATTGTATACATCGGCCTTTTTATCGGTGACGTTGTTTTCCACGACCCGCTCTTTCACCGCAAAGAAATTACCCTTAAATCTTCCAGAAATGCAGTGGCTACAGATTTTACAAAATTGATTCGCTTATTGAAGGCGGGCTTGGTTAACATCGACGGGTACATCACCCACCGATTAGCCTTTGACACACTGCACGAAACCTTTACAAAACTGTATTCACCCGAAGAACGCGTGATAAAAGCGGTTGTTGAATTTGATTAAAAGCTACTCTCTTTCAGATGATTATGTACTATATTTAGAACGTAACCATCTGAAAGAAAACAATTTTAAAAACCTTGTATTTTAGCATTTATACTAAACCAATTTTGTCTTTTTTACCCTACCGCTTTCACTAAATCCCAGCACCACCGCCATGTAGGCGGTTGGATTATTGGGACTTCGTTTGCCCGCTTGTATTTCTATGTCAGCGTTGATAAAACGGTTGGCAAGTTCTTCGTCCTGCACAATTTTATTTTGCTGTGACTTGGTAAAATCATACGCCCCGAGGCGTTCCTGAAAATATTTCCATCGGTCGTCCATCGACATTTGCCCCAATTCATCCCGTATTTCTTGCAACTCGGCCAATGCTTTTGATTCTTGCGTTACAATCAAAAAAGATATATGGGTGACTTTGCGGCCTGTTTTGTGGATTTGGTAAGAAAACGCGAGGTCAGTTTTGGCGGAGATTTCTTCCTGACTTGGGTCTAGCACTCGCCGCTTAAATTGTCCGAAATCATCGTATGTTTCTTCGGTGGCAGAAATCAACTCTCTAAGGTCATCCACCGCGATTTCAGACCAAGCCCCACCGTTAAAGTTTTTCCAGCGGGAAAGAATCTCGTACAATCGCTGAGAATACGTTTTGTTGAGCGACAAAGCAATGGCCAGCTCGTATTCGGTGTAGCCACTTTTTATTTTTGCAATGTGAGGAAGTACTTCGTACGAAACGCCAATTTCAAACACGCCTTCCTTGGCACTGTACTTCGCGGATGAAAAAACATTATAGGCGCTAAATTCTTTTTCATCATCATTTCGGAGCCAAATCTGACAATTTCGCATCAATGATTGCGTCATTGCAAGCATCTGACGATAATTATTAGTGATGAGTTTTGCGGGTATTTTGAAATATTTATTCTGCTTTAATTCGGCATCCGTTTCCGTTATTTGGTTCATCACGATGTAAAAAACGCGCTTTTCCAATAGTGAAAAGTTTTGACGAGTCATGATTGCCCCATTAGGCTGTCGATTGTAGTGCTTTAATTTCATTCTTTTGGACAAGCTGACTGCTTTTTTACTTACTGGTAGCTAAGGTAAAAATCTTTTCTGTCAAAACAAAACTGTGTCAGAATTTGCGTTTTTTTGACAGAATTGGGCTACATTTTGACAGAATTAGAACTAAAATATAGGCAGTAAAGCTCTAAAAAACGCGTTCTATTCACTGTAAAGCGCATTTTAGCGAACTATTGCCCGCATAAAACCTTCATTTTTTATACTTTTTAGGATAAAAATCATCTTCTCAAAATCAATACCATATATAATTACTTGATAATCAAAATTTTATATAAAATTCTAGTTATTTATCGACTACATTTTGACAGAATTAGGACTTTGCGCAATAAACTAGATTTGGGGTGATTCATTTTTTTTAACGCACATTCAACAACTTCTTAAAAAAAATAAAAAATATCACTTTTCACTCCTAAAATTTAAAATTGTTATTCTGAGAACACAACAAAAAAACCAATGACTTCTAATTCTGTCAACTATTTCTGTCTGACATTTTTAATGACAGAGTTTGACTACATTTTGACAGAATTCGACTACATTTTGACAGAATAGATTACTACATTTTGACAGAGTTCGACTACATTTTGACAGAGTTCGACTACATTTTGACAGAATTCGACTACATTTTGACAGAATTCGACTACATTTTGACAGAATTCAACCCAATAACTACCTCATAATCAGATTGTTACAAACCCCTTAAATCATCAATATTTTAATCATCAATTTCTAAATAAAAATTTAACCAATTTTTCAAATCAAAATCAATGCAGTTTTCTTCTAGGGAAAAACAAAAAAGGGACAACAAAAAACAAAACAAAAAACAAAAAATCGCTCCATTCAAAAATGGATTGGGGCGTCAACTAAGAAATTAGTTTTATTTATTATTTCACATGTTTACCCCCTTTTCACTTCCACATTCTGCTTTGGACCTTAAATCCAAAACCTTGTACTACTTTTTACCGCATTTTGTCAAAACACTTTTACTAACCATTATTATTTTAACTATTTTTGTAAAAAAATAATGACAAAATCAACAATCGTATGATAAGTCAAAAAGAAGTAGAAAATTTTTTGAAGCATAACCCCGCCCTCACCGTATCGGCTTTGGAGAAAGAAGCAGGAATTCCGAAGGGAACCATTGCCCAAGCACTCACGGGTTCACGTAATCTAGCAGAAAAACATCTGACTGCGCTCTTCCCCATATTAACCAAATACGGTTATTCATCCACCCTTTACGAAAAAGCCCGAGTCATATCAATTATTAATCACAAAGGGGGAGTGGGAAAAACAACCACAACGTCCTCATTAGGGGAAGCATTAGCTAGGAGAGGTTTTAAAGTCTTGCTTATCGACCTAGACCCACAGGGTAATCTCAGTCAAATTCTTGGTGTAGAAAATCCAGAAGTGCAAGTAGCCCATGCGCTGCTAAACCACGCTCAACTACTACCCATCATTGAAATATCTGAAAATCTTTATCTATCCCCCTCTGATATTGAGCTTGCAGATGCCGAGATTCAACTTATTTTGAGTGTTGGTGGCGACTTACGTCTAAAAAACAAACTCCAACCTTTACTTACGGAATTTGAATACGTACTGATTGATTGCCCTCCCTCCCTCAATAAACTGACGATTTCGGCCATGAATGCATCCAACAGCTGTTTGATTACACTATTACCCGAAATGTCGGCCGTAAAGGGCCTTAATTCGCTTCTACAGCGCGTTATGGAGGTGAAGACGAACCTCAACTCAGAATTGAAAGTTGATGGCATAGTGTTTACAATGGTGAAGAAAAACAGCGTCCATGACGGAATCAAAGAAAACGTGAAAGAGAACGTGCCGATTCGGGTCTTTAAAACAGAGATCAAACACCTAGTAGACTTTCAGAAATCACAAATTTTACAACGTCCCATTGCCAAATTTGCCGATAACTCCGAGGCTGCGAAAAATTACCGTGATTTTTGTAATGAGTTTATTGATTATCTGCAAATTGTAAAATAATATCCCTATGGCTAAGCTCAACATCAAAAACGCCATTGGCGAAAAAACCAAACAAGCACTCAATAACAGCTATATCACTTCTGAACAGATAAAGCAAAACATTCAAATTTTAGAGGAACTTCGCAGTTTCATCCCCTCTCCTACCGAGGATGAACTTAATCAACTGGAACAAAATATCATTAAAAACGGGTGTAAAGACGCGCTACTGTTATGGGAAACTACTCAAGGGGTGGTTAACGATTCTTCTCTCACCCCCAATGCCCCCGCCTACATATTGGTAGATGGGCACAATCGCTATCGTATTTGCACCGCCCGAAACATTAATTTCAACGTTCAGTTGATGCCTTTTTTGTCTCTTAAGGAGGTAAAAGACTACATGATAGATTTGCAGTTGGGCCGTCGAAACCTAACCCCCCAACAAACTTCCTATTTTAGGGGGCTCAGGTATAATTTAGAGAAGACTGAAAAAGGTAAATACGACCGAAATGACCATAAGTCCCAGAGTGGGACTTATGGTGAAAATGACGGACAAAAGCATAATTCCCAAAATGGGACTTATGATAAAAATTCAGTTTCAACCTCCGAAAAGTTGGCCAAAGAATATAAAGTTGGCAGAAATACAATTCTAAGAGACGCCGAATTTGCCGCAGGGCTTGATAAGCTAGATAATGACCTTAAAAATGCGGTTTTAAGCGGTGAAATCAAGATTGGTAAAGCTGATATTCAGAAATTAGCCAAGACACAGGAAACCCAACTCATTGACTCAACGGAGAAACTAGAGGGTATACTCACCGAAAAAGAAACGACTCTATTCGTAAAAAATAAGCCCAAAGCACAGGTAGAAGAAACGAAAAAAATGCTGATAAAAGCATTTGAGAAAATCACAGCCTCATCGGATGTTAGAATGAAAGATGTTGATAAATTGATTGAATGGGCAGAAAAACTAAAAAAACTGATTTGAAACCGTAACCCCTCATTTTCACACTCATCTACTGAAAGCTTTCTCCCTAAACGAGAGAGCTTTTTTGTTTTTTTGAAGGTATGTAAAGCATGATGTCAAGTATTCTTGTACGCCGCCAATAATATCTTGCAATCGTTTTCGGGAGATTTTTGGCTAAATCTTCTTTCATTAAGAAATGCCCTTTTTTTATCCATACTTCAATCAACTATTTTTATTATCTAATGAAAATTATCAACCCCACTGCTTTCATATCTTCGGTTTACCCTGCTAAAATGCTCATTTTTATATCATTTTTTACCGCATTATTGGGCGTGACCTCCTACGCAGGGGAAAATAAATCAACCTCGAAAAGCTCCCAAAAAAGATTAGTTGAAGACGAATATTCAACCGATAAGAAAATAATTACCAAAGGACAGATTTTATTTGAAAACAACTGTTCGGCGTGTCATAACTTTTTGCAGAAGGGCATCGGACCTGAACTTTCGACCGTAACAACCGTAGTGCCCTCAGAATGGCTAAAAAAGTTTATCCAAAATGCCCCCGAGATGATTAGTAGCGGTGATGCCCGTGCTTCTATGCTTTTTGAAGAATATAAGCAGGTAATGCCAGCCTTTACAACATTACCAGAAGCCGACATTAAGGCAATTATGTCGTTTATTAATTCCAAACGAAAAACTGAAACTACCGCTTCTGTTTCGAGTCATTTAGGAACACCTGTGAGCAATCCAGTCCCCAAGAAAATTGAAAAATCTGGATTACACTTAAAATTAGATTACCTAACTACCGCTCCCCCCACAGCGGCAAAATTGCCCTTGGCCAGAATCAATAAGATGTTGAAATTGGCGGGAGCAAAAGACCGGTTGTTTATCGTGGATTTGCGGGGGAAACTCTACGAAATAATTGAAAATCAACTCGTAGAGTTTATGGATATTGCCAAAGAAATTCCTGAATTTATTCACGCTCCCGGATTGGCGACTGGATTTGGGAACTTTGCGTTTCATCCTGATTTCTACCGTAATGGACTTTTTTACACCACCCATACCGAAAAAGGAAAAGCTGCTACGCCCGATTTTGGCTACGCCGACTCCATAAAAGTAACCTTACAATGGGTACTCCGAGAATGGAAAATGGAAAATCCTAATGCCAATTCTTTTTCGGGCAAAGGTCGTGAGCTGATGCGGGTCAACATGGTTTCACCCATCCACGGAGTACAAGAAATTACGTTCAATCCTTTAGCCAAGGCGGGGAGTGCTGACTATGGTTTATTGTACATTGGAGTGGGAGATGGGGGCGCTACAGAAAATGGTTTCGCTTTTTTATGCAATGATAAAACGCACGTTTGGAGCTCCGTATTACGCATCAATCCATTAGGGAAAAATAGTAAAAACGGGCGCTACGGAATTCCTGCGTCAAATCCATTTGTTAAAGTCAAAGGCGCGGTTGGTGAAGTGTATTGCCGTGGTTTTAGAAATCCCAATCGCATCATTTGGACACCAGATGGTAAAATGTTGATTACTGATATTGGCCAAACCCAGATTGAAGAAATCAATATTGGCAAACCAGGAGCTGATTACGGATGGCCCGAGCGGGAAGGCACTTTTGTGATGAACGCACGCGGAAAAATGAATTTGGTGTATCAGTTACCCAAAAATGAGCCTCCAACCAAGTATACTTATCCAGTAGCTCAATACGACCACGACGAAGGCAATGCCATTTCGGGGGGATTTGTGTATTCTTCAAACAGCATTCCGTCGCTTAAAGGCAAGTATGTTTTCGGTGACATTGCCAATGGCCGTATTTTCTACGTCGAAAATAATCAGTTACGCATCGGACAGCAGGCCACCATTCATGAATTGGAGCTTATGCTTGATGAGAAGTTAACAACTTTACGAGAACTCACAGGCCATGCCAAACCAGACGCTCGATTGGGAGAGGGGCTAAACGGTGAATTGTATATTTTTACAAAAACAGACGGGAAAATTTACAAAGTCAGCGCTTGTATGGTAAATGAATAACTGTTTTGCAGAAATGACCCATTATAAATGATATTTTACATTAAACTTGATTGTTATGAACACCGCAAAGATTCGCAGCCTTGCAAAAATGATTGACCACTCGCTGCTGCATCCAACCCTGACGGATGCAGAACTACTGGAAGGTTGTAAACTGGCCCTAAAATACGATGTTGCCTCGGTTTGTATCAAGCCTTATGCGGTCAAAATGGCCACGGAGTTGCTGGCAGGTACTGATGTTTTGGTAGGTACGGTGATTGGTTTTCCCCACGGTAACAGTACCGTTTCGATAAAAGTCGCCGAAACTATTCAGGCCTGTAAGGACGGGGCTGTTGAGATCGATATGGTGGTCAACATCGGAAAGGTATTGGCCAATGATTGGACTTATGTGCAAGAGGAAATACAGGCCGTTAAAACGGCTTGTAAGCAGCATGGGGCCATTCTGAAGGTGATTTTTGAAAATGATTTTTTGCCCGAAGATTCCTTTAAAATCAAACTTTGTGAAATTTGTACGGCAGTTGGGGCTGAATTTGTGAAGACCTCCACGGGCTACGGTTTTGTGAAGGGCAGCGACGGGAAGTACAGCTACGAAGGCGCTACGGAGCATGACCTTCGTTTGATGCTCGACCACGTGGGGCCTGGGGTTTTGGTCAAAGCCGCGGGTGGGGTGCGTACTCTTGACGGGCTTCTGAAAGTGCAGGAAATGGGCGTTGCGCGTTTGGGAGCCAGCGCAACAGCGGCCATTATGGAGGATGCTTATCGTCGTTTTGGATTAGTCGATGGTAGCGCGCCCACGGGCCCCATTGCCGAAAGTAAAGGGTATTGAGTAAAAATACTGTTTTTTAGGAAGATTTAATCGATTAGAAATTATAACCATTCACTTTTTTCATGAAACCTACTTACGTTTTTTTAGTGCTTCTGACCACGCTGGGGTGGGGAAATGCTCAAGCCCAATCCAAAAAAGAAAAAGGTCCAAAAATCATCAAAACTTTGATTGTTGACGGGCAAAATAACCACGAGCAGTGGCCCAAAATAACGTACATGATGAAAGATTACTTGGAAGAAACGGGTAAATTTTCGGTGGATGTGCAACGTACATATTACACTTGGAACGGTGGTGATCTCGTTGATAAATACAAAATCAAAGGACTTCCTGCCACCAAAGCAATGGCAAATGCCAAAATGGATTCCGCTTTTCATCCCGATTTTTCTAAATATGATTTAGTGGTTTGTAATTTTGGTTGGAACGCCGCCCCTTGGTCGGACGAAACGCAGGCTGATTTTGAGAAATTCATGAACAATGGCGGTGGTTTAGTGGTCGTCCATGCCGCCGATAATTCATTTCCGAAATGGCCTGCCTATAACCGAATGATTGGGGTAGGAGGCTGGGGCGACCGTAGCGAAAAAGACGGCCCTTTTGTTTACTACGATGAAAATGGTAAGTTAGTCAAGGATATGCAGGCTGGTAAAGCAGGCTCTCATGGAGCACAAAAGGAGTTTTTAATCACCGTCAGAAACTCCAAACACCCGATTACAAAAGGAATGCCGCTGAAATGGATGCACACCAAAGATGAAATGTATGACCGCCTGCGCGGGCCTGCCGAAGATATGGAAGTATTGGCCACGGCTTTTTCTCCTAAAGATAACCGCGGAACCGACCGCCACGAACCCATGTTGATGACCATCAAATACGGCAAAGGGCGCGTTTTTCATACGCCGCTAGGACACGTTGATTATTCGGTCGAATGCGTTGGTTTTATCACTTGCCTTCAACGCGGTGCTCAGTGGGCCGCTACTGGCAAGGTCGATATCCCCATTCCAAGAGATTTTCCGACCGAAAATGCCACTAGTCAACGCAAGTTTGTTGATTAAATAAACCAGAATGAGGAACAATTAATGGAGAAAGACGGATAGAAATAGAAGTTCGAAGTACTTTTGGGATAAAAATTCACCCGTTATTTATCGGTATTTCCCCAAACGTAATGAGAAAACTTCTTTTTGTACTGTATTCAGTACTTTTTGCTCCAGACACCATTGCACAAACCGAAACTTTGGTCAATTCCGTTGAGGCAACCTATCGCGCAGGTTTGCCTCATTTTTTTGATAAAATACAGAAAGGCCAAGCCGTAAAAGTGGCCTATTTGGGTGGGAGTATTACCCGGGCCGATCATGGATGGCGCACTAAAACATTCCAATGGTTGCAAAGCAACTATCCCCAAGCACAATTTGTGGAAATCATGGCCGCCATCGGTGGAACAGGCTCAGATTTTGGGGCTTATCGCTTGCAAAACCACGTTCTGCAATAT
>VFQN01005176.1_pt1 | contig 16235 bp, 13 predicted proteins | sample 3512371 | NCBI WGS metagenome assembly VFQN01 (sample SAMN10412370, study PRJNA504923) | tailings metagenome | isolation source: Replicate 2 from Balatoc abandoned mine | place: Philippines: Itogon, Benguet | collected 2017-08-28 | reverse complement strand
GCCACAGTGACGGTGACGGTGAACCCGCTGCCGATCCCGGTCGCGCAGGAGGTCACCACCGGCCCGGCCACGCCGGTCACCGTGGACATCACCGCCGGCGCCACGGGCGGGCCGTTCACCGCCGCCAGCGTGGTCTCGATCGCGCCGGCCGGTGCGGGCACGGCCACCATCGCCCCGGGCGGCAGCGGCTTCCTGCTGACCTTCACCCCGGACGCGGCCTTCAGCGGCGTGGCCACGGTGCAGTTCACCGTCAGCAACGCCTTCGCCACCTCGCCGCCGACCAACCTGCAGGTCACCGTGCAGCCGCGTCCGGATCCGAGCCAGGATCCGGAGGTGCTGGGCCTGATCGACGGCCAGGTCGAGTCCACCCGCCGCTTCGCCACCGCCCAGATCGCCAACTTCCAGCAGCGCCTGGAGCGCCTGCACCGCGGCGGCGGCGGTGACCAGGTCGGCCTGGCCTTCCAGTCCGATCCGCGCTGCCTCGACCCGCTGGTGGGCATCGCGCTCGACGGCTGCGCCAAGGACGAGAGCGGCAACGGCCTGCGCAACGGCGGCAACGGCACCGGCAACGGCGCCACCGCCGAGGGCGACGCCAGCCGCTGGGGCACCTGGGTCGGCGGCATGATCCGCTCGGCCACGCTCGACGGCCGCGCCGGCCGCGCCGACCTGGACTTCGAGACCGACGGCCTGAGCGCCGGCGTCGACTACCGCCTGAGCGACGAGCTGGCCATCGGCGTCGGCCTGGGCTGGGGCCAGGACGACATCGAAGTCGGCCGCAACGGCAGCCGCATCGAGGGCCGCGCCCGCACGCTGGCGGTCTACGGCAGCTGGCACCCGGGCCAGCGCGTGTTCGTGGACGGCATCTTCGGCGTCCAGGACCTGCGCTTCGACCTGCGCCGCTACCTGCCCAGCACCGGCGGCTTCGTGGACGGCCAGCGCGACGGCGACCAGTGGTTCGCCTCGGTCACCGCCGGTTCGGACATCCAGCGCGGCTCGATGCTGGTCTCGCCCTACGCCCGCATCGACGTCGCCCACGGCTCGCTCGACGGCTACGTCGAGACCGGCCACCCGGTGCTCGCCCTGGCCTACGCCCCGATGGACGTGGACACCAGCATCGGCACCCTGGGCCTGCGCATGGAATGGCGCCGCGACACCGGCTGGGGCGCGTTCACCCCGCAGGTGCGCCTGGAGTACCAGCAGGACTTCTCGGGCCGCAGCACCGCCGAGATGGTCTATGCCGACCTGCCCGGCGGCCCGGTCTACGGCGTGGCGGCCAGCCGCTTCGACCGCAACCGCTTCGTCGCCGGCCTGGGCGCGCTGTTCGACACCGACGGCGGCTGGAACTGGCGCGTGGAGTACCGCGGCCAGGTCGGCAGCAGCGGCGAGGACGACCACGGCGTGAGCGTCGGCGTCAGCAAGGACTTCTGACCGACGCCCGCGACGCGAGGCACGGAGGGCCGGGGAAACCCGGCCCTTCTTTTTTGCCCGCCCGCCACCGCGGTCCCGGCGGGCCGCCACCGGATTTGGGTAAGCTGCGCGCCTGCCTCCCGGGGGTGCCATGGCCCACAACCAGTTCGAGCTGCTGGCGCAGCGCCGCTTCCTGCCCTTCTTCGTCGTCCAGTCGCTCGGCGCCTTCAACGACAACGTCTACCGGCAGGCGATCATCGGCCTGCTGTTCTTCCTCGGGGTCTCGGCCGAAGAGCGCACGCTCTACACCAACCTGGCGCCGGCGCTGTTCATCCTTCCCTACTTCCTGTTCTCGGGCCTGGCCGGGCAGATCGCCGAGAAGCTGGAGAAGCAGGCGCTGATCCGCATCACGACGATGATGGAGATCGGCATCATGTCGCTGGCGGCGATCGGCTTCCTGTCGAGCTCGATGCCGATCCTGCTGGTGGCGCTGTTCCTCACCGGCCTGCAGTCCACCCTGTTCGGGCCGGTGAAGTATTCGATCCTGCCCAGCGTGCTCAAGCCCGAGGAGCTGACCGGCGGCAACGGCCTGGTCGAGATGGGCACCTCGATGTCCATCCTGCTGGGCATGATCTTCGGCGGCCTGATCTTCGTCGTCGCCGGCGAGCACGGGCCGGAAACCGCCGCGGCCGCGATCGTCGCGCTCGCCATCACCGGCAACCTGGTCAGCCGCCTCGTGCCGCGGGTCGAGGCCTCGGCGCCCGACCTGGTGATCAACTGGAACCCCTTCCCGGAGTCGCTCAAGGCCCTGCGCCTGGCGCGCCGGCAGCCGGCGGTGCGCAACGCCGTGCTGGGCATCAGCTGGTTCTGGTTCGTCGGCACCGTGCTGACCGCGCAGCTGCCGACCTACGCCGAGCTGCACCTGGGCGGCGGCAGCACGCTCTACCTGTTCTGCTTCGTGCTGTTCTCGGTCGGCACGGGCATCGGCTCGCTGCTGTGCGAGAAGCTCAGCCACCGCACCATCGAGATCGGCCTGGTGCCGCTGGGCGCGCTGGGCATGACCGCGTTCTGCGCCGACCTGTATTTCGCCCAGCCGGGCCTCGCGACCTCGAGCGGGCTGACCGTGCGCGAGTTCGTCGCCGCCGGCCACTGGCGCATCATCGCCGACCTCACCCTGATCGGCCTGTTCGCCGGCCTGTTCATCGTGCCGCTGTTCGCCCTGGTGCAGAGCCGCACGCCGAAGCAGGAGCTCTCGCGCGTCATCGCCGGCGTCAACATCCAGAACGCCTTCTTCATCGTCGTCGCGGCGATGCTGGGCGTGCTGCTGCAGCGCGAGTCGCTGGCGATCGGCGGGTTCACGCTGCCGCTGCCGGGCCTGTCCATCCCCGAGCTGTTCCTGGCGCTGGCCGTCGCCAACGCCGCGGTTTCGGTGCTGATCTTCACGATGGTGCCGGAGTTCTTCCTGCGCTTCATCGCCTGGATCTACGTCTCGCTGTTCTACCGCCTGCGCGTGCGCGGCGTGGAGGAGCACGTGCCCGACGAAGGCGCCGCGCTGCTGGTCTGCAACCACGTCAGCTACATGGATCCGCTGGTGATCAGCGGCGCCGTGCCGCGGCCGATCCGTTTCGTCATGTACTACAAGATCTTCAACGTGCCGGGCATGAACTGGGTGTTCCGCGCTTACCGCGCCATCCCCATCGCCGGCGCGAAGGAAGACCCGGCGGTGATGCAGGCCGCCTTCGACGCCGTGGACGAGGCCCTGGCCGCGGGCGAGCTGGTCTGCATCTTCCCGGAAGGCGCGCTGACCAGGGACGGCGAGATCGCCGCCTTCAAGTCCGGCGTCGAGAAGATCCTGGCGCGCCGCCCGGTGCCGGTCGTGCCGATGGCGCTGACCGGCCTGTGGGACAGCATGTGGAGCAAGCGCGACAGCCGCCTCGGCCGCCTGCGCGCCCCGCGCCGCCTGCGCGCCCACGTCGGCCTCGAAGCCGTCGCGCCCGTGCCCGGCGAGTCGGCCACTGCCGCTTCGCTCGAGGCCATCGTGCGGGGATTGCGGGGGGATCGTCCGTGAAGCGAATCTTTTTGACACGGATGAACACGGATAAACGCGGATAAAAGCCGATAGGGCAAAAGCGATCTGAGTGGTTCGCCGGCTGGCGCGGCCTCGCCGGACGACGTCACGCCACGCGCGACGGACCCACTCCTGATTTCGCTTTATCGGCTTTTATCCGCGTTTATCCGTGTTAATCCGTGTCCAAAGCCCTTCGCCCCCGGAGCCGACGCCAACGCCAGCGGGTGAGTCAGGTGGCCCAGCCGGCCAGGACGAACAGGGCGAGCACGCCCAGCCAGAGCAGCAGCACGCGCCAGACCAGGCTCATGGCGTCGCGAAGTTCCAGCAGGCCCGGCGCCTGCGCGGGGCCGTCGACGGCGTAGGCGTCTTCTTCGGCCAGTTCGATCGCCACCGACGCGCGCGCGGCGGCGCCGAGGAAACCCACGTCCAGGCGCACGCCCTCGGCGTGCCAGTCGCGCCAGGCGCTGAGCACGCGGTCGAAATCGGCGGCCAGGGCCAGGCCGAAGGTCATCAGCTGCGCCACCGGCCAGTTCAGCAGCGCCAGCGTCGTGGTCGCGACGCCGCGCTGGCCCTCGGGCAGGCTGCGGCGCGCTTCGCCCTGGGCGCACAGGGAAATGAGCCGATAGCCGATCGCGCCGACCGCGCCGGCGACCATGAACCAGAACAGCACGCCGAACCAGCGCCAGAGCGCGCAGCGGAACACCGCCTCGACCAGGGCCGGACCCTCGCAGGTCGGCTCGCCGCCTTCCGGGAACAGCGACGCGGCCGCGGCGCGGCGCGCCTCCGGTTCGCGGGCTTCGATCACCGCCTCGACGTCGAGGTTGAGGTCGCGCGGGCCCCAGGTGTAGAGCAGGGCCAGCAGCGCGAAGAAGAACGCGGGCAAGCCGTAGGCCACGTCGTCGAGCAGGTACTGCGCGCCGCCGACCAGCAGCAGCGGCAGGCCGACCGCGACCAGCAGGCCGGCGTGGTTGGGCCAGCCCTCGGTGCCGGCCTGGCGGCCCAGCCAGTGCAGCCAGCCGATGAACCAGTCGTAGCGGCGCAGCGACGGCAGCGCCGGGAACACGTGCCCGAGCAGCAGCGAAACCACGACGGCGATGAGGGCGGCGGACATGGCGCGGATTCTAGCCTCGTTCGCCGGCGTCCTGCCCCGCCAGCCAGGAATCGATCAGCCAGCGCGCGATCGACAGCCCCGGCGCCAGCTTGAGCTCGCCGGCCGCCACGGCCGCGCGCAGCTCGGCGGCGCTGAACCAGCGCGCCTGTTCGAGTTCGTCGCCCACCACCGGCTCGACCGGCAGCGCCTCGGCGTGGAAGCCGATCATCAGCGCCATCGGGAAGGGCCAGGGCTGGGAGCCGGCGTACCTCGCGGAAAGCACCGGGATGCCGGCCTCCTCCATCACCTCGCGGGCCACCGCCTGCTCCAGCGATTCACCCGGCTCGACGAAGCCGGCCAGCACCGACCAGCGGCCCGGCGGCCAGCTGGCCTGGCGGCCCAGCAGCAGGCGCGGGCCGTCGCTGACCGCGACGATCACCGCCGGGTCGGTGCGCGGGTAGTACTCCAGGCCGCACTGGGCGCAGCGCGCGCACCAGCCGCCCTTCGAAACCACCAGGGCGTGGCCGCAGCCGCCGCAGTGGCGCTTGCGGCGCTGCCAGTGCAGCAGGGCGCGCGCCTCGGCCAGGGCCGCGGCCTCGAGCGCCGGCCAGAGCGCGCCGGCCGAGCGCAGGTCGAGCCGGCCGGGCAGCGGGTGCTCGAGCGCCTCGTGCGGCAGGGCGAACCAGTGCGACTCGCCGGACTGGCCGAGGTAGCTGGCGCTGGCCGGCCGCGCCGCGGCGAGCTCGGCGCCGCGGTGCAGGTCGGGCAAGTCGGTGGGGCCGCGCAGGCGCGCATTGCCCTCGGCGTCCACGACGAGCACGGTGGCGCCGGCCCAGAGCGCGTCCAGGCGGGTGGCGTCGTCGCGGAGGTGTTCGGCGCGGTCCAGGCCCGGGCCGCGGAAGGCGTAGCCGGGCTCGACCGCGCTCACGGGCCGGGGCTCAGGCCGAGAAGCTGCTGCCGCAGCCGCAGGTGGTCTTGGCGTTGGGGTTGCGGATGACGAACTGCGCGCCCTGCAGGCTCTCGCGGTAGTCCACCTCGGCGCCCATCAGGTACTGCAGGCTCAGTGGATCCACCAGCAGGGTGACGCCGTCGCGCTGCAGGGCCAGGTCGTCTTCGGCCTGCTGCTCGTCGAACTCGAAGCCGTACTGGAAGCCCGAGCAGCCGCCGCCGGTGATGTACACGCGCAGCTTCAGGGCCGGGTTGCCCTCCTCGGCGATGAGCGAGGCGACCTTGGCCGCGGCGGCCGGGGTGAAGTCGAGCGGGGCGTCGAGCTGCTGGTAGCTGGGCTGGGTGTCCATGGCCGCCAAGATGGGCCCGGAGGCCCCGCGATTCAAGCTTCCTGGGCTTCCGCTTTGTTGCGCCCGCGGATCGGCGCGACCGCGGCGACCTCGCCCGTGGTGCGGGCCGCGAGGGTCGCGTCGGCGTGGATGAGCCGGCCGGTCAGGGTGGCGCCGGCGGCCATCTCGACCACCTTGTAGTGCAGGTTGCCGTTGACCCGCGCCTTCGCGGTCAGCTCGACCCGCTCGGCCGCGTGCACGTCGCCGTCCATGCGGCCGCTGATGACCACCACCGGCGCGCGCACCTCGCCCTCGATGCGGCCGTCCTCGGCGATGGTCAGCACCGCCGCGGCGCCGTCCTCGGCGACCACCTTGCCGATGATCGTGCCCTCGACGTACAGGCCGCCGCTGAAGCTCACGTCGCCGCGCAGGGTCGCGTGCGGGCCGATCAGGGTCTCGATGGCGTGGTTGCCGCCGCGGGGGGGTTTCTTGTCGCCCATGCCTAGCATCTCAGTCTCCTCGGGGTTCCGCGCCCTGCCAGGGGAAGGCCTGGTCGACGGTCTGGCCATCGGCGCGCAGCTGCACGCGGACGCGTTGGGGGGTGAAGCCCTCGGGCAGCATGATGCTCCCTTCGAGCTGCTGGAAATAGCGGAACGAGAACGGCTGGCCCGGGGCGCCCGGCTTCTGCACCAGCTGCTCCCAGGCCAGCGTCTGCAGGCGGCCGCCCTTCACGCCCTCCACCGACAGCCGGGCCTCGCCCTTGCTGATGGCGCCGCGGTTGAGGTTCTGGGTCAGCGTGACCGTGTAGCGCCAGGTGCCGCCGGCCTCGGGCGCGAACACCGCCTCGTGCACGCTCAGGCCGCGGCGCTGGCCGGTGGCGCCGACCAGGCGCTCGTAGAAGGCGACGTCGGCGCGCAGGCCGGAGACTTCCTCCTCGCGCTCGGCCAGCGTCGCCTGCAGCTCGGTGTTGGCGCTGCGGCTGATCTGGTCGCTGCGGCGCAGGGTGGCGACGTTCTGGCGCAGCTGCTTCACCAGCGCCTCGGCCTCCTCGGCGCGGCGCGCGGTGAGCGAGAGCTCCTGGCGCACCTGGGCCAGTTCGGGCACGGCGCGCGCCGTCGCCCACCAGCCGACCCCGGCCAGCGAGGCCAGCCAGGCCACCCCCGCGGCGACCAGCAGCACGCGCGCGTGCCGCCGGTGCGGCACGACGACGAAGCGCGGTTTGTCGGGGGCGGGCGTGCTCATGCGCGGTGGGTCTGCGCCGGGGGTCAGGGGGGGGAGCGGGCATGAAGCCCGCGCGTGCAGGCAGCGTCAAGGCGGGCGGCCACTATACTGTGACCGCCGTCACAGGTTCCGGAGACCGCGATGACCGATGCCCACGTGTTCGCCCTCGGCCTCGCCCTGGCCTGCCTGGCCGGCGTGCGCGCCTACCTCACCGTGTTCGGCGTCGGCCTGGCCGGGCTGATGGGCTGGGTGGACCTGCCCGCCGCCCTGGAGGCCACCACCTCGCCCTGGGTGCTGGGCACCGCCGGCGCCCTGGCCGTGGTCGAGTTCGCGGCCGACAAGATCCCGGGCGTGGATTCGGGCTGGGACCTGCTGCAGACCCTGGCCCGCATCCCCGCCGGCGCCTTCCTCGCCGCGGCCACGCTGTCGGACGACGGCAGCCTGGGCACCGGCGCCCTGGTGCTGGGCGGCAGCGCGGCCCTGGGCACCCACCTGCTCAAGGCAGGGACGCGCGCGGTGATCAACGCCTCGCCCGAACCGCTGTCGAACTGGACCGCCTCGCTGGGCGAGGACGCCACCGCCCTGGGCACGCTGGCCCTGGTGTTCGCGCATCCCTGGATCGCCCTGGCCCTGTTGCTGGTGGTGCTGGGCACCGGCGCGGCGATCTCCTGGTGGCTGCTGCGCTGGCTCTGGCGGCGACGGCCGGGCCGGGCCGCGGCCGGGGCGGGCTGAGGCCGCCAACCTGTCCTCCGCCGCGCCAGCGGGGCGTTCTCACAGGACGGTGACGACCGGCGGACTGACACTCCCCGGTGCCGTGGGCATAATCCAAGCCCGACCTGGGGTAACGCGATGAATCCGCACGACGAGTCACGACTCGCCGGTCACCGGCACGCCTTCCTTCGCCACCTGCCCCGGCGGGTGGAGCTGATCGGCCGCCGCCTGCATCGCTTCCTCCAGGATGGCTGGGACATCAACGGCCTGGCCCTGATGCACGAAGACGCGCGCTGGCTGGGCGACGCCTGCCGCCGCCACGACCTGCCCGAAGCCGGCGAACACTTCGGCCACCTGCACCAGCTGCTGGGCGAAACCCTCGCCGCGCGCGTGCTGCCCGACCCGGCCCTGGGCGAGCGCCTCTGGCACCTGGTCGAGGACATCGGCGGCGCCGTGCCCATGGCCACCGATACCGCGCCTTCGGAACCGGCGCAGTCGCTGCGCGCCGTGCAGAGCCTCGGCCGCGCCGAGACCCCGCCGCCGGGCTACTGGCGTCGCTGGGGCGACGACGCCCCGCCGGCCGTGGCCGCCGCCGCGCGCCAGGCCGCGCCGGCCCCCGCCCCGCCGGCGCCGGCCCCCGAACCGGTGCCGGCACCGACGCCGGCCCCCGCGCCCATCGAACGACCGGCTCCGGCGAAGCCCGCCGCGCCGGCCGTCCACGCCAGCCCGGCTGCGTCCGCGCCGGTCGCGGCCGGCGCCGACGGCCACGCGGCCCCGCCCGCGCCCGAGGCCGGCCTGCGCGTCTACCACCTCACCGACCACGGCCCGCTCTCGCTCGAGCTCGACCAGCGCATGGAGGCGCTCGGCTACGAGGTCGAACTGCTCGAAAGCGTCGAGGAGCTGGGCGAGCTGCTCGGCGCCCTGCCCGCCCACCTCGCGCTGGTGGACGCCAGCTTCACCGGCGAACTCGAAGCCATCGGCGAGATCGTGCGCCGCGCCCGCGAGCGGGTCGCGCACAAGGTGCTGCTGATGGCGCTGGGCGAACGCGACGACGTCGACCTGCGCCTGCGCGCCCAGCGCGTCGGCGTGGACGCGCTCATCGCCGGCCCGGCCACCTCCACCGACGTGCTGCGCCGGCTGGCCCAGCTGTTCTCGGCCGGCCAGGAAGCGCCGTTCCGCGTGCTGATCGTCGAGGACGACCGCAGCCAGGCGCTGTTCGCCGAAGGCATCCTGCGCAACGCCGGCATGCAGGTGCGGGTGGTGCTCGATCCGCTCGAGGTGCTCGAGGCCCTGCACGCCTTCGCGCCCGACCTGGTGCTGATGGACCTGCACATGCCGCACGCCAACGGCATCGAGCTGACCGCGCTGATCCGCGATTCCGAGGCCTTCCTGCACACGCCCATCGTCTTCCTCTCGGGCGAGGCCGACACCGACATCCAGTTCGACGCGCTCGAGGCCGGCGGCGACGACTTCATCTCCAAGCCCGTGCGCCCGCGCCACCTGATCGCCGCGGTGCAGAACCGCGTGCAGCGCGCCCGCGCCATGGCCGCGCGCCGCCAGCGCGCGTCCGGCAAGGACCCGGCGACCGGCCTGTACGACCGCGCCGAGCTGCTCGAGCGCCTGGCCGCCGAGATCGCCGGCGGCCGCGGCGGCGGCCGCGGCGGCGCGCTCTTCCTCGAGGTCGAGAGCGCCAACCTGCTGCGCGACCGCCTGGGCCTGACCGCGCTCGAGCAGCTGCTGGCCACCGTCGGCCAGCTGCTGGGCGAACGCGCCGGCGACGTGCCGGTGGCGCGCTTCGGCGACGGCAGCTACCTGATCGTGGACGCCACGCGCGACGAGGCCGGGCTCGAGGCCCTGGCCGGCCAGCTGCGCGGCGCCCTGGTGCAGCACCCGTTCAACGTGCAGGGCCACCCGCTGCGCCTGCGCGTCTCGGTCGGCATCTGCGCCTTCGCCCACCCCTTCCCCGACCCCGGCGTGCTGCTCAACGCGGTCGAGCGCGCGGCGCGCGAGGCGCGCACCAGCGACAAGGGCCTCAAGCGCTACGAACCGGCCCAGCCGTCCGAAGCCGCGCGCGAGGCCTCGCTGGTGCGGCAGATCCGCGAATCGATCGCGCTCAACCGGCTCGAGCTGCACTACCAGCCGGTGGTGGCCGTGGCCGGCAGCGACGAGACCCAGTACCAGGTGCTGCTGCGCCTGCGCGGCACCGACGGCCGGCTGATGCCCGCGGCCGAGGTCGTGCCGATGGCCGAGCGCGGCGACTTCATCATGGACATCGACCGCTGGGTGCTGCAGGCCTCGCTGCGCCTGATCCGCGAGCGCCGCGCCGAGGGCAAGGCCCTGCGCCTGTTCGTCACCCAGTCGCCGCTGACCCTGGCCGACCCGGGCCAGGCGGCCTGGCTCAAGGCCGAGCTGGTGGCCAACGACGTGCCGGGCAGCGCCCTGGTGGTCGAGCTGCGGCTCGAGGACGCGATCGTGCACGAGGGCACGCTGCGCGGCTTCTGCGACGAGGTGATGGACGCCGGCGTGCAGTTCTGCCTCAGCCAGTTCGAGGCCGGCGCCGAAGCCAACGGCCTGATCGAGCGCCTGCCGCTGGGCTACGTCAAGCTGGCGCGCAAGTACACCTCGCCGGCGATGGTTCCGGCCACGCGCGACGAGCTCAAGGTGGTGATCGAGCGCGCGCACCGGCGCGGCCTCGAGGTGATCGGCCACGGCGTCGAGGACGCCCAGGCCGCGGCGACGCTGTGGATGAGCGGCATCGACTACATCCAGGGCAACCTGGTGCAGCAGGCCGATACCGGCATGGACTTCGACTTCCAGCAGGCGGTGCTCTGAGGATGGAAAACCCCGCCCCGAACGACGCGCTGATCGTCCGCTGGCTGGCCCTGGCCGGCGCCGCGGGCGCGGCGGCCGCAGCCGCCATCGGCCACATCAGCAGCGACTGGGTCTGGCAGACCGCCGGCCTGGTGGCGGCGCTGCTGGCGGTGGCCGGCGTCGCCGGCCTGTGGCGGGCCTACACGCGCCGGCACCGCGCCCTGCAGCAGGCCGCCCAGCACAGCGGCGAGCAGGGCCGCGAGGTCAGCGCGCTGCAGGAGGAACTGGCCCTGCACCGCCGCCTCGAGCGCGAACTCACCGAAGCCAAGCAGGCCGCCGAGGCGGCGATGATGGCCAAGGGCGAGTTCCTGGCGACGATGAGCCACGAGATCCGCACGCCGCTCAACGGCATCATCCCGATGCTCGACCTGCTGATGTCCACGCGCCTGCAGCCGGACCAGCAGGAGATCCTGCGCACCGCCTTCACCTCGGCGCGGCAGATGCAGCGCATCGTCGACGACATCCTCGACTACTCCAAGCTCGAGGCCAACAAGGTCACGCTCGAGACCACCAGCTTCAACCTGCGCGAGCTGCTCGATTCGGTCATCCGGCTGATGGAGAAGCCGGCCGAGTCCAAGGGCCTGCGCCTGAGCCTGAACATCGATCCGTCGGTGCGCCTGGCCGTGCGCGGCGACCCGGTGCGCCTGCGCCAGGTGCTGACCAACCTGGTGAGCAACGCGGTGAAGTTCACCGAGCGCGGCTCGGTCAGCCTCTCGGTCAGCCGCCGCGGCGAGGGCCGCACCCAGCACGAGCTGCGCTTCGAGGTCGCCGACACCGGCATCGGCATCCCGAAAGACAGCGCGCAGCGGCTGTTCCGCGCCTTCAGCCAGGCCGACGCCAGCACCACGCGCCTGTACGGCGGCACCGGCCTGGGCCTGGTGATCTGCAAGCGCATCATCGACCTGATGGGCGGCACCATCGGCGTGGATTCCGAACCCGGCCGCGGCTCGACCTTCTGGTTCGAGGTGCCGGTGCTCAAGGCCGCCGGCGACATCCAGGGCCAGCGCGCCGACCTCAACGGCGCCCGCGTGCTGGTGCTGAGCACCGACGCCGCGCTGCGCCAGCGCCTGGTGCAGGCCGCGCCCGGCTGGGGCGCCACGCTCACCGCCACCGAGACCACCCAGGACGCGCTCTCGCGCCTGCGCACCGCCATGGGCCGCGGCGCGAGCTGGGCCTTCGACCTGCTGATCGTCGACCTCAACAGCGTGCGCAGCACCGCCATCGCCCTGCACCGCAACCTGCGCCGCACGCCCGAGCTCGAGGACCTGCGCGTGGTCTACCTGCACGGCGAGGAGGCGGTGGCGGCGGAGCTGTCGCAGGCCGCGGCCTCGATGATGCTGCCGCGCGTGGTCGGCATGGCCGAACTGCGCTCGGCCCTCACCAGTTTCCTGTCGGCGCAGGCCGGCGTGCGCAATCCCGTGGCCGAGGAGCCCGCGATGTCCGACCCCTACGCCGCGCCCGCCCCGTCGGTCGCGGAGGCCGCGCCGGCGCCGGCGCATGCCGCCGCCGCGGACGCGGTGCCGGCGGCGCCCGCCGACGCCGGCGACGACGGCAAGCGCAAGCTGCGCGGCCGCGTGCTGCTGGTCGAGGACAACCCGGTGAACCTGATGGTCGCCCAGCGCCTGGTCGGCCTGCTGGGCATGCACTGCGAGGTCGCCGACAACGGCGAGAAGGCGCTGGCGCGCATGGCCCAGGGCAACCTCGACATCGTGCTGATGGACTGCCAGATGCCGGTGAAGGACGGCTACACCGCCTCGCGCGAGTGGCGCGCGCACGAGGCCGCCAGCGGCCTGCCGCGCATGCCCATCATCGCGATGACCGCCAACGCCATGGCCGGCGACCGCCAGAAGTGCCTCGACGCCGGCATGGACGACTACCTGAGCAAGCCGGTGGACCGCCGCCTGCTCGAATCCACGCTGGCCAAGTGGCTGGCGCAGCGCGCGGCCACCGGGACGCCGGTGCACCGGCCGGTGGCCCCGCCCGCGCCGTCGCCCGCGACGGCTGCCGCGCCTTCGCCGGCCGCCGCCGCGCCGGTCGCGCCGCGGCCGATGCCCGCCCCGTCGGCCGCGCCCTCGCCCATGCCGCGGCCGGCCAGCCCGCCAGCACCTTCGCCGATGCCCGGTGCGGCCCCGGCCCCGCGCCCCGCGCCGATGCCGCCCGCCCACGCCCCGTCGGCGGCGCCCTCGCCCGCCCCCTTCGCCGCACCGCCCTCCGCGCGTCCGGCGCCCGCCGCGCCCACGGCCCCGGCCGCTCCCATGCCACCGCCCGTGCGCCCGATGCCGGCCGCGGCCGTCGCCCCGCCGGCGCCCGCGCCCGCCGAGCCGGCGCCACCCCCGCCGCCGGTGCTCTCGCAGGAAATCGTCGAGGAACTGCGCGCGGTGATGGGCGACGAATACCTCAGCCTCGTGCGCCTGTTCCTCGAGGACGCGCCGGGCCACGTGCGCGCGCTCGAGGCCGCCGTCGCCGGCAACGACATGGCCGCGCTGGTCGCGCCGGCGCACACGCTCAAGTCGGCCAGCGCCAACCTCGGCGCCATGGCCCTGTCGGCCGCGGCCAAGCGCATCGAGCTGGGCGCGCGCCAGGGCGTGCTGCCGCGCCCGGCGGTGGCGGTGGCGGTGCTGGAGTCGGAATACAGGCGCGCCGCCGCCGCCCTGCAGGCCCTGCTGTCGCGCTGAGGCGGCGCCAACGCAAAGGGCCCGGCATCGCTGCCGGGCCCTTCGTTTTTTCCGCGACCGTCAGCTGCCGATCTTGGTCTGCAGGTAGTTCGGCTCGCCGAGGCGGTCCATCAGGGCCAGCTGGGTCTCGAGCCAGTCGATGTGCTCTTCCTCGCTGGCCAGGATGTCGGCCAGCAGCTGGCGGCTGGTGTAGTCGCCGACCGATTCGCAGTGGGCGATGCCGGCGCGCAGGTCGGGCACGGCCTGGTTCTCGAGCTTGAGGTCGCACTCCAGCGCCTCGCGCGGCGACTGGCCGATGAAGAGCTTGCCGAGGTTCTGCAGGTTGGGCAGGCCGTCGAGGAAGAGGATGCGCTCGATCAGCTTGTCGGCGTGCTTCATCTCGTCGATCGATTCCTTGTACTCGTGCTCGCCGAGCTCCTTCAGGCCCCAGTTGTTGAACATGCGGGCGTGGAGGAAGTACTGGTTGATCGCGATCAGTTCGTTGTAGAGCGCCTTGTTGAGGTGCGCGATGACCTGGGCGTCGCCTTTCATGGCGGTCTCCTGTTGTGCGTCGGGTGCGGGCACCTTACCCCCATCGCGCGGGGGGCGTCGAAACAGGAATTGCTTTTATTCCGCGGCGCGAAGGCGGCGTGAAAAAGTGTCGGGTGGGCGCGAAGGGCGCGGCGCGCGGGCGCCGGCGACGCGCGGCGCTCAGGCCGCGGCGGCGAAGACCGGGATCGGAAAGGCCTGCGTGGCGCGCGACTCGGCGAGGATCTCGCCGGCGAGGTCGCCGCAGGTGCCGCAGCCGCTGCCCAGGCCGGTGCGCATGGTCAGCTCGGCCACGGACGCGCAGCCGGCTTCGGCCGCGCGGCGGATGTCGTGGTCGGTGACGCCGTGGCAGATGCAGACGTACATGGCATGCGTCCGTTGGGAACGGTTCGCATTTGACGCCGGTTGAGAATGATTGTCAACGGCTAACCATTCGCATCGGGCCCGGCGTTCAGGCCGGACGGCCGGGCCGGCGTTGCAGGCATACATATATATGTATCGCCGGGGCGGGCTGGCGGGCGGCCGCTGCAACACCGGGCGGGCCTGGCGTGGCGGGCCAGCCGCCGGACGGCCGGCCCCTGCCCCCCGCCTCAGGCCGCGGCCTCGACCGGCCGGGACTCGTAATACGGCCGCGGGCCCCGGTCGAGGATGTCGTACAGCGCCTGCAGGTCCTTCGGGTCCGGGTTGAGCCAGGCGTCCAGGTCCCCGGGGCGGATCTGCTGCACCAGGCGGTCGTGCCCGGCCGCCACCACCTCGGGCGTGGGTTCGCCGGTGATCATCGCGAAGGATTCCAGCGACTCCTGGCCATCGCTCCAGGGCGACCACAGGCAGGCCACCAGCATCGGCTGGCCGTCGGCGGGGCGGAAGGCCAGCACCTGCGACCGGCCCTCGTGCTCGACCACCTCGTAGAAGCGCTCGATCACCGCCACCGCATGGTGGTGGCCGAACAGCCGGCGCCAGAAGCCCTCGAGCGAATCGCGGCGGGCGTTGTAGGTGCCGGGCTTCTCGGTGTCGAAGGCCGCGTCCACGTGGAAGGGCCGGCAGCGGTAGCGCATCGGCCGCAGCACGCGGCGGCCGCCCTCGGACACCAGCACCGGCGCGTACCAGCCCGGATAGATGCGGCCGGTTTCCGGCCCGGCGGCGCCGGCGCGCAGTTCGGCGATGCGGCGGTCGATGGCCTGCAGGCGGCGGGTGGCGATGCGCTGGTCCTCGGCGGCCTTCTTCGTGGGCCGGGGGCCGGCGAGCTTCGCCGCCGCCGCGTCGAGCCGCGCCTGCTGGGCGGCGCGATCGGCCTGCTGGCGCCCGAGCTCGTCGGCCTGGGCGGCGAGGAAGGCTTCGTGCACCGCACGCTCGGCCGGGGCGACGGCGCCGGCGAAGGCCTGGCCCAGGGCCGGCGGCGCCCGGAACTTCGCCGGTTCGCGGCGCTGGCGCAGCCACAGCCGGGCGAAGTCCTCGAGCGCGATGTCGGCGCCCCACAGGCTGCGGTAGCGCCGGTAGTCGGCCTCGATCTGCGAGGAGTAGCACATGCCGGCGGCGCCGCCGCGGCGGCCTCAGCGGCGGGCGCGGACCGGCCGCCCGCCGGCGCCGGCCGCGGACACCAGGGCCTGCAGGCCGGCGTCCGGGTCGGGCACGGCCTCGGGCCCGGCCACGGCGCGGGCGTGGGGGGCCAGGTGCTGCAGGGCCCGCACGTAGACCTCGCGCTTGAAGCTGACCACGTGCTGGGCCGGGTACCAGAAATCCACCCAGCGCCAGCTGTCGAATTCGGGTTTGTCGGTGAGGTCGAGGCGCACCTCGGTCTCGGCCCCGACCAGGCGCAGCAGGAACCACACCTGCTTCTGGCCGATGCACACCGGCCGCGGCCCCGGCCGCACGCAGCGGCGCGGCAGCCGGTAGCGCAGCCAGCCGGGCGTGGCGCCCAGCACCTCGACGTGTTCGGGCAGCAGCCCGGTCTCTTCGCGCAGCTCGCGGAACATCGCCTCGCGCGGCGTCTCGTCGGTGTTCATGCCGCCCTGCGGGAACTGCCAACCATCGCGGTTGACCCGCCGGGCCCAGAACAGGCGGCCGTCGCCGTGCATCAGCACGATGCCCACGTTGGGGCGGTAACCGTCCGGATCGACCACGGGACGGACTCCAATAATTTCACTGCGGCCAGCCTGCCACGCGGCCCCGAGGGCCACAAGCGCACGGGTTCCGCGGTCGAAAACGGCCGCGGGCCCGGGCCCCGGGGCATGGCCCGGCGCCTGGGAGCATTTGACAAAGCGGGGTTTGGCCCGGAAAATTCGCGGCCCTGCCTGCAACGGGCAGCGCGATGGCTATGTAGCTCAGCCGGTTAGAGCACAGCACTCATAATGCTGGGGTCGGTGGTTCGAGTCCACCCATAGCCACCA
>VFQN01005175.1_pt1 | contig 16237 bp, 28 predicted proteins | sample 3512371 | NCBI WGS metagenome assembly VFQN01 (sample SAMN10412370, study PRJNA504923) | tailings metagenome | isolation source: Replicate 2 from Balatoc abandoned mine | place: Philippines: Itogon, Benguet | collected 2017-08-28 | reverse complement strand
CCAGAGGAGCTCACCCACGGCTCTGCCACACCTGTGCCCCCTTCCCACCCACCCACCCCCTGGCACGCCACTCCCACCCCCACCCCACCACCCCCAGGCGTGCGCACGCGTCCCCCCCGCGCCCGCTCCGCGCTGCTGCAGCTGGCCGAGGCGTCGCGCTACCCCGTTGCCGTGCTGCCGGACGCCAAGGGCTTCTTCCCGGAGGACCACCCGCACTACATCGGAATGTACTGGGGCGCAGGTGGGGTGGGCTGGGGTATGACTTCGGGTACGGCGAGGGAATGTGGGGGTTTAGAAGGTCGAGGGGTTTGGTGTTAGGCGAGCGGGAGCTGACGAAGGTGGTGGGCAATGAGCCAAGGAGTGCTGGATGGCTGCGTGTTGGGGAGTGTATGTGTTCAGGCGACAGAGGGAGTGACGCTCAAGAAGCGGGGTAGCCAGTAGGGTGCGCGCACAGTGCAGTTGAGCGAGGCGCCGCTTGTCAGGAGCCCCTTGAACAACCACAGTACGCTTGCGGTAGACCCCCATCCATGCGGCCTCTGGCCATGCGCTGCTGGGGCCGTGGCCGTGCACAACACACTTATCGCCCCTCGCCTCACCCAGCTACATTGCCCCTGCCTTGCCCGCAGTGTCCTCCCCCGTCACGTGCGAGGTGGTGGAGAGCGCGGACGTGGTTGTCACCGTGGGTGCAGGTGCGGGAGGGGGGCAGGGGGTTACGCGTGAAAGGGGGGGTGGGGGCAGGGTGGTGTTTCAGCAGGTGGGATACCCACGTGTGCCAGGCAGTATCCGGCGGAGCAGGGGGCAATGTTCCGCCCAACTCCGCTTCCCCTTTGTCTCTCCCCCTTCCCCCTCCACCCCATTCCCCCAGTGTGGACGGACTACAGCACGGTGGGCTACAGCCTGCTGCTCAAGCCGGAGAAGATGCTGCGCGTGGAGAGCAACCGCGTGACGCTGGGCAGCGGGCCCACCTTCGGCTGCATCGTCATGGCGGACTTCCTGGAGGCGCTGGCCAAGAGGGTGCAGCCAAACGACACGGGTGAGAGAAGGTCGGGGTGGGGGTCGGGGGCCGCTGGAGCCTTTGCAGCAAGTGCGCTTTTGCACACGTGCTCCGCACAAGCATGCAGCGCCGTGTTGAGGCGGCGATATCGTATTCTGCGTGGCGGTCCCTGTTCGTTGGTGCGGTACACAATTTATGGCGTGTTCCGTGCCCGCCGTGTGTCGGTGACAGCCATAGCGCTGACCTCTACACCCTGAGTCCCTGACGGGGCCATCTGCAGCCTTCGGCAGCCCTCATCACCTATTGAGCTATCGTGTGCTTTGCCCCGCGCTGCCCCGTCCTGCCCCATCCTGCCCCGCTCATGACCCCTACCTAATACACAGGCCTGGTGGTGTACAACCGCATGGTGCTGCCCCCCGCGGAGCCGCCCGCGCAGAAGGAGGGCGAGATGCTGCGCACCAACGTGCTGTTCAAGCACATCCAGGTGGGGAGGGGCCAGAGGGAGGAGAGCAGAAACAAGCAGGCAGCACGGTCCACTGCCCCGCGTTATGCATGCTGGGGGAGGGATGCGCCAGGGTGTGCTGGAAACGGAGAGGTTGTATTAGCAGGTTGTGTAGGAGGTGAGGCAGCGTGTAAGGCTGCCTGCCCCCTTGCCGTGCCCCACGCAGCGCTTGCTGACGCCCCAGACCAGCCTGATCAGCGAGGTGGGCGACTCGTGGTTCAACACGCTCAAGTTGCGCCTGCCGCGCGGATGCGAGTGAGTGTTTGGAAAGAGGAAGCTACCGTATGTTAAGAATGACCACAGTACCTTGGCCTGAGGGGGACGTACTAAACAGGTGGCAGATTGATACAGATTGTGTTGTCGGTGAAGATTTATGAAGAGCTTGAAGTTCATGGTGATAGATAGGGGTGGACGGCGAAGGCTGGAGTGCAGTGCCAGCGTCATCCTGCCTTTCCGAAGGTGCAAGCACCCCCATTGGATCGGCCCCCAGAGAAATTAAAGTTAATCGCAGGGAATCAATGATTCCCATATAAGCGATTAAGCTTATAAGAACAGATACTACACATGATCTGAGCCAAAAGGCCGAGAAAGGTATGAAAATCCCTCCGGAATTTTGGAGGCGCCCCCAACGAATCACCTGATATCAGCGCCGGCGCGCCGATGGTGGGCACAACCATACAACTGGCGCGCCACGCCCCCATCTTACGCTCATCCCACACTTCATCTTCTTATACACATAAAAACCTTACCTCTGAGTGTTTAACGTTGCCCCTGCAACGGCGCCCACACAGTGCCGAGACATGGTGTCGCTCACATGCCATGTCAATGTCCCGCTCACCCGCTGCGTCCCGGCCCCTCCCACTCCCCTCCCACATCCGCGCGCCCCGCCCCGCCAGGTACGAGCTGCAGATGCGCTACGGCTCCATCGGCTGGTCGGTGGGCGCGGTGCTGGGCTACTGCTGCGCCGAGCGCCAGACGCAGCCCGACCGGCGCGTGGTGGCGTGCATCGGGGACGGCTCCTTCCAGATGACCGCGCAGGTGGGGTACGCGTAAGACGTAGGTGGGGATGCGGGTGAGGTCAGGGGCAGCTGTGCCAGTTGCAGTAGAGTTTACTGGGTGTGAGTGGGCTGGGGTGGTGGGAGAAATTGGGGATAAGAGGGCAGGGCTAGGGAGGGAGGGAGTGCGTGTCCGCGGGGGTGTTCAGGGCAGGGGAGATGGGCGTATGCCGCGGTGCAGTTGCTGGGATAGCATTGCCGTGCGGGCGCAACTGTGGTCGATCGCGGAGAGTGCGAAGGCAAGAGTACGAGTGGCGCGCACACACTGGCGCGCATGAGCGTGCAAGGCATGGGCGATGGGCCGTGTTGTAAGGAACAAGGGGACAATAGGGCAAGGTGCCAGGTGCAAGATGTGAGGCGCCGCTCGCACACGGCCCCGCAGTTTCGGCTGTATGGCGTCTCAATCGAGCCCGAGTATAGCTGAATATGCCCAAGCACGTTGCCGACGGCGTTCACGTGGGCGCCTTGTGTGCGCTGTTGCCGGTGTGCTGCTGTGGCTGTGTTTCGGTTGGTGTGGCAGACGAATTACATAACTGTATACGGCAAGCACCTTGCTCACGGCGTTCACGTGGGCCCCTGTGTGCTGTTGCCGGTGTGCCGCTGTGTGCTGCTATCCCAATCAACAGGAGGTGAGCACCATGCTGCGCTACGGCGTGGACCCCATCATCTTCCTCATCAACAATGGGGGCTACACCATCGAGGTGGAGATCCACGACGTGAGTACCGGTAGCAGCAGCTCGCCCGAACAGCATGTACACGGCATGCTGCAGGGGAGCTGGGTTTCGTGCGCGTGGGCAAGCCCGGGTGACATGGCAGGAAGAGGAGGCTGTGAGGGTGTCAAAAGGTCGCACTACTGTCAGAGGAAGGAAGGGCTGCCAGCGGGGCTGAGGTGCTGCTGCGGTGTGTGCCGCACTGCAGGGGCCGTACAACGTGATCAAGAACTGGGACTACTGCGGCTTCGTGCGGGCCATGCACAACGGCGAGGGCAAGCTGTGGACCGCAGAGGTAGGTGTGGCGCGGCCGGGGGAGGGTGAGGGGGAGGGGGAGGCATGCCTGGGCGGACTGGCCTTGGGTGCGGCCCCCGGGTTGCTTGCCTTGGGCCGGAGCTTACGGGAAGGGTTGGCATGCGGCGCACACCGGTACAGTACTGCGTCTGAGACTGCATGGCATGTGAATGGAGGCTGGGGGGGTTCCAAGCGACAGGGCTGCTCCAAGTGGCTGTCCTGCGTGCGTGCGCACTGTCAATGGGCGATGCACTCGACAACCCACTGTGCTTCCCCGTGTGCCCCCCCCCCCCCCCCCACAGGCCCGCACGGAGCCGGAGCTGGTGGCGGCCATCGGCGAGGCTCAGAAGCGCAAGGGCGAGCTGTGCTTCATCATGGTGGTCACACACAGGGTGAGGCGGTGGGGCGACCGCGTCCCACTGCCGAGGGTTTTCGTGGCTGCTGACATGCGGTATGTGGTAACACACCTTGTCTACCTGTCTTGGCACCCGTGGCACGCGCACACGCCCTCCCTGGCCTCCCGGCTGCCCCTCCTGCACTCGCCTGCCCCGACGCGGTGAGCCGCTGAGCCCCCTCCCCGCTACGCCTGTTTACACTTGATGGATTTGTGCTTGCGTGCCTACCGCGTGCCTCTATCCGCAGGACGACTGCAGTAAGGAGCTGCTGGAGTGGGGCAGCCGCGTGGCGGCCGCCAACAGCCGCAAGCCCACGCCGCGCTGAGGGCGGGGAGCAGCGGGGCTGGCGGGGGGAGGAGCAGAAAGTGCTGTGCGCTGCGGGCGTGGGGCATGGGGCCAAGGAGGTGCAAGGAATGCGGTAGGCGGGAATGGCGCGCAGCAGAGTCGAGACTGAGCGGCAGGCTTGCTGTGGGGACGAAGAGAGACTTGTGTGCGGCAGTATAGGAGACGCAGGTGGCGGCGTTGCGGCTGGCCCGGTAGGGTACGGCATCCAGGAGGGTAGTTGGGTCTGTCTAGGCAAGTTGTCCGTAGAAGTTGGCACGTTAGAGCAGATAGGCACAGTCATTGGCAAGATGGTTGGGGCTGGAGTGGGGGCCCAAGTAGGAAAGGCGTGACGTGCTTTGTTGGTCATTGCTGCGTGCACGCCACGTGTGGTCACAGCCAAGGTGTAGCATAGTAACGTGGTTAGCCCGCGTTGGCAAACTGTACCGAGCTATGCGAGGACAGACATTTTGAATATAAATGTGAACAGTTCGCATTGTTGCTGTTGTGTGGGGCGAGGTTCGCTGGGCCCCCGTAGGCGGATGCTGCAAGACAAAAAAAAAAGGGTACGGTAGCATGCACGCGCATGAAGGTCCTACATACACCGTACTGCTAGCATATGCAGCGCTCTGCACTTAGTCGTGGCCAAGTTGCACGTCTGAAGACAACAGAACGGCGCCTTGCATATGTGGCACCAGGCCCAAAGGAACGATTTCTTTGCAGGTCTTAGACGGCTAGGAGTTTTCAGTTGGTTATGGATTGCTGCTGGCATATGGTGCAACATCCCGCTGCGCTCCAACCTATGCTAGACATGGCATGCTTACGACCCTGCCTGACCGTGCTCTAGCTGGCAGCAGGTGCGAGGGTTTCAACAGGCACTGTGTCCAAATGTACGACACCTGTACGACACCCAGTCCACGCATGCCTGGGAAGTGCACAAGCTTGCGTGTTACAGAGAGAGGACACGGACCTTCGGGACGCTGGCACCACGGTAAATGGATGGTGCCATAGTATACACGGGTGCACGAGTGCTACGCAAAGCGCACGTGGGCGCAGGTAGCTAGTGTGAGCTGCGCACATGCAAAGTCATGCACGTACAGGCGTGCAGCCACGTCGACGTACCACGCTCAGGCAACACAGCCTAGTCCCAATCCCTGCACCACAGTCATGCATGAGGCCAATACCTGCACACACACGCAATTCGATACTGGACAAGTTCTTTGACAGATAACACGCCAGCAATTGAAGTAAGAGGACAGCCAAACACCTGCCTGCATGCTGCCTATCAATGCCTGCCTACCAGACGACCAGCGGACATGGTCAGCCGACCCTCCTGCCCCCGCGACTCCCGTGTGCGGCTCCCATTAACTCATAAGCCACGGGACAGAAGGTAAACCGTCCGTCCACGGTCCACCTGAAGTCTGTACCCAGCTGCTGCTCCAGACGAACAGCGGCACAGCGCGGCCACTGCAGTCCTGCCATCATGCATAATATGCCATATGTGCTCGCATGCTCACTAGTACCGAACGTGGGTCGGTAATGTTCATCAAACCTTCAAGCGTGGTACTTGAAGGAACTGCCAGACATACAATCTCGAGGAAGGAGGTGCTTCCCCGGTACACGATGCATGCAACACCAGTCCATCTGACCGGCACACACGGCACGCTACGCATCAGTACCGACGGTGCCTCAGTGCCTAGCAAGCTATCACCCGTTGGAGCGCCCCTGCGTACGCCCTTCCCCCGCCGATTGCTGCTCCCTCAGCCTGACAGAACACACCGGGCACTGCCCAAACAGCCAATGCTGCACCTGCAGCACTCCTCGACCGCCTCCCTCCTCTTAACCCCACGTACAGATAAATGTAAGACGCACCCCTTAATCTCCCAGCTTCAAGCCCTTGAATTGTCCGACGCCCTTACCGGACACCACCTCTCCTCAACGTCCAGAAGTGTGGAATCCCATCCCCTTCCCAGCCCCGCGACCCACCCCTACTCCCGCTCTGCGCGCCGCCTCCACGCATGTGCCCCCGCTCACGTGAGGTACGACCAGCAGGCCTCCCTCCATCGCCCCCGCTCTGCGCGCCGCCCCCACACGCGTGCCCCCGCTCACGTGAGGTACGACCAGTGCACCCCCGTCTGCCCCGACGTGCAGCACAGGCTCCACTGCCCCCACGCGCCGCCCTCCTTGCGCGTCCGCCGCAGCGGCACGTGCCCCGTGTGCCGTACCTCGTACACGGCGGCGCGGGTGTCGTACATGTTGACGGCGGCGCGCAGAGCCTGGCGGCAGGGCGGGCAGGGAGGCAAGGGTGTGGGCTTGTGGCGTACGATGCCGTGCCGAGCCAACGAAGAGGCACCCACAGCCCCCTGCCATGTTTCAGGTTCGGGATGTTCCCTACATGCAGCCAGGTCGGCGCAGCCTTTCCGCGTCAGCAAGCCGTCCTTAACACTGTTCCCCTGAGCTCCAGTGCACGTTAGAGTGTGGGGTAATCGTGTTTGGGCCTACCCTCGCTCTCCACAGTCCAGCAACAACATAACAAACCCCTTGCCGCCCCTCTCACCTCCCCGTGCGTGACGATGAGGATGTTGCGCCCCGCGAAGTCCTTGCAGGCGTACTGCACACGTGGCGAGGGCGGGCGGGGAACGACGGGCAGTAAGAGGGGGACGTACGTAGGCCCACATGCCATCCCTCCTGTACCGCCGTCAACCGCGCTACACAGAGTCCAACTCAAGGCCTCAAGCTCATAACAGTCACTGCATCTGCCAGGGACCCAACGAGGAGGCTGCTCCTCCCTTGTGCCGGTGCCAGCACCTCCCTAGCCACGTGCCGCTGCAAGGCGGCCTCATGCCACCTGAGCGTCTACACACATGGCCGCAGGCAGCCTACACGTCAAGCCTCACGCTCTCGCGCTGTGCCGACAAGCGAATGGTTGCACCCCCTCCCCGGCTTTTCTCGTATGCTCCCCTTCCACCCTCCGACAGCCCCCCCTCCCATTGCGCCTACCTTGATGAACTTCTCGTAGCGCTTTAGCGCCCCCTCTATCTTCTCCGGGTAGTTCGGGGGGCAGTCGCTCCACAGCTCCGGCCGGCAGCGCACGCCGCTCAGGGCCAGCTCTGGAAGGGAGGGGCAGTGGGGCACACGGGCGTGTGCGTTGGCACCTAGAGCGACACCGTGCTAGTGCCACACCTTCCAACGGTATGAGGCAGGAGTGCCCATGCCGTGGCCCGCTTCGCCCTAGCCTTGTGCTGAACTAGGGCCTCGCGCCCGGTGCCCTGCCCACAACAAGTTGTTCCTCGTTGCTAACCCCCCCCCCCCCCAACCCACCCGCCCGCCCTTTCTACAAGCACTCTGTCTCGTTCCAACTCCTGTACATCGCTCCTCCTGTGCCGTGCTTCGCTCTCCGCCCGACCCCAGCTCCCCCCGCCCTCCCGCCCCCTTCCCCGCGCCCTCACCCGGCTTGAGCATGCCCCCCACCGCCTCGTCGAAGGACGCCCCGTCCCACATCCACTCCCGGATGGGCCGCTTGCCCAGCACGGGCTTGACGTCGTCGCGACCGGCCAGCAGTAGCCGCGGGTCGCACAGCTGTGAGGAGGCCGCGGGAAGGAGCGGGGCCCAGGGCCGGATGAGAGTAAACGAGGGCACACCGTCTTTGTAGCGGCTGCAGCCTGGCCCAGTGGTGCCGGCAAGTACAGCGGTCCAACCCCCTGGCAGCTCAGCACTCCAGGCGTCCACGGCCATGCGCCATGCAAGTACACGTGTGTGTCTCTCTTTCCTCAAACCGCTTTGCTCCAGGCGCTGCGGGCCATTCGGCAGCGTGTCTCTGGAGCGCCTCCCCTGGACCCCAAGCGTGACCGGTCGTGTCGCACAAGTGCGGCCTTCGCTGCTCTCACTGCGTGACTAGACACCCCTACCCCGAGGCGCCTGCGCCCCCGCCCGCCCCCGCCGCACCTCGCACATGGGCCACACCGCCAGCCAGCGCCCCTGCGGCAGCCCCAGCTCGTCCACGATCTCCGCGCTGGTTTGCAGGCAGCGCAGGAAGGGCGAGGTGAGCACGTAGTGGATGTCCAGGTCCTTGAAGGGGGCGGCGGCCTCGCGGGCCTGGGGGGCGGGGGGTAAGGCGGGGTGTGGGTGACGTGGGTGAGGGTGAGGGTGAGGGTGTGGGTGTGGGTGACGTGGGTGAGGGTGTGGGTGACGTGGGTATGGTGAAGGTGCGAGGTCGGTGCGGGTTGGGCGACTTGGAGGAGGTCGCATGAGGTGCTACCCAGTGGATGTTATGGGTGTATGGGGAGATGCAGGCGCGTGTTGCGGTGGTATGGGACTGGGGTGGTTGTGAGAGGGCAGGCAGGTGAGCGGAAGGCGAGTGGGTAGGGGAGAGGTGGAGTTGTGTGTGTGTCATGGTCCGGAGGAGGTTTCACAAGCAGGCGTTTTATAGCGTATAACATCTGCAAGGTACTTGTTGGGCAAAGTCCCCGCTATCGCTCAAATGCGCCAGCGACTTGGGTAGAGCATGGTACGAAGCTTACCTGTTTCCGCCCCAGCTCGCTCAAAGGCGGGTCCCTGGGCATGCATAAGTTAATGGCGTGCATGAGTAAAAGGGATGACCAAGTGCCACGCTCTGCGTTGTCTGGCTCTGCATAGTACTTGATACCCTCTCCAACGGAACATCTCACCAAGGTCTGCTAGCTGTCAAGTGCCAATGGTCATCCTCTTCATCTTGTCGGTGTCCATGCCTCATTATGTAAACGTTCTGCTCCGTCGCCTCTGGTGGCCCATCGTTCGAGGCCGTCCTCGGTGGACTGGTCTTTGACCCCAAGGCATTGGGGTTCAGCAGGAGGGACTCTTCATATGTTTGTGGGCTAGCGACGTCCCTGGCATCGTCTAACCCGCAGCATAGTGACAACAGTCTCGTGCACATCGAAGGATAGGAGAGGAGCGTTAGTCCCTAGACCATGGACTATGATACTGGCTGCATAGTGTATAGGTTGAGCGTTGGCTAGTGCTTCGGCGCTGGCTTGTCCTCCGGGATGTCAGCATACCGGTACACGCAACTGAATTTGGCGGGGATGCGCATGGGAGGTCTCCCTGCCATGCCCAGCGCGACAGTGATGGAGCAAGCTACTTGGTTAGCTTTGGTCCACTGTGAAATTAAAATTGTAGCTATAACAGCGCATGTGCAACAAAGCTGCAGTTTAGCGTCCCGCCCTTCGTCGCGAACACCGAGGCCGTAGCTCCGAGCCTGTCATGATAGACTTAACTTTGTCATCTAGCGACGATGAAAACCCTCCACAAAAGCGCGCCAGGGGTAAGCTTGTCGCGACAGCCTGCCAAAGCGACTCCCCCGCCACGCGCCAGCGTCCAAGGACTCGTCCGTGTGCTTCGGCAAGAACCCCGCCGGCCAGGCGCATACCGGCGCGTGTTCCACAGACCATTCCATTACCACGTACATGTCAATCCCAAGCAACTCTTCTCCCTGCAACCCAGGTTCGCCACCTGCCGACGGCCCTCCAGCCGGCGGTGCTGCCCCAGCGCGCCACCAGCCACCCGCCGGAGCCCCCGCCGCGCAGCGGCAAGTACCGCAACCACCTTCCAACCGCCACAACTCCGCGCAGGACCCTGAGCCAGCAGCTGCACCCCGCTACGCATCCAGCTTCGGCGATGACGATGACCACGACCCCGAGCTGGAGGAACTCCTACGCATGCCCTTTCGCACAGCAGCAGCAGGACAAGCAGCAGCAGCAGCAATAGGGCGAGGCCCTACCCACCTGCGCGGCAGCGCAGGGGGCAGCAGAAACAATAGCGGCACAGGCGGCACAGGCGCCGCTGGTGCAGCCGGCAGCGGCAGCGAGGATGGGGAGGAGGCGGGCGGAGAGGCAGCAGGGCGGAAGGGAGGGCGTGGGCGGGGGCGTGGGCGGGGAGGCGGGGGGTCTCGTGGCGGCAGCCGCGGCGCGGGGGGCAGCGGCAGCGGCGGCAGCAGCCCCGAGTACCGTGTGTCTGGGGAGGACGAGGAGGTGCTGGCGGCGGACCTGCAGGAGGAGGAGGAGGGCATGAGCGGGGGGGAGGGCGGGGGCCGGGGGGCGGCGGCACGGAGGAAGCAGGTGGGGGAGGACGCGCAGAGTTGTCCGGGGTGGTGTGCTCTGTACAGAGGCGCGCCATGTTGCAGGCAGGCAGCGTCAGCATGTGTGAGCTGTGTGCTGAACAGTGGACAAGGGGAGCTGGGAAGCTGTGCAGTACGGTTGCACATGTGGCTTATCGTGCACGTTCGGCGTTGGGCAGGACCAGCCGCGTGGTGCGGTCTTGATGACTGCCACGCCGCTGTCCACCCCGCACACAAGGTGGTACACTGGAAGCCGACGGGGACTGTACACTGGGTAGCACGTAGCTCTGAAACCCGTGTGCTTGGAGCAAGCGTAATGCACCACCATCCCTGTCCATCGTGCCCGTTGGGCTAGACACCGGCTTGACCTGCTTTGGTCTGTGCCCGTCCTGCCCGCCCTCCCCGTCCTTGCAGGCCGGCGGGCGGGGCAAGCGGCTGACCTCGGAGGAGCGCGCTGAGCGGGAGGCGGCCAAGGAGGCGGACAAGCTGCGGCGGGCGGAGGAGCGGCAGCGCGCCAAGGAGGACAAGGAGGCGGCAAAGGAGGCGGACAAGGAGCGCAAGAAGCAGGAGAAGGTGGGGCTGCGGTGGGGGGAGGTTGCGGTTGGGAGGTGGCATGCTGAAGTTCGGCTGCTGCCAGGGGGACGGCAGCAGCGGCTGTGGATTACTTGCCTTGATGTCAGCGGTGCAGGCAAAACCAGGTCAGCAGGGGGTTGTACTGCACGCTTCTGATTGCACAGAACGGCCGCTCACGCGTGGCTCCAATTTGCCTGATGCACATGTGCAACTTGTTTCCTGCCGCAGCTGGGTCGCGCTGCCGCCAAGCAGGCTGAGAAGGAGGAGGCTAAGGCCGCCAAGGAGGCCAACAAGTGGGTGGGCCGGAGGGGCGGCCACAGGGGCCATGTGGGGCCAATGCACCACTAGCACCGACAGCACTTACCGGTTGCACTAGCAGGGTAGCGCATGCACCGCTAGGCAGCACCCAGCTATCCAGTAACCCATGGACCGGACTTGTCCTGCTCCCCCTGACCGCTCCCGACAGAGCCTTGATCCCCCCACCACACCACTTACAGCCCCCGGAACCAACCTCGCGCCACGCCTGCTCCACTTGCCCTCTCCCTCGCCATCTCTTCCCATTCCCCTTCCCTCTCCCCGCAGCTCCCTCAAGTGCACCATGGTTGGCCGCCACCTGCGTCTGCTGCTGAGCAACGGCCTGGCCGCCGCCCCCCTGGGCCTCAACATGAGGGAGCTGGCGCCCAGGCTGCGGACCGCCACGCGGGACGCCTTCCCGGTGGAGGTGCACAGGGGCATGCCGCTGGCGGCCAAGGGGTACAGGTGGGGTGGGGAGTGGGGAGGGGCCCCAGAGGGGCGGGAGGGGAGGGGACAGGGGAAAAGGAGCGGGCATGCCTGTGGCGGGCAGGGCAGCTGCGATTAGCTGCGGCACCGCAATTCGCCACTGGTGCCGGCCGCCAGTGCTCGCAGACAGGAAGCGAGGTGCTGAGAATTGCACTCACCTGGGCGATTCGGTGCGGGCGGCAGGCGGTCGGCGCGCATTGGGGGTGGAACCCAGGGCAATTGGTGATCACGTGCTAATCAGGCCCCTTTGCGCATGCGCTTTTGGTATCTTTTTGGTATATTTTGGTGTTCCTTGCCCGCCTTGTACTACCCCTTGCCCAATGCGCCTTCTCCTCGCGCCCCGTGTTCTCCCTGCCCAGGTACTGCATGTGGGGTGTGCGGCTGCCGCATGCCGCCGCCGCCCGGCTGACCGGCGGCGAGGAGGGCTGCGCCCTGGAGCCCTGCAACCTGCCAGACCCGGAGGCGCAGGGGGGAGGCCTGGTGCGTGGGCAGGGGGCCGGGTGGCGATGGAGGCAGGGGCAGGAGCGGGAGGCAGTGAACAGTTAGAAGCTTTCCGGTGCCATGGGCGACCGATGTCATGAAGCCAAAGCGCGCAGACACGATTGTCTACCCTGCACCACAGTTGTCACTCGGGTACTTGCCACTGTTGCCATGCTTGCGGGTGGTGGATGCCTCGCCACGCAGCCCCCACCCGCGTACACGTCGCAGCTGGCGTCCCCCACGCTCCGCCCCCATCCATCCGTTCCCCCGGCCTTTTACGCTCCTCCCTATACGCCAACCCTTCCGTTCCAGCAACGCAACGCCCCTATGGGCATGGAACCGATCACTTCACACCACCATCAGAACCAGCAAAGCCACCCAAGCTTACATCCTAACTGTCAACCAACGCGCCTGTGCCAACATCCTCCTCTCCGCCCTGTTCTTAATCCCTTCTCCCCCAGCCCCTGCTGCTGTTCCCGCTGCTGGTGGTGGTGCTGGACGGCGACGAGCTGCTGGGCCGCCTGGAGGCAGCGCCCGCCACACCGCTGGCGGCGCTGCACGCGGACCTGGCGCGGGCGCACCCCGAGGCCTCTCCCCTGGTGTACGTGGTGGGGCTGGAGGCGGCCATGAGGAGGAGGGAGCGGGCGAACAAGGTGGGAGGGAGGGGGGGCAGGGCAGGTGGAGGAGGGGAGCAGAGTGTGCTAGCAACGGCACGGGGAAGAGGAAGGGCGTATGGGGGAGCGGGAGGAGGTGTGGAGGGGTTGGAGTGTGCGGGTTGTGGTGGAAAGAGATGCCTTAGGGTAGGCAGCGAAGGGAAATGAGGCATGAGGGATGGAGTTGCGGGGGACAGGCGACTGAGGGTGGCGTTACGTGTGCGTGAGTTCACACGGGTGAGGGCGTGGGGAAAGGGGGGAAGGGACGACGGGCGCCCGTGTTGTTGTTGTCGCCAGGGGTGGTTTCGAAGTATGTCGCTAGTCGCAGCCCGATGCCCCGGTGCCCCAAAACGTAGGTGGTAATGTCGCAGGTCTGCGGCTGCGGCCATTCCCTCCACCGTCCCACTACCCAAATATTGAGGGACATCCCAAGTGCGATCCTCCTCCTCGCAAGAAAAGTACACACCATCCAGTACACTTAACATGACTCCACCTCACGCCGCCCACCCCACGCTAGACGTTCGGCCGGGTGCCCCCGCATGCATTGCGCCGCTGGGCGGGCGTCTCATCCAAAGTATACGTAAAAAGGGCGTTTCCAAACACATCTCGCCGTCGCTTACTATACTGGTACACACGTCTACATTTCCCCTGGAACCAGGCGTTCGACCGCGGCGCCATCGAGGACGCGCTGATGGACGTGACGGTGGGCATGCCTGCGATAAGGTGCGGGAGGGGCGGGGGGCGGGGAGAGGGCATGCCCGCGCTCAGGTGCGTGGCGGTGGGATGGGGCATGGTGCCAGTGCAGAAGCGGTCGTAGGGTAGCGTGCCAGTGCCAATGCAGAAGCGGTCGTAGGGTAGCACTGAGCATTGGTGCTATTGGTGTTTGCAGTCAATGGCCCAGGAGGTGTGCCGGCTGTCGGTCCGGGGCCAACCGACGGCCGCGAGCTGAAGCCGCTACGCACGAAGGCAAATGTCACGCCCGTCAGTCCTCTCCCGTGGCATTCTGTCCCTCCCAGTGTCGTCTGTACCCCGCTGCTGCCCAGCCGGAACGCAACCTCAGCACGCCAGCCTTTGACGCCGTCGTACGCGCACCCCCCCTGTCAACCCCCGCAGGCTGCAGTACGACTGCCCCGAGTCCGACCTGTCCCGCGCCGCCACCGACATCCTCAACCTGGGCTGGGCGCTGGCGCAGCACCCCCGCCGCCGCGCGGACTGCTACCTGCAGCACTTCGGCAGCAGGTACGCCCCCGCCTCCCACGAGTGTCCTTCAGTGCCGACTGGCACAGCCACACAGGCAGGGTAGTGACAAAGGAGGACGGGCATTGCACGGCGGACAGGCCTGACGATGTATTATGCAGCCTTGCAGCTGACATGGGTTCGATGGTGGCATGAGGTGTTAACTTGATGTCCGCTGCTCTGCCCGCAGGCAGACGCTGCCGCTGCGTGCGGTGCTGGACCGGCTGGAGGCGGGCGGGTGCGGCCGGGAGCAGCGCGTGCTGTGCGACGCGCTGAGCGAGCTGGTGGCGCCGCAGCGGGCTGCTGCGGTGGCGGCGGAGTACGGCAGCCTGGGGGCCATCATGGAGGCGCTGAGGGCTAGGTGGGAGTACCAGCTGGAGGCGCCTGGGTGGCAGGGGGGTGCAGGGGCGTGCCTGTGGAGTGGCGGGTCAAGAGGACTGCAGCACGTGCGTCCAGGTTCACCCATTCATAGCCGTGTCGCGTCGCAAGGTAGCAGCAATCCCCGATTTATTCGACCGCCTGCCCCTGCCTCACCCCTTTTGCCCAACGCACCCCCTGTTTCATGCTCCACCACCACCTCCTGCCCTTACTACGCCGCCTAGCGCCTCCCGCTTCCCTCTTTAACCCCCGCCTCCCCCCTCCCCAGGCCCGAGTCCGAGCGCGACTCGCTGCTGGCCCGCTGCCGCATCCCCGGCGCAGTGCCCGGCCCGCGGGTGCAGCTGCACGCGGGACCCGCCGCCGCCGCCGCGCTGGCCCGCTTCCTGGCCAAGCAGAACGGCAGGGACGGGTGGGAGGTGGGCGCGGACCCGGACGCGTAGCAGGGGCTGGGGATGGTGGTGTTAAGCACGGCAACGCGGAGTACGTACCGCCCACATGGACTCAGCAGTGTACCGGTATGCGTCTACTGGTATGCGTCGTTGTACCGACGGGTCTTCCATTGATGAATGAGAGCGCTGGGGCACATTGCAAGCAGCACTGGCGGTGAGTGGAAGGGGGTGGCGTGACCGCATTGCTGGTGTCGTGACCGCATTGCTGGAAAGTCCAACGATGGTGCTGCATTGTTCGTGTGGGGTGTGACACTGGATAAGATACGGAAACGCATTAGCGGCTTGTGTGTACTTTACAATGAGCCTCCCTCTTAAAGTTGTGGCGAGTACTGCTTGACGGTCGTTTGGTTGGTGGCTAACGCCTATCGGCCATAGGCTTGGTAGCGCACATGCATAGGCATAGCGTACGCTGTATACAGGTGCGACAGAGCACCGGTCATGGGCAGCATGTGTCACTCTGGGCTATACACTTGCATACTAGACGTCTATCAGGTGTTTCCACTGACAGTGGCTTTGGGCCCATGAGCTGTGCGATGGTGCATACCTGCGGACATACGTAACACGTTAAGGAGCAACATCTCGGCTTGTCGTGTTGTCGAGGCAGAGTAACGCTTGAAAAGGGTGTTGCGCGTTTGCTGCTGGCGTGAACCAGGGCCACCTGCAGGCAGCAACGGCGGCTGCGGGGTGCGGCTGATGCATGGGTCAAGTGCACTGCTCACACGTGTGACGCCTTCAGCAAACTGACTTTTGAGTGTAGCAGTGTAGCTCTTGTTTGGTCTTATACTGCGATGCTGCTGCGTGACGTGCTCCGCCCTCTGCTGGTGTCGCTGACACTGCTCTGCACTGCTAGACGGCTTCCCTGCTGACAGGCAGTGTATAAGACGTGAAAGACTTGTGTTGGGAAGCGCGAGGCGGGCATGCGGCCACCGGATACCGGTAAGTTGTAACCCACACCGGTATTGCCAAAAGTCAGGGCAGAGTGGGAGAGTGTTACGGTAAGGGATGGGAAGCGCATTCCTTGGGGCTAGGGGACCATCTCCTGATGGGGACTGGCGCGCACGAGGAGCTGGCTACCCTGCCTGACCCTGCTATGCAGCGTGCAAGGACACGGCTGAACTGTCCGGCACGCACTGACCACCGAGCTCCCAGGCCAACAACAACAGCTGGTGTCAACGCAGCAAGATCGTATACAATGGCAAAAAGCAAGGGAAGGGGCATGTATACGCTTCAGACGATGTGCAGGCCATGCTGCACTCCGGTACGACAACTGCTGTAGTAGGGGTCACACTGGAAGAGGGGGACTCCCTAGGCAGGAGGACTCCCCTG
>VFQN01005174.1_pt1 | contig 16246 bp, 12 predicted proteins | sample 3512371 | NCBI WGS metagenome assembly VFQN01 (sample SAMN10412370, study PRJNA504923) | tailings metagenome | isolation source: Replicate 2 from Balatoc abandoned mine | place: Philippines: Itogon, Benguet | collected 2017-08-28 | reverse complement strand
TCTCGGTGGCCGGCTTGGCCGGCTCCTCGGGCTTCTTGGCCACGAGCACCTTCTTGGGCGCGTTCATCATCTCGCGGATGGCGCGAGCCTCGTCTTCGGCGGCCTTGCGGCGCTTGGCGAGGTCGGCGGCCTTCTGCGCTTCCTCGTTGGCCACGTCGGCGGCCTTGACCACGCGCAGCGCCGGCTTCGGCGGCTCGGCGGCCGGTGCGGGCGCCGGGGCCGGCTCGGCCGCTGCGGCCTTGGCCTTCGGCTCGGGCTTGGCGGCGGCCGCAGCCAGGGCGGCGGCGGCTTCCTCCGCGGCCTTGCGTGCCGCCTCGGCGGCACGGGCCTCGGCGGCTTCGCGCTCGCGCTTCTCCTGCTCTTCGCGCTGGCGGCGCTTCTCGGCCAGGTCTTCCTCCTGGCGTCGCAGCAGCTCGGCCTGGGCGCGCGCTTCTTCCTCGCGGCGCTGCAGTTCGGCTTCATCGATCACCGGCGCCGCCGGCTCCTCGCTGGCCGGCGTGTCGTCGCGCTTGACGAAGGTGCGCTTCTTGCGGACTTCGACCTGGATGGTGCGCGCCTTGCCGCTGGCGTCGGCCTGCTTGATCTCGCTGGTCGACTTGCGCGTCAGCGTGATCTTCTTGCGCTCGGCGCCGGCGGTGCCGTGGGCGGTGCGCAGGTAGTCGAGCAGACGCTCCTTGTCCGACTCGCTGAGCGTGTCGTCGGCCGAGGCCTTCTTGACGCCGGCCGACTGCAGCTGCTCGAGCAGCGCCGCGGCCGGGCGATTGAGCTCGGCGGCGAGTTGGGCGACGGTGGTCGAAGCCATTGTGGGTTCCTTGCTGGGTCTAGCTCTGTCTCGTGTCGGCGCGGGTCTCTCAGGCGGTGAACCAGTGTTCACGGGCCTTCATGATCAGCGCCTTGGCCTGCGCCTCGTCGATGCCGGTCATCTCGGTCAGCTCGTCGACGGCCAGGTCGGCCAGGTCGTCTCGCGTGTGGATGCCGCCGTCGGCGAGCCTGGCGATCAGCTCGGGCGTCAGGCCTTCGAGGTCGCGCAGGTCCTGCGACACCTCTTCCACCTTCTCCTCGCGAGCGATCTCCATCGTCAGCAGCGCATCCTTGGCCCGGGTGCGCAGCTCGGCGACGGTGTCCTCGTCGAAGCTCTCGATCTCGAGCATCTCCTGCATCGGGACGTAGGCCACTTCCTCGAGGCTGGTGAAGCCCTCGGCGATGAGGATGTCGGCGACCTCCTCGTCGACGTCGAGCTTCTCGACGAAGAGCTTGCGGACCGCGTCGCTCTCGGCGGCCTGCTTGGACGCCGATTCCTCGGCCGTCATGATGTTGATGCGCCAGCCGGTCAGCTCGGAGGCCAGGCGCACGTTCTGGCCGCCGCGGCCGATGGCGATGGCGAGGTTCTCCTCGTCGACCACCACGTCCATCGCGTGGCGCTCCTCGTCGACGACGATCGACTGCACGTTGGCCGGGGCCAGCGCGCCAATCACGAACTGCGCCGGGTCTTCCGACCACAGCACGATGTCGACGCGCTCGCCGGCGAGCTCGTTGGTCACGGCGGTCACGCGCGAGCCGCGCACGCCGACGCAGGTGCCGATCGGGTCGACGCGCTTGTCGTGCGACACCACGGCGATCTTGGCGCGGCTGCCGGGGTCGCGGGCGCAGCTCTTGATCTCGAGAAGCCCCTGCTCGATCTCCGGCACTTCCTGGCGGAACAGCTCGATCATGAAGCCCGGCGCCGAACGCGACAGGATGATCTGCGGGCCGCGCAGCGTCGGGTCGACCTCGAGAATAAAGGCGCGCACGCGGTCGCCGCTGCGCAGGTTCTCCTTCGGGATCATCTCGTTGCGGCGCAGCCGGCCCTCGACGCGGCCCGACTCGACGACGATGTCGCCCTTGTCCAGGCGCTTGACGGTGCCGACGAAGATCTTGTCGCCGCGCGACAGGAAGTCGTTGAGCAGCTGCTCGCGCTCGGCGTCGCGGATCTTCTGCAGGATCACCTGCTTGGCGGCCTGCGCGCCGATGCGGCCGATCGAGACCGACTCCACCGGCTCCTCGATGTAGTCGTCGACCTCGATGTCGGGGATCTGCTCCTTCGCCTCGAAGTGCAGGATCTCGGAGTCGGGCAGCTGCAGACCGGCCTCGTCGGGCACCACGTGCCAGCGGCGGAAGGTCTCGTATTCACCGCTCTCGCGGTCGACCGACACGCGCATGTCGACCTCGCCGCCGTGCAGCTTCTTCGAGGCCGAAGCGAGCGCTGCTTCCACCGCGCCGAACACGACCTCGCGATCCACGCTCTTCTCGCGCGAGATGGCGTCCACCAGCATCAACAATTCGCGATTCATCGCTCACGACCTCCGTCAACCTCTTGTCCAGGCTCGGCTTCGCCGGCGGCCGGCTTCGCGGGGGCGAAACGCTTCCCCTTGAAATCCACCACCGGCACCAGCCGGGCCTCGCGCACTTCGTCGAGTGAAAAATCCAGTGCCTGATCCGTCTTGCCGTCGTTGAAGACGAGGCGCCAGCCGTCGCCCTCGCCTTCGCCGCGGGGCTGCAGCACGCCGCTGTACTTCTTGCGACCCTGGAAGGCCAGCTTCAGCGTCAGCTCCACCTGCTCGCCCGAGAAGCGGGCGTAGTCCGACGCCTTTTTCAGCGGCCGATCGAGCCCGGGCGACGAGACCTCGAGGCGCGCGTAAGCGCAGTTCTCGACCTCGAGCACGTGCTGCAGCTGGCGGGTGACCTTCTCGCAATCGTCGACCGTGATGAACTCGCCGGCCGGGTCGCCGCTCACGCGGTCGATGTAGACGCGCAGCAGCCCGCCGGCACTTCGCTCGGTATCCACGAGCTCGTAGCCCAGGCCGGTCACGGTGCGTTCGACGGCGCCTTGCCAACTCGTCACAGGTTCTGTCGTCCCTTGTTCAGCGGTTTCTTGCGAGCGGCTGCGACGGATTCCGCAGCCCAAAAACGTTCGAGCAAAAAAAATGGGCTGGAAGAATCCGCCCACGCAGCTTTCTCGAAAACGGCAGATTGTAGCGTGACCTCGGGATACCGGCAAGCCGCTGTGCTGTCAAGAGGCCGCGGACGCCGGGGGGAGCATGCCAAAATCCGGCCCCTTTCCCACGAACAGCAACGCGGAGTCTCCATGGGCTTTCTCGCCGGCAAGCGCCTTCTCATCACCGGAGTGCTGAACAACCGATCGATCGCCTATGGCATCGCGCGTGCCTGCCACCGCGAAGGCGCCGAGCTGGCGTTCAGCTACCAGGGCGAGCGTTTCAAGGACCGCATCACAGAGTTTGCCGCCGAGTTCGGATCCAAGCTCACCTTCGATTGCGATGTGTCCGACGACGCGCAGATCGAGGCGCTGTTCAACCAGCTCGGCGAGGCCTGGCCGCAGTTCGACGGCTTCGTGCACTCGATCGGCTTCGCCCCGCGCGAGGCGATCGGCGGCGACTTCCTCGACGGGCTGACGCGCGAGAACTTCCGCATCGCCCACGACATCTCGGCCTACAGCTTTCCGGCGATGGCCAAGGCGGCGCTGCCACGGCTGCGCAGCGGCGCCTCGCTGCTGACGCTGTCGTACCTGGGCGCGGTGCGCTACGTGCCCAACTACAACACCATGGGCCTGGCCAAGGCGTCGCTGGAGTCGAGCGTGCGCTACCTGGCCCACTCGCTCGGCGCCAGGGGCATCCGGGTCAACGGCATCTCCGCCGGCCCGATCAAGACGCTGGCCGCCTCGGGCATCAAGGATTTCGGCAAGCTGCTGACGGATTTCGCCGCGATGGCGCCGATCCGCCGCGCGGTGACGATCGACGACGTCGGCAACGCCGCCGCCTTCCTGCTGTCGGACCTGGCCTCCGGCATCAGCGCCGAGATCACCTACGTGGACGGCGGCTTCAGCCAGGTGATGGCGGGCTCGGGCGACGCCTGAGAACCCGCCCTCGCCTCACAGCGCCTGGAGGATCTCCCGGCGCTTCTGCTGGTATTCCTCTTCGCTGATCAGGCCGCGCTCGCGCAGCCGCTTGAGCGTCAGCAGGCGCTGTTCGATCTCGTCGGCAGACGCGGGCGCGGGCCGTGCCGCGGGCGCGGCCGGCGGCGCAGGCGGCGGTGCGGCCTGCGCCTTCGGCGGCACGCCCGGTGCGGGCGCCGGCAGCACCACCGGCTGCGGCGCCGGGGCCGGGGCGGCAACCCGGTTCACCGGAATCGCCAGCCAGTCGGCGCGGCGCACGGTGGCGCCCGGATCCTGCAGCGTCACCAGCCCCGCCTTGGTGCGCGAGCCGAAGGTGAAGGTCGGCGGAATGCGCGAGCCGATGTAGGCGTTGACGAAGTCGCGGCGGGCCTCGTGGACGATCAGGTGCAGCGCGTTGTCCTGCACGAACAGCCGCGCGGTCAGTCCCAGCGGCGCCAGCAGCACGCCGCCGCCGCGGCGGTGCGTGCTCAGCAGCAGCAGGTCGTCGCCCGGCGCGGCCACCGACAGTGCCTCGGCCAGCGGCTCGATCAGGTCGCTCAACTCGTCCGGCGCGAACAGCGGCTGCGTGCCGTTGCCCACCACCAGTCGAACCGGCGCCAGCAACTGGCGCAGGGTTTCCGGTGCGATCGTCGCCGGGTGCTGGTTCGCCGCTGCGCCAGCCTCGCGTTCGGCGCGCTGGATCGCGGTGAACTCGCCGATGCGCCAGACGCGGCGGTCGCTGGACACTGCCGGCTTGTCACCCGGGCTGCTCTTCGAGCCGAAGAGGAAATCGGTCCACGAGGCCGCGAAGGCCGAGGGAGCAGGCGTGAGCGTCACGCCGGCGCAGAGGATCGCGGGCGCCAGCCAGCGTGGTGCAGAGGTCAAGTTGTCGTCTCCTGTAGGTCTTCGAGGGCCCGTGCCGCGCCGAGCAGCGCCGGCGATGTGCTCGCCTGCACCACAAAGGTCGGTATGCCGCGCAGGTAGTCGCGGAAGCGCCCCTTGGCCTCGAAGCGCTCACGGAAGGCCGAGCGGTCGATGCGCTCGCCGAGGCGCGGCACGATGCCGCCGCCAATGTACATGCCGCCGCGCGCGCCCAGTGACAGCGCGAGATTGCCCGCCACGGTGCCGAGCAGCGCGAAGAACAGGTCCAACGCCTGCCCGCAGCGCGCGTCGCCGCCGGGGCCGGCGCGGGCCGTGACCGCCGCGGCATCGTAGGCCTCTGGTGTGGCGCCCTCGAGCTCGCACAGCGCCGTGTAGAGGTTCACCAGCCCCGGCCCGGAGATGGCCCGTTCCGCCGACGCATGGCCGAAGCGCGCGCGCAACCGGGCGATCACCGCATCCTCCAGCGTGCTGGCGCCGGCCAGCGTCACATGGCCGCCCTCGCCGTTGATCGGAATCGCGCTGCGCCCGCTGTGCGCCGGCAGCAGACCCGAGACACCCAGGCCCGTGCCCGGGCCGATGAGGCCGAGCGGCGCGCGCGCGACCGCAGCGCCCGGCCCCACCTGGCGAAGGTCGGCCGCATCGAGCGCAGGCAGCGCCAGCGCCAGCGCGGTGAAGTCGTTGATGACGAGAAAGCGGTCCAGGCCGAACTGCGTGCGCACCGCCTCGATCGAGAACTGCCAGTCGTGGTTGGTCATGCGCACCAGGTCGCCGACCACCGGGTTGGCGATACCGATGGCGCACCAGCGCGGCGGCGGCAGGCCTTTCGTGTCGAGGTAGTGGCGCATCGCGTCCTGCAGCGAGGCGTGGTCGGCGCAGCGATAGCTGTCGACGGCACTGGGCGCCTCGCCGGGCGCGGCCAGCCAGCCGAAGCGGGCGTTGGTGCCGCCGATGTCGCCGAGCAGGCGCGGATAGCTGGCGGCGGTCGGGGTCTTGTCGTCGATCAGGGCCATGGTCATCAGGCGTGGTGTCGCGGTGGCGCGGCCCCCAGGTGCAGCAAGCTCCGCGCCGCCCGCCCTGGCCCGTAACCCGGCACCGGGCGAAGCGGGAATGTAGCCAAACTACGCCATCAAGACAATGCTGATCAGACACAAATGATGTTCGGCGCTCTTGCGCTAGCTCAATGAAGTCGGGCTAATGCGCAACACTGGTGCAAACCCTCGTACACGTTCTGTAGTACCACTACTAAAGTCCGCGCTGCTCCGAAACTACGCACCAACCTGTAGTTGCACTACTTTCCGTGAAGCGCAGCACCTCGTTCACTCGCCAGGCTTGCACCCGCTTCGCGCGTCCCGTTTTCCCGGAAGAGCGAGTTGGCGCCGCCCCGCAAGGGGCGGCGCGTGTTTTCCCGCCGCTTCCGCTGCCCGGTTCTCCCCCCGCCGGTGGAAGGCGGCCTCCCCGAGGCCGCTGACACCGGATTCAGTCCCCAAGCACAACCTCTGAGGAGTCAGCGCAATGCACCAATTCAAGAGACTGGCCATCGCCGCAGCCGCGGCGAGCGCCTTTGCCGTTCCCGCGGCGCACGCCGAGGGCGTGGAGTTCCACGGCTACCTGCGCAGCGGCGTGGGCACCACCAGCGAAGGCGGCGACCAGAAGTGCTTCCAGATCGCGCCGACCAAGTACCGCCTGGGCAATGAGTGCGAGACCTACGGTGAAGTGGCGCTGTCGGCCCCGTTCGGCAAGAGCGACGGCGGTCCGTGGGCCAAGTACAACCTGATGCTGGCCACCATCGAGAGCAACGGCCAGGGCGACTTCGAATCCGTCGAGGGCGACAAGTACTCGATCGCCAGCCGGCAGAACTACTTCCAGGCCGGCGGCTTCTTCGGCAAGGGCGCCTTCGAGGACGCCAAGATCTGGGTCGGCAAGCGCTACTACAACCGCCACGACGTCCACATCACCGACAACTACTACTGGAACAACAGTGGTCTGGGCGCCGGCATCGAGGACATCGCCGCGGGTGCGACCGCGAAGGTGGCCTTCGCCTATCACCAGAACGGCAACGGCGACAACAGCCTGAGCACGCGCCGCCTGTCGGCCCGCCTGTACGACATCGACGTCAACCCGAACGGCAAGATCGAGGGCGAACTGGTCTACCTGACCGGTAGCACCGCTGTGAAGGGTGCCACCGCACCGAAGGAAGGCTCGGGCTGGGCGCTGTTCGTCGAGCACACCCAGAGCGGCATCCTCAACGGCTTCAACAAGCTGGCCTTCGTGTACGGTACCGACGACGCCGCCGGCGGCAGCTGGAACCCGACCTACTCGAACGCCGACGACGGCCGCAAGGGCGCGAAGGAATACCGCATCACCGACCAGCTCTACGTCGACCTGAAGAACGGCTGGTCGGGCATGGCCACCGTCCAGTACTCGGACGTCAAGGACGGCGCCGGCAACAAGACGAAGTGGTTCAGCATCGGCGCCCGCCCGCAGTACAACTTCACGCCGAACATCAGTGTCGCGGTCGAAGGCGGCTACGACCAGGTCAAGAGCGGCGGCAACACCGCCAAGCTGGCCAAGCTGACGGTGGCGCCGCAGTACACGCTGTCCGGCGGCTTCTGGGCCCGTCCGGCCTTCCGCGCCTTCGCCACCTACGCGAAGTGGAACGACGCGGCCGGCGCGCAAGGCGGCGGCGTGTTCGCGCCGGACAAGAACGGCATGACCTACGGCGTCCAGGTCGAAGCCTGGTGGTGATCTGAGGCTCCGGCGCGCGGGCAGCCACGAGCAGCCCGCGCGTCCCACCCGAGGCCTCAGAGCGAACGGCGTGATCCGCGCCGTTCCCCCTGCGTGCCCCCACGCTCCCCACCCCAGCGCAGCACCCCATGGCCAACCTGCTCCTCAAGTCGCTGAAGAAGGCCTTCGGCGACGCGGTGATCATCCCGGGCATCGACCTGGAGATCCGCGACGGCGAGTTCATCGTCTTCGTCGGCCCCTCGGGCTGCGGCAAGTCCACCGTGCTGCGCTGCATCGCCGGGCTGGAGGACATCTCCAGCGGCGAGCTGTACATCGGCGGCGAGCTGGTGAACGACGTGCCGCCGGCCAAGCGCGGCATCGCGATGGTGTTCCAGAGCTACGCGCTCTATCCGCACATGACGGTGGCCGAGAACATGGCCTTCGGCCTGAAGCTCGCCGGCTACACCAAGGAGCAGATGAAGGCGGCGGTGGATCGCGCGGCGCAGATCCTGCAGATCGAGCACCTGCTCGAGCGCAAGCCCAAGGCGCTGTCGGGCGGCCAGCGACAGCGCGTGGCGATCGGCCGCGCCATCGTGCGCAAGCCCGGCGTGTTCCTGTTCGACGAGCCGCTGTCCAACCTCGACGCCGCGCTGCGCGTGCAGATGCGGGTGGAGCTGTCGCGGCTGCACAAGGAACTGAAGACGACGATGATCTACGTCACCCACGACCAGGTCGAGGCGATGACGCTGGCCAACCGCATCGTCGTGCTCAACCGCGGCGCCATCGAGCAGGTGGGCACGCCGATGGAGCTGTACCACTCGCCGGTGAACCAGTTCGTCGCCGGCTTCATCGGCAGCCCGAAGATGAACTTCATCGCCGGCGAGCTGGTCTCGGCCACGCCGGCGCTGGCCACCGTGAAGCTGCACGAGGGCACGGTGGTGCAGGTGGCGGCCGACGCCACCTCGCTGGCCGCCGGCGCCAAGGTCACGCTCGGTGCGCGGCCCGAGCACATCGAGGCGAGCAAGGAACCGCCCGCCGCCGACAACGCCGTCAAGGGTCACGTCCAGCTCGCCGAGCACCTGGGTGACACCATCTTCCTGCACGCCACCCTGGCCGGTGCCACCGAAAGCATGACCATCCGCACCCACCCGGACAACCCGGTGGACACCGGCGATATGGCCTGGCTGACCCTGCCCCCGCGGCAGTGCTTCCTGTTCGACGAGCGCGGCAAGACGCTCTCGCGCACGTCCTGACCCTGCCTCAACCCCCTGCCGATACGGCACCACTGTCGAAGGAGATCTCTCATGAACCATCCGCGTCAACGCATCCGCCTGATCGCGGCCGCCGCCACGCTGGCGCTGGGCGCCGGCTTCGCCGGCGGCGCGCTGGCTGCCGAGCCCGGCAAGCTGCTCATCTGGATCAACGGCGACAAGGGCTACAACGGCCTGCAGAAGATCGGCGACGAGTTCGCCAAGAAGACCGGCGTGCAGGTGGTGGTGGAGCATCCGGAAGACGCCCCGGGCAAGTTCCAGCAGGCGGCCGCCGCTGGCAAGGGCCCGGACATCTGGATCTGGCCGCACGACCGCATCGGCGAGTGGATCGCCGGCGGCCTGCTGCAGCCGGTGAACCCGAGCAAGAAGGTGCGCGACGACATCGACCCGCTGGCCTGGAAGGCCTTCACGGTGGGCGGCAAGACCTGGGGCTACCCGATGTCCATCGAGGCGGTCTCGCTGGTCTACAACAAGGCCCTGGTGAAGACGCCGCCGAAGTCCTTCGAGGAGGTGATGGCGCTGGACAAGCAGCTCGCCAAGGACGGCAAGAAGGCCATCCTGTGGGACTACACCAATACCTACTTCACCTGGCCGCTGCTGGCCGCCAACGGCGGCTACGCCTTCAAGCTCAAGGCCGACGGCACCTATGACCCAGCCGACACCGGCGTGAACAACGCCGGCGCGGTCAAGGGCGCGGAGCTGCTGAACAAGCTGATCCGCGAGAAGTACATGCCCGAGGGCAGCGGCTACGCCGAGATGGAAGCCGCCATGGCCCAGGGCAAGGTGGCGATGATGATCAACGGCCCGTGGTCGTGGGACAACCTGAAGAAGGCCAACATCGACTTCGGCGTGGCCAAGATCCCGACGGTCGGCGGCAAGAAGGCGGCGCCGTTCGTCGGCGTGCTCGGCGCGATGCTGAACAAGTCGACGCCGAACAAGGACGTGGCGGTCGAGTTCATCGAGAACTACATGCTGACCACCAAGGGCCTGAAGATGATCAACGACGACGTGCCGCTGGGCACGCCGGCGAGCAAGGCCCTGTTCGCGGAGCTCAAGAGCGACCCGAAGATCCAGGCCACCATGGCCTCGGCCCAGGACGGCGCCCCGATGCCGAACAACCCGGAGATGGGCCGCTTCTGGTCGTCGATGGTCTCGGCGCTGGGCAACATCATGGATGGCCGCCAGAGCCCGAAGGAAGCCCTGGACGGCGCCGCCAAGCGCATCACCGCGAAGTAAGGGTAGCACGACGATGAGCGACGCGACGATGACACCACCTGCGAAGGCCGAACGCCGCTGGCTCGGTCCGACGCTGCTCGCGCTGGTGATCGCCGCGGCGCTCTATCTCGTCGTCATCGTCTATGCCACCGGCGAGGTGCTGCTCGCGGGCACGCTGCTCGTGATCGCCGCGCTCGCCGTGTGGATCTACACCTCGAAGATCACCTACGCCTTCCGCTATCTCTTTCCGGGCATCGCGGCGGCGCTGATCTTCGTGGTCTTCCCGATGGTCTACACCATCACCATTGGCTTCACGAACTACAGCTCGCGCAACCTGCTCGAGTTCCCGCGCGCCGAGGCCTACTTCCTCAGCGACACCTTCCGCGCCGAGGGCTCGACCTTCGAGTTCAGCCTGCACCCGGCCGGCGCCGAGTACCGCGGCCGCCTTGTAGACCCCGACTCCGGCGCGGCCTTCCAGTTCGGCCCGCTGGCGCTGGCCACCGACCGCCGCGTCGAGGTCACCGCCGAGCCGGAAGCTGCGGGTGCGGCGGCCCTGCCCGAGCCGGTGACGCTGAAGGAACTGATCGGCCACCAGAAGGCGCTGCGCGGCGTGACGGTGACGCTGCCCGACGGCCGCAAGGTCGGCATGGCCGGCCTGCGCGAATTCGCCGCGGTGCAGCCGCTGTGGGTCAAGCAGCCGGACGGCAGCCTGAAGAACCAGGAGAACGGCACGGTCATCCGGCCGAACATGGACAGCGGCTACTTCGAGACCGAAGCCGGCGAGAAGCTGCAGCCGGGCTTCCAGGTTCCGATCGGCTGGGACAACTACCGCCGCATCTTCACCGAAGCGAAGTTCCGCGAGCCCTTCGTGCGCATTTTCGTCTGGACGGTGGTGTTCTCGGCGCTCACGGTGCTGTTCGCCACCTCGCTGGGCATGCTGCTCGCGGTGCTGCTGAACTGGGACGCGCTGAGCTTCAAGGGCACCTACCGCATGCTGCTGTTCCTGCCCTATGCGGTGCCGGGCTTCATCTCCATCCTGGTGTTCAAGGGCCTGTTCAACCAGAACGTCGGCGAGATCAACCTCATCCTCTCGGGGCTGTTCGGCATCAAGCCGCAGTGGTTCTCCGATCCGCTGCTGGCCAAGGCGATGCTGCTGATCGTCAACACCTGGCTGGGCTTCCCGTACATGATGGTCATCTGCATGGGCCTGATCAAGGCGATCCCGGCCGACCTCTACGAAGCCTCGGCGGTGGCCGGCGCCGGTCCGTTGACCAACTTCTGGAGCATCACGCTGCCGCTGATCATGAAGCCGCTGACGCCGCTGCTGATCAGTTCCTTCGCGTTCAACTTCAACAACTTCGTGCTGATCAGCCTGCTGACCGGCGGACGGCCCGACTTCATCGACACCTCGGTGCCGGCCGGCACCACCGACCTGCTGGTCAGCTACACCTACCGCATCGCCTTCCAGGATTCGGGCCAGAACTACGGCCTGGCCGCAGCGATCTCCACCGTCATCTTCCTGATGGTGGCGGCGGTGTCGCTGGTGCAGATGCGCTTCACCAAGGTCGTCGAAGACGAGAAGCGCTGAAGGAGAGACCCACCGATGGCCATCGTCCTCGACCGTTCGCACCGCTGGCGCGTGATCGCCGCCCACGCCTTCCTGATCTGCCTGTGCGCGCTGGTGATCTTCCCGTTCCTGATCGTGATCTCGATCTCGCTGCGGCCGGGCAACTTCGCCACCGGCAGCATCATCCCCGAGACCATCAGTCTGGAGCACTGGCGCTTCGCGCTCGGCCTGCCCTTCCAGGACGCCAATGGGCGGCTGGTCGAGCCCGACCTGCCGGTGCTGCTGTGGCTGTGGAACTCGGTGAAGGTGGCGACGCTGTCGGGGCTGATCTGCCTGTTCCTCTCCACCACCGCCGCCTACGCCTTCGCGCGCATGAAGTTCGCCGGCAAGAAGCAGGCGCTGACCGGGCTGATGCTGATGCAGATGTTCCCCTCGGTGCTGGCGCTGGTGGCGATCTACGCGATCTTCGACCGCATCGGCAACGCCTTCCCGGCCTTCGGCATCGACACCCACTGGGCGCTGCTGCTGGCCTACTCCGGCGGCATCGCGCTGCACATCTGGACCATCAAGGGTTACTACGACACCATTCCCTACGAGATCGAGGAGGCCGCCAAGGTCGACGGCGCCACACCCTGGCAGGCCTTCCGCCTCGTGCTGCTGCCGATGGCGGTGCCGATCCTGATGGTGGTGTTCCTGCTCGCCTTCATCGGTGCGATCATCGAGTACCCGGTCGCCTCCATCCTGCTCAAGCGCCAGGACCTGCTGACCATGGCGGTCGGCTCGAAGATGTTCCTGTACGACCAGAAGTACCTCTGGGGCGATTTCGCCGCGGCGGCCATCCTCTCCGGCCTGCCGATCACCATCGTGTTCATGCTGGCCCAGAAATGGATGATCTCCGGCCTCACGGCCGGCGGCATTAAGGGCTGAACTTCCCTCCCCTCCACACCACGACGAGGACACCCATGAAGAAGACGAGCTTCTTTCTCCAGGCCCTGATCTCCGCGGCCATGCTGGCCCCGGGCCTCGCGAGCGCCGCGCCGCCCGAAGGCAAGGTGCAGATCAACTACAACCGCTGCGACGGCAACTACGACGGCTGGGGCGTGCACCTGTGGAAGGACCCGGGGATCCCGCTGCCCGGCATCGAGTGGCAGAACCCGATGATGCCCACCGGCAAGAACGACTTCGGCATCTTCTTCCAGGCCGACTTCAAGGAATTCAGCAAGGGCAAGGTCAACTACATCATCCACAAGGGTGATTCCAAGGACCAGGGTGGCCGCGACATGTCCTTCGACGGCAACACCGTCAAGGAGATCTGGGTAAACAACGGCGACCGCAAGATCTACACCTCGCTGGACGACGCCAAGAAGGCGCGCGCCGAGAACCCCTGCAAGTGATGCATGTGCCGTCGTCACTGCAGCGGGTGCTGGCCGCGCTGGCGTTCGGCCTCGCGCTGCAGGCCGCGCCGGCGGCCGCCGCGCCGATTCCCGATCTCGGAGCGGTGGCGGCGCAGCCGCCGGCGAGCGCCCTGCCCGCCGGCTGGAGCCGGCGCGGCGTGTTCATGGAAATCCTGGTGCGCGCCTACCAGGACAGCGACGGCGACGGCATCGGCGACCTCAACGGCCTGACCAGCCGGCTCGACTACCTGAAGTCGCTGGGCATCACCGGGCTGTGGCTGATGCCGATCTTCGAGAGCGAAGACCGCGACCACGGCTATGCGGTGAAGAACTACCGCGCCATCGAGCCCGACTACGGCACGCTGGCCGACTTCGACCGCCTGCTCGCCGAGGCGCACCGGCGCGGCATCGCGGTGATCGTCGACTACGTGATGAACCACGCGGCGGCGGCGCATCCGCTGTTCGAGAGTGCCTACGACAGCCGCAAGTCGCCTTACAGCGACTGGTTCATCTGGTCGGAGGACAAGCCGCGCGGCTGGAACACCTTCTCCGGCGAGCCCTGGCGCGAAGGCAACCAGCGCTGGTACTACGCGGTGTTCGACCCCGGCATGCCCGACTTCAACCTGCGCAACCCGAAGGTGGTCGACTTCCACCTCGACAACCTGCGCTTCTGGTTGAACCGCGGTGTCGACGGCTTCCGCTTCGATGCGGTGGGCGTGCTGTTCGAGAACAGCGCCGCTGGCTGGGAGAACCAGCCCGAGAACCACGTCCTGCTCAAGCGCGTGCAGGACCTGCTGGCGAGCTACGGCGAGAAGTACATGGTGTGCGAGTCGCCGAGCGATCCGGCACCCTTTGCCGCGCCCGATTCCTGCGGATCGGCCTTCGCCTTCGGACTGCAGAAGCACATCCTGTCCAGCGCCAAGCTCGGGCGGCTGCGCGACGACGTGCTCTACAGCCTGCGCAAGATGCCGGTGCCGCGCATGGCGACCTTCCTCGCGAACCACGACCACTTCGCCGGTGCGCGGCTGGCGCGCCAGTTCGAGGGTGACGAGAAGGGCTACCGCGTGGCCGCCGCCACGCTGTTGACGCTGCCCGGCCTGCCCTTCCTCTACTATGGCGAGGAGATCGGGCTCGGCCAGTCGTCATCCGTCGCCAACGCCGACCAGTCGCTGCGCGGGCCGATGAGCTGGAGCGGCGAACCGAACGCCGGCTTCACGGGTGCGGCGAAGCCGTTCCGCGCCAACGTCGCGAACTGGCAGACCCACAACGTCGCCGCGCAGGACAAGGACCCGGCCTCTCTGCTCAACTGGTACCGCGGGCTGATCGCGTTGCGCAACGCCGAGCCGGCGCTCTCGCAGGGGAACTTCACGCCGCTGTCCGAGCGCGACCAGCCGGTGTTCGCCTTCACCCGCGAACACGAAGGCTCGCGGCTGCTGGTGCTGATCAACTATGCGCGCCAGCCGGCGCAGCACGCCCTGCCCGCCTCGTTCAAGGCCGCTGACTGGGCGGTGGTGTTCCCGCAAGGCGCGGCCTTGCCCTTCGTCGCGGCCAAGGCCGGCGCGGCGGCGCGCGTCCAGCTCAGCGCGCAGCAGGTGCTGGTGCTCAAGGCCCGCTGACAATCGCCCCATGAGCCTCGACCGCCCCGCCACCGTGCAGCCGCATGCCGACCCGCGCCTGCTCGCCGACATCGGCGCCACCTACGCGCGCTTCTGCCTCGAACGTCTGAGCGGCCGCTTCGAGCACGTGGCCGTGCTGCCCTGCGCCGACTACCCCGGCTTCACCGCGGTGGTGCAGGCCTACCTCGACAGCCTGCCGGCCGGCGTCAAGCCCCGCCATGGCGCGGTGGCCATCGCCAACCCGATCGAAGGCGACTGGGTGCGCATGACCAACCGCGACTGGGCCTTCTCCATCCAGGAGGCACAGCGCCAGCTCGACCTGACCACGCTGCTGGTGGTGAACAACTTCACTGCGCTGGCGATGTCGCTGCCGCGGCTGGGCGCCGAGGGCCGCCACCAGGTCGGTGGCGGCGAGCCGCAGAGCAACGGCGTGATCGGCCTGATCGGCCCCGGCACCGGCCTGGGCGTGTCGGGCCTGATCCCCAGCGGTGACCGCTGGGTGACGCTGGCCACCGAAGGCGGCCACGTCAACTTCGCGCCGAGCGACGAGCGCGAGCTGCGCATCCTGCAGTTCGCCTGGAAGACCATGCCGCGCGTCTCGGCCGAGCGCCTGCTGTCCGGCCCGGGTCTGGAATTGATCTACCAGGCGCTCGCGCAGGGACGCCCGGGCGCGGAACTGCACCTGGGCACCGCCGAGATCGTGCGGCGTGCGCTGGCCAGCAGCGACACCGTGTGCGCCGAGACCGTGGAGTGCTTCTGCGGCATGCTCGGCTCGATGGCCTCCGACCTCGCGCTGACGCTGGGTGCCACCGGCGGCATCTACGTCGGCGGCGGCATCGTGCCGCGGCTGGGCGAGCTGTTCGACCGCTCGCCCTTCCGCGCCCGCTTCGAGGCCAAGGGCCGCTTCAGCAACTACGTGTCGCGCATCCCGACCTACGTGCTGACGGCAGAGAACCCGGCCTTCCACGGCGTGAGCTCGCTGCTGGCCGACCACGTGCCCGATCAGGAAGGCGGCAACCCGTTGCTCGAGCGCGTGCGCTCGGCGCGCGAGTCGCTCTCGCCGGCCGAGCGGCGCGTGGCCAACTTCGTGCTCGACAACCCGCGCACCGCGCTGAACGACCCGATCGCGCTGATCGCCCAGGGCGCCGAGGTGAGCCAGCCGACGGTGATCCGCTTCTGCCGCTCGCTGGGCTTCCAGGGCTTGGCCGACTTCAAGCTCAAGCTGGGTTCGGGCCTCACCGGCACGCTGCCGGTGCAGCGCAGCCAGGTGCGCCGGCAGGACAGCACCGGTGACCTGTGCGCCAAGGTGCTGGACAACACCATCTCGGCGATCATGCACTTCCGCGAATCGCTCAACGTCGAGGCGGTGGACCGCGCCATCGAACTGCTGCGTCGCGCCAAGCGCGTCGAGTTCTATGCGATGGGCAACTCGGCGGTGGTGGCACTGGATGCGCAGCACAAGCTGTTCCGCTTCCGCATTCCCTCGGTCGCGCACACCGACGCCTCGATGCTGTCGATGGCCTCCGAGCTGCTCGGCCCGGAAGACGTGGCGGTGTTCGTCTCCAGTTCCGGCCAGCCGCCGGAACTGGCGCGCGCCGCCGGCCTGGCGGTGGAGCGCGGCGCGGCGGTGATCTCGGTGACAGCGGGGC
>VFQN01005173.1_pt1 | contig 16250 bp, 14 predicted proteins | sample 3512371 | NCBI WGS metagenome assembly VFQN01 (sample SAMN10412370, study PRJNA504923) | tailings metagenome | isolation source: Replicate 2 from Balatoc abandoned mine | place: Philippines: Itogon, Benguet | collected 2017-08-28 | reverse complement strand
TGAGTCGGCGATCCAGGGGGGCGCCGGTGCTGGACATCCTGTGGCAAGGCGAGATAAGAAACAAGTTAATAAATTTCTCGAAGGTCCCTGAAGACGTGTCACAGGCGATGGAAAATGCTCCTCCGGAGCCGGCCCTTCCGGGGCTGAGATGGGCTTTCACGCTGGAGATCGCGTTCGACCTCGGCCTGTTTCACGAGACCGTCGCAGGCGAGAAGGGCTTTCTCCGGTCCGGCGGCGGGAGAGTGTTCGGGCCGCGCCTGCAGGGCACGGTGGAAGAGCAGGCGGGAGACTGGCCGGTGCTGCGGCCGGACGGGATCGTCGAAAGCGACGCGCGCTACATGATCCGCTCCGCCGACGGCGAGCACATCTACATGCGCAGTCGCGGCTATCTGCGGGCGGGCGACGTCGACGCGTTCCGCGCCGGGTCCTCGGGCAGCCAGCTCTACTATCGCTGCTCGCCGCAGTTCGACCCGTCGGTCGGGCCGCACCAATGGCTGTCGCGCTCGGTGTTCGTCGGCAGCGGCACGTTCGATCGGCAAGGCGCGCGGATTGACGTCTTCGAGGTGCTGTAGGCGCCGATATCAGCAGTTTCTCCAGCGCAGCGGTCAGGCTCCATGAAGGCTCCCGAACTCGAATTCGCCATGCAGGTCACGCTTCGGCTGAAGAAGCCGCGGATCGAGGTGCCCAACCTGCCCGTCGGGGGCAACCGGCTCGGCGTGGCGGTCGAAAGCGGCCGTTTCGAGGGGCCGGCGATAAGGGGTGAGGTGATCCCGGGCGGCGGGGAATGGCCGCATGTGCGCTCCGACGGCGTGTTCTGCTTCGACGCGCGATATCATCTGCGGGAAGACGACGGCACGCTGATCTACCTGCAGAACCGGGGCTACAGGCATGCCTCGCCAGAGGTCATGGAGCGGCTTTTCGCCCTGCGGCCGGGCGATGCGGTGGATCCGTCGGAATACTATTTCCGCTGCACCCCAACCTTCGAAACCGCGCCGGGAAAGCACGACTGGCTCTCCCGGCATGTGTTTCTGGGCGTTGGCGAGCGCATGGAGCAGGGCAACCGCATCACCTATTACAAGGTGCTCTGAAAGGGGCCGCCGCGCGCGGGGGATCTCAGCGGACGATGTAATAGTGGAAGACGGAATACTCGGCGTGTCGCTCGCCGCATCCGACGATGACATGTCGGGTCAGCCAGTCGTGCTTGCCGATCGGCGTGTCGAAGGTCGGCGACAGGCGCATGTAGTATTCCGAGAAGTCGACCGGCTGCAGCGCCTCCTGGCGCGCGGCGACCTCCGGCGGCGCATGACGGTAGCCGTTGTTGCGCATGTAGATCTGCGTGCCGTCGTCTGCCTCCAGCATGTAGTGCGCGTGGAACATCACTGTGTTGTCGTCGCGGTAGAGCGCCCAGTCGCCGCCGGAATTCGGAACCACCCGGCCAGAAAGAAGCGGACCGTCGATGATGCCGCCGGCCGCGGACACGAAGCCGCGGACGCCGCCGCTCGGGATACGGCCGATCTTCTGCCTGATGCCGAGCTGAAGCCGGATCCGGAAGGCAAATTCCAGCCCGAGCTGCGGCGGGTTCATCGGCAGCGGCTCCGACAGAGCGTCATTCATGTCTTGGAATCCTCGTGTGCGGGTAGAAAGCCGGCCTGCCCGAGCGGGCCGGCCGGTAAGCAGGCGGACCGCCTCGATCGAGAGCGGGTGCAAATTACTTAACGCATTTAGAGTTTTCGGTCCAGAGCTCAACGCCGCTCCAGACATGTCGTCCGCGCGGCGCTCGGGTTGACTTATTCACTTAACGCGTGAAATAAGCGCCGACGATCGGTAGACCGGAGGACCATGGTGCCAGAGGCCTATATCTACGACGCCGTCCGGACACCCCGGGCCAAGGGCCGCCCGAACGGTGCTCTCCACACGCTATCCCCCATCGATCTCGGCGCCAAGGTCCTGAAGGCGCTCGACAAGCGCACCGGCTTCAGTGCCGCCCAGCCGGACGACGTCATCTTCGGCTGCGGCGACGGAGTGAACGACCAGGGCGCCAATCTGGCGCGCTCGTCCGTGCTTCATGCCGGCATGCCCGACACGATACCGGGCGTCACGGTCAGCCGCTTCTGCGCATCCGGTCTCGATGCGGTCAACGCGGCTGCCGGACGTGTCATGGCGGGCCAGGCGGACCTCGTCGTGGCCGGGGGCATCGAGATGATGTCGATCATCCCGATCGCCGGAACCGGCGGTCCCAATGGCAGCGACGCCTTCTTCAACAACGAGGCGCACTTCACCCCGCTCGGCATCGCCGCGGACCTGCTCGGCACGCTCTGCGGGCACAGCCGGGAGCAGGCCGACGTCTTTGCTGCGGAATCCCAGACCCGCGCGGCGAAAGCCTGGCAGGAAGGGCGTTTCGACCGGTCGATCGTTTCCGTCGAGGACGTGAACGGAACGGTGATGCTGGAGCGCGACGAATACATGCGCCCCGGCACCTCCGCACAGGACCTTGCGAAGCTGCCCCCGGCCTTCAAGGCGATGGGCGAAAAGGGCGGCTACGATGCCGTCGTGCGGCAGCGCTATCCGCAGGTCCTCAACGTCTCGCACATCCACACCGCAGGAAATTCCTCGGGGATCGTCGACGGCGCGGCGGCGATGCTGATCGGCACCCGCGAGGCGGGCGAGAAGCTCGGGCTGACACCCCGCGCTGTGGTCCGCACCTTCGCCAGCACGGCGATGGATCCCTGCCTGATGCTGGCGTCGCCGGCCGATGCGACGGCGAAGGCGCTGCAGCGGGCCGGCAAGACGCTGGCCGATGTCGACCTTTTCGAAGTCAACGAGGCATTCGCTTCGGTCGTCCTGCATTTCATGGAACGAACCGGCGTGTCCCACGACCGGGTCAACGTCAATGGCGGCGCGATCGCGCTCGGTCATCCGATCGGTGCGACCGGTGTGATGCTCACCAACACGCTCCTCGACGAACTCGAGCGTACCGGAGCGCGCAGCGGCGTGGTCACGCTCTGCGTGGGCCTCGGCATGGGCGTCGCCACCTATATCGAACGTTGCGGAGCCTGAGCGTGATCACGACCACCAAGCTGGAAGACGGGATCGTTCGGCTGGACATCGCCACGCCGGGTCCGGTGAACACGCTCTCGAAGGCCTTCAACATCGAGTTCGGACGGATCGTCGAGGATCTTGTCGGAGACGAGACGGTTGTCGGGATCGTCGTCACCTCGTCGAAGGACGACTTCGCCGTGGGCGGCAATCTCGACGAGCTGCGCGCCGCGCGCACTCCGGCGGAGGTCGCGGCGATCGTCGACCCGTTCACGGCCGCCCTCCGGCGCCTGGAGACCGGGGGCAAGCCCGTCGTCGCCGCGCTCAACGGCACAGCGCTGGGTGGCGGATACGAGCTCGCGCTCGGCTGTCACCGGCGTATCGCGGCGGATCGGGCGGACGCCCAGTTCGGCCTTCCCGAAGCCGGCCTCGGCCTGATGCCCGGCGGCGGCGGAACGCAGCGTCTGCCCCGCCTGATCGGGCTCGCCCCTGCTGCCGACCTCATCCTGCGCGGCAGGACGCTCCCGACCTCCGAGGCCCGCGCGGCGGGCCTGATCGACGAGATCGTGCCGGCCGCGTCGCTGATCGACGCGGCGGTCGCATGGATCAAGGCCAATCCGAAAGCCGTCCAGCCGTGGGACCAGCGCGGCTACCAGCTTCCCGGCGACGATCCGAACTCGCAGAAGGGCCGCATGTTCTTCGCCGGCGCATGGGCCAAGGCGCGCCAGAGGGCGGCCGGCACGGACGCCGCGGCCTTCGCCATCCTTCATGCACTCCATCACGGGCTCGAGCGCACGATCGACCCGGCGATCGCAATCGAGCGGCGCCAGTTCATCCGGCTGGCCGCCTCGGCGGAGGCGAAGAACCGGATCCGTTCGACGTTCTACGCGCCGCGCGCGGCGAAGCCGACGCCGCCTCGGGGCGCCGGCGACGCGATCAAGGTGCTCGGCGTGGTCGGCGGCGGCACGATGGGCAACGGCATCGCCTTCGCGACAGCGCGCGCCGGGCTCGACGTGCGGCTGGTCGAGATGTCCGACCAGAAGGCGCAGGACAGTTTCGACCGGATTTCCGCCATCGCCGGCCGGCAGGTCGAGCGCCGCCGGATGAGTGCGGAGGCGCGCGACGCGCTGCTGGCCCGGATCAGGACCACCGCCGACTACGGCGCGCTGGCGGAGGCCGATTTCGTCATCGAGGCGGTGTTCGAGCGTCTCGACGTCAAGCACGGCGTTCTGGCGAAGGTCGAAGCCGTGGTGCGCCCCGGCGTGACGATCGCCAGCAACACGTCCACGATCCCGATGGCGAAGCTGGCAGAGCCGCTCGGCGACCGCAGCCGCGTCGTCGGCATGCATTTCTTCGCGCCGGTCGAGACGATGAAGCTGCTCGAGATCGTCCACGGGCCGGAGACGTCCGACAAGGCCAAGGGCGAGGCGCAGGCGATCGCGGCGGTGCTGAGGAAGACGCCGATCGTCGTCAACGACGGGCTCGGCTTCTACACCAGCCGGATCGTGTCGAGCCTGTCGAGCGAAGGGATGACGCTGGTTGCCGAGGGCGTGGCGCCGCAGCTGATCGACAATGTGATGGTCTCGAGCGGGTTCGCGATCGGGCCGGTCACGCTCGCGGAGCTGACCAAGCTGCCGCTGCTGCGCGACATCATGCTGTCAATGAGCGGCGAACGGACGCCGGTGTCGATGAAGGGCTCGCGCGCTGTCGAGGCGCTTGAGAAGCTCGGCGCGGCGGGCCGCGAGGGCAAGCTGGCCGGCAAGGGCATCTATGACTACACGCCGGACGGTCCGGCGCTGTGGGCGGGACTGTCGGAGCTGTTCGCGCCAACCGAGCTCGATGCGGAGACGGTGCGGCGGCGGCTGACGCACACACAATCTCTCGAGGCCGTCCGCGCGCTGGAGGACGGGACGGTGACCGACCCGCTGACCGCCGACATGGCGGCCGTCACCGGGTGGGGCTATCCGGTCCATCTCGGCGGTCCGTTCGCCTATATCGACACGGTGGGACTGGCGACCTTCGTGGCTCAATGCCAGGATCTCGAACGCAAGTTCGGCGACCGGTTCGCCGTTCCCGGGCTGCTCGCCGAGATGGCGGAGCAGGGCCGCACCTTCCACCAGATCTAGCCGGCCTTCCGCCGGGCACGAGGAGTGACCATGAAAGCCGCAATCGTCGACCCGATGGGCCTTGAGAACCTCGCCATCGTCGAGCTGCCGGACCCGGTGCCCGGACCCGGCGAGGTGCTCGTCGCGCTCAAGGCCGCGTCGCTGAACTTCCGCGACCTTCTGGCCGTCAAGGGCGGCTATGGCGGCATGCAGAAGCAGGAGAAGCTGATCCCGCTGTCGGACGGCGCCGGCGAGATCATCGCGGTCGGCGACAAGGTGCGCGGCTGGAAGGTGGGCGACCGGGTCGTCTCCTGCTTCTTCCCGGACTGGCAGGCCGGGCCGCTGCGGCCGGAATGCGTCGCCTCCGACCTCGGCGGGCGCTTCGACGGCGTGGCGGCCGAGAAGCGCGTGTTCCGCCATGATGCGCTGGTGAAGCTGCCGGACAGCCTCTCGTTCATCGAAGGCGCGAGCCTGCCCTGCGCGGCGGCGACCGCGTGGAACGCCGTGATCGAGAAGGGCGGCGTCGGACCGGGGCACCGCGTGCTGACGCAGGGCACCGGCGGCGTGTCGCTGTTTGCGCTGCAGTTCGCGGTGATGGCCGGAGCCGAGGTCTACGCCACGTCCTCGAGCGCCGACAAGCTCGACCTCCTGAAGAGCCTCGGCGCGGCGCATGTCGTGAACTACCGCGAGGACCAGGACTGGGGGAAGACCATCCAGAAGGCGACCCGCGGGCGCGGCATCGACGTCGCCGTCGAGATCGGCGGTGCGGAGACGCTGAAGCATACGATGCGCACGATGGCCCTTGGGGGCACGATCGCCATGGTGGGCGTCGTCACCGGCGCGAAGGCGGAGCTCAACCTGCCGATCGTCGCCATGCAGGAAATGCGGATCGAGGGCGTGACGGCCGGCAGCCGCGCGTCGCTGCAGCTCCTGGTCGACGCGCTCGCGCGCAACAAGGTCAAGCCGGTGATCGACAAGCGGGTGTTCACGCTGGACACGCTGAAGGAGGGGCTGGAATACCTCGCCTCCGGCCAGCATGTCGGCAAGGTCTGTCTCGCGATCGGCTGAGGGGCGATGGCTGCTGACAATCCCGACCTCGCGCTCGTCCGGCGTTTCGTCGCCGAAGGCGGCGAACGGCCGATCGAGACATCGCCGCTCCTGGCGGCGCTGGGCGCCAGCCTGGTCGGGTTCGACCCGGCGCGGCGGGAACTGACGATGCGCTTCGTGCCCGGCGACGTGTTCCGCCAGGGCGCCGGCTTCATCCAGGGCGGCGTACTCTCCGCCATGCTGGATTTCGCGATGGCGTTCGTCGGAATGGCGGTGAGCGAAGAGGGCAAATCGATCACGACGGCCAGCATGAACACGTCGTTCTACCTGCCGGCGAGCGGCAAGGTCTATGTCGCGACCGCGCGCGTCGAGCGGCAGGGGCGGCGCATCCTGTTCGCAGCCGCGGACCTCTCCTGCGACGAGCGCACCGTGGCGGCGGCGACGTCGAGCCTGCTGGTGATCTGAGGCGTCAGGCGGCGGCGTCCTCGGACCCCAGCGCCTTGCCGAGCCTGTCCGCCTGCCCGCGCCGCCATTCGCCCGGCGGAAGTCCGACGCGGCTGCGGAAGGCGCGGGAGAAATAGGCCGAATCCTTCATGCCGATCTCGTAGCTTATGTCCTCGACCGAGCGGATGGTGAAGAGGAGCAGGCGCTTGGCCTCGATCAGCCGGCGCTCGACGATCAGCTCCTTCACCGACATGCCGTAAACCTCGCCGCAGGCCTTGGCGAGGAGATGCGGCGTCGTGCCGAGCTCCTCGACATAGCGGGCGACCGGCCAGTTGTCGCGGAAATGGCGATCGACGAGCTGGCGCAGCCGCACGGCGACGAGGCGCTGCGGCGGGATCTCGGGCGCCGGGACGGCGACGGAGAGCGTCGACACCTGGGCGAGCGCGGCAGCGATCAGCGGCAGCAGCACGTTCTCGGAGCCCGGCGCGCCGTGGGTATACTCCTCGAGCACGAGCGCCATCGTGCGCGCCAGGCGGTCCCAGAGCGCGGTCGCGCCTTCGGCCCGCACCATCGTCGGCGCCGTGAGCGGAAGTTGCGCCAGGTCCACGATCGCGGCGAGGCTGCCGTCGGCTATGGACACCACGATGGCGTCGGTCTCGTCCGCGGCGACGCTGAAGCCGTGGATCACGCCGCTCGGGATGTAGCTCACCGCAGGCGCGGAAAAGTCCAGGATCTGGTCCTCGATGAGGTAGGTTCCGCGGCCCTTGGTCCAGAACGTCACCTGCGCCATGCCGTCGTGGCGGTGCGGCTCCACCTTGCCGAAATGCAGGTGCTTTCTGGCCATTACGGTTTCGGCGTGGACGAAACCGACGTCGAGAAGGCGCGGCCGCTCGCCGTAGACGAAGAAGGTAGGAATGTCGCTTAACACATTCATTGCCGGAAAAAATACAGCCGGTTGAGGGGTTTTGTCCATGGCCCGCGCGGGAGCGCGCGCCTAGTTTGCGGACCAGATGCCCGGTGCGGGCTGGAGGAGTGTCCGATGCGATCCGAAGATTTCAGAGCCGACCCGAAGCGCCCGTTCACCGGCGCGGAATACATGGCCAGCCTGCGGGACGGGCGCGAGGTCTACATCAACGGCGAGAAGGTGAAGGACGTCACCGCCCATCCCGCCATGCGCAACTCGGTGCGCTCGCTCGCGCGCATGTACGACGCGCTGCACGACGAGAAGACCAAGGCGATCCTGACCTCGCCGACCGACACCGGTTCGGGCGGCTACACCCACAAGTATTTCCGCGTCGCGAAATCCTCGCAGGAGCTCGTCGCGCAGCAGGGCGCGATCGCCGAATGGGCGCGCATGTCCTACGGCTGGATGGGCCGCACCGCCGACTACAAGGCCGCGCTGATGAACACGCTCGGCGCCAATGCCGACTGGTACGGCCCGTTCAAGGAAAACGCCCAGGCCTGGCACAAGCGGGCGCAGGAATCCGTGCTGTTCATGAACCACGCGATCGTCAATCCGCCGATCGACCGCCACAAGCCCGCCGAGGCGGTGAAGGATGTCTTCGTTCACATCACCAAGGAGACGGATGCCGGCATCTATGTCAGCGGTGCAAAGGTGGTCGCCACGTCGTCGGCGCTGACGCACTACAATTTCCTGGCGCAGAGCTCGGCCACGGTGACCGAGGATCCGTCGCTGTCGGTGATGTTCATCGTCCCGATGAACGCGCCCGGCATCAAGATGTTCTGCCGCGTGTCCTACGAGGAGGCGGCGAACACGGTCGGCCATCCGTTCGACTATCCGCTGTCGTCGCGGTTCGACGAGAACGACGCCATCCTCGTGCTCGACAACGTCTTCATCCCCTGGGAGGACGTGCTGGTGCTGCGCGACGCCGGCAAGATCCTGTCGTTCCACCCGGCCTCCGGCTTCATGCACGGCTATTGCTTCCAGGGCTGCACGCGGCTTGCGGTGAAGATGGACTTTCTCGCCGGCCTGCTCGCGAAGGCCCTGCGCGCCACCGGCGGCGATGCGTTCCGCGGCAACCAGGCGATGCTCGGCGAGGTGATCGCCATCCGCCACCAGTTCTGGTCCTTCTCCAACGCCATGGCCTACAACCCGATTCCCTGGGCGAACGGCGCGGTGCTGCCGAACCTCGAGGCGGCGCTCTGCTACCGCACCTTCATGTCGGAGGCCTATCCGAAGGTGATCGACATCGTGCGGCGGACGGTTGCGTCCGGGCTGATCTACCTGCCGTCGTCCGCCATGGACTTCGCCAATCCCGAGATCGACCGCTATCTGGCGCAGTATGTGCGCGGGTCGGACAATATGGGCCACATCGAGCGCATCAAGATCATGAAGCTCCTGTGGGATGCGACGGGAACCGAATTCGGCGGCCGCCACGCGCTCTACGAACTGAACTATGCGGGCGCGCCGGAAGAGGTGCGGCTGCAGGTGCTTAAGGGTGCCGAACGCGGCGGCCGACTGAAGGAGATGGAGGCGCTGGTCGACCGCTGCATGGCGGACTACGACGAGAACGGCTGGACCGGCGACACCTGGCTTCCGCCGCTCGGCAGTGCCGCGGACGACACCGCGCTCGCGGCCGAATGAGCCGGGCGATGGACGACGCCGTCAGCCGTATCGAGTTCCGCAACGCGATGGCGCGGGTCTGCGCGCCGGTCAACGTGATCACCACCAACGGGGCGGCCGGGCGAGGCGGGTTCACGGCAACCGCGATGTGCAGCGTTACCGACGAACCGCCGACGCTGCTGGTCTGCATGAACAGCCGATCGAGCCAGGCGCCGCTGTTCCTCGAGAACCGCAGCTTCTGCGTCAACGTGCTGACAGGGGAGCACAAGGGTCTCGCGTCTTCGTTCGCGGGGGCCCAGCCCGACATGTCGGCACGCTTCGCGGCGGCGGAATGGGTGCAACTGCCGTCGGGAAGCCCGGCGCTTGCCGATGCCATCGTGTCGTTCGAGTGCCGGCTGGTCGATTCGCACACGGTCGGCACGCATCACATCTTCATCGGGGAAGTCACCTATATCCGGTCAAGGAAGGATGGGCACGCGCTGCTCTACTTCGACCGCAACTTCGTCCATGTGCCGAGCCAGACCGGCAGCTTCGGCGGCTGACGCTGCGGATTCCCGACCGTTCTGTCGCCAACATATTTAACGTGTTATTTTCTTGCCATGCCGGGTGCCAGCAGGTAGAAAGCCGTCTGTCTCCGACGGGAGGAGGCCTCGCGCGGGAATGCCCGCCAGACAGGATCGGAGCGGGAGGCGACTGTCCTTGCAGATTCGCATCGATTCATCAAAGCCGGCAGCCCGGGGTGAGGGGCGATGACTGTCGAAGCGACCATTTCAAACGCTGGACGTGAAGCGCGTTCCGACGCGGTCAAGGATCCGATCCTCGACATCCGGAACCTGACGGTCGAATTCCGCTCGGCGCGGGGTTCGGTAAGGGCGATCGACGACCTCAGCCTTTCCGTCGCGGCCGGAGAATTCCTGGCCATCGTGGGCGAGTCGGGTTCGGGCAAGTCGGTCACGGCGCTCTCGATCATGCGTCTTCTTCCCGCCAGGACCGCGCTCGTCTCCCGCGGAAGCGTCGCCTTCGAAGGCCGCGACCTGCTGCAGCTCTCGCAGGAGGACATGCGCCAGGTCAGGGGGAAGGACATCGGCATGGTCTTCCAGGAGCCAATGACGTCCCTCAACCCGATCCTTACCATCGGCTTCCAGATCGCCGAAAGCCTTAAGGTCCATTTCGGGCTTGCCGACGACCTTGCCAGGGCAAGGGCGATCGAGCTCCTGGGCATGGTCGGAATTCCCGACGCCGAGCGGCGGCTGAAGCAGTATCCGCACCAGTTCTCCGGCGGCATGCGGCAGCGCGTGATGATCGCGATCGCGCTCGCCTGCAATCCCAAGCTCATCATCGCCGACGAGCCGACCACCGCGCTCGACGTGACGGTCCAGGTCCAGATCCTCGACCTCATGCGCGACCTCGCCCGGCGCATGAACGTCGCGCTCGTGGTCATCACGCACAACCTCGCCGTCGTGGCGCGATATGCCGACCGCATCGCGGTGATGTATGCGGGCCAGCTGGTCGAGGTCGGCGACGCGCTGAACGTCTTCAGCCGGCCGCGCCACGTGTACACGCAGGGGCTGATGCGATCGGTCCCGCGCCTGGACGAGGCCCGGCGGGCGCGGCTGGAGTCGATCGAGGGGCTGCCCCCGAACCTCGCGCAGCTTCCGGTGGGCTGTCGCTTCGCGCCGCGCTGTCCGTTCAGGCAGAATGAATGCGCTGAAGCTGGCCGACTGGGAACGACCGATGTCGGCACCCTGTCCAGCTGCCGCAGGCATCCCGAGATCGCGGCAGGAAAGATCGGATGGCCGGCTGCGGGCAGTGCGGCGGGCGCCGCCGACACTGTCGAGCGACCGACCCTCATCCGGATCGAAAAGCTGTCGAAGAGTTTTCCCATCTCTTCAGGTTTCGGGCGGCCCACCGCCCAGGTCCGCGCCGTCCAGGATTTCACCATCGATATTCTCCAGGGCGAGACGCTCGGGCTGGTCGGGGAATCGGGCTGCGGCAAGTCGACCGTCGGCCGTCTTCTGCTCGGCCTCGAGGAGCCGACGTCGGGAACGGTAGCCTACGAGGGACGCAACATTCACACGGCGCGCGGCCGCGAGCTCGGCGAACTGCGGCGCAAGATCCAGGTGATCTTCCAAGACCCCTTCAGTTCGCTCAATCCGCGCATGACGGTCGGCAACATCGTGCGCGAGCCGCTGCAGGTCTATCGACTGACCCCGGGGCGCGCCGAAACGGAGCGCCGGCTGTCCGAACTGCTCGCCCAGGTCGGCCTGAGGCAGGAGGTCGCCGACCGCTATCCGCACCAGTTGTCCGGCGGCCAGCGGCAACGGGTGGGGATCGCAAGGGCGCTCGCGCTCGAGCCGTCGTTCATCGTCTGCGACGAAGCCGTCTCGGCTCTCGACGTTTCGATTCAGGGCCAGATCATCAACCTGCTCGACGAACTCCAGCAGCGGCTAGGGCTCACCTATCTCTTCATCGCCCACGATCTGGCCGTCGTGCGGCACATCTCGACGCGGGTCGTGGTGATGTATCTCGGCCGGATCATGGAGATCGCGGACCGGGACGAGCTCTACTCCGCGCCGCTCCACCCCTATACGGCGACGCTGATGGAGGTCGCGCCGACGCCGGATCCGGTGAAGGAGAGGCAGAAGGTCTTCCGCGGGGCCAAGGGCGACATTCCGAGCCCGCTCAACGCCCCGAGCGGCTGCGTCTTCCACACGCGCTGCCCGCTGGCCGGCCCCGAGTGCCGCCGGGTCGTCCCCGAACTGCGCGAAATTCGGCCCGGCCATTTCGCCGCCTGCATCAAGGTCTGACGCGATGCTCGCCTACACGATCAAACGCGTGCTGCTCGCCATCCCCACCCTGCTGGGCGTGGCGGTTCTCACCTTCTTCCTCCTGCGCGTGATCCCCGGCGACATCGTCCGCGTGAAGCTGATGTCGGACGGGGGTTCCGTATCGGAGGAACTGGTCGAGTCGGAGCGCAAGCGTCTCGGCCTCGACGAGCCGCTCGTGGTGCAGTTCGGCGAGTGGATGGCGGGCTTCGTCGTTCTCGATTTCGGCAATTCGATGTGGACGGAACGTCCCGTGACCAAGGAGATCGGCATCCGGTTCGGCCCCACCTTCCAGATCGCCGTGATGGCGACGCTGCTTGCGCTGCTCATCGCCGTGCCGCTGGGGACCCTCTCGGCGTTGAAACGGGGAACAGCCACCGACCTCGCGATCCGCCTGCTGACCATGGCGGGGCTCGCGCTTCCGGCCTTCTGGGTCGGAATGCTCCTGCTGCTTTTCCTGCTGCGCACGTTCCACTGGCTGCCGTCGATCCGCTACGTGCCGATCTACGTCGATCCGCTCGCCAACCTCTCGCAGCTGATCTGGCCTGCCCTCGTCGTCGGCGTGCGCTTTTCCGCGGTCCTCGCGCGCCTGATCAGATCGTCCCTGCTCGAAGTTCTGGGGGAGGACTATATCCGTACCGCCCGGGCCAAGGGGGTGCGCGAGCGAACAGTGATCTGGGTGCACGCGCTCCGCAACGCCCTGCTTCCGGCCATTACCGTGGTCGGCCTCGAGTTCGCTTTCCTCATCGGTGGCCTGGTCGTTACCGAGCAGGTGTTCAACATCAACGGCCTCGGCAAGCTGTTCATCGAGGCGGTGACGCGAAACGACTTCACCCTCATCCAGGGCATGGTGATGCTGTTCGCCACCGTCTACATCATCGTCAACCTGCTGGTCGACCTGCTCTATGCGGTGGTCGATCCGCGCATCCGGGTGCGGTAGCGATGTCGGTCCTTACCTCCTCCCGCACGTCGCGACCCGGCCGTTTCCTGTCGTCGCTGGCGTCCTTTGCCAGCGCCCAGCCGGTCGCGGCCGCAAGCCTGCTTCTCATCCTCCTCTTCCTCTGCGCGGGCATCTTCGCGCGGCAGATCGCGCCGTTCGATCCGCTGGACGTCGACTACGAGCGCATCCTGGCGGCGCCGGACGAGGTCCATTGGTTCGGCACCGATGCCTTCGGGCGTGACGTCCTGTCCCGCCTGATCCACGGCGCGCGGTCGGCGCTCACCATCGGTCTGATATCGGCGGTCCTGGGCTGCTCGCTCGGCGCGATGGTAGGCATCTTCTCCGCCTATTTCGGGGGGAGGTTCGACGCGGTGCTTCAGCGGGCACTCGAGCTTCTGCTTGCGTTCCCGCTGGTGGTTCTGGCTCTTGTCATCGTCGCAGTGCTGGGTCGCAATCCGGTCTACGGGGTGGACGTCACGCTGATCCTGGCGATCTCCATACCGATGGTCGCGCCCGTCTCCCGCGTGCTGCGGGCGGCCGCGCTGTCGGTGCGCAAGCAACCGTTCGTCGACGCCGCGATCACCGCGGGCTATTCCCACAGCCGCATCGTCTTCCGGCACATGATGCCGACCCTCGTGGCCCCCTATCTGCTCATGCTGTCCACCTACATCGCCCAGGCGATCCTCCTCGAACCGACGCTCTCGTTCCTCGGCCTCGGCGTCTCCGAGGCCACGCCGAGCTGGGGCCTCATGCTGTCGGGCAACGCGGCCGACTTCTTCGAGACAGCCCCATGGCTGATCATCTTCCCAGGCGCGGCGATCAGCCTCGCAGTGATCGCCTTCAACCTGTTCGGCGACGGCCTGCGCGACTGGCTCGACCCGCGGGCCAGCGAGTAGCCCTCGTTCCATGCTTGATTTTGTCAATTAACGTGTTAATAAAAGCCGGTTCTATCGAACTCGGGAGGAGTTAACATGACAATCTATCGCAGCCTGAGGGCTGCGGCCGCCACGGTGGCCGTTTGCGCACTTACCTCCGCCGCCCTCGCGCAGGAGCCGACGCCGGGTGGCGTGGTCAGGCTGGCGGGCGTCGGCGAGCCGGCCACCTTCGATTGCGCCGCCCTGACCTCGTCCACGCAACTGCAATACATCGCGCCGCAGTACTCGACGCTGCTGTCGTTCCAGCCCGACACGTTCCCCGAAATCTCCCCCGGCCTGGCCAAGGAATGGTCGGTGTCGAGCGACGGGCTGCGCTATTCGTTCACCCTCAACCCCGGCATCAAGTTCCATGACAGCAGCGACCTGACCGCCGACGATGTCAAGGCGACGTTCGAGCGCATCGCCAATCCCCCGGAGGGTGTGGTCTCCGTCCGGAAGGGGCGGTTCAAGGCGCTCAAGTCCATCGAGGTAAGCGGTGCGGACAAGGTCGATTTCGTCCTCTCCGAGCCGTCGTCGGGTTTCCTCGCGACGCTCGCCGCCCCGTGGAACTGCGTCTATTCGGCCAAGAAGCTGAAGGAAGATCCCTCCTATCCCGCCAAGACCATCATGGGGTCGGGACCGTTTGTGTTCGAGGAGTTCGTACCCGGCGCGTCCTGGAAGGCGAAGAAGTTCGACGGCTATTTCGAGCAGGGCCTTCCCTATCTCGACGGCATCGACTTCGCCATCATGGGCAGCCCGGCCGTCGTGAACGCGATCGCCAGCGAACAGATCGACGGCTACATGCGCCTCATCACCGCGCCCGACAAGAAGCGCATCGAGGATGCGCGCGGCGACACGGTTAAGTTCGACCTCACGCCGTCGACATCGGTCAACATGATCCAGGTGAACACCACCCGGAAGCCGCTCGACGATGTCCGCGTGCGCCAGGCGCTCAACCTCGCCATCGATCGGCGGGCGGGCCTCAAGGCCCTCGCTGTCTATGCGCAGGACGGCGAGAACGTGATCTTCCGCGAGGGACATGCGGCGGCCCTGTCGGCTGCCGAGATCGAGAAGGTCCCAGGCTATAGCACGGACATCGCCGCACAGCGCGAGGAGGCCAAGAAGCTGCTGGCAGATGCCGGCGTCTCCGACCTGAAGCTCACGCTCCTGGCGCCGAACATCAAGGCTCCGTACGAGCCGATGGGGGTCTTCCTGATCGACCAGTGGCGGCAGATCGGCGTCACCGTCACCCTCGACCAGCAGCCGGTCGCCAACCAGAGCGCACGCATGGCGGCGGGAGACTTCGATCTGTCGATGGACTTCTCCGCGCCGACGACCGACGATCTGACGGACGTCCTGGCCAAGTGGGTGCCGAGCGGCGACGGCAACTTCTCCGGGTTAAAGGATGAGGAACTGACGGCGCTGTTCCGCAAGCAGGACCAGACCCTCGACGAGGCCGAGCGGCTCAAGCTAGCGCGGCAGTTCCTCGACCGCTTTGTACAGCTCCAGTATGCCATCACGACTTTCGGAACCTATCGAGAAGTCGTGTTCGACAAGAAGGTGAACGGCTGGAAGAATCCTCCCAGCTACGCCGTCGGACTGGATCTCAAGAAGATGTGGCTGCAGAAGTGATTGTAGAACTCCGGCGGGGGCGTTTCGCCTCCGCCAGATGTCTTATGGACGAGGGTGGTATCCCGTGAGAAGTGCAGGCTCGAAACCCTTTGCCAACTGTCCGGTGGGCGCCGGGCGTTTGGGCACGAGCTCGCCTTGACTTAGTCGAATGTCAGATTAACAGGTTAAACAAATAGCCGCTTCTCACGGATCGCCGATGCCACACCTCACTATCGAATATTCCGACAATCTCGACGGAAAGGTCGACTTCAAGGGCCTATGCCAGGCACTGGACGACGACATCGCCAGGTTCCCCTTCTTCGAGAGAGGCGGCATCCGCGTGCGGGCGATCGCGTGCCGCTTCTATGCCGTAGCGGACATGGTGCCTGCCAACGCGTTCGTCGACATGCAGTTCAGGATCGGGACCGGACGCAGCGAGGCCGACAAGAAGGCGGTCGGCGAGGCGCTCTTCGGAACGGCGAACAGTCTTCTGGGACACCTGCTTCAGGAGCCGCACTTCGCCTTGTCGCTGGAGATACGGGAGATCGACCCGGTCCTCAGCTGGAAGAAGAACTCGATGCATGCGCGCTTGCGCCAGAAGGTTGCCGCGGAATGACCCTGGAAGACAACATCAGGAAGGCGGACGCCTGGCTTGCGCGTTTCCGTAACGAGGGCGTGCAGAACCACATCGACGGCAGGTCCCTGCCGGCTCTCGACGGATCCACCTTCGATTCCATCAGCCCG
>VFQN01005172.1_pt1 | contig 16253 bp, 13 predicted proteins | sample 3512371 | NCBI WGS metagenome assembly VFQN01 (sample SAMN10412370, study PRJNA504923) | tailings metagenome | isolation source: Replicate 2 from Balatoc abandoned mine | place: Philippines: Itogon, Benguet | collected 2017-08-28 | reverse complement strand
GAGGCGGCAAAGGTGAGCGCAGTCGAAGTCGCAGTCCGAGCCGCAAGCCTAAGCTGGAGAAAGGATCGAAGGTGGAGGCGAACTATCGAGGCCGAGGTAGATACTTCCCAGGCAAGATCAGTCGAGACCGAGGAGATGGCACCTATGACATCGACTACGATGATGGAGAGACTGAGATGAAGGTGAAGGAGGAGTGGATCAAGCTGGTGGATGTAGGAGGCGGCAAAGGTGAGCGCAGTCGAAGTCGCAGTCCGAGCCGCAAGCCTAAGCTTGAAGAAGGATCGAAGGTGGAGGCGAACTACCGAGGTCGTGGGAAGTATTATCCTGGGCGCATCAAGTCCGTCCGATTAGATGGAACCTTCGATATCGACTACGACGATGGTGAATCGGAGACTCGTGTGAAGGAGGACATGATTCGGGCCGTTGCTATTGGTGAGCGCAGCCGTCGAAGCTCTCCCAGTCGAAGTCGCAGTCCTCCTCGCCGAGCAAGATCTCAGTCTCCTGCTTTACCCTTATCCTGTATTGTTCCAGATCGTGTCAAACGCGACCTTTCTAAAGTCTTCACTGCTTTTCAGAAGTCTGATGTCACCACCTTTGCTGCTTTTCTTGAATTCGACGATGATAAGGAGCCTGCGGGTACAGTTTCGAAAAAGGACTTCAAGTCTTGTATTAAATCTATTTGCTCTGGTTCTAATGTAAAGATGGATGATATTCTTAGTGACGAACTCATGAATGTCTTACTGAATGCACTTTCCTTTGGAGCCGATCAATTAATTGTTTACGACACGTTTAATTCTTTCATTTTCGACTTTGATTCGAAGCAAGATCCAGACAAACTATTTTCTATTCTTAAGAAGATTTCAAAAGAATTTTCTCGAGGAAAGATTACCAAAAAGGATATTTTGAGGCACTTTTCCTCCAGCAAGAACTTTAAGAAAGGATATGTAAATAATAGTGAAGCAGAGAAGGTGTTAAGAAAAATTTTTCCGATTATTGATACTTCTGAGACGAAGGAAATTATTTCAAAATTCGATGTTACATCAGAAGGAGTATTTGACTATCAACTTATGATTTATTGGTTATTCTGTGGGAGTAGTTCCGAAAATCTCCAAAATAAGTTTCTCCATCAAGTACGGTTACTTGATAAAGAAAAACTCGAATCCTCTCTCAAGAAATACGAAAGTTCTCGAGGCTATTTTAAGGTTCAAAATTTACACGATGCCATCAAGGCTTTGGGTTTAGTTTTATCTGATTGTGAAGTCTACCATCTCTTTGAATTGTTGGATAAGGAAAAGGAAGATAAAGTATCATTAAGCCAAATTTTGGACTTCATCTCGAAAAACAATAAACCTGAACGAACAGGAAGAAGAACTGTTAAGAATGATTTCCGACGGTATTCGCTGATTTCAATTGAAGCCGTTGAGGATATCCAAAAAGCATTAAAGCGATTTACAGAAGATTCAAAAATGAGTATTGGAAGATTATGTTATGATTTTAGTGTAGATGGATATTTAACAAAGCGTGATTATCGTCGTTTATTGGGTAAACTTTCAATTGAATTACCTGATAAGGATGAGAAACAACTTTTCCAAGGTATTGATGGAAAAGATGATGAAAAGTTGCATTACCAAGAATTGATTTTATTTTTAATGTTTTTCACAAATCAATTAGATGATCAAGAAATATTTAGGATTATTAAAACAATATTTAAATCAAATACTAATAAACGAATTAATGATTCAGATGCTCTTTCTGCTATGACTAAAAAGGATACCGAAAAGGTAGGATATGTTGATCATAAAGAAATTGATAAAATTATTAAAAAGCTTGGTGGGAGTAATCTAAAAGATGATCAAAGATTAATAATCAAAGAATTCTTTGATCCGAATACAAATGGCGAATTAGATTATTTTTATATTATTGCTTGGATTGCTACAACTTTAGATAGTGTTAATGCAGAAAAACGATTAAAACGAGGTTTTCAATTGTTAAGAAAAGATGATGCACCTTATCGTAGCGATTTACGTAATTTGGAAGGAAATCGTGGTAGTCGCGGACAGGCATATTGTGATGATGTTTATTCTTACATTTTATCTTTAAGTATTATGATCTTACCTTCAGAGTTAAACTCTCTCTTAAGTAAAATTGCGGTAAGAGGTGGGGATAAGATTGATATTGATCGTTTTATAGAGTGGATTGAAAATAAAGACGATCGTTTTTCATCAATTGCCGATATTAGAAGTAAATTAGAATCAAGTGAAGGATTTGGTAGAGATGTCTATAAGAAAATATGTAAATTACGTTCTGATCGGAATCGTTATAAAGATTTCCGAAAATCAATTTTTGATAAAGATGATGAATTAAAAGGTTATTTAACATCGAAAGAATTTGAATCATGTTTACGACATTCTAAATTATTCGATGATGAAGATATTGCTTTAATTCTCGAAAACTTTACTATTGTTGGGAAAGAAGATGGTGAGAAGATTAATTACCCAATGTTTCTATTAATTCTATTAGAACCTTTAAATTCTCAAATTCTATTACGAGGATTAAGTTTAATGGAAAAGCTAATACGCCGCGATGGTGCAGCACAAGTTAGACAATTTCCTTACGAATTCTTTGAGGATTGTACGGAGGATGATAGTCATCATGATGGGAAATTATCTAGTAAGAAAGTATTGAAGAATCTACTTGATGATGATGACGACGATGACAACAAAGATGATAAGGACGGTAAGAAGAAACATGGATCAAATGAAATCGAGATTAATAAATTAATGAAAGAGGTAATTAAAGGATTTGTTGCGAATGATTCTGATAAAATATTATATCCTGAATTATCAGCATTCTTTCAACAATGTATCAATCATAATGTATTTGCACATTTATCTTCCTTATTTGAAATTCGTAAGAAGCAAGGTTTAGATGTTTATGATTTTTTCCGTCAACACGAAGCAGCAAATTCAGCTGCTACTCGGTTAGATAAATCTAAATTCTCAAAGCAAATGATCCGATTAGGGATTTTCTTACCTGAAAGTAGTTTAAATCTTTTATACTCGAAGTATACTTTGCCTGATAATAAAACATTAGATGTGAAGAAGACCCTTCCAATCTTAGAAAATTTCTCCGATGGAACATACGGTGGCGAAGATGCTGTAGGTGGTGTAGGTGGACTCAATGGTGGTAAAGGAGGAGAAGGAGGCTTTCTGGGTGCAGGAACAAGTAAAGCTGATCGCAAAGAAGTATCAGCATTACAAGATGATGTTGGAGTTTGTGAAATCTCCCAAAAGATTCTTGCTAAATATGACGAAAAGTTAGTACGTGCATTGCAAATCGCATTTGATTTGTTTGATAAATCAGGTAATAATGAAATTCCAACCGTTGAGTTAGAACGTATATTATGTTCAGTTGGATACTTTATCTCGATTGAAGAATTAGAAGATTTGATAAGCAAAATTGATAAAAGGAACGTTGGTTTAATGGAGTTTAATGAATTTATTGCTCATGTTGTTCCTTTTATTCGGTCAAAATATAAATTAGCTGCATCTATGTCTTTAGAGAAATTGTATACTTTATTTCGTAAATATGATGTTAGTAAAGATGGTCTATTACAACATAATGAATTCAAACATATTTTACAATTATTATCAAAACATGTAAAGAAATCAGAAGTTACAGGAATTATGGAATATTTAGATGTTGATGGTGATGGATCAATTTCTTGGCCTGAATTTGCTCGAGCTTTTGAAATTGTTTATGATGATCGTTTAATGAATCAGTTGCCAATTGAATTACGTACTGCATTAAGAAAGTTACAATACTCTGGCTTACCCGATCCTGAAGAATATTTAACAATGTTTATTGGTTTACCTTTTAATTATCGCATGAGTGTATTATCTGATTTAGAAAAAAACTTTGAAGATCGGTCATTACAACAGATTGTATGTGAGACAGATATAACCAATTATCATAATGGTAATGAGTTTGATAAATTTTTACAATTTGAAGTCCAAGTAGTCCGTGTATCAGGTGTACCCTCAGAAGAAAACTTTCGATCTGAAGATGTTGTAAGTCACGGTATTAAATTTGCTATTTGTCAAACAAATAAACCACCTGTTGAAGGAGAGCCTGGTAATCCTCCTTTATTCCTCGGCAATGTAACCAAATTGCATGCATCGTCACATATTAATTATCCTGATAAATGGATTTTCTCGAATTTAGAAGAAATCGATCCAGATAAAAGTTGTTTTGTACGATGCTCTGCTTCAGAAACATATCGTAATATGACTGATATTGGTAATGATAAAGATAAATCGAAAGAAAACAATAACGTCCCACCAAATGAACAATTATATCTATTCATTGAATTAATTACTACTATTAAACTGAGTCGAGAGTATAAAATCACGAAGAATGGTTTACGTCGACTTCCAAAGAAGAAGAAAGAAGCTGAGGAGGAAGATAGTAATGGAAAAGATACTAAGAACAATGGGAACACCAGTAGTAAGAATGTTAACAATACTAATAATAACAACAATATTAATCAGAATAAGAAGCCAAGAGATTTAAATGATGCCACCAAGTCGATCATGAATTCTTTCTTAACCGGTTTACGGTTACGTGGGAATAAAGAAGTCGAGGAGTACGACAGGAAGAAGGATGCTAGTGACTCAAGTGATGATGAGGATCGAAAAGGTCGACGTAATCGACGCAGCAGAAACAAGTCGAAGCGTAGATCTTCGTCACGACGAGGTCGCAGAAGCAGAAGCAGAAGCAGAGGTCGTTCCCGCTCAGATGATGAGAGTTCTGACGATGATAGCGACAAGAACAACGACGAATATCTGGAGGAAGACGGCCCCGAAGAGAAATATGTCGATATGTGTTGTGGCTGGACTATGATTCCCATTGCTGCGACGTTACGAGGAAATGCAAGGAAGTTTAAGGTTGGTATGTGTGGAGGAACTCCTTTCGGATTAGTGGCGATAAAAGATGAGGAAGTGAAGCAAAGACCAGGTGTTTGGCAATCTTTGAAACGTGCATTTGGATTTAAAGTGAAGTCAGTCTTAGAAATTCTAATTACTGCTTCTGGACCTTCACCCAAATGGATCTCCGAAAACGTTGCAAAGAAAGCAGCAACTGGTGTTCCATCAGCTCAGAATAATCGATCAACTTTAGATAATGCTCAGATCCTATTAACATCTATACTTCCTCCGAATATAGTTATTCCAACGAGTAGTGTTACAATTGTTGGGATTTTCCGCAAACTACTACGAGATTCATTTAAACTATTGGACCAATCAAATCGTATTCTTCCTCAAACTGGTGTTTTACATCACGCTGATCCTTTATTAAGTACATTCCCTCGAGTATTAGCGGATGCTGCCGGTAGTAGAGTGTTATTACTTCTCTGGAAACAAGAATTTCCTGCTGAATTAAACGGCAAAACTTACAAAGATATGAGTTTATTAGATACTTCCAATGTTCGTGCTTTACAAGTCTTTCGTAATGTTATCTTACACCTTTATAATGCATTCTCTTGTCCTGCGTTATTACCTGATAAGCTGAAACCTTTTGAAACTGAGGTTGAGTTACAGCTCCGTGAAAAAAGAATTAAAGAATTTATTGGTATGACAGTTGCAGAATATTCTAAATCAGCTGTAAATCAATCAATGATATTATCTTCAATTACAAAATCTGTAGATTTTAATGTCAATAATAATAATAACAATCGAAGATCTTTAAATCTTCGATCTTCAAGTACTACATTAAACTCGAATAATAGTAATGCAAATTCGAATAACAATCCAAACAACAATAATAATAGTAATACTAATGCGGCTAACAACACGACATCTGGCTTTACCAGTCCGAATCCTCGGAATAGTCTCAGAACTTCTAAGTCTACAGGATTTTTTGGATTTGGGAAATCAAATACTGCCGCAACTAATCTGCTTCCACCACCGGATCCCAATCAAGGCGCTTTGGTTGGTTCGGTCGTCGTGACAGGGGATGTTTCGACCGCTCCTCGTATCCTCTCGTCAGAGACGAATCAAGTACCGCCTGAAGAGTTACGGAACACGGATTTTAATAATCAACTGATTACACCTTTCAATACAAGGGAATTGATGTATACTGGAAGGGTTTTCAAATTGTAAAATATTCTTCTTATCCTCCACCAGATCTATTCTTATTATCGTGCTTGCTTGTAGAAATATCTCTCTTAAAAGTCTCTCATATCGCAAATCTTTTCGTATTGTTTTTGTTTAATAGTTGTTGAATTTAACAATGTAAAGGTAAATTAAAAAGAAAATATATAGGGTGAAACGGTTCGGCCTTTCGTGCACCTTTGGGGAAACTCTCTTTTATCGAGAGTTTTTAGCACGTCATCTTTTGCTGCTTGATTGAGAAAGAATCAAGATGAATTATCTCATTAGTCTTATCCGTACTGGAATATTGCTTTTCTTCTTTTTTGGAAAAAGTTATGAATTTGTTCATGGTTTCAATTTCCACCCATCTTCGAACCAATTTGTGAAGACGATCAATCGCAAGTTGATGTTTCAGCATCATGGTATTGCCGAAAAGATGTTGGGGGTATTTGAAACAATCACAGGACAAACTGTACTCTCTGATAAGCTCATTGAAGATAAAGTTCGTGATATTCGTAATATTTTAATTGATGCTGATGTGAACCTGCAAGTTGTTAATGCTCTGTTAACTGCTGTGAAAGGTAGATTTAGTGAATTTATAGGTAAAGGTGGAGAGAAATCTCAAGAAATGTTTGTGGCAGTACTGTATGAAGAACTTGTGAAGATTCTTGGGGCCAAAGAGGAGAGATTACTGAAGTTAGATGCTCCAGCATCACTCAGAATAGGATCGCCTAACATCATAGTTCTCTTTGGTCTTCAAGGTGCTGGTAAAACCACCGCTGCTGGAAAACTCGCAAAATGGATTCAAAATAATGAATATGGGAAGAAAGTTTTGATGATTGCCGCTGACGTGTATCGACCAGCTGCCGTGGACCAGCTAGTAACGCTCGGACAACGGATTTCCGTTGATGTATATTATGAGGGTACAGAGAATAGTCCTACCCAAATAACGAGAAATGGATTAGATAAAGCAAGAGCGGAGGGCTATGATACAGTGATCATCGATACTGCTGGTAGACAGGTAGTGGATGATCGTCTAATGGAAGAACTTAAACAGATCAAGAAAATCGCCAATCCTGTAGAATCTCTCCTCGTAGTAGACGCTATGACGGGGCAGGAGGCTGCAACTCTGACAGCTCGTTTTAATGATGAAGTAGGAATCACTGGGGCGATCTTAACCAAGTTAGATGGTGACACCAGAGGAGGTTCCGCTCTCTCGATTCGAACAATCTCAGGAAAGCCAATTAAGTTCATCGGTGTTGGCGAACAGCTTGAAGATCTTGAACTCTTCTATCCACGTCGTATGGCTTCGCGTATCATGGGCTTGGGTGATTTGGAAACGTTAGGAGAGAAGTTTAGTGTAAGTAACATTCCCTTTCATGAGGTAATCCATTTATCTTTGCAACTCAATTAGAAAGCAATGACAGAAATTCAAGCAGCAGAGATCATTCAAAGATTAATGGTCGGAGAGTTTCGTTTATCGGACTATTATTTCCTCTTTCGCAGCATTAGAGCGACGGGAGGGCTGAACAAGATGGTGGGAATGATGCCTGGTATGTCTGGTATGGTGAGCGAAGAAAACATGTTCGAAGCTCAGAGAAAGATGTCATTATCAGAGAAAATCTTTAATGCCCTAACTGAAGAAGAGAAGGAGAATCCAGAAGATCTCTGCAACTATGTGAGTGAAATTTAGATAAAGAATTCAAAACACATAAAAGCTTTTCTTATTATTCTGATAGACTGGGAGCAAGGAGACACTCGAAAAATATGAACAATTGCGAGCAGAGGTAGCGAGAAGAGCAGGTGTCACAGTGACGGAAGTGAATGAGTTTATTGGCGGTTTTACAATGATGCGAAAGAATATGGGAAAGATGTTTGGAAAATTCATGAAGCAGAAAGGAAATGGATTACTAGAGAAGGCTGATAAGAAAAAGGACGTGAAGCAGTCAACAGCTGGTGGAGGAAAAGGATTTGGAAAGAAGAATTAGTAATCGTACTAAATTTAGTTACGTATTAACTTTCCTTCGGTATTTTGGTAAAAGTGAAGCGCAAAAAATAAGTAAACATTTGTCGCCCATGAATTGCCCTGACCAAAAAGACCCAATCTCAAAAACTGGGCGAAAAGCGATTTTGTATGGGGGAGAAATCCATTTTAATAAAAGACGTACACATGGGATAAAAAAGAAAAATCAACCGGTGAAAAGCCTTGGATGAAACGAAAACTAATTTCAATTTGCTTGCTTTCTTTGACCAGAAGGAAGAGCTCATCTTGATTGCTTCTTTCTGAGTTTTTTTTCTTTTGGTAGAATCGACTTCTTTGGTGTGTTGACTGTCAATATCAAGTCATCTAATTGAATTTCTTTTATTTTTGGAAGAGCTATTTTCATCAATTTGGTGAATTATCGTTGTTTTGGTCAGCAATTTAGGGAATGTATCATTAAGTTGAGGAGGAATTAGTGTACGATTTTTATATCAGAAGTTAATATCTTGCATTTCTTTGAGTTATTTTTTATTCTCGTTTGATCGTGATAACAGTTTTCAATATTAAATATGAAAGGATTCTTGAATAAAGTACAAACGAAAGTCACCGGTAAATCATCAGAAGGCAAACCTCTTCAGAATGGAAATGATGGGGTAGCTGGAGCAGCTGCAGTTGCGAGGGCTGAAGTCACGCCTCGAGCTGATATCTCCTTACCTAAGCGCCATGATCGAAGGTAAAAACTTCCTTAATATATTCCTCCCCCTAAATATGCTTTATACCCTATATTTTAGACGATCATCTCTCTCCCGCCACAGCAAAATGCAAAATATTAAAGAATTACCACTTCTCTCAGAAACTCCTATGTTGAAAAGAGAAGTAAGAAAACTATTTTCCTCTCTTTCTTAGTAGACTGATGAATATAATTTGTGTAGGCTCTTTTTCGACAAAAGCTTCAACTTTGTTGTACCATGTTTGACTTTGATGATCCAGAGGCGGATGTTAAAGGAAAGGAGATTAAAAGAGAAACTTTAGTCGAATTAGCTGAATATGTGAATACACCCGCAGGACAGAAGATTTTTACTGAGGCATTAATGCCTGATATTGTCCAAATGGTCCGGGTTAATTTACTTCGTACTTTACCACCACAAACAGAAGATTATGATCCTGAAGAAGATGAGCCAGCAATGGAAGTAATGTGGCCTCATCTTCAAGTGGTTTATGAATTCTTTCTCCGCTTTATTGTAAGTACAGAAGTAAATGGTAAAGTAGCAAAACGTTATGTTGATCAATCCTTTATTCGGAGTTGGATTGAATTGTTTGATGCGGAGGATCCACGTGAAAGAGATTATGTGAAAACTGTTTTACATCGAATGTATGGAAAGTTTATGTCTTATCGTTCTTCAATAAGAAAGATTATTTCTCAAGTATTCTTTCGATTTATTTATGAAACTGGAAGGTAAAACTTTTACTATACGTTCCGTTTTTCTTTTCTCATTGGTGTTCAACGTAGACATAACGGAATAGCCGAGCTCTTAGAAATCTTAGGTTCTATTATAAACGGATTCGCGATTCCGTTAAAGAAAGAGCATATTCAATTCCTGGAAAGAGCATTGATTCCTTTACATAAACCTCGTGGCGTTGCAGTTTATCATCCTCAATTATCTTATTGTGTGAGTCAATACGTTGAAAAGGATCCAGAAACAATAGTTCCAATCGTTCAAGGATTGGTTCGTTACTGGCCTTGGACTAACGCTGCTAAACAAGTTCTATTCCTAAATGAGTTAGAGGAGGTTTTAGAATTATGTCGTGGAGAACAGTTGATTCAAATCCAAGATAATCTGTACAAATTACTTTCTGCATGCCTTGGTTCTGCACATTTTCAAGTCGCCGAGAGAGCACTTTACTATTGGAATTCTGAGCATTTATGCGTGAATGTACTCTCCCAGAACAAAGCTGCTGTTCTTTTGCCTTATGTTTTTGGTCCTCTTTCTAAAAGTGCAGCGGGTCATTGGAATCAAGCAGTGGAAACCCTTGCTCAGAGTATTCTAAAGATGTAAGCTTTTCCTCCTTATCATAGTTTGATCGTCATTAATGATGACTCGTTTTAGGTATATGGAGATGGATATCGCTTTATATGAAAAGTGTTCTCGTGAAAATAACGAGAAAATAAAAAAGCAAGAAGCAGAAAGAGAGGCAAGTGCGCAAAAGTGGAGAACGATCATGGATTTGGCGTCGGCTCAAGGAATTGATGTTGCTGCACTTTCATAAAACTATTTCTTCATTCCTTTGTTAATTGTCAGATAAAACAATTATCTTAACCAAATAACCAACCTTATGAGAGATTTCATCGCATTATGTGAAGAGAATCTTATTTTTTTTACGAATTCAGTAGATATTGATATCTGACAATGCTAGTTTGATATCAAAAATCATATATTCGTTTTAAATGTTGAAGAATTGTATCACCGACTGTTCTAATGTTAAGAGACAGCGGTTTCTTTAATTCTTCGAGGAGAGGAATCAAGGAATAAATGCTTTAGGAAGGGAATTTGTTATTTATTTAGAAAACAATCCAAAAGAAAATATAAATAAATTAGCTGAAACTCAAACTGAGCATATTTACAATCCGAACATGATAGTTATTTGTGGAAGCTCTTTACATCATGAAATGATGGTAAGCTCTCCAGGACATTTGTTATTGTGTCCGAAACAAATTGTTTTGATAATTCTTTTGTTATTCTAGTAGCTTCAATTGCTTTCGACTAATAGAATCTGAGATTACGTTTACACCATACTTCCAAAAACTTCTCTCTTACCTCTCTTTCAAAATGAGCGTCCTTTTCCTTGGCTTCCAATAATTTTCTCTTTGGACTTGAGAAAGGCATCTCAGGACTGTCAATAGGAAGATCTTTCAGCCGCTCAGTGCTTTTACTTCCAACTTTTCCACTTTTACTTTCCATCCACCCTTCAAACGTTTTTTATTTTATCTCTTTCAAAAAATGGCGCTGCATTCTGAATGCACAAAGAATAGAAAAATGTTCCTACAACCTGCAGACATCTATGTTTTGACAGAAGAAGAGCCAAGATGCCCATTTCTAGTGAAAACTTCAAGCTTTCCATCCTTGGCTAAGGAGGTGGCGAAGGAGATAGGAGAGTTTTCTTCAAGAAGAAGCGATTTATTTGCTCCTACAAAAGTTGGTCGAAACGAGAATGTAGCATTTGCACCAGAAATACGTGGAGATCTTCGCTGCTGGCTGTCTCCTAAGATCTGTTCCGAAGAAAATCTTACATCCACATCAATGCTCGTGAAGAATTTAATCCAAACCTGTGTCAGGCTCAAACCTCATCTCAACTTGAATGGCGACTATTCCATCCAAGTGACGAAATATGTAAGTTTCAAATTTCAAATTTCAATTTGAAGATATCAAGTAATTTACTTTTAAATTAGCCTGGGAATGGCAGTAGGTATCTTCGTCATCGTGATACCTTTTCAGATGGCGGAGGATCTAAAAGTTATCGCAAACTAACTTTAATCTATTATCTGAATGAAGAGTTTGAAGGAGGTCAGCTCCGTGTTTATATGGATAATCTTAAATTTCAAATGAATAAAGAATGCAGTTACATCGATGTTGATCCAAAATTGGATACCCTGGTCATGTTTCGAAGGTTTGTATTTCCTGTATCCACTCTATCTTGTTCTGAATGTATCAATTAGTGAATTTATTGATCATGAAATCTTGCCCAGCTTCAAAGACCGATTCGCTATAACTGTTTGGGCATCTGCAAATTCCGAAGTACCAAAACAACTCCGTAGTGAAACTTTTGTTCCAACCGAGAAGGGCGAGGATGATATAAGCTTGAAATTCCCACTCGTTTCAGCTCGTATTGAATGCGAGCAAGGCTTGGAGTTTGCTAATAAAAGCATTTTTGTCTCAATCGCTAACTACATGGACACTGAGGGGCAGAAAACCTTGTTGGATTTATTTGTCAAAGCAGCCCACCCAGAGAGAATATTTGTTGGATATGTTTATCAAGGGTTATCAGGAGACGAAGAAGCCTTATCTATCGAAAAATCAGACATTCTCTCATCTTATCGATCGAACATTCGCTATTTATTTATACCTGCCAGTGAAGCCACCGGTCCTTGCCTTGCTAGGCATTTAGCTCAGCGGCTGTGGCAGTCCGAAGATTATTTTCTTCAAATTGATTCGCACATAAGGTTTCGCCCTGGTTGGGACGACTATTTAATAAAATTGCATAGTAAAATTGAAACAGAGGAGAAGTGTAAACCGATTATTACCACCTATCCTCCAGCTTATAACCTTCCCAACCAAATTCCAGATCCGATCCACCCTACCGTTCTCGTAAGTCTCTATTACCATTTGATTGTTTTACCTTTTTCTTACAAGCGCTTTGAGTAGATACCGTGGAAATTTGACGAATCCGGTTTGTTGCGCCAGAAGGCAATTACTTTGAATTGTGATGTTCATGAAAACTTTGTGCCCTATTACAACTCACCTTTATGGGCAGCCGGATTTAGTTTTAGCGATAGCTCCGTTTTACTTGAAGTCCCCTATAGTAACTACCTTCCATATTTATTCTTCGGGGAGGAAGTTTTAATGGCGCTAAGGTCAGTATTGTTCGCACTTCCGACGGTTTCTCCATAACTTTCTGTTAGATTCTTCTCACATGGGTATACCTTCTTTTCGCCTGGAGAAGCAGTCGTTTTCCACCTGTATTCTAGAAGTCACAGGCCCACCATTCAGCTAGAACTAGGTGAATTAGAGTCGAAACTCAGACAGCAATCAATCAACGTCGTCAAGTCCTTTATGAATAGCGTCTCCTCATATGATTACAACGATCGGTTGCTGGAATTGAATCGACGATTTTTTGCTTTAGGAAGTCACAAAGATCATACTGATTTTGCGGAATTTATCGGAGTTAACTTTTCACTTCAGCGGCTAGACTTGGGAAAAGATTGGTTGACGTTTATCATTCCACCTAAATACTCTATTGCCAATCCCTTGCTCGCGAATGGCTTATATATTGAAGATGAAGAAGTTAAATCTTTAAAGCAAGATTTATTAAGTATCGTGAGGGACAAACACCCTCAGAAAGTTCCTAGTAATAATGCAGTACAATCAATTTTACGTTTCCTAAAATGAATTTGGTGGATATAATGTAAAATTGTGAAATCTTTTATTTTCACTGAACATTTATTTCACAAGTCTTCAAATGAATCTAAAAACAAAGAATTTGAAAAATGAAAATAGCTCGAAAAAAATTGAGCAAGAATTACATCAAATATTACTTCAACAACCAATAGATCTTTCACAATTAAGATCTTACTCTAGAAAGATTGGTGGTTATCAAACAAATCAACTTCGTGCTCGAATTTGGCCAAAACTTCTTGGTATTAATCGTTTTACATTAGTTGATTATCGTAATTTTGTGATTCGACCACATAAAGATGAAAATCAAATTCGTGCAGATGTAGAACGATCTTTATGGAATCATGAACCAATGAAGTTTTGGAAGGAAAGCCATCGTGAAAGACGACGGGAAGTACTAGCAGAAATGATGATGGCGATATTATCGAAAAATAAACATTTACACTATTACCAAGGCTTTCATGATCTTGTAACTACCGTACTAACAGTAGTGGAGGATGATCCCTTAGCGTTTGCTATTTCTGAGTATATTAGTTTAAATTACGTCTCCGACTATATGAGGGAAAATTTTGAATTAGTTTCTAAATTCATGCAATTCTTATTTGTTATTATTAAGTCTCAGGATCCAGAATTATTTGAACATCTTGAAAAAGCGAGAATGGAACCTTTTTTCGCAATAAGTTGGTTAATTACTTGGTTTTCACATGATGTGAAAGATATTGAAATATTAGCTCGCATGTTTGATGCGTTACTTGCGTCTCCACCTTTATTTTGTTTCTATTTATGTGCTGTGGTGAGTTTTTTTTTCTTTTTTTTCTTTTTTTTGTTATATTCTTATGTGAATCTAACTATTCTCTAGTACGTCATTCATTTGAGGGATTTTATTTTGAAGGCAGAAGCTGATTTTGCGACAATCCATGATGTTTTAATCAAAGCTCCACATAAGTATGGATTTCCATTTGAGATGATGTTGGAAAAAGCTGACAAACTATTTCTGAAATTACCGTTCACCTCGGTTCTACCGTTATGTGATCGAAATCTCTTTAAAATTATTACCTGTAACCGGTAAGCTTCACCTTATTCTCTCTACTTCTTTTGAATTCTCTCTAACTTTGCAACAACTATAGAATCCTCTTATTTGAGAAAACTAAAATCCAGTTAAATTCAGTTGACAGTGATTGGAAGCTTCTAGAAAACATGAAGCTTAATAAGTGGGATAACTTGCAATATTGGAGATATTCGATTGAATCAACATGGAAATGGTCACTCTCCTTGCTTCCTCTTCGAGAGGAGGATGGGAAATTTGAAGATGAGATAAATAACAAGAGAGACCAAGATTCCAATGCAGCATCATCAAGAAAGATGAAGAGAAGAAAATCCATTAGTATTCGGAAGACAAAGACGGGGACTACAAATACTAACATACAAAAAATCAAATCACCAACTGCTGCACAGACACCTGCCATTGTGAGACGGAGAAGAAAACTGATGCGAAGCTTTTCAGTTCCTATATTAAATTTAATTAGTCCTTTCAATGAAGATTCTGATTTTGGGGACGATGAATCACCAAAGCATTCATTATTTACTGTGAATAGATTATTTTGGTGCATTACTATTGTTGTTAGTAGTGTATTAGGCTATTTTTTAGTTAGTTATAGAATCGAGACTATTCGTCCAAATGGTTGGAGTATATTTAATCGATAATATCCAATGCTATATTATATGAGAGTAAAAATAAGTTGCAGAGAATGTTGACTTTGCTTAACCAAAAAACAATTTTACCATAGTGTAAGTAATACCAGCAATAATACATACAAAATCTAACTACTTTGTCTCTGCAAAGTCCACCCCAAAATATAGCCGAGAGAGAGTAGACATACTGTTAGTGTTGGATTCATTCGATGGTGATGATGATGATGTTTTCCTGGCTTTGTCTTCTCTTGGCTCACACTTTGCCGATCAACTTTTCTCACAATTTCAAACTCATGAATAGATTCTCTTCTTGAATGCCTTAAAGTTTCTACACACCAATTCAAAGCATCAGCAACATCAGTTTCTGTGCGAAAATACTTTTCAACTGGATGGTAGAGAACCCCGTCCTCGTAAGCTCGATGCATATTCGCGATGAAACCATCATAGAAACCGTCAATATTTACCACACAAATGGGCTTGAGACCTAAATTTTTCATGTTGAGGGATTTCGCACATATTCCATCCCACATCTCATCAAATGTACCCACTCCTCCGGGCATGATAATAACACAATCGCTTTCTTCAAATAGTTCTGTCTTTCTTTCACTGAGGTCCCATCCATCAACAACTACTAAATCTTTAATTCTTGTATCTTCTCCTAAATCAACATTGAACATACTATGAATGATACCACGAATTTTTCCATTTTTTCGATAACAACCTTCATTCACGGCACCCATAACTCCAAAGCGTCCTGCTCCATTGACACATATAAATCCATTTTCTGCAATAAGTTCACCAAGACGAAGACTTTCATCCAGATACTTTTGCTTTGTTGTCGTTGCCGAACTTCCAAAAACACAAACGCGAATCGCCATTTTCTTTCTCTTTGGATTTGTTTGTTGGTGGTGAAGACGACTGAGTCCTCAAAGAAATAATGGAAAATGAAGATAGCACCGGAACTCCAAAGAAACCTTAGCCTTGGATTCTTTTTTAATGAACAGAGGGGAAATTTCGATTTCGCTGAAGTTATGTTGGATTGTTGAACAAAGAAATAGTTGTTATTGCGCTATCTAAAAGAGAATTCGAGATTTCGTGGAAGCGCTTTGAAAAAAGAAAAGGAGCCAAATTTCAAAATTTTAAATTTTGAAAGTTTATGTGGAGTAAAATAATGAAATAATCACTTGATCACCCAAAGAAAACAAATGACAAGTAAAGTTTTAGAATTTGATTTCACTGATTCGAAAAAACCTGCACCGA
>VFQN01005171.1_pt1 | contig 16257 bp, 20 predicted proteins | sample 3512371 | NCBI WGS metagenome assembly VFQN01 (sample SAMN10412370, study PRJNA504923) | tailings metagenome | isolation source: Replicate 2 from Balatoc abandoned mine | place: Philippines: Itogon, Benguet | collected 2017-08-28 | reverse complement strand
GGGAGCAGGCATACCGCAGTGCGAACAGTGAGCCGTCCTCAGGCATGGTGGGGTGACCCCAGCAGCGGCCCTGGTGTGGGGTGCAGCGGTGCACCCGGCCAATGCATGAGTGTACTCAGCAAGAGCGCTGGATTGGCCCCTGGCCTGCATTGCGTTGTGCGTGGTGTGCACGTGTGCTCTCCTGGCGGGTGAGGGCAGTTAGGGGGCTGGGCCTGGCTGCTGCCATTAAAGCGCCCGCCCGTAATCTGCAGGTGTAACCTGAGAGCAAGGCCGTTAAGTGTCTGAGCACCTGCTAGGGCGGCAATGCATGGCTTGAGCAGAGGGCTGGGACAGGATTTCTGAGCTGGCACTGGGTTCGACGCAAGGCGGCATCCGTGCGCCCGTACGTAGCCACCTGAATAACTGCGGTCAGTCGTGCTACGTCTGTCCGAGATGAACAGCGGGTGCCATACATGCGTGTCAGCGGCACCAGCGACTGCTCGGAACCAGTCGGAACCTGGCTGGACCGCCCAGACGGGTACCTGGTGCTCTGGGGCTGCAACGCTGACTGGACGCTCCGAGCAGCTCTGCGTACTGCCTTGTCTTGTATTGCAGTACTCGTTGGCTGCACGTACGAGGGGCGTGAGGGTGTGGTCCCACTACCGTTGCGCTGCCTTTGCCCTAGGCGCCAAGCGCGTTGCGTTGCCCCCTTGGGATGATGGGTGTGGCGCGACACCCCACCCCATTCGGATGGGGTCCCTTGGGAAGAAGCAAACCTAAGCTGTCACAACTCACACTTGCGAGCACGCTTGCGAGCAGGGCGCATCCGTTACAAGAGCCACACTCATCGCTGCGGCGCCTGCCTTGCCAGCAACCTGTAAACGGCGTGCCCCTCTCACCACCGCTCCACAAATACATGTACTGCTAAGGCCAGGGGCCTTGGCTATGGCAGAGTGAAAATGCGGGTAACACTCGAGAAGGCAAGCGACGAACGCGCAGCGCACGACCCTGTACATGTACCAAATACAGCCGACCGCCTCACAAAGGAACCTGGGCCACCAGCAGTACGGGCATTCCTAGCCGTCCCCACACCCTTGTCTTACGCCTTCTCACACGCTTGCACAAGGACTCTCAACGCAAACCCCATTGCGCAGCACTCCCCCATCCGCATCCCCATATCCCCTTCCTCCTCTCCCTCCCTTACCCCTGCATCCCCCACGCCTGCACACCCTCGCCCGCGCGCCCCAGCCTCGCCCCCTCTCCCGCCACCAACACACGTCCCTCGCCCCTCATTCTCTGCCCCCAAGCCCTGCTGCGTCCGCTTGCGTGCCCCGACCCTACTGCCCGTGCCCGCATCTCCGCGCAACCGTGCCGCAGGCCCTGTCGCACCCACACCCACACCGGCTGCTGCTGCCGATGCTGCTGCTGCTCCTCCCGGCCCAACTGACCCCACAACAGCAGCAGATCCAGCAGCAGTGTCACCAGCGCCAATCCCACCGCACCGCGCCCTCCGTGCCCACGCGTCCTCCACCGCCCGGCGGTTGAGCTCAGGCAGGTCCCACCACTCCTGCAGCCCGCACACGTCCGCATGCGCTGCAGTCCAACCGGGCACACGCAGGAGGCGGGGCAGCGGACGTCGAGGCGGGGAGGCAGGGGCGCTGTCAGCTAGCGGGCATGCTCAAGCGCATCTGTGACCGCATGGGAGCAGTCCAGGACAGTGAAAGCAGCTACAGACCCTTGCTTGCGTGCAGCACAGCCATCCACGCATCAGCAGGACCTCAAAAACCTGTCTTCCGCCCACGGGATAGGGGGCAGAGACGCCAGACCACCAGCCACGAGCCTGGACCCAGCTCCCCGCCGCAGTACGGCAGTACGGCATGCCCCCCGGCCACCCACCGTACTGCGCCGCCAGCTGCCGCTGCGCCGCCGCCACCAGGCCCGGCAGCGCCGCCACCAGCCCGTCACGCGCAGCCGCCAGAAGGCAGGAGGCGGGCAGCGGGCGGCGGCGCTGCTGATGTTGATGATACCGTTGCTGCTGGTAGCTATACCGCTCGTGCTGCTGCTCATGAGCGTGTGGGCGGCCTGGTGGGTTGTCGAGGCCGTGCGGGAGCTGTCCGGGCCGAGGGTCAGGGTGCTCCCCCGCCTGGGGCAGCAGCTGCACTCCCTGATGCACCAGCACGGAGATACGGTCGGCGGCCCAGCTGTGTAGCGCCGGCAGCAGCAGCGCACGTGCAGCCTGCATGGGGCGGGTTGGCGCGGGTACAGGAGGGGGCGGATGGGGGCGGGGTTTTTTTGGGCAGCAGGGGGCGGAGAGCTGTACGTGGCGGCGTGGCTGAGGTGCACATGGTGTAATCGTGGGGGCCATGCGCAAGGAAAGCGCTGGCACGCACGCGCGTCTCGCGAATATGCACCCCAAGCCCCGGTCCCTGTAGCTTGGCACTCTTGCGCATGGGTACGGCTGCGCCCCGCCCGCATGCCCACCACCGCCACCTTGCACCTGCCGTACTAGCACGGCGCATAGCGACCTGGCCATCCCTCGACACCCCACCCGCAAACCCCGCCGGCCAGTTCCCGCCCCATCCCGCCCCCCCATGCTCCTCCCCCCCCTCACCAGCATGACCCGCACCAGCAGCCGCAGCTCCTCGCACACCGCACACGGCCCCGCCGCCGCACCAGCACCGACACCAGCACCAGTGCAGGTCTCGGGGCCCCAGCTGTCAGCATGCCCTTCCCCGCCGCCAGCGCACGCCGCAGCCCGCTCCGCCACGTCTCGCCTGCCGACGCCCTCCTCCCCGTCCGCTGGCTTCTCCGATGCGGCCGCGACCTTTGTGTGGACGCCCCGCACCGGCGCCCAGACGCACTCCAACAGCGGCAGGGGCGGGGCGGCGCGCAGGAGCTGTAGCCCAAGCCCAAGACCGCCCCCGGGTAGCAAACCGCTAGAGCTCTCTGCATTGCGCAAGTTGCTGCTGCTGCTGCTGCTGCTGCATTGTGGTCCTGCCAGTGTGCCCACCATGTACCCCACCACAACCGCCGCTGCGTCCGCATCGCACCCGGGCACTCGCAGCACCTTGACACGTGCCGCAACTGCCAGCCCACCTGTAGGGCCTGCGATTCCACCTCCCCCTCCCCCTGCGTCCCCGCCGCCACCTCCAACCGCTTCCGGCCCCGCGTACGCTGTCAGGAACCTCACCCTTCCGCCCCCAGCTCGCGGGCTCGCTCTTGCGCTGCCGCCGCCCTCCCCGCGCTGTACACCCTCACACTCTCGCTGCTCTACGTCATCATATACTTCAAGCCTGCCCCCGTCGTCACCACCACCGTCACCCCCACCCCCACCACCACCACCGCCACCGCCAGCATCCCCACCGTGGTTCAGCCCCGCAAGGTCGTCATCGCAGTTCCTGTCCTGCTCCGGCAGCTCCCACCTGTCGGAGCACAGGGCGGCGAAGTAGTCGCACCGGGCCGCCAGCACCACGCGGTGGGCCGGCAGCAGCGCGGTGCGGAGCAAGAGCCCGGGGGCTGCCGCTGCTGTTGGTGGGTTCGGGACAGCGGACGGCGCCTGCGGAGGCTGCAGGGGCTCTGGCTCTGGCGACAGGACACCACCGCCGCTTGAGCCTGGGACCTGCTGCTGCTGTGCGTCCAGGTTCGTGGCAGATGCTGCTCCTGTTTCTTCCCCTGCTTCTGTTGCTGCTGCCACGTGGCGTGGGCCCTGCGCGTGCGGGGACGCGCGGGGCAGCAGCGGGGCGGCGATGGCGCAGTCTGCGGGCCACGTTGCCCCCAGCAGGGGCAGCGCGAAGGCCGGGTGGCGGCCCAGACCGTGGGCGGGGTGGTGGGGCAGGTGGTGGTGGGGGCCGCAAGGCGCTTCGGGCCCGTCCTTATGCGGAATTGCAGAGGAGGTTGCAGGTCCGCGGGTGAGCGAGTCGAGCTCCTGGGGCATTGCGAGGTTGCGCGCGGGAGGGTGGAGGCGGGTAAAGTCCAGCGCGTGGAAACACTTAAAGCGCCAGGTCAGGATCAGGGGTGCGTGGGAGGGCATGGGGGCCGAGCCAAGTCAACTCTTGCGCTGAGGGTAAGTACGGCACACTAGGAGGAGGGGGTGTGGGACTGGCACGGGGGCGGGGGACGCCGGCAGCTGTCCTATTCTGATGCACCGCCATCCTCCCGGCACCCAGCATAGCCGTACCGAAGGGTGGTGCCGTGGTGGGGCTGACGTCTGCTGTCACTGCGCGGCACCAACCCACGCAGTACACAAGTTAGCACTACCGGACCACACCCGCCCACCCACCTGCTCCCACTGCGCCACCGCGATAAGCTGGTCCTCCAGGTGCGGGTGCGCGGGGGGCCCTCCGAACAGGGCCGAGGTGGCCGTTGCCACGCTGCTGCTGCTAGTGGTAGTAGCCGTGTTTGTGGCGGTGGAGGTGGTGGTGGTGGCTGGGCCAGCCATGTCGGCTGCCTCAACAGCTTGCCCGCCCGCAGGGCCTTCGCACGCTGCCGCCAGGGGCTGCCCGCGCCCTGCATGGTATAGCTGTGGCGGCGGTGGTGGTTGCGGCGGTTGCGACGGTGGCGGCGGCGGCGGGGGCAGCAGCAGCAGGTGCTGCGGCGCTAGGGGCTGCAGGCGCGGCAGGGCGGAGGGCGGCAGGCTGCCCGGGGCCGGCGGGGCGGCCTTGGCCAGCGCACGCACCTCGGCCAGCCCTGCGGGGGGCACGCCGGGGGGAGTCCACGTGACTGACAGTTCCCCATACAGTAAGATCCCTTATGTAGATGTGCAGAGGTACCTATAGCGCCGTGCGAGTGCAGCAGGGACCACTCCCCCACCTTTACACATCCCCGCACCCGCGCCCTCACCCAGTGCAGCCGCCAGCGCAGCCACGTCCCTGGCCGCACTGCTGCCTGGCGCCCCGGTGGAGGGAGAGCCAGGGGTAGACCCCGGTGGCCCCCGCCCCGAAACCGCGCGTGAGGCAGGGCCCAGGGGCAGGGCCGGAGGCGGGGGCGGTGCCAGGGGCAGCTGCGCCCCTCCGGAGGCCAACAGGTCACGCAGGGCTGTGAAGGCGGCACGTGGCACGCGGGAACCCAGCTGGACCTGTGCATTGGGGAAACATGTGCATGTGGTTGACGCGGAGTACTCCAGGTGTCGTGCTTGTGGATTCCGGACAACAGGGGGAACGGGACGGTGCGACACAATCTTCGGCATATGGCGCCCGAAACACATATGTTGAATGAGGAGGTGCGCATGCCTCCATGACGCAGCATAACAGGACGTACGCCCGCGACACGCCTCACGCACCTGCACCCTCCTTGGCCATCCCACAAGCAGCACAGCTCCACGCTCCCTGCCATCGCTGCCGCTGCCGCCCTCGCTCCCGCCACCGCCATCCACCCCGCCCTGAACCCCGTCCCCAGCTCCTGCCGTTGCCCCTGCATCCACCAGTGCCTGCAGCAGCCGGCCTGCCAGTGCCGGGCAGCCAGCAGCCACCAACGCAGCCGAAGCGCCCACGGCCCCCTCCGCCACCTCCCCCGCCACCCAGCCTCCTCCAGCTGGTGCCTCCCGCCCCTCTGAGCCAGACCCTGCACCTGTTTCCCTGCCATGCCCCCCACCGCCACTACCACTGCTGGGGCTGCTGCTGCTGCCGTCAACCGCTGCAGACCCGCCCCCACCACCAAACGTGAACGCCACGTCATCAAACTCAGGCAGCGCCCCTACATTTTGCTGTCCGAAGACCTCCCTGGGCACACCACCCGCCGCCCCGCTGCCCGCACTCCCCGCCCCGCAGCACCCGCAGCCACCACACCCTCCCGCCCGCCCACCTCCGCCGGCCCCACACTGCCACCTGCCATGCCGCTCCTGCTGCTGTTGCTGCTGCTGTGCCCCCCACCCGGCCCCCGGCAGGCCCAGCTGCCCGTAGCACCCGCTGAGTAGCGCCGCGGCGTAGCACCCGACCTCCGCGGCCACCATGCCACGCACACCACCCGCCAGCGCCGCTGCCGCTGCTACCGCCCCACCTGCCCCGCTGCTGCCCCCGCACTTCCAGCTCTCGCCATGAGCCCCATGCGCCCCCGCGCCCCCACCGCTCGCGTGGGCAACACCCGCCGCCTGCTGCCCGCACCACCCCACCAGGCTCCTCAGCACCTCCGGCAGCAGCGGCACCTCCGCCAGCGCACCACGTGCCGCTGCCAGGTGTGTATCCTGCCCCGCCGCCGCCGCCGCCGCCACAGCCCCCGCCCCCGTCACGGCGTGCAGCGCACCCAGGCACGCATGCAGCGCCAGCAGCTCCGGCAGCGTTGGGCTCGCCTCCCTGCCCGTCGCTGCCCCTGCACCTGCCTCCACCCCTATCCCCGACCGACACGCGACACGGGTGAGGCCAAGACCCGCGTCCGCCCCGCAGGCCATGGGGTGCCTCCACGCCGCATCGCCTGCTGCCTCGTCACCGCTGCTGCTGTTGCCGTCAGGTGATGCGCCGTGGGCGCCACAACAGGGCCGGGATTGAAGCGGCGCCCACAAGCCGGCTGCCAGCGCCAGGCGGCAGCAGCAGCGTGCAAGAGCACAGGCACGGCGCTGCGTTGCGTCCCAGTCCCGCCAGGAGGGCGGAAGTGCGGCTTCTGGCGCCGCCACGTGCGCTGCTCCTGCTCCTTCGACTTGCGGTGCCTCTGCTTGAGTTGCTGTAACTGCACCCACAGGTATTGCGCCGGGGCCGTGTTGCGTGCGATACGAGGTCGGAGACAGAGGGCGAGGGAGCACGGGCTTGTCGGCGGGTGGGGACCACGGGCTGGTGGAAGGGCTGAAGGATGCGGCGGCCGCCAGGACCTGTGGCGGGGTAGTGTGGGGTCCGGGGCGGTAAAGGGGCATGTGTGATGTGGTTCGCCGCAGGCGGCAACCTCGACAGGCAATGCACAAGGCCATTACTGCATTTCGGCCATGCCTAAGAAGCAAAGGCGTGCTTTTATTAGACGTAACTCGGAGGAACTTGTGCCTTGAATGTGTGCAAATTGCCTCTACGACCTGCTCCAGCGTGTGCAGATGCATCTCGGCACGCGTAAGCGAGCTGGCGCGGCAGGCAGATTGAAGGGATAACTCCTGCAGGAACAATGAGGGGGTTGCGCAGCAACCGAAACGCCAGTACTGCAGCGCCAGGCGCGGCCGCTCACCCGCAACAGCCGCAGCTGTGAGGGGAGCAGCACCTCCGCCGCCCTGCGGCTGCTGCTGCCCTCCCCCAACGCGCCGGTAAACCTGCGCAATGCACGAGGGCACGGGCGGTTCAACCTGCCAAAGCGCGGGCGTAGCACGCGAGCGGCCATCGCTCACCATCGTTGCCCCCGATGCACAGTTAGAGGCGAGCCCCGAACCATAGCCCCAATGCGTTATACAGGCGCAGCCCCTAGCAGCCCCACCAGGGCGAGTCCAGCAGCGACGACAGCTGCAAATCTTCGTCAGGGCTGTCGGCACCAAGCAAGCCCAGACCAGCAGCTTTGGTGGTGGTGGAGGACGACATGGTGGAGGAGAATGGAGCTGCTGCCTGCGCCACCAGCAAGCTGGCGGTCTGCCGAAGGCGGTCGTGGTGCTCCTGGTGTTGCTGCAAGGACTCCCTTAAGCCCACAGGTTCCATCGCTGGCTGCAGCTGTTCGCGGGTCGCCTCAAGAGCCAGCACACGCAGCACCACCCAGCCGGATGCCGCTATGAGCCCCCAGCCGGCGCACTCCGCCCCTGCGCCGCCGAGCGCGCCCCCGGCCCCTCCACCGCACAGTGCCGCTGCCGCCGATGCTGCCACAGCTGCGGCAGTCGGCCCAACCACACCGATGCCTGCCCCCTGGACCCCATGCCCACGGGTAGCTGCACGTGCTGCTATGGGGGCAACGGCAGTTGCAGTGGCCGTTGCTGCCGCAGGAGGCGTTAACAGCTGCGACGCAGCAGCTACAAGCAGTACGACAGGGAGGGCCTGCTCCCAGTACGGGCTGTACGGCACCCGCTCGCCGCCGGCGGCCTTGCTGCCGTACGGCAAGGGGGCAGGCAGCATCGCCGCCGCCAGCACGGGCAACAAGACGAACGCCGCCGCCGTCGCCTCCGTCGACCCGAAGCCGCCCTCGACCTGCACGTAGTACGACAGTACTGCATCCAGGGCTGTGCGGCGCCCCGCTGAAAGGTGATCGTCCTCTCCACCGGGTCCGCTGTTGTCCTGGCTGTGCTGGTGCTGGTGCTGCGGCGCGGGAGGGCTGCGCCGCCACAGGGCGGGGTGACTCAGCAGCGACGCGGCGGCCGCCAGCAAGGGCAGAGACGGGGCCGCCGTACGGCACTCCAACTCTGCTTGCAGCACGTTTACGGCCATGTACTGCAGCAGCTGCACACCCAGGGGAGTCTCCGTCGCACCACGTGGTGGTTGTGATTGAGCACCCGCTGTGGCAGCGGCCCCGAAGGCGGAGGGCCCCAGCACTGCGGCCCAGAACGCCCCGCCGCTGGCCCCCGCCGCCGTCGCCATGTGGCTTAGCGCTGCGACTGCCAGCTGCCGTACTTCCTGGCAGCAGTCGGCAGCAGCAGCACAACCACCACCACCACCGCCCGCGGCTGCTGCGTCGCCGCCGCCGCCGGCGGCCCTAGCACCGCCCTGCTGCAGTCCGCCGCCCGCCGCCCCGTGGGATGCGGCTGCCAGGCAGCGCAGCAACAGCGGCACGAGGCTGCGGGTAAAGGGATAGGGGACCAAAAAGTGGTTGCACCGCTAGAGAGAGAGGGTTTGTCGTAGCAAAATAACTGCAGGCGAATGTCGGTTGCGGCAAGAGGCAGGACGTGTCACAACGTAGGCAGGACGTGTCACAACGTGCGCCGCCTCCCACTTGCCTGGGTGCGTGGGCCATCAGCTCCTCCCCAATGGGCCCATCCACACGCAGCAGGGAGACCAGCAGCCGCAGCGCTGCCGCCAGCGCCGCCGCTGCAGCAGCCCTTCTGCCCCCAGCTCCACCACCTCCCCCCACATTCCTTGCAACTTGCACCTCCTCTGCAGAGCGACACAAATGCGCCATGAGGCGCCCCGTGCCGCCCGCTGCCCGCCATGGGCCCTGCAGGCCCGACACGCGCCACTCGCGCAGTACGGCCGCAATGCACGTGACGGCATGCGCGCCGGCAGCCACGTGGCCCCCCGGAGAGCTGACCCACGGGTCGGGGTCACGCCGGGAGGCGCTGCTGCTGTTGTTGTTGCTGAGATTACTGCCATTGCTTGTGGTGTTCGTGCTGGCAGTTACCGGCGCTGAGGGGTCCAGGAGGGAGACCAAGAGGGGCCCGCAGGAGAGGGGCGCCACCTGTCCGGCAAGCAGCGCACAGCAGCGTACATGGCCTTGTGTAAAGGGGCACTTTTAGGGCAGCGTACTCAACGCATCTACCTGTACACCCATGAGCCGATAAGTCCAAGGCAAGCCCACGATGCGCTTGCACGTGGCGTGGAACAGCTTTCCCCATGTACGACTGTATGCGCATGTGCAACTTGAGCTCAAGCTGCAGGGCCGTCATGGAGCCGCGACTTTGCAACGTTTCGGCACTGGGACTTGGGACCATGCCGACATTATTCCGGCTCCACGCACGCAAGCCGCTGCTCAGCACGGTAGGTAGTAAGCATAGTTAAGGCAGGTGCCTCCAGCCTCCCACCTCTGGCATCATGGCCAGGAGGGATGCGGCGGCAGGCAGCGCCAGCACGCGTGCGGCGGCCGGCGCGGTGGGCGCCAACAGCGCCGTCAGCAGCTCCCAATTCACCTCCTTGGCGGCAGCGGCCCTGAAGGTTAGGAGCAGAAAATATTTTCTGAACCAGCGCAACGGGATGCGGCAGCGGAAAGTGCTGCCCAAAAGCGAGTGCAGAGCGCGGAGGGCCTGCGAGTAGAACCGTACTGCACGAGTACATTGGGCTCGTGTGTGAGCTTCGGACGCACCGCGTTTGCGGCTTGTGCGACACTGCCTTGTGCTGCGACAGGAGCGCCTCGAAGGCCGCCAGAGCCTTGGCTGCCTGCAGCTGGCAGGAGGGGTCGGCGGAGCCGGCTGCGCACGACTGCACCTCCCATCTGCAAACAGCCGCACGAGGGGCGGACGATGGGAGGACAATATCAGAGGCGTATGCATGACGCCAACGCCATCGTCTGTAATCAGCCTTATGTTACACGGGCGCCGTGCATTGTGTGGCGAGCAGCGTGCAGGGACAGGCAAGGGACGAAGGGAGGCAGGTGAGGTAGGGAGGCAGGGGCTGTTCCCTATCAATCCGCAATCACCAGGACCGTCCGCGCCGATTGTAGGAATGCTCAAGGTGTTCCATGTTCAGACATACCGGGACCCAAATTGCCGGATCTTCTCGCGCACAGCTGCAGCCTCTGCCTCCTCGGGCTTCTGGCCAGAGGTCTTCCGAGCAGGTTCCAGTCCGATACGCAGTTGCACCATCTTACAATTAACGCTTTGCTTATCACGCTTAGCGCGCCCGCGCCTATGACGCTTGAGCCACGAACAATAGACGGTGCCCAACGCGTAAAGCTGCTCGCTTCAACGTAAATGACACTGTTTGATGCTAATCGAGGTGTTTAGTCTCAAGCTGGTACCGAGCTCTTGCTTTCCGCTTTCCGCTGGCTGGCGCGGCGCGCAACGCTGTGGCGACCACGGCTGGTGTCCCCATCATGCTTCTGGGCCTTTGGTGCGTCCCCTTTGTAGTTTATGTGCGTTGTAAAGAATGCCGCGCAGGCCAAGTATGCCACCGGGCAGGCGTGTTGAGAGCATGAGGACCCATGGACCACCGAGCTGGCACGAACGGCTGTAAGGCACGATGGGACCATGCGGGCTTGCCTCAGGGCCTGGCAGCCCTCCTTCCTTACATCATCCGCACACAGCGCTTGCACTACTGCTCCACAGACAGCTCCACTTTGCCTGACACTCCTGCTCCTCCAGGCCACCAGGATAGTGGCCATAGGGGTGTGTCTGGGTGTGTGCAGCGGACACGCGCTTGTCCCCAGCCTACGGCAGGCTCTGCCCTCCTGGCCCTCCCCCTCCCCTTAGGTCAGGAGAGAGGCCATTAGAATCTGAGGCAGCAAGCCGCATCTCCCTGATACGGACCCTCCAACATCAATCTGCTAAGGACCCTTCAACATCGCCCTGCTAAGTACCCCGGAGCCTACCCCTCCGACATGTCCTCCACCTCACCACCTGCCTTAGGTCCTGAGCTGCCCTGTATCCTGCCGTAATGGGCTGCTTGTGCTAAGGGCTACCTGGTGTGGTGCCATGGCCGCGAGTAGGCCTTGGCGGTAGCTGGCCTTTTTGCTTTGGAAGGGCTGTCTCGTTGCCCTCTCGTTGCCCTCTCGGGGTGGTGGGTGCGGTACGACACCCCGACCGGAAGGGGTCCCCTGTAAACAACCAAACCAAACCAAAGCTGCCCCACATTTGCGCACCATAGCCGTCAATAGCTTCCGACAGGTACGAGTCCCCAGAACGCATGCCTCCCAGTCACAGTACAGAGGCAACCGAGAGAAACGCTGCGCATGCGTATGGCAAGGGCGCTGCAAGGGGGAGCAAGGCGTGATCCGTCCACTAGCCAGCCAGACGTTGGGCCACGTGCTTGGCAGTTCCCGTTAGTTGTGCGAGCCGTAACAAGGAAAGTGCAGGGCAGGGCCGTGCATCGAGGGCAGTTGGACTTATAGAGGGCAGCTTGCTTGGGAACGAAAGAAAGCATGCAACCACGGCGCCAGGGGATCATCCTGGATCATCCCCTGTCCGGCATACGCGAAGATATGTATGTCGTGGGGAGCATGGGGGAACGTGGAGGAGACGCACGATCCCACGCAGGGAAGTCCCTTGGCTGATATCTAGTGGCACGTAGCAACATGACGCAGGGCTGTCATGTGCGCATGTAAGGGTTTCACAATGGACTGGCCCCGAGGGATATGCCTTGGGAGACCCTGCTCGGCCCAGCCCAACCGTGCTCGGGGCTAACAGGGCAGAACCAGCAGCTTCAGCTTTACCGGTATACGTGTACCTTTCATACGTGCAGAGACTAGGAGCTGAGAAGCGTATCTAGGAAGGCTCGCTGCCACAAGAGCAGGCATGTATACCCCGGGTACCCGCACGTACCTGCAGGTACAAGCGGCGAGCACAGAGCGGACACAGCGGGGACACGCGGCAAGTTCCCTGCAGGGGCCGCACATACACGGGTTCCCCGCCACACTCACAACAATTCGTAAACTGCATCTGGTTGGCAAGTCAAGGTTCTGAAGGTCACGTTGTCTTGCCCCATGGTTCGCTACAACTTGAAATCCGTCTGCTCATGAACCGACGCCGCGGGTACGGCAAGGCATACAAGAGGAGCTATCTGAACAGTACTGCTCCGCAACATTATTGTTTGGTCATAGCCGTGGGCATTTTAGCTGGCTTAAGTTACAGGCGCACCCGCGATTACCCTAGACACAGCCTGCCGCAGGCCTTGGAGGAGTACTTGATCAAAGGAATGAACTTGCAATAGAGCTGATACTCGTTTGAACTCCTTACTTGACTTGGTGCCATGGGGCTCAGACAGAGAAAAAGCGGTGACAGCGGGAGGACCTTTGTGCAGCTGCTCGCCGCAGCTGTCCTCCTGCTGCACACTTGTGGAACAACAAAGCTGGTGGTTGCTCAGGATGACCTGGTTGAGCTCAACGGTGCGCCCAGCGGTGGCCTTTCAACGCGATGGTTATCGGCCATGTGACTCTTGCGCCTTGGCTGCACTTCACACCTGACAGCCCAGCGCTCTTCTTTTGCAGGAAGCGTTGATGTTTTCACCGGGCTGTATCTTGACATCAAGTGAGGCTATGCGCCGGCGACCGTCTGTCTGCTGTGGGGTTGTAGTTCGTAGTTCCCTGCTGAGCTTCTTGCGTGCTGTGCTGCCGCTCTGCAGGGACCCCAACTGCGAAAGCACTCACGCTGACATCGACTACGTGTACTTCACGTAAGTATGCCACTGATGCTGCACAGGGCAGGGCTGGGGCAAGGCCTGCGCAGAGCTACGGGCCGCAGCCACGGCAGCACAGACGCCTCCTTAGTGCGCACGTGCACACTGGCGGCAGGAGGACTGCTGCCGTTTAACGGTGGCGGTCCTGCGCAAGCTCAGGTTTTGACCGCACGCCAGCTGTCAGCAGCGCAACATCATGACGGCATGTAGTCATATCTTAGACAGGACATCAAGCCCAGCATATCATGCCTCCCTCCCACGCCTTGCACGCGGCACCGAGTCGTGCTAGCACAGCTGTCTGCGCCGACACCCCGCCATCCAACCTAGGCACCTTACGCACTTGCACTGTCGCCTTCGCCGCACGGGCAGCCTTCTGCTCCTATGCATTCCTCCCAGCTACACGACCCTTGGCTGAGCAGCAAACTTTCTGGTCACGTTGCCCGCGGCCGCTTGAAAACCCCACGCAGTTCAGCACCCCCATCATGCACTCACCGTTGAGCCGGACAACGTCTATGGCACCTTAACCTGCTGCCGCTGACCGTCACTGCACCACCCACACAGGCCAAAGAACGCTACCTCGGACACCCCCAGCGCCTGGCTGGAGATCGCCAGCGGGCCTAACGCGGCCGCTGCGCTCAACCTCACCACTGGCGAGAACGTGACCGTCACGCTCAGCAACTTCGTGCAGCCCCCAGCCAACGCCACCGCCCCCAGCCCCGGCGCCAGCGCAACCCGGCGGCTGCTGGCGACCCGGCGGCGGCTGCTCAGCAACCCCGCGCCGGTGCTTGAGGGGCTCACCAAGGCTGGCGGGGATGACTCGGCCTCGAAGGAGATCTGGAGCGGTGACCCAATCCTGGTCCGCTCCAGCTTCTACATCGTCAACTTCTGCGGCTATGCGCCGGCAATCACCAAGGAGGTGCGTGAGCTGCGTGTGAGGCCCCGCTAGACGTGGGCAGGGTACAGTAGGGAGAACTCCCTGATGGCATATGGGCGTACAAGGTACCACAGGCTCCTCGGTGCATGCTCCCGACTAACTGGCCCGTGCCCGTTCAACAACGTCTCGGGCTCCCCTTTCAGCCTGCCCCATTACACTGGACCACGTGCTCACCGCCAGTGAGAGCTTCTGAAAAATCTAGCTACGAAGTATGTGAATTCCTCCGACAGAGGGGCCAGGCTACGCTTTTGCCGTCAGGCCAGTACAGCAGTTCACATTGGCTGCACTGTTGGACTGTGCCTCCCGCAGGCCATGCAGCGCATCGTGTGGAGCGGGTTCGGCACACCGAACCTAGAGGTGCGTCGCGGTCAGCTGAGAGGATTCGGAGCGTGCAAGCTGGTCTTGGTGCCGTACGTGTTGTACGGAGTGCAGGTCGCAGGAATGGCATCAGACGGAAGCCGTTCAGGCACCTCCCCGGCACTTCACTGTTGACCGTCAAGCAGAATGCCATGTTACACCACGGGGCCCTGGTCTTAGGAACCCCAATTGCGGGCCCCTATGCCGATTCACCTTGTCGCACCGCTCCACACCTATCATGCATGGCCGGCCTAATCCCCCCCCCTGTGCCCTGGCCTGCAGGACTACCACTCCACTTGCAGCTACAACAAGTGCTTTCTTCGGGCGCAAGACACACGCATCTACGACAACATCACGGTGGGTTTGGGTGCCATTGCCTGTCCAGGGCCTGCACTGCAGCTTCGGGTGCACCATCCACCAACCTTGCGCCGGGTCCGTGTTTCAATCGTACTTAGATTCGTGCACAGGCTGCTACAGCCCGCAGCGATCCCATTATGTGTCACACTCGATGTTCTGGCCCACTGCGAACGTGAACGGTGCTGCCCCACCTACCCAGGTCCCTTGCGTCTGCACCAAACAGATGGGATCTGCCTCGTTTTGTTTCTGCGGTTGCGGGTCGTTACCTCCTGCCCTGGCTAAATACTCCCCCTCCACAGGTCCCCTGCAGCGGCACCATCGCGACCGGCATCCTCACCTACAACTACGACTCCTCCGTCAACTGCGGAGCGGCGGAGCAGTTCTCGTGGAGGCAGTTTGCAGAAGATACTGCACGAGAGGTGGGTCCTGTGGTGCCAAGGTCGCTGCATCCGCCACAGCATTCGTAACTGCACCTGCACGACCCCGCCCTGCCCTGCCCTGCCTTTCGCTTGCATACTTCGCCTTGCACGCGCTCCTACCCGTGTTCAAGAGTAACCGTTCGGCTGCCCTGCCCGCCCTGCTGCCCCCATGCCGCCTGCTGTGCCGCAGCGGGGTGACGGCGACTGGATGGACTTCGCGCCGCGCCGCCGCATCGTGCTCATCCTACCGCGGGAGGTGCGTCCTGTGCAAACATTGTAATCAATCCCCGCATCCCCCACCCCACCCTGCACTTGGCGCACCCAAACGCGCTGCACAGCACACACCTTCAGGCTGCATGCCGCTAGCCCAGTGTCCGTGCTTGCACTGTCCGTGTCTGGTAGCTACGCAGTCACTGGGAACTTCATCAGCATGCGCAGAGCGCACCCTATTGGCTGCAGTGCACCTAAATGTCAGCGCCCATCGCAACCCTCAGGCCGCGTGCGGCTGGGCGGGTCTGGCCAGCGTGGGCTGCGGCGGCCCCACCTGCTCCGTGTACATCCAGGGCAACAGCGCCAACGACCTGGACGTCATCATGCACGAGCTGGGGCACACGCAGGGGCTAAGCCACTCGGGCAAGGGCTGGGACGAGGTGCGCGGGGAGAGGGTGGGCTGGGGCCAAAGAGCTCGTGAGGCATGTTTGTCGGACGATGGCCTTGATGCAATACCGTGTACTGCCGCCAAGTCGGCACAGCTTGTGTGGCGTTATGACTTTGGGCCCGTTGGGCTCGCTGACGAGTGGAAGGGTGCGGCTTCGAGGCGCCCTCGACGGTGGGCAACATCGCTCCAGGAGCTTGAATGACGCGGGCACCTGCACATCACACTCCCAGCTGAGGCCCAGGGTGCCGAGCTTGCCATGCTTACGCGCTCTCCCTCATCGCGTCTCCCTCACGTCGTACCGCAGTACGGCGACCGCTCCGACGTGATGGGCAACGACGGCACCGCGGCCCAGGGTTACCTGTGCACCAACGTGTGCAACCAGTACAGGTGGGAGAGGTGGAGGGGCTACCTGGTTGCATGATGATATCCCTATGGACACGCGGTAGTCAAGGCGCTTAATGTTGCATCTGCTGTCAAGTAGTTGCTGTCGCCCGCGTACCCTATCTATCGCTGCCCGCCGCTGCTGGGAGGACTCCAGTAATCCCGGGACTCATCTTTCAACCCTTACTTCCCCCCCCCCCCCCCCCCCCCCCCCCCAGGCCCAGCCCGCCCGCCCTCCCCGACCCCGCG